>Ga0209087_1000107_pt1 | contig 51507 bp, 91 predicted proteins | sample S_130805_EF_Meta_FD_187321 | JGI IMG/M metagenome (GOLD analysis project Ga0209087, IMG submission 187321) | Freshwater microbial communities from Lake Simoncouche, Canada to study carbon cycling - S_130805_EF_MetaG (SPAdes) (version 2) | ecosystem: Environmental > Aquatic > Freshwater > Lake ... | reverse complement strand
ATCCTGGTCCATTATCAGATAGAATAACATCAATGTTTGATTGTCCAATAGTTGATACTCCGTTTAATGATGCTGTTTCACTTAGAAAATTAGGAATAGATTCAGTTGTAATTAACCCACTGCCACCATTACCAGAAGGAGAGAAATCAAAAGTTATATTCAATGATGGCAAGTATTTAGATTTCAAATTACTTTACAATTGTCATTCACCAGCCGATTCTTTAAGCACAATAGACACTAATGATATGAAAGAATTTGTAGAAAGAGTTGTATTAAAAATAATAGACTAATTATGGGTTATGTAAAGTGTAAATCATTTGGTAGTTCGGAATATAGAGTTTATATAGATAATGGTCAAAATGTGGATGGTGATGTCATATTCAAAGGTCATAAATTAGAACCAGAATATAACTTATTATCAGAAATATTGGAATACAGAATAGAGAGAAGTACTAATAAAGTTTACTTTTTAAAATATGATAAGATGATTGGTGAACCAGACTTTATGAAAAGTGAAATGTGGAATGTTGGTAGAGAAGAATCAGTTAAGAAAAATTTATTAGATTCTTGGATATCATTAAATCAAAAGTTAAGAACCAATTTTGGGGATTATCGAAAAATAATAATCACAAAAGTTAATATATAATAGTATGAAATGGTTTAAGAAGTTTGAAGATTTTAAGAAAGATGAATTGGAAATAGAAACTCCAATTGATAAAACACCGGATGTTGCTCAAATAGATACTAAAGAAAAGGTAAAAGATGAAAAAAATTTAGAACCATCGGACTCATACGTGGATAAACAGGGAGTAGTTCACATAAGTGATTGGAACAAATATTAAAAACTTTTAAGAAATTAAAAGTTTTTTTCATTTTATATATACCAAAAAAAGAATAAAATAATTATGTTACTAAAAGTAGGTTCAAACGGTGAAGACGTTAAAAAACTTCAAGAGAAACTAGGTATTGGTGCTGATGGTTCATTTGGCCCTGGTACTGAAGCTGCTGTTAAAAAATGGCAAGCCGCAAACGGGTTAACGGCTGATGGTATTGTTGGTGATGGTACTTGGGGAAAATTATTTGGTGCTTCTGCTCCAGCTACACCAGCTGCTGCTCCAGTTAATATTCCACCATCAAGTTTCAAATTAGAAAAATTAAAAGGTCATATTCCAGATGCAGTTATCGCACAAATTCCTGATACTGCTGCTAAATTTAATATCACAAACACCTTGAGATTAGCTCACTTCTTGGCACAATGTGGCCACGAGAGTGGTGGATTCAGAGCTGTTTCTGAAAACTTAAATTACTCAGCTGATGGTCTTGTTAAAATCTTTGGTAGATACTTTAATGCTACTACAGCAGCGGGTTACGCTAGAAACCCAGAAAAAATAGCTTCTAAAGTTTATGCAAGTCGTATGGGTAATGGAGATGAAGCTTCTAAAGAAGGTTTCAAATTCAGAGGTCGTGGTTATATTCAATTAACCGGAAAATCAAACTACACAGGATTCACTAAATTTATCGGTGAAGATTGTGTTGCTAATCCAGATTTAGTTGCAACTAAATATCCTTTAGCTTCTGCGGCTTTCTTCTTTGATTCAAACAAACTTTGGTCTATCTGTGACAAAGGTGCTGATGTTGCTACAGTAACAGCGGTTACTAGAAGAGTCAATGGAGGGACTATTGGAATTGAGGATAGAATAAAACACTTTAATGAATATTATAACTTATTAAAATAAAAAAAACCCAGTCAATTTGACTGGGTTTTTTGTTTTATTGTTTGTTTATTGTTTGATTTCTATCTGGACCAACTGATATACGAGTAATTGGAATTTTTATCCAGTCTTCTATAAATTTAATGTATTCTTTACATTCTTTTGGTAAATGTTTATACTCTTTAATTTCAGATATATCTTTCTTCCACCCTTTGAATCCTTGATATATCGGTTGAAAATTATTATTCAAGTCAAATGGAACTTGATCCGAAACATCACCATCACAAATGTATCCAGTACAAACTTGAATTGTATCTAAATGACTCAAAACATCAATCTTCATAATGTTCAACTCAGTCACACCATTAATCATACAAGCATATTCTAATAAAGGTAAATCTAGCCAACCACATCTACGCTCACGACCAGTTGTCGCACCATATTCATTACCAACTTTTCTCAAGTCTTCACCAACTTCATTATCTAATTCAGTTGGAAAAGGACCAGAACCCACACGAGTTGTATAAGCCTTGAAAATACCACTTACATTTTGAATTTTATTTGGAGGAATTCCAAGTCCAGAAATGACACCAGAAATAGTTGTATTAGATGAAGTAACATATGGATAAGTACCGTAGTCAATATCAAGTAAAGAACCTTGAGCACCTTCAGCTAAAACAGTTTTTCTTTCTTTAAGAGCCTTGTTTATGTAATATTCAGAGTCAATTAAGTCAAATGTTCTAAGAACCTCAATAGATTCTTCCCATTTGACTCTTTCTTGAATATAATTAGATATATCAATTTGATTAGAGTTAATCCTATCTTTTAGGAGGTTGTAATGTTTTTCAACCAAATTTTCATACTTATCTTTTAGGTTATTATTGATATCACCAATACGAATTCCATTTCGTCCAGTTTTATCCATATAAGTTGGTCCAATTCCTTTAAGAGTAGAACCTATTTTATTTTCTACCTTTTCAATTTCAGAAACTTTATCTAACATTCTATGTGTTGGTAAAATAAGATGAGCTCTTTTAGAAATTTTAAGTTTTGATTTTACATCAACTCCTAAATTTTCAAGTGTTCTGATTTCTTCAACCAAAGCAATAGGATCGATTACAACACCCGCTCCAATAATATTAATACAGTTGTCTCTAAAAATACCAGATGGTATTAAGTGTAGAACGTGTTTTTCACCGTTAATAATTAATGTATGACCGGCGTTGGCACCACCTTGAAATCTAGCAACTATATCATAATTTGGTGTGATAAAATCAACCAGTTTTCCTTTTCCTTCATCACCCCATTGGAGTCCTAAGAGTACATCTACTTTACTTTTCATTTAGTATTTTTTTAATTTTAAAATCTCGCTTATCTTGTGTGTCTAAAGGTTCTATTAATAACTCACCATCATATACTTTTATTAACCATTTGTTTCCGGTTTTTTCATCAACTAGCGCTAAATTACTTATTACAGTTACTCCATCTTCATCAACTACTATTGAGGAAGAACCAGAATTTGTCTGTACTAAAAATGGATGACAAGAAGCCATTACTCTAATAATTTTTTGATTTTCATATCTCTTACAACATCTTTAAAATCAAAGATGGCATGGCAACCAAATAATCCACTTCTATTAAGATGTAGGTGCACTTCATATTCAGGTACCCAATCATTATCTAACCAATTAGATGTGTTATATGGTAGATTTTCTTTCATATCAGAAATGATATCTTCAACAGTATCATGTGAATCTACTAAATTTGTTATGAGTTCCATTAATGGTGGGATATTTTCTTGCATTTTATCAAGAGCTTTTCCGGTTAGTTTGGTATCTAATTTATAATAAATCATTCTATGATTCTGTTAATATTTAAGTCTCTAATAATTGATTCATAATCTTCTGGTTTTGAATCTTCGGCTAGTTTATAAAAATAATCTCTAATACAAAGGTGACACAATTCTGCTTGAGCATCTATATTCTTAAAATTTTCTTGAAATGATTCTTGATTTTTAACAAAAATACTATTAAAGTGTTCAATATAATTTAATAAATTAAAATTATATCTATAAACAAAAGTTCTTTTTTCGTCTCTTTTAATAGACCAAATCATACTCTCATCAGAATAAAGATAGTTTATTGCTCTTCTTAACATTGGTAACATATATTCATAGATATCGTGATACTTTTTATACATTTCCCAATTATCCAAAAGATTATTAAAGATTTCTAATGTTTTTTCGGTTTCTATAGCATCTAAACCAGATAATAATCCAGTGGTAACAAACCACGTTTTACGGTGTTCTTTATCTAAAGGTAAAACATCAGTAACCTCATCCTTAAAATACATTTACCTTCCCAAAATGATTTTAGGAAAACGGAATGGTTTACCGTTTAATGCGTATCCTTTACTAACAACATCAATGATTTTTTCTTCACCAACTTCTAATACAGAAATAACTTCATGTAAGTCAGAATCATATGTATCAGTTTGGATACTCTCAACGCCTTGATTATTTAAGAATTTTTCTAATTTAGACATAATCAATTTAAGACCTTCATTATCACTTTTACTATTTTTCATAGCGATGGCTAAGTCAGAGTCTAAATCTAAAATAGAAGAAAGCATACTTGTTTTGGTAGCAATCTTAATATCTTCTTTGTCCTTTTGTGTGCGCTTTTTATAATTCTCAAATTCAGCAAAAAGACGCACATACTTATCTTCTGATTCAATAAGCTTATAATTTAGTTCCATTTCCAATGGAGTAAACTCTACATTTTCTTCTTGTTTAATTTCTTCTTGCATATTACTCTTGTTTTAATTTTTCATTAATAAATGATCTAACTTTGGAACCCAAATCATAGTTGTTAGGGTACTGCTTTTCTAATTCAATTAGTGCTTTGATTAATTCTTGTAAATTTTCCATTTTTAATAATTGTTAAAGTTTAATAATTTTTTTATTGCATTTGCGTTATAGAATTCATAATTAACATTTTGAATAGTTAATTTAATAATATCTAATTTTTCAATTTCATCTCTTAGGTTGTCTATATACTCAACTAAGTCTTTTAATGAAGATGTATAGAAAGTATTTGGTGTCCAGTAATCAGGAAACTTATCCAAAAACTTATCAATATTAGCTTCTAATGATTTCTTTTTAATTAAGAATGATTCTTTATCCTTAACTGATCTTACAGTCAAGAAATGTGTTAGGTAGTCATTGAAACGGTGAATTAAATTATCTGTTTCCATAACTTTTAACAGACCAATAACTATTGCGTCTCTTTCTGATAATTCAAATTCTGCATTTTCTTTTAATAGCTTTTCAGCTTCTTTTTCGGAACCCACAATATAGTAAGTGTAGCTATCCCAAAGGCAACGTTTAACAATGTCTTCTGGTGTAATTAAAATCTTCATTTTCTATTTTTATACTTTTTTAGTAATAGTTATATGTTTAGATAAATATTTTGTTTAAGACATTGAAAAAATTAAAAACTTGATGGAAAAAATGAATATATAAGTTACTTTTTATGAAAGCCAAAAAACAACTAAAAAACATTGACAAACACAATCTGCTTCGACGTGGACACACCTGACGGTGCTGGTGTCCTTGAAAAGGTTTATCTTACAGAGTTAGGCCTAGTTATGGGAAAAGTATTCTTCCCATCAAAAGGTGTATGGGTTAACTACCAATTAACCAATTTAGAAAACCTTTTAGAATTCAAATCAAACATTAAAAAGACTATTAATGGTAGTTTTAAGAATGTTAAAGTTAAACGAAGACGAAAGAAAATAGAAAATGTTTTACAAAGCTGAATAAAATAAAAACCCACTCAAATTTGAGTGGGTTTTTTTATTTCTTTTTAGGTCTCATTGTCATAATCCAACGACCACCTTCTAACTTTGGCATTACTTCCGGAACACCAACTTCAATTAGTGATTCAGCAAACTTAAACATAACCAATTCGCCTCTTTGTGGCATGGCTTTTTGTCTACCTTTTAATTGAATAACAACTTTTACCTTATCATTGTCTTCTAAAAACTCTTTAGCTTTTTTAGACTTTGTTTGTAAATCATTATCTTGAATATCACAACTTAATTGAATTTCTTTTGTTTCACTTTTTTGTGAGTTCTTTTTTCTTTCTTTTTCAGCTTTCTCCACATCGTAGACAAACTTATTATAGTCGCCTATTTTTACAATTGGTGGAGTTTGAGATTCATTTATTAAAATCAAATCTAATCCTAATTCTTCGGCCAGTTTAGAAGCCTCATAAGAAGACATGATTTTTGGTTCGCCATCACCAACAAGACGAACTTGTGGAAATCGGACTTCACTATTGATTTTGTGTTTTCTTTCTTTTTGTTGAGGTTTTTGTCCTCTTTGAAATCTGTTTGAGTTCATTAATTAATTTATAGGTTTGAGATATACTTCAAAGCAAACAAAATGTGAGTATTGATAAGCTTCATTACTGATTAGTGAATCTGGCTCAATGATATAAGTTCTTCCGAGAATGGGAGCACCATTTGTAGCCACACCAACTATTTTACCATATCCATTAATTGATCCTGGTATATTAAACTCAACTCTTTGGTCTTGTTTATATTCTTCTTGACTTTGTTTATACATAGCGTTTATATTACAAAAATAGTAAAAGTTTAATCACAATTGCATCTTGATTTAATAAAAGTTACAAAAAGATAGTTTTGATTAGTAGATAAGTCTTTAATGAATAATTCACTTTTATTATACATAGTCATTTCCAATATTTGAAATTTTGGATCTATTTGTAAATTTCTTGCAATTACTTGCTGTTTAGGATTGAGTGTTTCAATTGTACTTTCAATTCTTTGAATCAGTTCGATGTTCATTGTAAGGGTATTTTTCTTGCATTCTCTTAAAGAAAGCTTCTTGTTTGCGTCCGTTAACAAACATTGGTGCAATATAGCAATCCATGAATTTAACTACATTATAGATTAGGTTTTTCATTATTTAGGTTTTTCAATATTTTTTTAATTTTAAATTTTCTAACTGTTGAAACAATTCCAAATTTCTTCATTGGATTTGGATAAAGACTTGCAAAATCAAAATTCACAACCCAATTAGCATTGAATCCTTTATTTTGACTCATTTAAAATACGGTTTAATTTATCAGAACGCTTTTCATTAATTGGTTGTTCAATATGGTTAAATTTGTAAGACCCATATGAGGAATTCAATAGAATTTTCATCCAAGACTTACCAGATGATTCAACTAACTTGGCACTATTTTCATCATAGTACTTAAATATATCATACGCTAAATTCTTATATTCTTTCATAATTATCTAATTTGATTTCTAACATCCATTAAAATTTTACCTAACCAGTTAGTACCAACACCACCACACACTCCCCAAATCTTATCACCCCAGTGATTAGTTTCTTCTAAGTATCTATCACCAGTCTCAATTAATAAATCACCTAATTTACTATTTCTAATAAATTTATCTAATACAATACTATACATAATATCGTATTTAACTTTTTCCCAATCTTCCCGAACTTGAACTTCTCTTCCTAATTTCTTTGATTCAGAAGGTGTTATATTAACAAATTGTGCTCTAACTTGTGGATCAAGTGATTTGGCAGCTTGGTAAGCATTCTCAGATGATGGATATTGAACTCCCTCAAATACAACTCTACCTAACTCAAAATTGGATAAAAATCGAAATTCACCAAAGAAACCTTTAATCTGTGATTCATCGTGAATTATATAATCTCTTTCTTTTCCAAAAACTATCATATTACTTTAATTTTTCAATTTTACAACCATACATACAAGAATCAGAAATCAAAACATAGCTTCCGTCACTATTATGATATCCAACACTATCACCATTAAACTCTAAAGTATCGGTGTAAAAAATAGCTGGTCTATTTTTGGAATAATTTGGATTTGTAATTTTATAACTGAATTTAACATCAGTATTTGAATTACAAGCAACTAAAAAAATTGTAGGAATAATGAGCAAATGTTTCATTTTCATGATATTGAGTTTTTTTTGTTTTGTTTAAAATTCTCACAAATATAAAAATTTTTTTTGTTTTAGCCAAATTTATATATACAAATATGAAACATATATTGGAGTATAATAGTTATTCAATTTCTCCAGAACAAAAGTTAGAAGATATTGTTGAAGAAATCCTAAATCAAGAAGGTGGTGGAGAAGTATTTTTTGATAAGTTAGATGACGCTATTAAAGATCCAAAAAATTTAGATATCACATTAGCACTTTTTAACAAAATATATGAGAAACACAATCCATATAAAGAAGATTTTAATCTTGTAGTATCTGGGTCATATGGTAGAAAAATACTTGAACTAGTTAACCAGAATAAAATTAAATGTAGTGGAACATTTGTTTTAATGGCTGGGTCTATTACATCACATCAAAATAAAATGGGTCTTATTACAAAGAATAAGAATGTTAAAATAGAATTCCAAGATAATCACATTGGAAACGGTAAAGAGTTTATATTTGTAGATGACTCTTATTACTCTGGAACAACATATAAACTAATTAAAAAGTTTTTAGAAGACAGAGGTTCAACAATTAAAGAAGTATATGTTATTTATGATGGTAATGATACACCAGAAGACAATAGATATAGTTTATATTCATATTATGATAGACACAGTGGTAGAGAGTGGGATAAACAATCTTTATTGAGTAGATTGGAAAAGATTGAAGGAGCTAATATTGAAGATATTAAACCACTTATAATGAATGGTGAAGTTAAAACTAATAGAGATTTAATAAGTGTGATAAACTTTTATTGGACTAAAAATGGTGTTGACAAAAGATTAGACCCAAGAAACTTTAACTTTGCTCATCAGATTTAGCCAATCCTTCTTTAATGAATAATTGCATAATCTTTTCCTGTAACGCTTCCATTTCTTTTACTTCATTCTTAAATGACTTGAAATGCTTTAATGAATGTACTTCTACTTTAGTAACAGACATTAAATAACAACTATCTTTACCAATAATAAAAAACTCATCATCGGTTTTGAAATTGATTCTAACACAATCATGTGCAAATTCATCCTTAAACTCAACAATTAATCTATTAGTATAAGCTTTAGAGTAACCAATTTCTATTCTATTAATTCTAAGTCCTAGTATGTTTTTACCAATGCCTAACTCATTTATCCTTTTTGGAATATCAGAAATTTTTTTTTTATTGGTTTCTGTTTGAGTAGGAATAGGCTTCTTAGAAAACGGCCAAAATTCCTCATATGTTTTAATTACTTTCATTAAAATTATATATTACTTTTACACAACAAAAAAACACATTTACTTATAATAAAAATGTTCGTAATATTTAAGATATTAAATCACTCATCAACATTTGATATGAATAACTTAGAATTCACAAAAAAGTGCTACTCTTTGGATGAATTCAAGTCAGTTATCTATCACATCAATAAGTACAACCTAATGAATGATGGATGGTGTTTTATTATGAGAAAGTATCATACTGAATCAAAAGCTGAGTTTTTACTAATTGATACAGAATCAGATAGAATCATAAGAAAAGATATTATACCAATTGTAAGAGATTTAAAGTTGTCAGAAATTTTGGACTAAAGAAGATATTTCTTATCTTTGTATTCAACTAAAAAATTAAAAAATATGAACACAACTAAAATGTCAGTGGATATATGTATTGCAATTGCAATACCAGTGGTTATTTTCTCATATCTTCTTTTTGAATCAATTAGATTTTCAATTAAAAATAAAAAGTCTAATGAAAAAGTATAAAAATTTTTTTTATTTAGAAAAAAGTTGTATATTTGTATTATCAATCACAAACAAATAAAAATTAATCACTATGTTTTTCTTAAATAACTACAAAGGAATTTGTCACATCTCTTCTCTTTTGATTACTTTCGGAATCGCTTACTTCTTTTTCCCTGACTTTTTCAAATCACCACTTTATGATTTGTTGTTATTAGTAGGATGTTTCTTTATTACTAACTTTTCAATCAAATATGTTGGATTAGACAAAGCAGTTGAAGATGGACTTAATAAAATTGCAAAAGAAAAGAGTGATAAATAATTATCACTCTTTTTTATTTAATTTAAATTTAATTTTAAGATCTTGCTTTATCTTCCGGCGTAAGTAAAATACTAAATAAAAACGGAATAATAGAGGATAAAACCGTTACCATACCCATCGCACCAACGTGACCAGCAGTTGAACCCAACATCGGAGTGTATCCAGTACCAGCAGCGGCAATTTGAATAACTGCCCAAATTGCTGTAATAAGCCCAGCACCAGCAACGGTAATACCTAAAACTTTAAAGAATTTAGCCAAAATATTTTTCCAATCAATACCTTCATTAATCATAGATTCACCTACTAATTCTGGTTCTACTTCAGCTTTAATTTCTTCTGGTGTCTCTTTAGATAAAGATTTTAACTTTGATTGAGTAGCAGGATCTAATTTTGCATACTCTTCTTTTACTTTTTGCAAAGCTTCTTGAAGCTCAGGATTATTCTTGTTCTTAGATAACCAATCCTGTAATTTTGCTTTAACTTCACTCAACTTAGGCATACCTAGTAATTCTTCATTGATTTCAAAAGATTCAAATGATTTTAAGTGTTTCATATTTTGTGTTTAATTTCTTTTTATTATATATTATATATTAAAACCTTTTTTTCATTTTTCCTCCTTTGAGGAGGTAATATTTATTATCTTTGTAAAGTAATATATATATTATGAAAATATTAAACTTTTCTCAATTTTCTTTATTAGAGTTGAAATCATCATCAGATATGATTAAACAAAATGAAATTGTAAACTTGCAGTTTACGGATGATAAAGGAAAACATCTTACAAGATGTAAGATGATTGATCACGGTTGGGCTCTTAATAGAACAATTATCTTTTACCGATTTTTAGTTTTGGAAACAAATTCAGAAAAGTATCCAGTTGGAGCTGAATTCATTTTATCATTAGACTTTGATGATAAGGTTGATACATTCTTAATCTATCCTTACTACAATGAAAAACCAGGGATTAGATCAATGGTTCAATATAAATATAAAGCTCATTGTAAAATTGTTTAATTAAATTTGGTAGTTTAATATTTTTGTCTTATTTTTGTTAAACAATCACTAAATATATTAAATACAATGAAAACAATAATTTCATACCTTGTGTTTTTTTTCTTACTATTACTTTTTGTAGCTTTTAAGATATTTTTAGCATTGGCAATTGTATCAATGTTAATTGTACCACTTACTTGGGGTTACGCTAAGTTAGCTGGTCAAAGTTATAACTTCACAATTGACCAATCTAATATGTTATATAAGTTAAATAAGTTTGGACAATGGTCTTTACTTATTGGGGGATCTCTTTTATTTGTACATTTTATCCTATAAAAAAGTCCATCAAATTGATGGACTTTTTTATTAAATCAATTTTTTAATATGTATTTGACACATGATAGAATTCGAACTAAGTGATGAATTAATATCCATCAAACAAATTGATCATTTTAAACCTTTTACACATTTCAAAATAAAAGGTCAAGGTGACTTATTTATGCGTGCTGGAACCAATAAAAAAGGATTTGGATTTGAAGTGCATCACGAACAAACAGTTAAAGAAGGACGTAATTGGGTAATGAAATCTACTACTTTCTTTTTTACAAATGAAGAAATGCAAGACTTATTTATTCAAGCATATACCTATTATAATAACCCGAAACAAATAGAAAGAGATTTAAAAATTAAACAAATAATAAATTAATAAAGTATGAAAAAGTTATTTAACATTCAATCAGTTTTTGACAGTGGTCGCGGTTTTTCCACTATGTCTGAGAAAGCTTACTATTCATCTATCGCCGGAATGGTCGGATATGGTCTAATTCTAACAGCCTTTTTGGCGGCTTATGTGGCACCACCAATGCCAAGCACCTTATTTATGATACTATGTGGATTAGTTCTTCCTATTGTTGGAATCTTTGTTTCACAAAGTACTGATCCTAAAATTGCTTTTCTTGGTTATAACCTAATTGTAGCACCAATGGGTCTTGTATTAGGTCCCGTTGCTAACTTCTACGCAGCAGACATTGTAATTAATACAGCAGTTATTACAGGTATAATTACCGGGTTAATGGTATTAGCTGGATTAACCTATCCTAATCTATTCAAATCACTTGGTGGTGTCTTATTCTATTCATTATTGGGATTAGTTATTGTTAGATTAATTGCAATTTTTGTACCTGGATTAAATAGTTTTGGTGTATTAGATTATATTGCAGCTGGTATCTTCTCACTTTATATTGGATATGATATGTATAGAGCTTCTACTTTAGGTAGAACTTGGAGTAATGTAGTTGGTATATCAATATCATTATATTTAGATATTATTAACCTTTTCCTTTCTTTACTTTCTATCTTTGGAAGCGATAACGACTAATTATGTTAAATAAAAATATTACAGATTTTATAAGAAAACTTTCTGAGAATGATAAGAAAACTCTTTCTCAGAAAGCTCTTAAAACTTGCGAAGAAGTTGGTGAACTAGCAAAAGCCGTTTTACCATTTGATTCTGCTTATGGCACTAATCATAGATTTATTAATCGTGAAAAAATATTAGAAGAGATTGCTGATGTTTTCTTAACCAATATTTCTATTGCTTATTCATTAGGATTCACTGATGAAGAAATATCCGATATCATTACTCAAAAATCAGAGAAGTGGCAAGAGTTACAAGTTAGAGAAGATAATGCAAATTTCCCTCTACCATTTGAGATTCACGTTACAGTTGACGCATCTGAAATGAGAGATCCTATTATGGGTGACTCTAAATCTTTTGACTTAGAACAATTTAAATTGGCTTGTAAAGATATTGGTGTTAAACCAATTGTAATTGATTTAGAAATAAATAGTCAGGTCGATATACAAGATGTTATGACTTCTTCTAAACACTTTGGTGATAATAGAAGTGCTTATGAAGAGTCTATTAGAATATTAGGTCGACTTGAAGACTATGGATTCAAAGTTGTTAGAAATAAGATTGAAACAGTACCCTGGCATCCAGCAACACCAACAATCACAACCGGTGAACCTATTCCAAATGGTTGTTATTTTGAAAGTCATATCGGTGTTATTATCACTCCAGATAGAAAAGAAGATTTACAAGAATTTGTAGAAAGATTAAATGAAAGATGTACAGCAGCTGGTAGAGTTGAATTAGGTGGAACAGCAAAGTTAAGTAGAAACTTTTTTAAGAAAAAAGAAGAAGGCAAGTTTGTTAATATGATTACTTATAGAAACCCTATGACCTCAAATAAGAAGTTTATAGAAGAAGTAAAACAAATTGAAAACTCATTAAAACATTGGACTAATAACTTTGAGTATGAAAAGGTTGAAGTTGAATATGCTATCTATGATACAAATGTATCACATGATTTAAATTGGATAAAATCATAATGAAAAAGTTTGCAGTTTTTTGTCCGGTCAAGAATGAAACCCTATTCTCACCAATCTGGTTAGAGTATTACTCAAGATTCTTACCAACAGAAGATATTTATTTCTTAGACTTTGGTTCTGATACAAAACCATCTGGATGTAGTGTTGTTAATATTGATAAAAACATATGTGACGCAAATGAACTATTTGAGTCTATTAAAGATTTTCACAAAGAACTACTGAAAGAATATGAATATGTTATTCCAACCGATGTTGATGAAATAATCTTTCATAAAGATGGATTAGATAACTATATCAATAATTTAAATAAAGGACAAGCAAAATGTGCAGGTTTTGAAATAATACATCTACCAGAAGTAGAACCAGACTTAGATAAGTCTAAATCAATATTCTCACAAAGAAACTTTTGGTTTAGAAGTCCAGTTTACTATGATAAAACATTAATAACAAATAAACCATTAGATTGGACTATTGGATTACATACTTGTAACGACTCCAATGATCCAGTTGATATAGATTTGTTACTAATACATTTACATAGATTTGATTATAAAACTTGTATTGAAAGACATCTTAGATTTTCTAAACTAAATTGGTCAGAAAACACAATCAAGAATAATTACAATTGGCATTATAGAACTGAAGAAGAACAAAAGGTAAAAGATTGGTATTTCTCAACAGATTTTGATATTAAAGAAATACCCGAATATATTAAAGAACTAATTAAAATCTAACAAAAAGTTAAGGTTATATCTTAGACTAAGATATTTTCACTTTTTAAGAATTTTAATAAACCATCAAAAGCATCACACTGATATATTTTCATAGATTTTAGATTATCTGTCACATAATCACACATAAAATAATCATCATCAGTTTGAAATATAGAAACACATTTATCACCACTATTGGTGTTTAGGTCTAACCAATGAGGCGGTTCACTCGAAAAATTAAGTACTAGTAAGCCACTCCCACCTGTTACCAGATTTCCAGTCCATTCATTATTTAAATTATCCATTATAATTTTGGCATAATTTCGATTGAAATCAATTGTTGGTAAATTATTGTAATATACATTATTAAATGGTATTTCCCAATAAAGTTTTTCCTCAGATGATTCATTAAATCTTTTTAGATGTTTCATACATTATTTTAATTTCAATGAACAATAGATTTTTCTCATTTCTTCATCTTGTATAATTTCCCATACCATGCTACTACCGGCATCCATAAATACATTCCAATACCCTTGTGTGTATATCTTTGAATAAGCATCATTACTCATAAACTTCAAGAACGTTTCTTCTTGACTATCAATGAATCTTTGATTGTTTTTACTTCTATTGTAAATTCTAAAGTAACCATTCTTATCATTATCATTATAAGCAAACCAAATACCACATTTAACTATATTAAACTTATCTACATTAGTAAAGTTATCTTCACCTTGTAACCATCTATATGATGTGTTCTTGAAGTATTTGGCAATTTTTTCTAAAATCTCATCTGTGGGTTTTAACTGAATTAGATAATTAAGTAATTTTTCTGGATTAACATCACTAATTTGATTAGAAATATACTCACATAGATTTACTCTTTTATATTTATCTTTATCAATTTCCAATCCTTTCACTTCAGCATCTTCTTCTGTGATATAAGTTTCAGTTTTTTGGCAATAGAACACTTTAAGCGAATCTTTTTTAAATATCCAATCACCATTAAATGGATTAATCATAATTGCATCAGATAAACAATTTTTTTCTTCACCACCAATGGTAACTTTTTTTGCTAAATTATCAAACATATCACTTGGAATATAGACTTCTTCATCACTATTAACATAACATGGAATTGACTCATCACTCACTAACCAAGTTTCTAAGAAATCAGAATAAACACAATCATCCACATGATGATACATATCATCATATTCACTCCAACAAATACTATCACTATTATTTGAATACCATTTATCTCTAGATTCTACATAAATAGCTTGGTCACCTCTTACCCAATCACTCAAGTCCTCACAATATACCGCATCATTTCTTTGAATATATCCATCATTATATTCAGAGTAAACCACATCATCATCAAGATGTTCACCATTTGTATTTTGTAACTTATACCAACCTGCGGATGGCCATTTATCCTCATTGGTTGATAATAAGTGTTGTTTATAATTATAAACAATAAAAGAGTCCATATAAGGATATTCCTTATACTTATGATCACCTAATTGAACTTCAAGTTCATCTCTTGAATTATCACCATAATATATCCAACTATTCTTTTTAGCAAACTCTTGATAAAGTTTCATATCTGAGTCAAAGTTACAATATTGACGATCCATATAAGTTCTACCGTCTTTTAATTTCCAAATTAAAGCTCTGCCGGTAATTTTACCTTCGTCACCTTTTAAAATTAATAATTGACAAACCTGAGGATTTTTAACATAGATATCAAAGTAAGATTGGCACTTTTGATATCTCATACAAGAATTAGCCAACTGACCTCTATTAGTTTGATAGTTACTTTCTAAATACCACTTTCTAATATCTTCTCCTCTAACAAACTCAAATAAAGAATCAACATCACTAAACATTTTAATTCTAGTTTTATATGAATTAACAAACTCTTCAATTTTAGAATGGTCTGGTGTGATTTTTGATTTTTGGAAAACTCTATTTACAAATCTACCAATACTTATCTCGGTTCTTTGTTCTTCCCAACCTTTGTGTTCTAAATTGTCAGAAGTATATCTCCAAATTCTCCTAACATAATCAATCAAGTCTATTTTTTTATCATAATTATCATCAGTATCTTTAAATCTTTGCATTCTATTCAATTGAATAAAAGAAACCATATCTTCTTCATCTGTTATATCAATTAAAGTTATATCATCGGATACTTGATTTGAGTCCTCAGCATAAAGAAGTTGTTGAGCTACATCACTACCACCATGAGCAATAGCTTTTAATATATCTCTAAATCTTCCAGAATAATAATATGGAACAGTTTTCTTACCAAATCCCAAAAAGGCTTCTAAGAAAGCGTCATATCTTTTTAATTTATTCATTACTTACAACTTTTAATAATTTCACTTAATTTTGATTTGATTTTACCAAATTCAGTATATTCAAATTCATCTGTGAATTTAACACCTTGTTTCTTAACACCAACATAATCATCACGGAACATAACCTGAGCAATGTGTTTGTCGTCACAATGAATCTCTAAGTCATTTCCAACTTGTTTAGTTTTAGCATCTTGTGACTTAACGTGTGATTTTACTTTATCTCTAAAAGCGTCTTTTTGGTCAGCATCCCAAGCTTTCTTTTTATCTTTAGTTGCAGTTGCTTTGAAAGCTTTTCCTTCAAATAACCCAAATTTTTGTAAGTGTTTCATTTTTACTTTTTACTTTTCTGTATATATTAATATCTAGTTACTGAAAACTATTCATAGCAAAAAAAGTATAAAGCATATGAAAACATATAAGGGAAAGATAAATCAACTTGAGTCAAATCAAATCTTTGTTTTTGGTTCCAATCCAATTGGTGTAAATGGAAGTCTAAAAACTGGAAAAGGTGGAGCTGCTTTATTTGCTTTGAAAAAGGAGTGGGTTTTACAAGGAGAAAGGATGGATAATTGTTTTTCTAAATCTGGAAAAGCTTATGGTTTAGTCACTGTATCTGGACCAGGTAAAAAGCGTTCTAAAACACCAGATGATATTAGAAAGAACATTTATAAGTTATATGAAATGGCCAATAAATATCCAGAGAAAGAATTCTTAATCGCTTACACCGGAAAAAATAATTATAATCTAAATGGATACACCAATCAAGAATTAGCTGATATGTTTTCATATTTGGATTTTATTCCAAAAAACGTTATCTTTGAAGAAGAATTTTCTACTTTATTAAACAAAAAATTAGAAATATGAAAAAAAGGATATACATCGATATGGATGGAGTACTATGTGACTTCAAAGGACAATACTATAAGTTAAAAAATGATTTTGTTCCTAATCCACAGACTACTTACGGATTCTATACAAATCTACCAGAAATTACAGGCGCAATTGAAACTTATAAATGGTTAGAAGAAAGATTTGATGTTTGGATTTTAACCAGACCTTCTTATTGGAATCCACTTTGTTACACCGAAAAAAGAGTTTGGGTTGAAAATCATTTAGGACTTGAGACTTGTAAGAAGCTTATTCTTTGTTGGGATAAATCTCTTCTTAAAGGTGATTATTTAATTGATGATAATAATCACGAAGGATTTGAAGGTGATATTTTATTATTTGGAACAAATGATTTCCCAGATTGGAACTCAATAAAAAACTATTTTATGGATAAGTGAATTTAATCTACACATCTTGCATTTCCGAAGCTACTTTTGCTCCAAAAATTCTTGCAATTGAAGAAAGAGATGGTCAGTATTATGAATATGAACCATCTCAAATTTCCAGAGAATTAATATCAGATTTTCAATGGATGGGTGTTGAGGATGGTTTAGATATAGTGAGAACAATTTTAAAAAATCAAACTCCAAATTTAGTTACATTAGAGTATTTGGTAGTTAAATATCCAAGTCTTAAAGAAAAACTCTTACCATACCTAAGAGATAAAAAATTAGATGAACTAATTTGAAAACCCTAGAGGACAATGGATTTATAAAGTATTCTGTAAATAATCTTTGGATAAAATATGTAACCAAAGATGGTAAAAAAGTTCCAGCACTTTTTGCAACATTTAAGAAAAGTGGTCAGGTTATAATAACTGACTACAATGGTAATGCAATGGCTAGTTCTTCTAAAGAAGAAGACATTAGAGATTTCTTATTAAAAGAATTAAGAGATTTTAAGATTGATGAATTACTAGATTGATTGTAATTTATCATCAATTAAAACTAAGAACAAAGCGTCTGATAATTCTGATACTGGACAAGTTAAAATTGTTTTTCCATCCCTATTCTCATCAGTATTATCATGTATCATTATTTGACCTTTATTCACATTTAGAGTAAATTTGAATACATAGTGTCCACCTTTGAAATCGGTTTCACATAACCAAACAATAAAACTATTATCATCTTTAACATATCGATTAACAACTTCATTATCAAGTATTAGGTTATCTTCTTTTTCTAATTTGGAAATTTGGTTTTCCACTTGTTCAATTAGTTGTGAGTCATCATTTTGTATTTTTGGTAAAACCATTTCTGATAAAAATTTAACAAACTTATCCGTATTTTCATCTTGGTCTTCATATAAATTAAGTTTAAAAATTTTAGCAGTGGAATTTAGTTCATTAGCTGATGTTATTAATTGATGTTTTTTAATATCATCAATATCCACATAGTTTCTCCATTTTGAAGAAGTTCCAGCTTTAAGACTTTTAACATATGCATTTAAATAATGTGTTTCATTATCTAGTACTTCTACTTTGTCCATCTTTTCGGTTAGTTGCATCCAAGTTCCACCATAATAACAACAAGGATAATAAAATATATCATATTGCATTTCACCATCTTTAATTTCCAATTGGTCCAATAAGGTAGACCTTTTGAAATCAACTTTTAATCCCATAGAAGTTTGTGGTTCAAATATTAAACTAAAAGAACGATTACTCATTTTCATATAGTAAAAGTCGGATATAACATTTATAGTTTGAAATCTATTTGGTAAATTATATTCAACTTCACCTGGTGAATATTCCTCAAAGTTTTTCAAATTTACCGACCAAGTTATCCACTCTGGCTTTGAAAATAAAACTTTAACCTCTGGGTTATAATGGCTATAGTCACTACTTGATAATTCATAAAATCCAATTTTTGTACCTGTTTGCCTTTCAAAAAGATTTGAAATTCTTTCTTGAATCCTCTTTTTATCTTCTCTTTTATCCGGCATGGTAAATTGAAATCCCCAATTGTTATCAGAACAATATTCATGAATATCATCGCCTGGATCCAAATACATTTCACCACTATGTGTAATTTCTATTTGACCTTTCTTAAACTCATAATCTAATTCTTTATCGAATTCAATAAGTAAAACATCATCTACGATATCTTTGAATATCTCAAACATATCATTAGGATCAGTCATACTTTCATAAATCTTACGGATTTTCATTGTTAATCTCTTTTAGTTATTACAATAGTGATTTCCCATTTATTATCAATATAAGTATCACCATTGTTTTTCCAATCACCCCAATCTTCACCAAAGAAGATAATATCATAACCAAATCTTTCTAATCTTGGTAGAAAATTAGACTCTAAATCCTTTTTGATTTCTTGGGCTTTTTCTTTAACATCCTCGGTATAACAAATATCAATTGCTACATTTCTATATCTACCAACGTGATATTGAAAGTCAACACCATTTACATCATAGATTGGATAATCAACATTCTCATCATCATCGTGTTCATAAGCAACTTCTTGCATACTATACTTATCAGCATATTCTAAGAACATATTTTCTATGTCCATAACTTCATCTTGTGTGAATAAAGAGGCGTCTTTCTTTTCTCTTGTTAAGGGGGTGGACTCACGACCCTCGAATAATTTATATGTAATTAAATGTTTCATAATCCAAAATGTGATTTTATTTCTTCTATAATATCTTCATAACATTCATAATACTCAGTTTTATCAGATTGTCCCTCCCCATATGGTGAGTAAGATGATTCATCCTCTTCAACTCTAATTGGACCAACGGCATGTTCTTTATGATAAATTTTCATAATATGACTAAACCCATCTGAATATCCAGAGGCACCAAATTCAACTAAAATATAATCAGAATTATCATCATAAGTATAGTCACAGTATTGAGACCAACCCTCATAAGAACTAAGATGAGGTTTAATTTCATCTAACTCATATAAAAATTTAAGAACCTCATTATCATAGAAGGCCTCAAACATTTTAAGATATTTCATGTTATTATATATTAAACTTCATCATTTGAAAATTCTATAATATTCATGGAAAATGATTGGATAATAAAACATATTGGTGATGGTAAATTTGAGTGTTACCTATCAGATGGTTCAATTAAAGAAGTTGGGCCGAATATGAGAGGAATAATTAGATTCACTTATTTTGAGGACTTCACTTTACCACCAGATGGTTGGGAAACAACAAGATTAACTCTTCTTAAAGATTATAATAGTAAGATAATGCCACAATTTAGTAGTCACTTACAAAGAATGGAAAGAACAGAAACAATTAAACAAATTAAAAACAATTTATAATATGAAAACAATCGTTAAAGATGGTAAGTATGCTCGTGTTAACAACCAAGAAGCAGAAATGAAAGTTAGAGTTGGGTGGTCATTCTGTCCTAAATCAGAATGGAAGAAAAATGACCGTGACTTTGGTCGTGAAGAAGTAAAAGAAAAGAAGAAAAGCAAAGAAGATTAAAACGTGAAAAGAAAGGTATTAGTATTTACAGGAGCCGGTGTTTCCGCAGAAAGTGGAATAAAAACTTTTAGAGATCACGATGGATTGTGGAACAACTTCCGTGTTGAAGATGTTGCCACCATTAGTGGTTGGAGAAAAGATCCTCAACAAGTAGTGGACTTCTACAATTACCGTAGAAGTGAAATGGATGGTGTTAAACCAAACCCAGCGCATTTTTTAATCTCTCAGTTAGAAAATGATTTTGATGTTACATTGGTGACACAAAATGTTGACTGGTTACATGAGAAAGCCGGCTCCACTAATATCATACATCTTCACGGTGAACTATCTAAACTTAGAAGTGAATACAATGAAGATACAAAAAAACCATTTACAGAAGACCTTAAATTAGGTGACCTTTGTCCAGAAGGCGGACAATTCAGACCAGACATTTGTTGGTTTGGTGAAGATTTAGATTTTCAAAAAATGGAAATGACTAAACAAGCAGCGAAAGAAGCTGATGTGTGTATTATTGTTGGAACTTCAATGCAAGTTGCGCCAGCAAATGGTATTCCTTGGTTGACTAAAGAAACTGCTTTAATTTATTATGTGGATCCATCGGATATTAATTTCTATGTACCAGAGTATAGACGTGGATTCTTTTATCATATACAAAAACCAGCTTCAGAAGGAATGAAAGAAGTTGTTAAGGATTTGGAAGAAATTTATTTATAATCATTAAATCGGCGAATCTTAATTGATTCATCGATTTCTTCCATTTCAAGGCGACGGTAATTTTCCTGAATGAAATCTGCAATATCATCATCACAATCCGTAAATAAATTAAAGTGACCAAGTAAGTGTTGTTTTTCCTTAGTTGGATTAATTTCATAAATCCAAACTTGGGCATTTTGACGACCAATATTCAAACCAGTGATAATTGGATTTTCACCTAATCTATCATCTTCTTCAAATTCTTCTTCCCAAGTAATATCATAAATCTTGATGAAGTCCCTCATTAAGTTATTGGTCATAGTTCCACCAGACCACCTTTCACCATCTACTTCGTGAATAAAATATTTTTTCATTAATGTATATATTAAACATTTAAATTCATTTCAGTATAATTGGTTATGACACAATCTGAATCTGAATTTGATGGTATACTCCTTCCAATAGCTAAACGAGTTTTTTCAAAAACTCTTAGCTCTGGATTTGCCACCAAAGAAGAAATTGATGAAGTTAAATCCAGAGTCATCAGAGATAATCGTGATGGTAAATTAGGTTCTATTTTAGATGATAAACCATTCACAGAAACTAAACTGGAGGATGATTCAGAATATAAGGAGTTAATGAGTCGCGGTACTAAACCATTGGGTATGCCAAGTAATCAATTATTTTATTTAGATTTTCAATACGGAACCTCTTCTAACTAATCTATATTTTATATATAGTTTATGTCCCAAAATTTAACTAAATACAGAACTTACTTTACGATAGATACAACTTTAGGTATTGAATCCAAACTATACATAAAATCACCTGGTCAATTTATAACAAGCATCGAAACCGGAGAAGGAAACGCTTATATAAATTATGATTATGATTACACAGTTATAGAATATAATTACATAAATAGTGGAATACACAACGGATATTTTGATTCCGAATATGAAATATCACATTTAGAAATAAGTGGTCCAGTTAGTAATATAACACAAATACCTGTATCAATTAAACAACTTTATTTATATAAATCCAATTTAACACAACTTGATTTAACTGGTTTAGTGAATCTACAATCATTGGTTATTAATGATTCTCCGTTAAATACTTTTTTAGGAAAAGAAGATTGTTCATCTTTAATACATCTTGATATTACAAATTGTAATTTCACCAAAGTACAAGATTTTCACTTTTTAAATTTTGTATCAATAACTCACTCTTGTTACTTATCAATAAGTGGTAATCCAATATCTACAATTGATATATCAAATGAATCAAATAACCATATCTATAGTTTAGAAAATATAGAAGTATTAAATGCCGGAACTTGTTCATTATTATCATTTAGTAATGTGGGACAATGGGTCATAAATATGCCAGCAACACATCCAAATTTATCATTATCCATACCATATAAAGTTTACAAAAACTCATCACATTATGATAGTGGTAATCTAATAATAAAAGAAGATTACTATAATCAAAAAATTAATGGACTTGGTGAGTTTACCGACAACAATTATTATATTCCAAATGTATTTAACTTTGAATTCACAATAGATGTTATAGGTTCTATTTCAGAACTGATAAATACCAATTCAACAATTGGTGTGGATTATTCTTTTATGACGTTCTCATCAACGGATATAACATCTCAAGATATACAAATTCACTTAGAAAGTGTTGGTGATTCATTTGATATTTACTTTAGTATACCATATACATATAATAATATATCATCAAGATTAACAGACTTAGACTTATCCAATAATAGTTTAGATAGTTTGAATCTAAGTACTTTTCAATCACTAAATGTATTAAAAATTAATAACTGTTATTTAGATAATTTACTTGGTGTCGATAACATTAAAGAATTATATGCTAGTTATAATAAATTTGAGAGCTTACCACAAATCTCAAATTTAACAAAACTAATAATTGATAACAATAATATCTATTCTATTAGTGATATTCCACTTACTTTAAATTACCTTGATGTAAGCTTCAATACCAATTTAAGTAACTTGAATTTGTCCAGATTATCACTTATACACTTAGATATATCACACACCAAACTATCATCGTCTTTACAAAATGGGTATCACGATTTTATGAGTGAGTTGGGAATCATGATATCATTAGAATATTTTAATGGCGATTATTCACCAATAACAGTAGATGGTCACATAATTAAAAATATAATAAACTCTAACAAGTCACTTAGAATATTTAAAGCATCACACAGTGATATCTATGGAACAATAGATAAGATAAACACACATAGTGAAATAGTTGAATTAGACATATCATACTCTAAAGTAAGTGAGTTTATTTTTGATAATGGTAAATTTAGAAATTTAGAAATACTAAATCTTTCAAATTCATTAATAAACAACATACACTTTGGTGAAGGAAATATAACATTTAGTAAATTAATTACATTAGATTTATCACATAATATGATTCCAAACTGGACACAATCTACGACTAATGGTGATAATGTAAATAGTTTTCCTTTATTACAAAACTTAATCTTAAATAATAATCCTATTAGTATTTTTAATCTTAGAACATCTGCTAATAAAGGGTCATTAGTTAATTTAGATTTAGAAAATTGCACAGAAGTAACCGAGATTAATATCGGTCACTTAGGTGGTCCACTATCAATTCAAAATGTAAACTTAAAACTTAATACACCTAAAGATAGAACAGTTATATTTTATTTTGAGAATGTTTTAGATTTAAATTCATTTATACTATCAAACACTAAAGTGGTAAATAAGCAGGTTAACATTAATGGTATTGTTTATGAAACAAACCGTGATATTTTTTATTCTTAAATATATTTCATATATTTGTAATATGAAGTATAAAAATTATAAAGGACAAACCTTAGATTTTAAAAACCTTACACAAGAACATCTTAGTAATATTTATTGGTATAATACAATATGTAGTGAACTTGGTTATACTACTTTACAATTTATCTTAGATGAAATCAATGATAGGTTTAATGGTGAGTTACTACCATATAGACCTCAGTGGGAATTCAGAGCAGAAATTAATTACTTAGAGAAAACTGGTAAGTTTATATGGAACGAAGATAGGACAAAGGCTGATATTTTTCACCTTGGTCAAAAAGTTGGTTACTATGAAACTCCAGAACATTTAAGAGATAAAAAAATTAATGAAATATTAAATGAAGAAAAAGATTCTATACTTTGATATGGACAACGTCTTGGTTAACTTTCAATCGGGAATAGACCGATTAGAAACGGTTGATCTAATAAACTATGAAGGTAGATTGGATGAAGTACCTGGAATATTTGGATTAATGGATCCAATTGAAGATGCCATCGAAGCTTATCACAAACTAAATGAAGTTTATGATTGTTATATTTTATCAACTGCACCTTGGGAAAATGATACTGCTTGGTCTGATAAAGCCAAATGGGTTAAAAAACATTTAGGTGAAGTTGCTCACAAAAGACTTATCTTAACTCACAATAAGAATCTAAATAAAGGTGACTATTTAATTGATGATAGAACCAAAAATGGTGCCGGTGAGTTTGAGGGAGAACATATACACTTTTTAACCGAACAGTTTCCTGATTGGAATTCAGTTCTTAATTATTTAATAAAATGATTACACTTTTTATTATTCAGTTTTTAGCGATTGCTTTTTTGGGTTATAAATTATTATACATTAAAAAAGAAAAAATTGTTGATAAAATCAAAGAAGAAGAAGGAGTTTTTCTTTCCAATCCAGTTAGTGTGCCAGATTTCAATAAAATTGATCCTAACTATGAAATGCTTAAAGATGTTATTGAATCTATCAAGTTAGAGAAATGGGATATTATTAAGTTTGAAAGAGACCACATGGATAATTGCTATGATATTGAGTTATTAAATGATCCAGGTTCTTTAAAAGTCAAGTGTAGGTTGAGAGTAAGAGATTATGGTAATAGAAATTTATATATTTCTTGGTTCCATATTTTCAAAATGGTGAATAAAGATCAACATAGTCATTTGGTTACTTTTAATGATTGTGAAAGTGTTCCAAGATTCTTAATATTAAATTTGATGTGGGGCTATGTTTTAGATTATCATCAAAAGATACATGATGATCATATACATCATTATCTTGAATGTAAAAACATTATTCAAAAAGAATTAAAAACTCTAAATAGAGATAAACAATTGCTGAAATTATTGGAAAATTAAAAAGTTATTCTTATATTTGTATTCTAAATAACATTAAATATGGGAGCAATTAAAAATTACATGATGGAATTGGCTGATAAACTTGGTAAGGAATTTGAGGAACTTACACAAGAAGACTTTGAAAACTCACTTAAACAAGATAAATTATTTTGTGATAAAGTAAAAGATGAAGTAAAAGATGAAGATATTAAAGAGGCTTAATATAGTTATTAAAAGTATCTTTTATACCTTTTAATTCAAACCCCATTGACTTATATAGGTTGTTTGCGACTGTGTTATCTACTTCGGTATTTAACTCAAGACAAGGACAACCTTTTTCTTTTGATCTAACTATTGCATTTTCAACTAATCTCTTACCATATCCTTTACCACGGTGTGTAGGTAAAATTTCAACAGAGAATATTGAAGCTGCATTTTCATAGTAAACTAAAAGTAAACTTCCAACTTGTTCACTACCTTCTGTAATATAAATCAATTCAGTATTAAGTGGTTGTGACTTAACACAGACCTTCTCATTTATAACTTGTGTTAATTTCTTCATAAGATTATATATTATTTTACAAGCTCCATTTTTTTGTTAAATATTGTTTAACTTGATTTGTCTCAGAGTCAGTTAATCTTCTATTATAATATATCAATTCACCAATCAAACCACAAAATCCACTTTCTCTATTTATGTGATACGATAAACCAATTCCGGCGAGGAGATCAGAATCCCATGCCCATGATATAGCATTAGTTGAATCTTGTCCATCGGTATAAGATGGTCTAGACCCAGCCCCTAAACTAATTAAACCCTGATTCAGACCAACAACACCATTTAACTTTAAATTTCCTACTTTATTTTTATAAATGGTGTTGTTCTTTGAAGACATATCAGTAATATCTAAAACAGAACTTCCGGTAGCAGATGCTTCTTTAGTTCTAATAACAAACATATTATTATCCGAGAAGTTTTCTCTAACTTTGTGTATATCGGATGCAGTTGCAAAAATATTATTAGGGTAGTATGGACCGTATGTATTAGGAATGCTCAAAGTAAAACCTTGAACTGGAATATAGTTACAAACTAGATAATTAGTAGCACCATAATCTGTAAGAGAAGAGTCCCAAGTTGAATATTTTAATAAGTTTAACACGGATACTGGTAAAGATAGTGGTCCACCCTCATATAGTATTGGACTACCATTTGTTTGTGTATTAGTTATTCCAAATAAAGACATAACAGTTGAGAAATCACCAGTTGGTAGATTTGTAAAAGAAAATGAGTCATTATAGCTGGTTGGAACCCAACTATTAACCGAAGTAAGACCAGAAGCAACATGAGAAGCATCTGTAAATTTATAAACTATAAATATAGTTCTCTCAGAATCTTTTATCTCAATTGGATTCCAAACTGTATCCGAATGGTTAGAATCTGGTCCAGCCGGCCAAGTACATATAGATTGATTATAGGTGGTTTGACCCTCTTGCCCAAAACCAAGAGAAGGTAATCCATTGATACCCTTAAATATAATTGTTGGTTTTCCACCAATTAACGTATCATCAAATGGACTATATGTACTCATCGTGACACCTTGTATTTTATCTACACAAGTTCTAACCTCATCACCATCTATAATTGACGATCCGCTTTTAAAATAGGGACTATTAAATGATGGATAAAGAGGATCGTAAGTTGTTATAGTAGATAAATCAGAGAAGTCCCACCATAGAAAACAATTTGGTATATTGTCTGGTTTTATAGAATTAATAAACATAAAAGTATATATTAACATTTGAACTTTTCAAACTTAATTTATATCTTTGAGGCATGACTAAAACTGAAACAATACTACTTTCTATTCTTATCGCCTCTGTTTTTATGAATGTAATATTATTCATTCACACTAACAGATTTAAAAAAATTTTTGGTAAACTCTTTATTGAGATTGATAAGTTGCAAAAATTACTTTCAAGTTCCACGAGTAACCTTGATGCACTACTCAAAGAAAATAAAAATCTTTGGAATCAAGTAGAATCATTAAAGAAAACAAAAATTAATTTACTAACTGTTAATCAAGGAGATAAAGTAATTTGTAAACAGTCTTTGAGTAAAAAGAAGGATAACCACACATTTGAAGTTTTATTTGAATGCAATGTTATAGAAGCAACAGAAAAGAGATTAAAACTAAACGCATTTGATTTTACATCAAGTGATGATTGGGCTAATAAAAACAAACAATCAGTAATTAATTATTTTCAAGATTACTGGGTAGAACGTTCAGAGTGTGATATTGTTATGGATCAACAACATATTCGTGATACAAAACTAAATGACTTATTAAATGGACTTGAAGATAGTAATTGATATTAGTCTAACTCAAAAGGAGTTAGAGTTTCTTAGAAGGTATTTTGAAAATAGAGAACGTTCATTAAACTTACATTTTATTGAATTGAAAAAAGAAACTGCCATGGATCTTGTTCAAAAGGATATTTTAAAAGTTGATAGTCTCGGTAATTCAAGACTAACTAATATTGGTAGAAAGGTTATGGATATGATCGATAGAGATAATAGGATTAATGAAATCTTAAATTAATATATACAGATATGAATCGTATAAAGAAATTTGAAGCTTTCAATCATAGAATTCCGCAAACAGTTGGTGATGTTGAGTATCAAAATAAATTAGACACACACGGAAAAGAACCTTACACACAAAAAGAATTAGACTTTTTTGAAAAGCTCAAAAAAGAAAATACAATGAGTCTTTATGATATGGAGATAAGCATTGATACTATTTTTATGCAACTTTATCCAGGTGGTGATAGTGATGATTTAATTGATATTGAGATTATCAAATTAAAAGATGAATGGTATTTAATTTATGAACCAGGAATTGATAAGTTTATCTGTGATGAATGGGATGAAGTTCTTGGTTACTTAGGTTCCCAAACTAATTTAAGATTCTAATATTAGAAATCATCGTGCACCATTTTCCAATCAGACTTATCTGAAAACCTAAAGTCTTTATCTACCTGATGACTAACATATCCACCATAATATCCATTATGACTATTTCTAACTTCAATATCAACATATCCTCTATTTGTTTTTAAAGTCCAAATACAAGCATCTTCAGCATCATCACCACCCGCAAAATCACCATCAACTTCTCTCCAATCTTTTGACTCAACATCATTTACTCGTTGGTTTAATAATTCTTCAACTCCACTAAAATGATAAAACCAAACAGAATTACAACAATCACCAGATGTTGAATATATATGACATTCACCATCATCAGTTATAAACGCTAAGTCTGATGAATCTTCGCTAATATAAATAGAGTCAATAATTTTACCAATTAATTGCGAAAATTGAGTAACCTCATCATTAAATCCTTCATATGTTTTTATATAGTTCATAATTTGTATATATTATTATTTTTATTTATAATTTAATTTTATTATCTTTGTTTCTTAAAGGTATAAAAAGACATGAAACTAATCAAAGAAATCCGTTCTAAAGAAGGTAAACTACATTTCCGTAGATGGCAACTTCTTAAAACGCCGTGGTTTTCAATCTATATACACGGAATTTATGCTCCAGACCAAGATAAACATCTACACAATCATCCCTGGGATTACAAATCAATTGTCCTAAAAGGTTCTTATATTGAAGAAACAAACAATGGTGTGAATCTACTTAAATTTGGAACCGTTACTTCCAGGAATGGAAAAGATTATCATAAAATCAAAACATTATTAACCAAAAGCGTTTACACACTATTTATTGTTAGTCCAGTTAAAAGAACTTGGGGATATCAAGTAGATGGAAATTGGATGAATCATGAAGAATACCGTAAACGAAAAAACCAAAAATCACTATGATATTAACCTATTTAATTATCGGAATTGCAATTGGTATTGTTGGAACAAAAAAACTGCCAAAAATTATCAGTAGAATATTAGTCAAACAAACCAAGTCTTATAAAATAAAATTACATGGATATTTTCCTATTCATGAAATGGGACAAGCCAAAAATTCTTTTGCAGAAACACCATCTGTTGAAATTTTAGTAACATCCGAAAATGAAAAGAAAGCTGAAGACTTTATCACTCAGATGATTATGGAAGAATTTAGAATTGAAATAGAAAGCATTGAAACAATAAATGACTAATATGAACTTAGATAAAATTTTTAGAGATAGTATCAATGAGATAAAATCCAAATGGACTCTGCCTAAAACTGGATTTCTATCTGGTGGGTCAATTGCCAACCTTGTTTGGGAAAAAGTTTCCGGCAATAAAGCAGTAATTAATGATATTGATATTTATCACCTTCATTCCGTTATTGATAAAGCAGACGAAGAAGAACTAAGACAAAAACAAAACTTTCAAAAGAAAGATAAGATTGTTTATGAGGATTACTCTGGTATATCAATCAATGTTAAACTATCATCTTTTTATATAATTGAGAAAGTATCAACAAATGGCATTCTTAATGAGATAGAATATAAGTCAAATACAGAAGATCCACAAATCATCATTGAATCATTTGATATTAATTGTTGTCAAATTGGATATGATTTAGCTACAGATAAATTCTACTGGACAAAAGAATTTGAAGAGTTTCTAACCACTGGAGAAATCAGATTGGTTAATCTAAGTTCACCTGCTCACTCAGCAATGAGATTAGTAAAGAAACAAATAGATCTTAGTGCCAAATTACCAGAATTAGAATTAGACATAATTGCTTACACATTAAGTAATGGTTCTTTCTTAGACACAACCAAACATAGATTCAAACAAAGATATGCGGATATGTTTGAGAAATATATGAGTGGGTTGGAATCAAGATTTGAATTGATACGTGATAAAGATTTAGAACTACATTTACAAATGAATAAGAATGTACATGATAAAATGTATGCTCTTAAACCAAAAGTGAATGGATTAAATATTGACCCATCACAAAAAGTTGGATTATATCAATCAAAAGATTTTTTATTTTGGGTTAGAAATATCTTAGGAAATTATGATTTAGAAAAAATGTGGTATAATCTACATTTAATCTTTGACTATAATTTAGGAATGAAAAATTATTTAGACTGTTCTCCAACAGAAGAAGAAGTTAATTTAATTAATAGATTAGCTACAAATGCACCAGACTGTGTTAGACACTTGAATGGTTTTCCATTGTCTCGACAGTTGTATATTATTAAAACACTTTTTGATAAATTTAAGAATGATCCAATCATTGCTATTTCAATATTAGAAACATATTGCATTGATTACAATGTTGATATTGAGAATGAAATGGATTTATTATTGTTGGAATTATCAGTAAGAAAGAAAATTTTAGAGGATCCAAGAGATAAGGTTAGAAAAATTTTAGAAACCCAATCGGAAGAATATAATAATAGATCTAATTCTATTGATAATCTACCATTTTAACTTGGATAATAGTTATTTGGATTGTTGTCTAAGAAGTTAAGGTCTTTTCTACTTATTTTAATAGCATCAAATGTATTAAAAAACTTTAAAAGCTTTTGAAGACTTTCTTCATCAAAAGCAAAAACTGTATTTGAAGGATCTGTTTTAGAATGATAAGAGGTATATTGATATGGCTTAATTATGTTTGGTGATATTATATTAAATCCAGCACCGATTAAGTCACCAAAAGTTATTTCAACATTCATTTCAAATTTATTAACATCTTCATTTTTAACAAATGAGATATCCATTTCTAAAGTATCTGGGGCACCAGGCACATTGAAATCATTATCATATGTAACCTGATAAACTAAATTAGACATAATATTTCCCAATTTATATCTACAAAGTTGACCAGTTGATTTACCAGTTTTACTATCTAAAATATAACCATTTATATCAGTTGTATCTCCTTTGATAACAACTAAGCTATCTGGGGCAATTTGATGCCAATCTACTTCATAAATAGATGGTCCAACTTTGTGTTCATTAAAACTTTTCAAATATTTCATAACTCTAATTATTAGTGTCCAGAACGAGGTTTAACATCCGGACTCATTTCAACTTTAGGACTAACTTTGAAATAAAGAATAACAGCTAAAATTAGAATGTTAACCGAATAGTTAAGTAGTAAAGGCAAATCTAATTTATCATAAACATAGGCTAGGGCAAATACTTCACCAAATGCCCATAGAAGTAAAAATGCCCAAGAAATACCGTGTGAGTGTTTTTCTTTATAAGACATCCAAGCTTGTGGAACACCACATATTGCTAAACAAATAGATCCTAACCAACCAAGAATAGCAAATAAACTCATTTCATCTTTACCAACCTTTAATTCACCAATAGATGCCTCATCTAACTCATCTATATTTCTTTGTTCAAATTTATATCCATATTTATCTTCTAAATGTGTGGATAATTTATTAAATAACTCTAAATATTTAGATGTATCGGTTGAGCTAACATTAGATTTAATCTCATCAAGAATTTGAATCAATTCAGTATCTTTAACCTTCTCACTTCTAATTGATGATAGTTTATTAACTTGTTTATATACAACAGTTCCATCCGGTTGATTTTGAAAATATTGGTAAGTATTAATTTCCCGTGACTTTGCGGATGGACTACCCAATAAAGTGGCAGCCAATCCAACACCAGCCAATGTTGACTTTAATCCTTCATTATGATCTTGATATGATTTAATATACCTCATTATGTAATACTAATTGTATAAGAAGAAGATGTAGATCCAGATACATTTATACCAATTAATGTAACAGAGTATGTACCAGCACTAGCATAGTTTAATGTATATGCAGTTGCGTTTTTAACAACATCGGTATACAAAGGGTTGTTATATTGACTTGGAGAAATTATATTACCTTTTCTATCCAAAATATTACTATTAACATCTTTTGATGTTATAACATAGTTGTCCACACCACTTAATGCAGTCCAACCAAGTGTAACTGTGCTTCCTGATTTACTATATGTAAAGACCATGTTCCCAGCCGGTGCGGTAAAGTAGCTTGCTCTATTTGTCCAGTTACTAGTGAATGCGGTCATATCACCATTTGCCCATTTAATACTCTGAACATTAGCGGTAGTATTAATTCTTCTAATCAACCAAGTACTCTCACTATCTATTGCATTTGGATTTAAATTATATCCATAATATAAGTTTGAAGCGGATGCGCTATCATATCTTAAATAACCATTTGCTAAATCTAAAGCCATATTTTAATATTAATATTTACTCTATATATTAAACTTCAAATCTTATTTTGTATATTTGCGTTATGTATCAATTAAAAATAATCAGAGGTAAATGTCATCACATTCTTCATGAAATTAATGATAGAAATGAGTATATTATATCTTACAATGAAGATATTTATTTTTGGAGACCAAATTTAGAGGGTATAGGATCTGACTATATGAGCTTATACAATGTTATTGAAATAATTAATAAATTAGAGTCGGACAAAAGGAAATGGAGAAGTGAGGAACATAAAAAGAATCTATTAAATCATTGGAAGGAAATATATCAGATTATGAGGGGATTTAGAATTGAAAAAGTTTTAGAGCCACAGATAGATTACAATCCTTATATTTTAGCTTGTTAATTCATTTAAAAACTCCAAAAATTTATCCCACTCCATTTCTATATCAATAATATAATATTTATTTACATCATCAGAATAGACTATTAAATATAACCAACTGTCTTCGTTCTTAAAAATCTCAAATCCAGCTTTATCACCTATCCACCACTCTAAATAAATATGAGAATTCGGTTTCAATTCTTTAGATTCTACAAATTCTGGTTCTTTGACATAAACCTTAGACATACTATTAGATTTATCTAACCAATATGTTTCTTGATTAATTTCATATTTTTTCTTATTACCTGTAAGAATATAATTTATATCATCTAATTCTGATTGAGTAAAAGATTCTGATTTAAAATTATGAATGCGAAAAAAGAATTCTTCATTGGTAACTGGTTCTAAACTAGTTGAAAAAAACTCAAAAATACTTTTAATAAATTTCATAAAATTATATATTTAATTTGGTGAATTAAAATTATTGTCCTATATTTGTATTGTCAATCGGGAGCTGCTATAAGCCGACTAACCGAGAAGACAACGGAGGTTAACCGTTTAACCAAGACTTAACCAACTTTACTTGTATAAAGAGTTACAGCACAAACTCTGAAAAACAAGACAATCTGTGCTGAGGTTGAGACGTAACGAGTCTGTACGTCGCAGATAGGCAGGTAACTAACACCTTGTTACCACCGAATTAAAAGAAGGGTGTAGATGGTTAGAACCGCGAATTTTAGCAATCGTAAGAGAAAATCAGATGTATCAAAACCGCAAATTTGATTATTTTGATTTTCTCTTTTTTATTTTAAAAAATTAATTATCTTTGTAAAATGGATACATTTTATGTAAGTCTTGAAAAGTGGATGAAAGCCAACCCAGGGTCTATACCTAAACATAGTATTAAAGTTGAAACACGTGGGTTTGGATTAACTATTGGTAAATTTATAGAATTTTGTGATTATAAATTTGAAGATAGAGATGAAGATGCTCGTACTTTACCTGGTGTGAAAATAAAAAGTCAAGTTGGTCCACTTATTGGACCAATATATTCAGCGGAAATTATTCTACCAATCATCTTTTTAAGAGAAATAGAAGCTATAAGAGAAGATAAAATAAACCAAATACTTAAATGATTCCAGAAGAAATAGAAGATTACTTTTTAGATATTTTAGATATAAATTATGAGTCTAAATTACATAATGACACCGATTCAATTAAAATGGAATTGGTAAGAGAACCATTTATTAGTGCACAGGTAGCCACAAAATATAGAAAGGAAATTGCTTTTGAATTAGAAGAACCAATGGTTAAAATGTATACCGAATCAGATTACAATGAAGGATGTTATACACCACGTACTCTTAAAGTCAGAGAATACATAATAGAACATCCAAGTGTAAGAAGTACAAAAACGGTTTATCGTGACACCATAAAAATATCCTATTCAGCAGGTTTAGGATTCGTATTAAAAAGAAATATTGAAAAGATAATCAAAACGGCAATAAAACGTCTTGAACTCAACTATGATGTTTCTGATTATAAATCAGAAAAAAAAAGAGATGGTGTGTATCAATTTGATACACTTACATCATTCACGTCAATCATAACATCATTCACACTTATAAATAAAGATGAATATAATGAATTTCAAAAGTTGACACAACTACCAAAAGAAAATCATGACATTAGAATATCAACAAAAGTAATGGGTATAAATAATTATTATTGGTCAATTGATAGTGGTAAATGAAAATAGAAGAATTTAGAGAGGCACTCAATGATATATCATATGTTAAACATGAATTTTATAATTCATTAGAAACATATCATCTTGGTAATGGAGTATCTTTTCAAATTGAAAATGAACAAGGTGATATTTATGTTGATTTTTATTTTGGTGGTAGTAATATGTATGCAAGTTATAAATTGTCTGATTTATCCAAATTTATTATCATATGTGAGATAAACAAATTCATTAAAAATGATAAAATAAAAGTTTTATATCGAGACTCTCTTATAGAAGAAATCATAAATTAAATTTTACAAATGAGTAAAACAAACGCGAAACAAGAATTTATAAGTCACATTGGAAACAGAAAAGTTAAATGTGCCAAAATATTTAAAGGTGATGATTATAGCGAAAAACAAATTTCATTTGAATTAGGTTGTGCTTACAACACCGATGAATGGAATGAATTCGTAAATAAACTTGATTTCCATTACGATAGTGGATATGGTGGACAAGAACTATTTGGTACAATTTGGTATGAAGATGGAACTTGGTCTGATCGTGGTGAGTATGATGGTAGTGAGTGGTATGAATACCATATCTGTCCAGAAGTACCAACCGAGTTAAAAAGAATTGATCGTGTAAGAGATAATAAAATAGAAGAAATTATAAAATGAGTAAATTAGAAACAGTAAAGGAAAGAGCGAAATCAAAATTAACTTCAGAAAATTTTGAATTAATGGATAATTACATTGGTTCAATGCCATTGAGTGGTACAAAAAAGGCAAGTATATGGGAAGAAGTATTAGAGGGTAAAATGTTTCCTAACATAATTAACCCTGTTATACCTGATGATATCTCAAATGAAGAGTTATCTAAAATAGATGAAGATATCAAGTTAAGAGGCAAAGATGCCATATTAGATATTTTAGATAAACAAATGATGATTCCAGAGAATTTGAAATCACATCTTCGCAAGAAATACAATAAAGAATTGGTTGAAGTAAAAGAGGTTATTCATAAAAGAAAATATTTTGTAAAATAAATTTGGTGGAATAAAAAAGTCGCCATATATTTGTAAGACTAAATCGGTATTATAAGTAGTGAATATGTCCACACTTCGGTGTAAAGTGGAAACGGCATCACACTCGGCACGAGTTCACATTACAGGTTCGAATCCTGTCTTATAATCTTAAAAAAAATAAAAAAAGATTTGGTGAAATGAAAAAGTTACCTTATCTTTGTAAAACAAATCAGAAATGATTTTAGTTATTTGAAAAAAATAAAAAAAGATTTGGTAGATTAAAAAAATCTTCTTATCTTTGTAAGACAAAATAAAAATGGCCCGTTCGTCTAGTGGTTTAGGACGGTCAGTTATTCGACTGAATGACAAAGGTTCGAATCCTCTACGGGCTACAAACATCGCGGGTTGGAGAAGTGGTCTATCTCACTTGGCTCATAACCAAAAGATCGGGGGTTCGAATCCCTCACCCGCAACAAATGGCCCGTTCGTCTAGCGGACTCGTATAGAGAAACAGACGGTCAGCAAAACGACTCCAAGGTGGGTTAGGAAAGGTGCCAATCCTTTCAAGTCGTGACCTAATGTTTAGGACGGTCAACTTTTCGGTTGATTGACGTTGGTTCGAATCCAGCACGGGCTACAAAAAAATTTTCAAACAAAGTTAAACTTTTTAATTTTGGTTGACTATAAATAAAGTTCTTTGAAACAAAGGTTCTCTCACAAGAGACGAAAGCTAATAGACAGTGAGGTCTATTAAGCCTTTAAAGATACACCGAAACATCAACTTCGGTTGGTGTGGAAGTGACGGCAGCCTATGGTCGTTAAATAAACCGTGAAAGCGGGATAAAATGGAACCACAAAAGCAAAAGTGGTTCTGTGGCTCAAATCTTCGGAAATGAGCTCGAGTAGGCAAGCGGGATATCACAATCCCTAAGTAATCGAGGGTAACACTGTAGATGAAATGGGATGGTGAGGTGGCTTTTTGTAGAAAGTCAACTTGACTCCGGAAGGAGAATAAGAATAACCCGTAGGAATTATGTAAGAAATGATGGCTTAACCGGTCATTATGATTGCGAGTTCCAACTTGAGAGGTGTCTCAAAGTCGAAAGACAATTTCCCATACAGGTGGTGCTGGTGGGAAACACCGAATACTCTACCAAGGGTGTTGGTTCTGCCGAGAGGCAGTGCCGAGGTGAAGATATCTTAAAGAGTTGTGATGGAGGCATCACACCGAGTAGTTCAGTATTCTTGAGACCAAAAGTTTTGAGAACTGAGAGATAACCACTACTTGGACGAATCTACAAGCACTAAAATTACTATGTTAAAGTAAAATTTAAAATAATAATCGAAAGTGTTGTCTAGATGTTAAAGAAAGGTACCTACTTAGTCAAGAGTTGTTCTTGGCCACATAAGCCCGAAAGGCGGATGTGATTGTAGAGAAAGCCTTATAGAGGGTCGAACCTCGAACCAGGTCGCAAGCTTGGGTAAGCGTGAGTAACTATAGAGTATTTAGCATCTCAAGGAGTGGTTGGTCTAACCAACCGGTACTGTGTCGATACCGTTCAAAAGACGGTGGATAAGTTTGGGAAACAATAATCCAACTAAAGATGGCACACAAAAACGTGTAATCTCAGCGTTCTAACTAAGAAATTGAAACCTATCAGTCAACTGATGGGTTTTTTTCGTTTATATAATCTACTAACTTCTCAAATACAACATCTGCTTTTTGTAGTAATTCATCTGATGTTGTTTTATTAGCCTGATAATAAGGCATTCCTTTATTAATATAAATTGATTCTACTAAATCATCTGGACAATTCATACCAGAATATCTACATTGATAAACAAGAGGCATTACTGAATTCTGAATATTCCACATACTATCATTTGTATAAGGTGGTGTTTGACCTTCATAATCATTAGCGCCATCATCACCATGTACTAAAAAAGAAGCCCACTTTCCTTCTAAATGATTTTTCAATAAATGTCTGTACTTACCAGATAACTCTGCTCTTCCCGTTAATTTGGAATTTTTAGTATTTCCTTTTCCAAAAATCTCAACAGCTTGTTCTTCTGTAATCGTTTGATTAGCACACACCAATCTATCAAACATAGCTTTTACCTGTGATGAAACAGAATACCAGTGAATCGGGCTCACAACCATAAATCCATCACACTTTTCCAATTTATCATAGATGAGAGATTCATACATTAAATCTGGTTTTGTTTCTGATCCTAATGAGTAACACGAACATTTCCAATGACAGTGCATTCCATTCGAACTTGATACACAACCTTTACATGGTTGAATAGTAATATCACCAATACTTAAATCAATAACCTCAATATTGGCAAATGGTGACCATTTACTCAAGATGTATTTAACCAATTTTTCTGACTTAGATTCCATATTCGCACAAGAATCTTGTTTTCTTGGAGAACCTTGAAAAAGTAAAATATTTGGTTTATTATCACTTAATTTTCTTATTATCATAATTAATTATATCTATCTAATTCAGCGTAGCACTTTTCTTCTTCTGGCATAAACTCAATTCCATTGTTATACCCAGTAACAAAAATAGGTCTATCAAGCTCATCTTCACTTAATTCTTTTAAATCATTATTAACTAATGTTGCTAATTGAACACAAACTTCTCCAGGAGCATCTGTTTTAACGGTAAACATACTATTATCACCACTGTTATACTCTTCAACATCCACCGTTTTAATTCTATATCCTCTATCTTTTAAGAATTTAGCAATTTCACCATAACTGAATAAAACCACTCTTCCATCTTGCTTAATAAAAAATTTATATGAATCTGATATTTCATCACTATGTGGAGTCAATCTAATAATCAATTGGTGTGTTATCTTAAATTCAATATCATATCCGGAAATACGAGATTGGGAAGATCTTATACCTTTAATAGTATCAAAAACTTTTGTTACTTTATCTAACTCATCTACACCATTAAACTCATCAACCTGAAATCCAAGTGACCAATATAATGTATAACCGGTTTTACTACCAACTTTATATTCTGATTTTCTTGGTTCACCAAGTAAATCATAGATATCTAAAAGAGTATCTTCAATTTCTTCAAATTCTAATGATTCGGTAAATCTTTTAATTTTCATAATCTACTTCAAACTTTTTTGGATCATTCAATAAATGTTTTGATTTATATCTATCAAATGTTTCTTTGAACTTATCTGTCCAACTTGGAATATCATCTACCATCCACTCATCATATATTCCAGTTGATAAGTAAGCTTGTGCTTCATCACTTAGTACTGATTCTGCATATCCAATTTCAGCAATCAATCTTTTAATAGACTCAATAGACTTTTTATCCATATCATTCAATAACTTAGTCATCTCAGATTTATACTGTGAATCCGTATACCACATACCGTGAGCTAGCTCATGATCTAACAAGTCATTATCAACATTATTAATTTGTGAAATACCTAAAAGATAAAAATTTCCATTTTCATTACTTTTGATCGTTTTAATTATTGATGACATCATATCATCATAATGATTTGGATCTTTAATTTCACTTAAACAGTCTTCAATAACTTCTGATGGTAAATTAAAACCCGCCCAATCATTAGCATAAGTGAATATATCATTCTTACCTCTTGGGCCTTCTTCACTCTTATACCAATTCATATAATCTTGCCAAGTAAATCTATTGTTCTTAAAATATGGAGAAGTAGATTCATAGTATTCTTGACATCTTAGAAACACCCAACTTCTTAAATGGTCATCTGGAATAACAGCAGCCCATATTCTATCAGCTACTTTATATAGACTTATTCTACTATGTAGGTCACTAAGTGGACCAGGTTTAAGTGATAGTTGATAAGACTCAAATGTTTTAATGTGTTTCATATTTTAGTATATATTAATTTTTTCCAATGAAAGTGATTTTTCATAGTAAACATTTAATATATAATGTAACTAAAATTATATATAGGATAGTATGAAATGGATTAAACCAAGAAATAAATTCTTAAACGAAGAAGCAAAAATCAAAGATGTGATTCTTCCAAGACAAGCACGTGAAGTAAAAAGAATATGGGGTGAACAATATCTTGAATTAGAAGAAATTGAAGCAACCGATAAAATTAAACAAGGAAAATGGAAGTTATCTGATGAAGATAAGATTAAAGTTTTAGGTGTTTTCTTTGGTGCCGATCTTAAAAAAATATATGAATTTTTTGGTGGACTACCAGAAAAATTAAAAGATGTACTTAGTCAATCTATTGATTTAGATTTACTTAAAGGTGATGACAAATGGTCTAAAATACTTGATAACTTTGATATTCAAAAACCAAGTATTAATCAAATTTCTGTATTAGCTGATCCTATTTTTAAAAAGATTTCTGTCAGTGAAACAACAGCTGCTGAAGTTATCATTAGAGATGAGAATGGTAGACCAGTTATGGGTGAAGATGGAAGACCAACAAAGAGAAGAAGAGAAGAAGGTGAGATTATTTTCTCTAATAACTTAGTTAATATTAATACCTTTTTAGCAGATTTTAATAGGTTATTTCCAGATTCGACAGTTGATGCGGCAAGATTCCACACTGGCGATATCCAAAGATTAGTTAGTTCATCGAGAGAAGATTTTGGTGGAGATAACTATAGAGTTGAGGTAGACCTTTATGGTAGAGATTTATTCTTATCAATTAAACATAACCCAAAAGACATCTTAAATATTTCTATTTCAAGATTCTATTCATCTTGCCAACATCTATATAGTGGTGGATATCGTGATAGAGCATTTGGTAATGTAATTGATCCTAATTCAATTCCAGCATTTTTAGTATTTGATACACCTATTTATGATCGTAGTAATGATTTAATTTCAGAACAATTACCATTATCACGTATGATGATTAGAAATTTAGAAAAATTTGAAACAAATGATAAAACAGAGTTGTATTTTGATAGAGCCTATCCAGATAGAATGAAAAGTATAATAGGTGATATGGTTGAGAAGTATAGTGATAATAAGGAAATGTCAGACTCAGAAGATGCTGGTAGATATTTATTCACCCCTGATGCTCCACCTGATTTATCTATTAGAGAACCTTATATGGATAGATTAAGATTGGATAGAGGGCAATATATTGGTGTTAATACAACTAAATTATATTTGAATCAATCTCATAACTGGTCAAAAACTAAGATTTCACCAAAAGCTAAAATCAGTGAGATTATAATTGAGACTCCTAATATACCATCAAACTTCTTTGAAATACCATTAAATCCAGAGTGGATTAAAATTAAATTTTTGAAACTTAATGATTTTACCGTATTTCAAAATATTAAAAGTAATTCTTATGCTTTTGATAAGTGTAAATTTAATGGTAACTTATTGGACCAAATTAAAGAATATAATCCAGATTTGAAAAAGCTTCAAATTACAGCTTGTCAAATTAAAGATTTGAACTTGTCTAAATTAGGAGACATTGATGAGTTACAATTAATCTACACCTTGGATCCAGAAGATTTATCTAAAGCGTTAGAAGGTGTTAATGCTAAGAAATTAGTTTTATCAGGTGACTTAGTATCAGATCCAGAAAATAAAAAACTTATTAACTCACTTAAAGGAAAAGGGGTTAAAGTACAAATAGTAGGACCAGTAATATGAAGCAAGAATTAAAATATCTTAGATTATTTGAAGCGTTTGAATCTATTAAATTATCAAAAACACTTAAATTTCTTAATAAAGATGGTAAATCTAAATTTTTAAGCTCGTTGAAAAATATTGCAACTGCAATTGATTTTCCAATATCTAAATTTAGTGATGAGTATTTCCAATACCTACCGTTTAAGAAAGCATTGGATTTGAACTTTTCATATGAGGACAAACCTTGTGATGCAACAAGTGGACAAGCTTTCCCGGATTTTGCAGTTGCGGGTGCTGTTTGTGATAGTGGTATGGTTGATAGAAAATGGGGAAGAAGTGTTAGAAAAGCTAAATGTCCAATTTGTAATGGTACTGGTGTTAAGAAAAAAGAATCTTTTGATATAAAATGGGTTAAGTTTTGGTTTGATAAAGACGGTAACTTTGTTAATGTTACTGGAACAGATGGTCAGATTAGAGACCAATATCAAAGTACTAATATGAAAGCATTGAGTATTAGCCAAGAAGCTTTAGCTGTCGGTGACATATCAAGAAATTATAGTGATTATGATGTGGTGCAAGATTTAACAAATAATGAACTATTAGCACTACCAACTGGATCAATTTTTAGATTAAAGATAAATAATACTAATACAATTTGTGTTGCTTGGAGAAGTTCAAATGATAGATTTTTTGCTATTCAAAATGGTCATAGCGGATCATCTGATGACTACTCAGAAGAGTGGAGAAAATATGGTAGACACTCTTGGGTAATTGGAGGAAGGAGTGAATATAGTGGAACACCTCAGTTATTAACACCAAAGGGAGTTAAAGTAAAATTAGTAGAAGATGAGTTAGATGATAAAATTGATCCTTATACTTGGAATGCTCCATTATCTATGAATAGATATGGTGGAGTTTCTTTAGGTAAAGATCCTAATATGTCAAAATTCCTAACAAATGCTCACTTTGCAATTGTATTGAACTTTTTAGATTTAAAAAATTCAGGATTTATACAAACAACAGATACTAAAAAAGAAAGAGAAGAATCTAGAAAAGACGCATTAGCCTTGATAGATGATGAAAGTATCAAACAACAAAACCTAAGAAGATATATTGATGAAATATCAAATAGATTAAATATACCTAGTGAAATTGGTGACCTAAATAAAACAATTAATAGATTTATGGGTGGTTACTACGCTGGATTGTATATTTTAAGAGGTAGAAATATGGGAGAACTTCAATCTTTTATAAGTTACTTATACAACTTCTTAACAAGTGAATTAGATAAAGAGTATAACTATAGTCAAGCATTAGAGTACTTCAAAAGAGTTGTAGATAACAATATTAGATTTAACAGTGATGTTACTACATCTATTAAAGAAATGAGAAGTGAATTAAAGACAAGAGATAGAGAAGAATTAATACCGGTATTAGATGCTATATTAGATTTGAATCAAGCTATAACTGATAAATTCAAAAAAATTGATATTGAAACATTAGAAGATATTGAAATAATTTTTGAGAAAATTAAAGCAATTAGAAATGTATATAGAGACTCAGATAGATTAAAAGTAAGAGAATGTTATTATATAACAGAACACTTTAGTAATTCATCAAGAGCACTTTCATACTTACTGGATATTAGGGATTTAGAAAAAACACTAGAGAGGATTCAAAAATTGAAAAAATTCATAGAAAGATTATAACAAAAAAGAGAGTTAAAAACTCTCTTTTTTTATATTACAATAAATTCCAAAACATCTTCATAACCATAGAATTCTAAATAGTCTTGAATTGTTTGAACTAACTCTTTTGGTTTATTTTTCTTATCACCATTTAGTATATCTACCCAGTATTTCAAAAATCTTTTAAGGTTCTTATGGTCTATTAATCCACAATCTCTTAAAATTATCAACTCTTTCAACTCATCAAAATAGATATCAAATACTTTTCTAATCATTACTTCAGTTGGTGTGAACTTGGATTTATTGTCATGTGTAACTAAGGCATTGGATAAAATCTCATCATCAATTACATATTGTTTACCTTCGTAATAAATAGAGGTGTTATTCCAATCTAATAGTTTATTGACTAATTTAACTTCTTCTATTTGATAAAACTTTTCAATTCTTTCTAAAAGAAATTTACTTTTTTCAAATTTTCTTTGTTGCGAATATTCATATGTCCACTTAAACGCAGCTGCTAAACCACCAACTAAAACAAAATTGTCTTCTATGAAAGAAATTATACTTACCATCATTGATATATTTTATTTACAGAAATTGATTGTAACTCTTTAAAATAATTATTCCATTCCTCACCAGTTGAATGTTCCATAAAGAAATCTCTTAATTCTTCAAATCCATCCACCATATTTCTCATATTATCTTGAGTTAAGAATTGTTTCTTAAATTTCAATGCTGACTGTCTATCCGCAAAAAAAGCAATTCCTTCTACATCACTGTCACCAGAGTGAACACTATCTATCTCAGCCGAACCTGGAGCAATCTTCATCTCACCATCAATCCATTCTACTTTCACATTGATAAAAAAACAATAAGAAGTGTGATAACATTCTTCTGAGATAACCCCAACCATACAATTAATATGAGTCATATTGTCTTCTGGATTATCACCATAAAATTCATATGGATTATCAACTAGTCCACCCCATAAATATACAGGCAAAGGTCCTTCTTTAACCATATTCATTTTCCTATGAAAATCTTTATGCGTAATCTTATTTGGAACTAAACAATTTTCCCAAGTTATTTCCTTGGTTTTCCAGTTTTCAAATTTAACAGACTGAATATCAAATTTCATATTAAAAGTACCTAAATGTTTACCCAATGAAATAAAAGACCATTGGTCTAGTTTTGATGCTCTTTCTTTATGAACACCTCCAAGTCTTCTTAGCTTAACCGCAGCATCTTGATAGGTACTATGTTTTAACTCGTTTATTGGTTGAAAATTATTCCATTTCTTTATCATACTATTATATATTAAAATAAGAATGATTACTTTTTAATATCTTGATAAACTCCTGTCCCAATAGTGGACTTGATAAAATAATTCAAAATCAACAAATTTATCTGTTAAATTATATTTATCCGGTACTTTAGAATAAATTTCCACAGATATTTTATCAGATGGTGAATTAGCTCTATAACTAAATCCTCTTTCGGTTTTCACAAACTCTGATAAATTAGGAAAAATTAATTTTAGTTTTTTATATTCTTCTTGAACTTTAGGTTCAAATAATTCTGAAATCATCTTTTGAGTTTCCGGATAGTGAGCTGTTTTTAACGAATACACACCATCTCTTCTAACTTTTGAAAACCATTCATTTGGTAATTCTACTTGTTTTGAAAATTTTTTTCTCCAAGTATAACTTTTACCAAATTGGTCTACTTGAAATCTATATTCCAATTTTTTTAATTGAGGATTTACTTCTGTAACTATTTCTGGTTCCGATGCTGCTTTATCTTTATTATACATGAACTTAATGGTTATCTGAGTGGACTCATCAACTTCTTCATTTACTCGTAAGGATTGACTAGTAATAGAAGTTAGAGACCACAATAAAAAGTTTGAATCACTTTTGATTCTTTTTTTAGCAGTCAAAATCCTATTAAATGAGTGAAACTTACTTAAATTTACCACATATTCATAGAAAGGAACTGATCCTTGAGTCATCTCTGAAGATGTGGATAATGATCGTAGTTCTTCTCCATTTTTTAATCTTTGAAAATCTTCCGAGTCAACATAAGATGTAAGATTTATTTTGGAATTGTCATAACCTTCATCAATTAGTTCTAAAAGATAATCCTCTAAGATTTCTTTAATCTCATCCTTATTGGTAAAACCTTCATTAATAGAAAATAGAGTAAACTTACTTAAATGTTTCATATACACTATATATAATTTTTTTTATTTATAGAATGATTGGTATTCCATGTATAAGATGCTCAAGGATGATTGTTTTCGCACCAAGTGATGAGTATAAAACTAACACTTTGTATTGTGAGTATTGTATAAGCGATGATTTAATAAAGAATAGAGATACGAAAATTAAAAATATTTTGCAAAAACAAAATTTACTTATATCTTTGTTTCATAAAATAAATAAACATATGAAATCATTCAAATCTATTTTCGCCATTTTGATGGCCAGTCTTTTCTTAACTTCTTGTTCTGAAAATTATTCCAACGGTGAACGTGTTGGTCTTATCACTCAGTTCTCAAAATCTGGTATGATTTGGAAATCATATGAAGGTCACTTAAACATGACACAAACAGGTATGAATTCATCTACACCATTTGACTTCTCAATTGATAATGATAGAGAAGACCAAACTATCATCAGTAAATTAGATAGTGCTGCCAATTTAGGATGGAAGGTAAAGATTACTTATCACGAAACTTTTGGTAAAAACTGGTTTAATAACCGAGGTGAAACAAGTCACTTTGTTACTGGAGTAGAAATCCTGGATAAGAATCCGGTTGGACATGCTTTTGGTGGAACTAATCAAAGTGTCGGTAAAGTAGTTGATACAATTTATGTTGTAATTGTACCTAAAGAAAAAGTAATTAAATAATTAACAAAACCACTCAAAGAGTGGTTTTTTTATTTTAAATAGTTTCCGTATATTTGCATTATGAAAGCTTTTAAGAGAATACAACCTAAAACATCGGATGATATTAAAAGTGATAAAGACTGTATGGTCCGTTCAGTGACACTAGCAACCGGTGAATCATATAGTAAAGTACACGAGTTGATGTATAAATGTGGTTGGAGAGCAACCCGTAAAAAAAGTGAAGGAAAGTGGGAAGATCAAATTCTCAAAACTTTAGACGAATTGGGATTTAAGGCAACTAAAATAGCCTTTCCAGCAGTCAGAGGTCAAAAGAGAATGACCGCAAAAACCATGACAAATGATGGAACTTATATTCTTAGAGTTGCAAAACATGTTGTTTGCATGAGTGAAGGTATTCTATTAGATACTTGGGACTGTTCAGATAAATGTGTTTACTTTGCTTGGCGAATTGAAAAGAAATAATACTAAAATAAAATGGCAAAAGAAAAAGACTTACTTAAATTAGAAAAAGAAATTCGCATCAAAATGATGGGAATTAAATCTGGCAAAACTACACCAGCAGAATCAGGAATTGGGAAACTTATTAATTTGATGAAGTCATTTGATGAGCCTCTCTATAACGAGATAATGACTGAGTATAAAGGAATTTTGGCTACTATTAAAAGGTAAATATGGGACATTGTATATCTGTTTTTTTATTAAGAAAAGAAGAACTAAGAAATTCTAAATTAGAAACTATCTTAGAAGATAAAACTCAAAATCAAATTAGGTTTACAGAACTTGATGGTGGTGTTTTAGCAACCACTAATATACCAAACATCAAAGAGTTTGGAAAAGATAAAACAATTGCTAAAATTGAAACAGATTACTTTGCTGGACCTGGTTATCAATCAGCTAAACTTTTTGTAAACAACAAAAGAGTTTATAACGAATCAGATGAATTTAACTTTGGTGTGAACCCAATAAATGATGTCCTTAAATTAATGGGCGTTGAACCTATAACAGGAATGGACCTATTTGACACAATCGGTTTAGGTAAATACCGTTCCAATTCTGACTTTATTTAAAGGTTAAATTATGAAAAAAAATAATCTTTTTGTTTTTTTCACATATATATAATTGTGAGAAAATAATAAGAAATTTGATTTGAAAAAATACAAGAAAATAATTAAAGAATATAATGATGCGACAAACCAAGAAATCTGGGAGGGACTTAGAGATAACTTTCTTTTTGGATTTATTGGCGCAACCTTAGTTGTATTTATCGCTACTAAAACAGATATAGCTGTTTTAGTTGGATATATAACCTATTATTTTTTTATGGGTAGAATTGTTAATAGACCTAAATATGTCACCGATTTAGGTAAGATGATTGTATTTCCTATTCCATCTGCGGTTGGCGCATTCACAGGATATAAAACATCATATCTTTTAATTGACTTTATAAACAATTACCTTTTATGAAAACAGAAGAAGAATTAAATAGGTTCAGTAACTTTATTTGTCTTAACATCCTTTAAGTCTCTTAAATCACTTACTTGACTTGGATTACCTTTTTTCCTTTTTTCTTTTCTGAAAGTATTACTAATATCACCACTACCGGTAGTACCCGTATTTCCTGGAGATGATCCAGGTTGACTGGCAGAAACAGCACTCATACCAGATGTAGAAGCAGATGCAGTAGCATCTTCATTAAATTGAGCAAAAGATTTTATTTTCATATAGTATATATTTATTTTTGAAACATGTTAAATAATTCATATATTTGTAGAATGATATTTCAAACACCCACTAAAACAATGTTTAAACCTTCTTTTGGTAATAAAAGAGGAGAAACAAACTTTCATCAAATTGTTATTCATAACAAACCAGTAGCCGAGATAGAAGTTAAACCGGTTAATAAACTTGGAAAGCCAGAGATTCTATCCACTTTTACTGACCCTTGTCACAGAGGTAATGGATTTGGTGAAGTATTAGTAAAAAATATTTTAGATATCTATCTTAAAGATGATCTTTATGTAATGACCACTAAAGATAGTAAACCATTTTGGATTAAAATGGGCGCAAAAGAATTTGATGGGTATATGTGTGTATTTAAAAAATAATTATATCTTTGTTAAATGGAATCAAATAAAAACAGAAAAGTAGATTATACTTTTTGGTTAAGAGTGGCATTAATAGCCGGAATTGTAGCTTTAGCATACAATGATAAAGATGGATGGGGTTGGTTAGTTTTTATTCTTTTTTGTACTATGTAATGATTAGAGTTTGGAAATGCGACCACTGTTCACAAGTTGATGTTGATTATAAAAAAATACAACAACATGAACCATTATGCTCATTCAACAAAATAAATAAGAAATGTTATACTTGTAAGTATTCTTATGAAGAAGGTTACAATGGAGAACATATTCCTGGTTGTGAGATTGGCCTTAATACATTTAGAGGTGAAGATTATGGTAATTGCACAGGTTGGGTTTATGAGTATTTACAGGAAGAGCGTGATGAAAAAATTAATAACATATTAAAATGATTTATATTACTTACATTATTTACACATTTTCAGTAGTTTTCTTATTAGTTTTATTTTTTATTGTGTATTCATTTATAAGTGATATTATATCACATAATAAAAAAATGAAAAAAATAAAAGAGTTAGGTGATTTCAATAATACTTGTCTTGATTATATAGATCAAGTAAATGATGGAGATATAAGATTATCAATGGCTAGCTTTATACTGGATAATCTAACCAATAAAAACTATAATATTGAAGAAATTAAAAGTAAGTTCTACCAAAAGTATGGAAAATATATCCCAGAATTAGTAACTGAAAATAGGGATAAAAAAATTAATGATATTATAGATGGCACTGACTTGTCCTAAATGTGATAAAACAAATAATTGTAGTTGTTCCAATTGTGAAGCAACGGAGAATCTTGTTATTATAGATTATGAAAATGATCTCTATCAATGTTGCCATTGTGGTCATAAGTTTGATGAACAAGACTCATTAGACCATGACTGGAATAAATTAATGCAAAGATTCTATACCGAAATAACACCTAAAATGTGTTTAGAGTGGGTTAGTGTCCTTGGAAAGGACAGAAAAAAATTAGAAGAAAAATATGGATCTTTTGGATTTGAATGTTCTTTTGCTCACCACTTTAATATGTCTTACAAAGATTGTAATAAAGAAATTTATAACAAACTACTTATACAAGTTAATAGAGATTTAAAATTAGATAAGTTATGCGGATAAGTACACTTTGGCACCAAGTACAAAACATCTATGAGAAATTTGAATTCTCTAGTAAACTAATGATAAATGACCTAATGATTATTTCCAAAGATAATTATTACATTTGTTACTTTGAATGGTTTACACCCGGAGAATGGGGTAAACAAAAGTTTGCACTTAGATTAGAAAAAGATTTCTCAATGTCTCAAATGGAATCAATCTATAAGGCATTCATTGAATATAATGATAATGATGTTCATAGATTTGAAGATGAACTACCCGAAAAATGGACAAGTTTAATTAAACCAGTATTTAGAGACTTTCTATTAGACTCTATTTTGGAGAGTAAGTAACAATAATATCATGTGCCTCAGTTCCCAAGAAGTCATAGGTCTCACTACTTTTGGTTATTTTATAATACTCTAAAAAAGTCTCTAAACTTTATAATACTTTCTTTTAAGATTTTTCCAAATTCATCCTCAAAATCTTTTGGATCTTCTTTATATCCAGCCTTAGTTTCATCTTTTGCATTCTCAGTCCATTGATAAGACCAGAATAATTCCGATGGTGTTTGGAATCCAAAGAAGTCTAAAACTTTCTTTTCTAATTTAATTGCTTCCTCACCATTCCAATTGTGGCCAACTGAGATAACACCTACTTCAATATCTTTAACTATATTACTTTCACCTAAGGTAGCATGTCTATTTTCTAACCAAGTTAATCTTTCAACCAACCTAGCATAAACAGCATTCATTTTACCCCATCTAATTGATCCAAAGAATACAACTGCATCGGAAGTTAGTAACTCATTAGTTACTTTGTAAAGTTCATCATCAGTATTATTATATGAAGCCCAACATCTTAATTCCCCAGTTTTATCTTTATCACCTTTTAACTTAGATTCTTTTAATCCACAACCATTACCATTCTTACCACTAACATTTCCTTCACACTCATAGATTTTTAGTTTAGAAACATCAATAATAGTTACAACACTTTTACCTAACTCTTCTTGCATTTGATATGCAAGAGCAGATGATTTTGGTATTTCATCGTGGCCTTCCCATCTATTAGAGGTTAATAAGAAAAGAATCTTTTCTTTGCCTTTAAGATGTTTAATTGTTTTATCGTATTTTGTTTTTGACATATTGATATATATTAAAATTTACCAACAGATAAACTAATACCTGTTAAGTAAATATAATTAAAAATATTTATATGAGAAAGTACATAATTCCATTTATACTATTAATACTATTCAATTTCTCTTGTTTAGCATTAGGTGGTATAATTACAAAACCAGGAACACATTCGGACTGGTATCTAAATTTAATTAAAGCACCTTGGACACCACCAGGTGTTGTTTTTGGATTAGCTTGGTTCACAATTGGTGTTACATTTGCCTTTTTAGGATCTTACTTATTTAGAAAAGATAAATTTTTATTTACACTTTATATTTTTAGTTGGATATTAAATACACTTTGGAATCCTTTTTTCTTTATGTTTCATTGGACCATATTAGCAGGAATAGATATTGCTTTATTGTGGGGTGTAATTACAACTATTCTATATTACACAAAAACTCAATATGGTTGGAAACCAGCAATTTTTGCACTACCTTACTTTATTTGGTTAGTTATTGCAACATCATTAAATTGGTATATTGTTTTTGCTAATTAAAATTTTTTAAGTAATGTCCACATTTGGAAAAAAATCATTATTGTGGTGGGATTATCAAAAATCACACTCCAGAGAAAATGTGATTAGATATAATCATACACCAGAAACCCTTCAACTTCAAATATTGGAGAAGTGGTATCCAATTGGTATGCAAGTTAGTGTAGATTCAAAATACATTTACCGAATTGTAAGTTATGTTCAATCAACTTGGGATAATATTTTTTTTCTTAAATTGGAAATACTTAATGAACCACCAAACCGATTTGTACAAAGAGAAATAACCAAACATCCATTACAAATTAAACCATTAGAATCCGAAATCATAGGACTAAAAAGAGATATTAAACTTAATAAAATACTTGACCTGTGAAAACGGTTGTGATAAAATTACTCTATGATACTTTCATCTTGTAGAAATTGTAATAA
>Ga0209087_1000105_pt1 | contig 52172 bp, 76 predicted proteins | sample S_130805_EF_Meta_FD_187321 | JGI IMG/M metagenome (GOLD analysis project Ga0209087, IMG submission 187321) | Freshwater microbial communities from Lake Simoncouche, Canada to study carbon cycling - S_130805_EF_MetaG (SPAdes) (version 2) | ecosystem: Environmental > Aquatic > Freshwater > Lake ... | reverse complement strand
TCTCAACGATGATGAGATCGACACCGCCCGCCATGAGTCCATGGACCTGACGCTTGTAACCCGCAAACATCTCGTCCCAAGTGATGTGCCCAAGCGATGGGAGGCGAGTGCCGGGTCCGATCGAGCCAGCGACATATCGGGGTCGAGCTTCAGTGGTGAACTTACCCGCAGCCATTTTCGCGATGTATGCCGCTTCAGAGTTGATCTCTTCGGTATCGTCCTGGAGGCCAAACTCCGCGAGGACCCATGGGCTGGCGCCGAAGGTGTTGGTCTCAACGATGTCTGATCCAGCGGCGAAATATCGGCTGTGGATCTCCCGTATCACGTCAGGACGGGTCAGGTTCAGGATCTCTGAACAGTTCTCAAGCCCGTCATAGTCCTTGATCGGCAGGTTGAAGCCCTGGATCTGGGTTCCCATGCCGCCGTCGAACAGGAGTACCCTGTCCTGTAGCGCGTCAAGTATGCTCATTCAGTCTCCAAATTCGAACATTTCTTCGAGGACCTCAGACTCTGGTCTGGGGTGGGGTGCGATCTGGTCGCTCGGAGTCCAGAGGTGACCGGCTCCTTCGACCCAGTAAACGAGAGTGAGGTTGTTACGGACTGACATCACGATGCCAGTGTCGCCATGGCGCACCCGGTCGATCACGAGGTCACCCTTGCGGAACTCAGCCATCACAACTCCATAGACACCACAGGCCACTCACTGTCTCAGTATGAGACAATGATAATCTCTGATCTCAGAAGTACAACTACTGGACGAATATCTTCAGGAGACCGCCTGTCTGGCACTCGAACAAGTATCCGTGAGAAGTCTCATTTCCCATCTGGAACTGATAAGTGTAGGCAAGGTAGCTTCCAGTCGATCGCTCTATGAGCCGCACGACCATTGGAACTTCTTTGAGTGCTGGGAAACGAGTCTCATAGTCGTCCCCGCTCAGGTGTACCACATCTTCAACGTTGAGATCAAGGGTCTTCAAGCTTTCACCTCTTCAGACATGCTCACTTGTGCTTCATCCTGCTTTGGATAGTGCACTAAGTATGCTGAAGGTATCACCCGGACATCATGCATCGGCCCACCTACCACCGTGATGAATGCTCTGCCTACAGGATCGTCATTCCGGTGGACGCTCTCTCCAATTTCTCCGAGGCCAGTAACAATGTAGGGCGGATAGTCAGGGATATCCCAAGCCCAGGTCTCATCATTCCAGAACCTGAGCTGGACTAGGTCTCCAACACTGAACTCATGTTTAAGAGTCTCCAACTTGCTCCCACTCATCGTTGTAAATCCAACCCGTGAAGCCGTCCACGAGAACAAGAGGCGTGATTGTGCGACCGTCATAATTCTCAGACAGGTTTGCTAATCCAACCACGAGAGCTAACGTCCCTGGTGCAAACTCCCTTGAGCCTTCGTCATCAGGGATATTGCCGACCATGATGGTATTCTGACCAGAGAACTTGCAGGCCAGTTTTATCAGATCTCCAGACTCAGGCGTTGTCCTGCTCATGTATCACCTCTAACTGTCTAGTTGGAACTACACCTGTCATGCCATCTAGTAGTACATTTGTGAATGTCCGGCCACTCTCCAGCACAACGCATAGTTTGCCAATTTCTATCCAGTGGTTCTTGACGTAGCCGTCGCAGTCCTGTTTAAACAGCGCGACATCTGTGAATCCATCTTCATCGATGCGGAGTCTGGCCAATGAGCCTTCTTCTATGAACCAAGACCTCTTTCTCAATCACCACCCTGGCTTACAGTAAGTAGTCAGCCAGCCCCAACGAGTTCCTTGATCCGCTCCAGGGACTTGTTGTAGTAGTTAGTGTCCTTCTCGCTTCCGACAAATTGGCGCCCGTTCTTCAGAGCCGCAATTGCCGTAGATCCAGAACCAGAGAACGGATCGAGGATGATGTCTCCGGGCGCTGTGTGGGCTAGCACCATCCTCTCCAATAGAGCAACAGGCTTCTGGGTCGGGTGCCAGCCACAGTACTCTCGACTGGTCGTGTGATTGTTCTGTTGCCACACGTCAGTAGGCACCTTGCCGCGCTCGAACTCTTCGCCAGTGCGCAGGTTCTTAGTCACCTTACGGGGGACTTCCACATTCTCTGGATACCAACGGACCTCGGGACCCTTCGAGTACATGAGACAGTCCTCGTGCTTTCGTGGCCAGGTCTTCTTGGTGCGTCCACCCCAGTCGTAGGACCAGACGATCCAGTTGCGGTACTCTAGGCTCGAGACCCCGTTCATCACGTTGAGTTTGAAGCGTAGGAAAGTGTCGGTCTTGGTCGTCCCCCAGACGTACATGGCACCCCCAGGCTTCAGGACCGCTGAGCACTGCCGCACCCAGGCGTCGCACCACGCGATGTACTCACCCTCGCTCTTCCACTGGTGGTCCCAGTCGTTTCCGACGATCTCAAAGTAAGGGGGATCCGCGATGATGACGTCCACGCTCTCGCTTGGAATGGAGGTGAGGAGTTCCATGCAGTCCAGATTTCGCAGATCCATTCCATGGATCTGGTGAGATTCACTTGTCATGCGCTTATCCCTGTTTCAATCAGCCATAGAGCCGGTAGTGATATGTTGCGGAGAGATGTTGATGTCTTCAGAGTCTTCTAAGGGAAGCTCTTCGACCTTTGAGAGAATCTCAAACAGGCGACCTGGGTGGAGGTCAGGAAACTCATAGATCCCGAGCTTCTTCCACTTCACAATCCCAGCGTGGCTGAGGGCATGCGCAATCCACTGGGAGCAGTACCATCGCCCCTTTCCCTTCACGATCACGGGTAGGACCTGTGAGAGGAGCATTCCGATCCAGTCGTAGCCGTCTCCCGTGGTCTCTGAGATGAAGTCTTTCAGCGCGTGGAGCTCTTCTGGAGTTACTCTGAAGTCGAGGTAGTCCCACTCGTCTTCCGGGACATGTGTCCGCACACGGGCTGCGACTCTTGTGAAGAGGAATGGAGAGATAGAGACCCATGTATCGCCGTCAAGGACGATCTCGGCATGGGAGTAGGGACTCTTAGTCCACCAGCGAATGAAGCGGTGATGCCACTCATGGCGGTCACCCTTGAAGAAGGAGATCTGAATCTTCTCTGTCCTGCGCATTCGAAACTCAGCCTACGTTCTTGATGACGGCAGTGTTGTTCTCAAGCCACTTCTTGTAGAAGCCCTCTTGTTTGCCGTTGTCGTGCAGCACATCAACACGAACGCCGTCGACCTCGCACACAAGGATGACGGTGCCGTGGAGGAGGCGCAACTGGTTCGGAGCGCATGGGATGATTTCATTCGCAGTTGATTTCTTCACCGATGTCCTCCTGCTCTACGTAGATGACATTACCATCGACCAGCACAGTGTACAGAAACTTTCCCAACTCTCTTGACCACTCTCTCCCGACGAGGACCGCAATCTTGCCGCCGTACATTTGGTCCCATGTGGCGAAGCTTGGATCGGGCTTGAGTCGAACTAGCGCCCCAGAGTCCACTTGCTTACCGCTAGCAAGTTCCAACATCAGGCAGACTTCTCTAGTTGCCTCTTGAGGTCCTTGAGGTCCTGCTTGTAGAAGTCAGCAGGCTCAGTCTTCAGCACCTTGTCGTAGTCCTTCTGCTTCGACTCAAGCCGCTTGAGAAGCTCAGCATACTTCTCGGCGGTGAGGGTGTGGATCGGCATCGAGAACAGGAACTCATATCCGTCCTCGCCGCGCTCGATTCCCAGGGACTCGATCCCCCGTTCAATATCAGCCTTCTTCACGTTTGCGACCTCGATCACGCGGTCGACAATCGCCTTGACGAACTTTGCGCGCGCAGAGAGGACCTTGAGATCGTTACCCAGCTCACTCAGAAGGTAGGCCTTGCGACGACCATAGTAATCCAACCGGAAGTCAACAAAGTACTTCACGATGTCATCGGGTGAATCGAACACCTTGAGCTTGCCGTTCTCATCAAGGGTCGTCAGGTTCTCAGTCTCCTGTTCCCGCATCTTCAGCAGGTCACCGAGCTTGTCCTTCTTGATGTACTCAGCGAGGATCGTGCGCGGGAACTTGAGAACATATCGGACCCGGTCCGATGAGTGGTCATCGTAGGAGGCGAGGATGTCCTTCTCAACCAAGGAGTCGAGGAGGGACTCATACTTCTCGTACGTGAACGACGGGGGAATCTCAGTGATCTCGACCGTCGACGTGTTCTTCACCTCGAAGGCGCCACGGATCACCCAGGTCTTCTTGTTCTCTGCCGACTGCTCGAAGGTCCCGTGGAATCCCTTGATCCAGGGACGGAGGACCGGAAGCTTCTTCTTATCGAGCTGGGCGAGGCAAGCGTCCACGAGGTCGAGGGGATGGCGGTTGAGAATGTTCGTCGCAAACCCGACCGCGATTCCAGACCCGCCGTTGAGGAGCACCGTGGGGATGATGGGCAGGAAGAACTGAGGCTCGATCTCCTCGCCCTCCTCGAACTTCGGCGTGACGAGCTCAAAGTCCTTATAGAGGAGCTTGAAGTTCTCGTTGAACTTCACGCCAATGTATCGGGCAGCGCCGGGCTCAGGGGACCGGAGGGAGCCAAACTGGCCGATGCCCTGGAAGATGGGCATCGAGTTCTTGAACTCCTGGGTCATCCCGATGATGGTACCATCGAGCGAACCGTGGTGGAAGAACGAGATTGCCGCAGCCTGACCACCGAGCTGGAAGACCTTCATGGGCTTCTCATTGCCCGTCTTCCACAGCCGGTTTGCCGCATATGCGATCTTCCGCTGAGATGGCTTGAAGCCGTCGATCACGGACGGGATTGCGCGGTTCTCGATCGTGTAGACCGCGTACCCCTTGTACTCATTGTCGAAGAAGTCCTCGACCTTGCGGACTGATACTTGCTGGGTCTCTGCCAATGTGACCTCCTTGACCATTATAATACAGGTGCACGGAGTTGAACACTGGCATCTCACATTTTAGAGAGCGTGTACTCCACTCCGAAGTGGAGACGACTTCCCATCAAGCTAGCGCCGGGATTCAGCTTCGACCTCGGGACCCACTGAAAGTCGTCAGTCTCACCGTCGTTGGACTCGAGGTGCCACCCTTCTTTCTGCTCCAGGGTGATGTCGGCGAGGAGGGTGACATATTGGAAACCGCAGTCCTCGTAGACCGTCTGCCCTACGACCTGAGATGGCGAGAATCCGGGAGGAAGCGAGCCACACTCCTCGACCGCCTCACGGAAAGCCGCGTTCCGGAACACCATAGGATCAGTGATGGGATCCTCAATCGGAGTCTCGAACCAACCTTCCTCGACCCCGCCGCCGGGTATACCCCATGTCCCGCCCTGGGCGACCCAAGGAGCGCGCAGGAGAAGAAGGACCGTGTCGTCATCGGGACAGCGGAACATGATTCCGGCGCCGCCGCGACCCCAGTATTCGGGTTTCTTACACATCTCTCGGATGAGGCCTCGAAGAGACTTCATGCTAGTATCATTTAGGCTTTTCAATGTCCCATCTCCACGAATTCGAACTTAATGTCTCCGAGGCCAACGGCTTCGCTCTCGGCGGAATAAAAATCATAGTTTGATAACAACGGATAAAATGGCTTGAGCTCAAAGAAACAGAAGGGATTGCTCGACCTCCGAGCTGTCATTACGACCTTGGTCTTGTTTCTATCTCTTTGGGGCGACAGCCAAGAAGTACCAGTGAAATTGCTTGCCACGCTCTTGTCAGTTGTCCACGAAGAGGCAGATCCTCCACGGGGCCTGAATACAAAGTCTCCTGCGAGTCCACCTCTGTGGGCTTGGATCCAGTCCTTAGTTCCAAGTAGAGCTTCTATCTCTTTTGAGCTCAGAATCATGCCCCTGTAGAGCATTTCGGCTTCTGGCTCTCGAAGCATGTCTTGGTACAGGCCGTCGCGGAGTATTCCCTTGATGGTCTCAGCAGCCCTCACGTCCAGTTTTGCGTTACGCTCGACTGACTTGACTATCTTCTGGAAGAGCCTTGTCTCAGCCGCCGTGTTCTTCTCGCCGGGAGGAGGACTAGGCAGTATCTGCCTCTCGTCAGAGAAAGCATAGAGACCAAGAGGGCCAGCCATCTCTCGGATGAGCGAACGAAGATTAGTGTAGCTCATAATATTTTCCCTTGTCCGCTGGACTTTGACTGAGATCGTGGCGCTCACCCTGTATGAAACCGGCACCTGTGAAAGCCCTGATGGACTCGGGGTTCATGTCAGCAATCCAGACCCTGGCGGGCCTGTGGGACGGGTCACTGAAGAATTCAATGATCGCCTTCCTCGCGTATCCCTTTCCCCTGACATCAGGGTGCGTGTAGATTGCACCAGTGCGCCAGAAGCCCCTGTCGAATCTGGGAGTCATAAAGCCGACGGGAGTGCCCATCTCGTCAGTGATGATTAGTCTTGCCACGTCACGCTCTGGACCCTTCACGAGGTCGTAGCCCTTGAACTCTGGATGAGAGTCAGCGGCATCCAGGAGTGAAGCTATCAGATCGGAGTGCTCGGGTGATACTTCACTTTGCCTGATGAGCTCTTCTCGAATCAGCATGCGTATCAACTTATCGGACTTCATGTGGATAACTATTTATGGCATGCTCATTAGAAGACTCATCAGGGAAATGTTGGCCAGAGAACAGTACGTCTACCACGTCTCGCCCTCGTCGGAGATCTCCAGCTTCGAGCCCCGTGAGTTCTGGTTCAGCGATGACGGTAGCGAATCAGGAATCTCGACAGGTGACGAAGTCGGTGGGAGGAGGGAGAAGCTCGTCTATGCGTCTCCTTTCGAGTGGGCTCCGTTCTACTCGCTTCCCCGCGACACGCCAAGAGCGGTCGTCAGTGGCGATGAAGTCGATGTCATTGAGTCACTGGCTGACATGGGCGTGAATCTCAGGACTGACAGCATGAACCTCCTCGTGGACAGGAGCGACATCCCATCACTGAGATCCCACCGTTTCACCGTGTACACGTTCGACAAGGGAGACTTCAGTCCCCTCGGTGGAAGCGACAATATCGAGTGGGTCTCGAGGAAAGGAGTTCGTCCGGTCTCAAAAGAGACGCTCGCTGACTCGACGAGATACTTGCGGGAGAACGGATGGAACCTGGTGCCAGTCGCCGGCATTGAAGAGATAGTCGGAGAGCTCCGCAACCAGGGTCACTTCGTGAACTCTGAGGGTGTTTAGTCTCCCGATTCGGCTTCCTCTTCACAGCCAATGATCTTAGCCTTTCGAGGAGCCGAGTCTCCGGCGAACCAGGTGTCGAGAGTCGTCTTCAGCTCTTTGCCGCCAGCGATGGAGAACATTCGAGGATTCTGGATGATCTCCTTGTACTCCTCATCCTCGAGCGCCGCAAGTCCCTTCTTGTAGGCGATGTCCCACTTCTTCAGGTCCTTCGTCTTGCCTACCCACTCCTCGAAGTCGGCGTTGGAATAGAAGGACAGCGTCTCACTCCCCTTCTTGGCGACCACGAGCGGGGTCATGACCCGGCAGATTCGACCCTGGTCGAAGAGCTCAGGCCAGTATCGCCCGAAGAAGTTCATCAGGAGCCCGGCGATGGAGTCACCGTCCGGGTCAGCGTCGGAGTAGATGAGGATCTTGCCATAGCGGAGGTCCTTGGGTTCCTCACCCATCTTCAGACCGATCGCAGTGAGCAGGTCCTTCACCTCCTGGTTCTGGATGACACGGGTGCTCGGCAGTTCTGCAACGTTGATGAACTTACCACGGAGCGGGAAGGCGCCCTGGGTCATGGTGTCCCGGTACTTGCGGAACGCTGACGACGCCGAGTCTCCCTCGAACAGGGCAAGGGTGCACCGGTCGCGGTCGAGCCTGAGCTTCGCATCGATGAGCTTCAGCACCTTGCCCTTCGCGAGGTTCTTGTTGAGTTCACGGAGCTGCTTGCGCTCGTCAGCAAGTGCCTTTTGCTGCGCCCAGTCGAGGATTCGCTGGACGACCTCGGAGGCGAGGACCTGCTTCAGGGTCCGCTCGCTCATCTCAAACTTGGAGCCGAACTCCCGTGCGTCAGTGATGAGCTTCTCCTTCGTCTGGGAGGAGAACGCCGGATTGACGATGTCGGCCTGGACGAGGAAGAAGAAGTGGTTACGGAGCTCAGAGGGCTTTAGGTCTACCTTGTGCTTCCGGCGAACCTTCTCGCGGATCCACTCGATGACTCCAGCCGCGACCGAATCGACGTGCGATCCGCCGTCCTTGGTCTCCACTGAGTTCACGAAAGAGACCTGAGAGAACGAACCCTCAGACGGAAGGACACCGACCTTCCAGCGACCCGACTCCTCGTAGATCACGCCTGGAGCGTAGAGTCCACAGTACTCCTTGAATGAGGAGAACCGGTAGTCGGTGCCGTTGAACGACATCCGAAGGCTCGGGTTGCACGCCGCGAGATCTACGCAGCGTTTCCGCATGAGCTCAAGGTGATCGGAATCGATCGACTCCATTCCGAATCGCTGGAGGTCAGGCTCGAAGTAGATCTCAGTGAAGCCCTCACGGGTCTTCTCAACTTCGGGAACGCTCCGCTGGCGCATGTTGTCGCTGAAGATCTGCTCAAACGAGCTCTTCCGGTCTGCGGTCCGCACCCGGAACTTCTTGGAGAAGATGTTTGTGAGGGTCGAACCGACGCCGTTGGTGCCTGCGACCAGACGCTCCTCATCGTCGTTGAAGTTAGAGCCAGCCTTGAGGTTCGAGAAGATCATCTCAGGAACCCACTCACCATAGTCAGCATGCTTCACGACAGGGATTCCGCCGTTGTCCCAGACTGAGATCGAACCGTGGTCGAGGTCGACCGTCACTTGGATCTCATTGAGCTTCGGGTTCCGGCGGTGCTCATCGACCGAGTTGCTCACGATCTCGTCGAAGATCTTCATGAGGGCGGGGTTCACGGTCACCTTGCGGCGCTCGAACTTGCTAGGCTCGGTGAGGAGCCAGGCATCCTCCTCGCGGGTCTTTGTGGAACCCACATACATGCCGGGTCGGAGCAGGACATGCTCGATGTCCGAGAGCTTCCGGTACTTCTGCTCGATCGTGGTCATTGGTGCGCTCACCTCGTGAGCAATATAATATGCTCAGTTGGAATTGGACATCGCATCTGGAAACAAAGTCACGGGCGGGATTCGACCAGTCGATCGTACTCACCCCTGTCCCACCACTTCTCTACTGACCTGATCGCGTCGGCAGTGTCCGTTCCAGAGTGTAGCTCAATGAGGCAGATCGTGTCTCCGTTCTCTCGGCATGGGAACACCAGGGTCTCATCATACTGGGAGATTCCGCCGCCGTGGTGGACCTCTGAGACGAGGAGGTACACTCCCTCCTCTGGTGAGATGACGCTCGTGAATCCATAGCCATCGCCGATCTCACGCGGAGTCATGTAGGTGAGGATCTTCATGCTGTTGGTCATCTTTGCATCTATGCTCCTCTGATCTTGTAACCTGAACGGTCAGAGTTTATAGTTATTGCAATGAGAAAGTCAAAGCGCTTGAAAGAGAACATAGGCATCCACGGTGCCGGCATGGACAAGTTCGACCTGATGCGTACGCTTGGTCTCATGGGACCGGCGCTCCACAAGGGCGGGCCAGTTGAGCTTGACGAGGTGATCAAGGTCGCCAAGGCGATCAATGACGCTGTGGCTGATCCCGACGACGACAACATAGTTGCCTACAGCAGGGGCGCTGCAATCTTGGCGCAGGCAGTCAGATTGAAGATGATTGATGAGATGCCACGCGTAGTGATGCTGGCGCCGGCGATCTACAGGGGATGGACCACTGCGCCGGCGCCAAAGCTTCCGTTTGGTAGCTACGTAATGATTGGTGAGAGAGATGACAAGGTCTCCATCAAGCAGGCGTGTAGGGCTGGCATCGACTCTGGTGTTCCCGTGTGGGTCGTGCCCGGTCTATCGCACACGGGAATCCTATACACCCACGGCGCGATACCAAGAGATGCCTACGAGATAGATTCGGCTAGCTATCTCAGTGACAGGTCCACGCCCGACTGGGGAAGATCTCCAAAGGCCACACAAGAAGAACTACAAAAGCAGGTTGAGATGGCAAGCACATTTTCATTTAACAAGAGAGAGTCTAGAGCTTCTATAGTCTTAAGAGATCTGATAAGAGAGACAGTTCTGCTGTTGGAGCTACGGAACGCTCCTAATGACCGAGTCCCTACAGAATCCAAATACTATGCCCGTCCAATAGCGGCAGGTTATGTGCTCTACTATGCAGTCGGGCCTGGCGGCGAACCAGTCGAAATTCCCGGTTCAATTTCTGAAGATTACAGGCGCTGCTCAGGAAAGGACTACGACCTCACACCTGAGCAGCTAAGGAAGGCAGAGGAGCTAGTTGCTCTCGGTCTCTATGAGAAGAGCTCGCCGAGGAAGGAAGAGTACAAGGACTCCACGTTCAAGTATCTCAAGAGAGTTCCTGGCAGCGCTGGCGAAAATTGGAAGAAGCCTTCCGACATCCCTGACACTCACATATACTATGGTCCCGTAGGCGCTAATTTCGAGTACCTCCTCGTTGACACTGTCAATAAGCGCGTTAGCCTTGACGCCACTTGGACAGATCACCAGTCTCGAAGGGGAGCCAGCACACCGAAAAAGACAGTCAAGGACAAGTCATACGTCATGCCGTCGGGGGACGTTGCCTTTGTCGGCAAGGAGATTGCTCTCAAGAAGCTCTTCAATCACCTCATGCAGGTCGACCCAAGAGTGACACCCGATTACAAGATTTTCTCACCAGACGACAAATATGAGGGCCAGACGATAGGTCAGGCTGGGAGCGCGCCCAGGACCACGGACATTGCAGTCGGTGGCGTGCGGGGAACAATTATGGCATATCACGGCACAACTACAGCACGCTGGCCGGATATCGAGAAGAAAGGGATGCTTCCTGGAAAGTTCGAAGACGCGTACGGTGACCAGATCGAAGGCTACTCCTCGAAGAACCTCTACTTCACCATGGACCCGCACACTGCAGAGAACTACGCAACCAGGTCGGCCATCTGGTATGGTGGGAAGCCCCTCATCCTCAAGGTCGAGATTCCAGACATCACCAGAATAGTTCCTGACGAGGACAACCTGAGCTGGTTCAATCTCGATAGAGAATACACGCTCACCCAGTCTGACCGCATCAAGAAGAACGAGACGTGGAACCCTGAGACTTACGGTTGGAATGTTACAACGACTTCCGAGCCCGGTGGGAAGCACACCATCGCAAGGGAACAGCACTTCAAGAACATCATACGCACAGTCCGCCTTGCTAACACCACAGTAGCCTATGGCAAGGACATTGGTGAGGCTCCGGAGGCTGGACTCGAATGGGCAAAGGACGAAGAGTTCAGCGCCCTGATGAAGGACATTGACTCGAAGATAATGTCATTCCTCACCACAGGCATCACGCGTAAGGGAACATTCGCCTACCGTGGATGGATCCCACCGAAGTTCATCAAGAGGTGGAAGGAGTACCCGAAGAAGGCTTACCCGAAGGTCGTAGACACGGGTAAGGTCGGAGGCACCGGCGATGAATATCAGGAAACGAGGAAAGACGTGCTGAGCAAAGTGAAGAGGTTCGAAAAGAACGAGTCACTCGTCAGGAGTCTCGTGAGAGGCATACTCAATGAGTCATCTCCTCCCTCCGGTTTTACATCGTCTACCACCCACTCTGTGGGTTGGATCGATCCCGATGGAGTGTACCATTACAATCCCGAACAGCGAGACCATGGGGAGTGGGCAGCCTTCCACATAGGCAGGAACCCGTCACTCATGCCACAGTTTGAGGCCGCTCTTGAAGTGGAGTGCGGTCCCATAGACCCTCCACCACCCAGGACACCAGAGGAGCAGGCTGTCTATGATGCCAAGTCTCCAATGGGCAAGAAGATGGACGATTGGAAGAGACAGGGTGGGCGTCCTCTCACAGGCAAAACAATCCCGGAGTTCTCCAACATGGGAGAACTATACTACAACTCCGACATTCAGTCAGAGGTGAGATCGGTCGCCATGAGGACCCTCCTTCGCAACGGTTGGGGCAAGGTCTCCAATGCCTACTCCTTAGAGATCTGGAAGCCCACCCGCACTGTGGTGAACGCCTGGCTTGACCTCGGAATGAATGCAGGCTCAGACCCCGAGAGATACCACAACATATTCGATAACAATAAGCCCCTGGCTGAGGGTGACTGGCAGGCGATCGAGAGTTTCATGAAGAGACTGCCGTGATACGTCAACTCATAAGAGAGATGCTCCTGCAGGAGTCAACGTCTCCGACTTCAAGGGCTGCGAGCGCTGGATTGGCCGTGTGTGTTGTGGGTAGTCCCGATTCAGCAGGATACCTGATGATTTACGATCCCAGCATTGTCTATCGACTGGCTAGAGAATACGAGGAGGCGGGGCTTCCCGTTGACTACAACATGATACAGGACTCGATAGAAGAGGATCCTATCGTGAGGTCAGGCATCAGGTGGATTACAGAGACCGAACCCTGCAACGGCGCCAAGGTGGTGACAAAGGCAGCTTCAGTCGCTAGATCCGGTATGGGACCTGCTGCCTACGAGGCAGCGATCTGGTACACAGGCGGGCTAGCCTCAGACAGGGTGGAGACCAGCAGGCTGGCGGGCTATGTCTGGTCGAGGTACTATGACCGAGACGACGTTATAAAATCACCCTTCGATGACATCAACGACCCAAAGACGCCGCCTGAAGAGGATGACTGCGGCTTTCAGGATCGAGACTTCCTGAACTATTCCTACAGTCTGAAGAATGAGCCGCCAGGCCTCCGGACACTTGAGAAGAACCACGAGGACTGCATGAAGTTCTGTTCCAGCATTGGCATAGAGAATCTCACTTTCTACCTCCGCCAGCTTTTCAGGATGATATTCGACCAGAGATTGTCGGAGGATGAAATATGAGAGAAGAGTCGCCACCATCGATCAACAGGATGTGCAGTCCTCTCACCTCGCTGGCTTGGATAGAACCCAATGGTAAGATTCACTGGATAGGCATGACGCACACTCATGGCATGTGGGCTTTCATATACCACAATCCAGACCGGGAGAACAGTCCATACGTGCCTGACTCTGCACAGAGTTCTCTGCAACTTCTTGAGCGCGGGTGGATCAGAGTCTCATCTGTCGTAGACATCGACGTACGCAACATCAGCTCCATCTCTCAGGCTGCTTGGGATGCCTGGTTGACAATCGTTGCCTCATGTGCGAGACAGGTCCCTCCAGAGAAGGAGATGACTGTTTCGACTGGCTACGGAATCAGAGAATACTTCAAGACCACCGTCGGTGACTTCATAGAGAAGTATTGCAGCAAAAGAGCAAGTGAAGCATACTGGGCCAAACTAATGGGTGAGTCCCTCATTCGCAACATCGTGAGGTCATTGCTTCGTGAGGGTCTTGAGGGTTTCACTTCAAAGACTTCGAATATCAGTTACGGTTCAAAAGATCCCAAGAAACTGCCAAGGGAACTGAAGAGCATCTGGTCACAGGAGGCCGACCACGAGTTCTTCAAGTCCCTGATCAAGGTTCACTGGATTGCCGGCATGCCAAAGTCACCGTACCGGGTATTCGAGAAGATGAGCTCTTTCCTCAATGCGAGCGGCAAGGACGAGATCTCCACGATGGGATACATCGGCAAGCCCAGCGTCAGCCAGTGGGGAGAGTTCGGCATCATGGTCCAGGGAAGGACCACCCTCGCGGCGAATGACATGAATGCCATCGTCTCCGGTTACTACCGTGAGATTGATCCAGGTGAGATTGAGAAGTACAGCAAGACTTCCGGCCTTCCGAGACGAGCAAGCAAATTCAGTCCAGAAAAAGCGAAGGGGTTCATCCTCGACGGGGAGAGTTTCGGCAGTCAGTACCTCGGTAACGAGCTCATCTTGGACAACTGGCGTCCAACAGGACTCATCGCTCCCCTCTGGTTCATCAATGATCTAAAGAAGAGCGTTCCGGTCCTCGGAAAGAGAAAGCTTGAAGAGAGCTACGAGAATCTGGTGAAGCTCTTCGTCACCTCTGATCTCCCTGTCTACACGAATAACGGAACGCCCAAGGACATGGCACCCTTCAAAGAGATGCTGAGGACACGATGATAAGGGAGCTGATACGTGAGATGCTCCTCACTGAGGCGATGTACACACCGGAACGAGCAGCCGAGGAAGGAATCGTCTTCACAGTGAAGAGGACACGCTTCGGCAAAGGCGGATGGAAAATCTCTTGCGGTCCAATCGGAGAGATCATCATGCAGAGGTCACTCGGAATTGGAAACTGCCTCGGTGCGTATGAGGTCATACTTTCTGGCACTGACCGTGAGGGACTCGGCCCACTCCTCTATGATATCGCGATGGAGATCGCAGGAGATGCTGGCATCATGTCTGACAGGGCGATGGTCTCACCAGAGGCCAGAAGGGTCTGGGCTTACTATCTCAACAATCGTCCTGACGTGTCAAGTGCTCAGCTCGATTCGACGCCTGGTATTCTCACTCCTTACGACGAGGAGGATGACTGTAAGCAGTCATCCGCAAGAGAGGACGCGAGCGGGTGGCAAGAGTCACCCCTCTCCAAGGTCTACAGGAAGAGGGGCACTCCGGTGATCGATGAACTGCAGAGGCTTGGCATCATCGTTATCATTTCCTAGTGATATGAACTCATCGCTCGCTTAGCATAGTTACAGCATGCCAAGAAAATCGAGAAAGAAGCAAGCGCTCGGGGACTGCTATGAGGCAGCATTCAAGTTCATCATGGATGAATGCACGTTCACTCCAGAGAACGAGTCGAGGTACATTCTCGTCCATGCTGAAGTGATGGGACAGGGACCCCTCGAGGGCACGACTTTCGGCCACGCCTTCGTGGTGAAGGACATGGCAGTCGTGGTCGACAAGTCAAACGGCAGGAACCTCGAGATGCCTGCGTTCCTCTACTACGCCATTGGCCAGATCAGTGACATTGGAAACGAACACCAATATACTTGGTCAGAAGCAAAAGAGAAGGCGTTGAAATTCAAGACATACGGACCCTGGGACCTCGTGACGGAGAGCGGACTATGAACAAAGAGATATTCACGATGCCGTCTGCTCAGGACGTCCCACTCGACCCCATGGATACTGAGGATATCGAGCTCCAGGAGGTGAGGAGAGTCGTCCGTGAGGTGCTTTTACGCGAGAAGTCGCTTGAGGACATCGTCAAGACACCCTCGCAAGAAGAGGCTCCGCCGGGAGTCAACCTCAATCCCTACTATCAGCCTCCTCTGGACTACATGTATAACAAGGCCACCTCGGACTACAGGCGGAAGATGAAGTCCCAGTGGAACCAGAATGCTGATCAGTCCTTCTTCCAGGATCCGAAGAACCTCTACGTCTATCACAAGCTCGGTCTGTTCTCGGGCAAGAGGTCGCTGAAAGACTACTTTCCGCTAAAGCAGATCACGATTGGAAAGATACCGGGAATAGACTTTCCGAGCAAGAACGAGATGAACTGCTTCGGAATCGTCAATCCCACAGAAGATCAGATGAGCATGCTGCGCACCAATGAGTTTGGCGTGTTCAGGGATGAGTTCTTCACCTTCAAGAAGTACCGCATCACTTTGGCGTCTCTGTACGATCTTGGAACTGAGCTCATGAGCCTGGCATCAGCCATAGACTACGAGAAGTTCAAAAGCTCAGGGCTTCCCAAGAGACCGCCGGCCAACACTCCGCACAAGCACTTTCCTCTGGACCTAGAAGGGATTGGAGAACGCAGGATACTACAGGATGTCGTCATCGACAACTGGATCATCGATACCTACTATTGCCGCGAGGAGAATATGGCCTACGCGAAGAAGATCGGTCTCAAGTGCGAGAAGATATGATACGCCGCCTGATCAGAGAGATGCTCCTCCAGGAGGACGATTTCACGCGCCGGATGAACGCCAACCTCGCGACCCACATGGCCACAAAGACCCATGGGCCAGTCGAGCGGAGGAACTTTGGAAGGGTGCTGAAGACCATGTGGCAGAAAGAGGCTGACATCTCCTCCTTCGACAGCGTCACGTTCATCCACTGGAACGGGTTCCTCAACATCGCAAAGCTCCTGCGGAAGCCTAAGGGAAGGGATGAGATCTCGACATTCCCATACAGGTCTCCGCCCTGGAAGCCATTCTCTCTTGGTTGGTCTGACATCTATGGCGTTGTCTTGAAGGGTCATCCCACGCTTGTCGCCAACGCCGATCTCAACTCTAACGCGTTCAGAAGACTTCCGAGCGTCATGGACATCGAGAAGATGACACACAGGGAGAAGTCGTCCGGCTGGAACAAGTATCCAGGACCAAAGTCGCCGGGATCTGAGCCTGATTTCAGCGATGACTTCAGCACCCAGCTTGCCCGCTCATGGGAGGACCACCTCGTCTACTCCGCAGATGAGATTGCGCCTGCCGAGAAGATCAACTTCGATGCGAAGACCGTGTTTTCTCCATCGTCCAGAGAGGTCAATGACTCTCCAATGGGTTGGCCTGAAGCTCTGCTTGACAACTGGCAAATCGAGGGGATTGTGGTGCCCGATGATCGGATACGAGACGTGGGAATTGATGAGATTCTCGAAAGCTTCAAGAGGCATGATATACCATCAGGGATACTTATTTACGATGAGCGCGGTGTAGAGAGGAAAGTGACGAGATGATAAGACATCTGATCAGGGAGATGCTACTGCAGGAGAAGACCCTGGCTGACATCACACGTGGAAGAAGGATCCCAGGTCCGGACGTCGACACAGACGACTCTGAGGGTGGTGGGCTCAAGTACGGCGACAGGGCCACCACCGACTACAGGAGGAAGATCAAGAAGTCCTGGAACCGATTCGCTGACCACGCCTTCTTCCAGGACCCGAAGAAGATGCAGGTGATCCACTTCCTCGGACTCTATTCGGGAGGTAGCTCTCTCACTGACTACTTCCCAGAGGGAAAGGTCACGCCAGGAAGGATACCGGGCATCCACATCCCCAGCAGGAATGAGCTAAGCTGCTTCGGATACATTCCCCCGGCAAATCCAAAGGACTTCATAGGATTTGCGACCGGCCCCTACTTCACCTTCAAGAAGTACCGTGTCACCCTCGTCTCTACGCAGGACGCAGCCACTGAGAGGCTCAGCAAGGCGACACCGAAAGACATCGAGAGGATGAAGGGCTCAGGACTCGCAAAGAGACCTTCCGCCCTGTCGCCCGACAGCGACTTTCCGATAGACGAGGAAGGGGCGTTCAGCTACGACCTTGAGGAAGTGGTCATAGACAACTGGGTCGTGGACACATGCTATGGGCCACAAGAAGAGGCTGAGTACGCTGAGGAGCTCGGTCTGAAGTATGAGGTACTCTGGTGATAAGACAACTGAAGGTCCTAGCGCTGGAAGGAGCGGATAAGTGACGACGATAGACAGGCCAGCACCATCCACAAATCGCATATGCAACTCGATGGGGAGCCTCGCGTGGGTGGAGCCAACCGGTGTGACGCACTGGATCGACGACAGCTTCACCCATCCGACATGGGCGTACATGCATCTCAATCCGGGCTTCGATCGAGACGACTTCATACGCTTGGATGACGAAATAATAGATGCACAGGACGCTCTCTTGAAGTCTGGTTGGCTACGGGTCTCCTCAATGAGCAGCATCGAGATGGAAGACCCCGATACTCTCGACCAGCGCGCTTGGGACACTTGGTCAGAGATTGCGGCTCCATGCGCGGGAAAATTCGGGTATGAACCCGAGAGCATGATCATGATTGGATACGGGCTTGAGGAACTGGGTTACATGAAAGTTCCCATGGCGGAGGTCGTGGAGACCTACTGTAGCAAGAGGGCTCAGGACAAATTCTGGTCCATGGCGATGGGTGAGTCCCTGGTCCGCAACCTCATCAGGTCAATCCTCAGTGAGGACCTGACGGGCTTCAGAAAGAAGGCGGCATCCCATGAGTACAGAATTGACATCGAGAAAGACCCCACTTTCGAGGAAGATCGTGAAGCTCGAAAGAATGCAAGGGCACTCAAGACCGCCTGGAAGGAGGAAGCCGACCATCAGTTTATGGAATCCGTCACCAAGATCCACTGGATGAAGGACATCAACCCAGAAAAGATGAGGAAGTTCCTCAGTAGCGGCAGGAAGGACGAGATCTCCACCATGGGATACCTGAAGCCTCCCTACACCAACTGGGGCTGGGGTGGCGCCGGATTCCAGCTCCAAGGCAGGACCACCATCGCCCACAACGACATGAACAGACTCTACACCGGATACTTCTCCGGCCCCGGACAGTTCTCAAGGATGTGGAAGTACAGGCACTCTGGGGTCCCCAAGAGGCCCCAGTCCTACAGGGACACCTTCGAGGGCGCAGGCTACATCCTCGATGAGGATTCCTTCAGACCCGATGAACAGGGATACAATGAGTTCCTGGTCGACAATTGGAAGCCCATCGGTTTCGTCCTCACGGAATCGACCTACAACACACTCAAGGATGTCCTCGACCACACTAGTCCCAACAAGTGGCGGGAGTTTGAAGGAAGGTCACCAATGACAAAGGGTGAGATGTGGACCCAGATCTTCCAGACTATCGAAGAATTCAAGATCCCTTACATGAAGAGAAAGCAATCTAACCTCGCAAAGGAGTGGCTCAATGCAGCTTCGCAAATTAGTCCGTGAAATTCTTCTCGAGGATCTCAAAGGATTCCAGTCCCGCACGAAGGGCATCGACTACATGGCTAACCTCGACGATCCCACCTTTGAGGACCCTCGGCAGGGAAGCCTCGTCAACAAGCCAATGGCGAGGGATGTGAAAAGGGCATGGGCTGCCGAGGCTGACCACAGATTCATCGACTCCCTCATCAAAATCCACTGGACCGGTGGCCTCGATTGGGAGAACAAGCTGAGGAACTTCCTCAATCTCTCAGGAAAGAACGAGATCTCAACGAGCGGATACCTCCCGGGTTCAAACAAGTTCTCAAGCTCATGGGGCACTGTCGGAGTCATCGTGAAGGGCAGGACAACTCTTGCCTCGAACGACATGAACACTGTGAACAGCGGGTACCACGGGCAGGCTCCACCAGAGGCACTAAAGAAGTACGCATCTTCAGGCGTCCCAAAGCGTCCCCTCTCTTTCAGGGGGCCCGAGGCCTGGGGCGGCGGAAGTGGCAAGTACATCCTTGATAGGGACTCTTTCGATCCATATGAGTCCCGTCGCAGTGAGTTCATCGTCGACAACTGGAAACCGGTGGGCATCATCGTCGACCTGATTGGGTTTCCGGGTATTGTGAAGGACGACGTCAACAAGGGAAATTTCATCAACACTCGATACGCTGAGGTGATCCTTGAACTTGGCCTTCCAGTATACGACTGGGAGATGAAAGAGATACCCAAAGAGAAGATCGAGGCTGCCCTAGGGGGTAGAAGTGCGTAAGACCATGGCGAATAGTAGCTCTGTGCGCATGTTAGTCAGAGAATTTCTGATGCTAGAGTCAGCTCGAGTGGCTATCGATACAACGGGTTTGACTGATCAGGTCATGGATGCTGTTCCACTTGAAGAGTATGTCGATGAGTTCGTGAATAAGTTCACTTCTGAGCTCAGATCTCTGGCGATGCAAGTCCAGTCTGCTGTTGATCGGATTCCACGGTGGTTTGGCTCTGCAGTGCGTGTGAAGATGCAAGTTCCAAGGGAGTGGAGCGAACAGCCCTATGCCATTCCCCAGGTCTATGTGGGCTCAGCCTTCTTCACGATTCTCTCAGACAGAGACATTGAGGACGTCCTCGAGGACAAGGAAGATTTCCGATCTCCTGAGGAGATGGCTGACTACTTGCACCTAGTCTCTGAGATGAGATCTCCTGGAAGCACGTCGCGCTCTGACAGAATCATCACGCTCTACACCGCGAGACCAGTTAGAGACCGAAGCATTTACACGAACGCCAGCACTGTTCCTCCTGGCATCTTCCTGACCAGCGATCCTGAAGACGCAATGGGAATAGCCGCTGATTCTGGTGGAAGGGACGTGTGGGAGCTCGGGATCAAGATGTCTGATGTTGCGCAGACTCTGGACCGAGGAAAGGTTGGATGGTACCAGGTGGTCGGAACATCTCCGGTTCCCATCGATTATATCCAGCTGATACATAATACTTAGAGCAATGGACTCGACATCTATCCGCGCGCTCATACGTGAAATGCTCCTCCGGGAAGCCGCATACACTCCTGACACGCTGCCTGATGGGGCGATGGTCGACCTCGAGGTCACCAGGAGCTCCAGTGGAAGCCGCCTCATAATCGTGAACATAAGCGGAGTGAATGGCGCGTACTCTGGCTATCTGAGGGCGAACAACAACACCTACATGTCAGAGCCCTGCTTCGATGCTTTCCAGGTCAAGATGTCTACCAACTCGGGCGTACAAGGAATTGGTCCTCTCCTCTACGACATTGCAATGGAGGTCGCCAGTGAGATTGGCGGAGGTCTCTATGCCGATCGCAGCGAGGTATCGGGTGAGGCGAGGAATGTGTGGGACTACTACGACAGGAATCGACCTGACGTCAAGAAGTTCGGTATGGACTCCCCAGAGAACGAGCGCACGCCAGACCTCTATGACAACTGTGACGTGGAGATACCAAAGACTGAGATGCTCTACGACAACTGGTGGGATGATCCGCTCGCCAAGGTCTACGTCAAGAAGGGGCTGCCATTCATCAGGCGGCTCATGGAGCTGGGCAAGATCAGGTTCAAAGGGTGGGAACCGAAGTAGAGCAGTGGAAGAATAAGAGGGTCTAGTATAGTTAATCGCGATAGCAATTCGGAGTTTCAATGACAATTTCTAGAATGACGCTGAGGAAGATTATCGCTGAAGAGCTTGGTCGCAAGAAGACCAGGACGCCATCGCTCGTTAGCGTTCTTTTCGAAGAAAGCGATAAGGAGAGAATCTCTGATATTCTTTCTGACATGCCAGACCCGAGCGAGGGCCCTGGCACAATGAAGAAATTTTTGAACGGGCCAGGATCTGATCCAAAAGTAAGAGCATTCTTGGCGGCTGGAGAAAAAGATGGTGCAAAGGTTGACGAAAAGATTCCCTTCACCGATGCTGGTAAAAGAGTTGGAGACCTGCAGCCCACGCAGAGCGAAATCGAGTTCATGAATTCTGTAAGCTATCCGCTAGTCGAGCCAGGCGCTATGGCGAAAACCAGGTCTGGTGGAGTTCAAAAGGTGGGGCCACCGGGAAATGATCACATTATCACCTGTGGTAACATCATCATTGACGGTCATCACCGCTGGTCTTCTTTCATGTCTACTGCGGGTCCAGACGGTCAAATTGCAGCATATGATCTTCAAATCACTGGAAAGTCAGCCCCAGAGCTTCTAGCCATAGCCCAGCTCGCAATCGCAGCCTCAAAGCCAAACGCGAAGGTTCCAGACGCAAAAGCAGGAGAGCTAAACATCCTTGGCAAGAGCAAAGATGCAATCAAGGATTTGATCATCAAGAGCATTGGAAAGCCAAACGAGAAGGGCAAAGAAATACTCAACAACAATGTGGTTGAGGCTGTTGCTGGCGATGATAAGCTAGTCAAGGAAGCAAACATCGATAAGTCTTCTGCTGATAAGTTCATTGAGTCTGGTGGATCAGACTCGGCTGCAAAGCAAAAGATCTGTGAAGGCATAGCAGAATTCATGGCAGGAAATCTAGCCCAGATGAAGCAGCCAGCAGCAGGATCTCCACCTAGACTGGACATGCCACAGCTTGATCAAGCAGGTGGCGGAGTTGATACTGTTCTCTCTATGTTGGATCAGGGAGAAGTCAATTTTAAGCCAGCTTTCATAAAAGGCGTAAATTCTGAGTCCAGGCAAAAGCAAGATGCCGTGATCATGGAGCGCTGGAACAAGTTGGCAGGACTCATAAAGTAGAGGAACTGCCTTTTGAAGAGTGGCGCTGTGATTTCGCAGCGCCATTTCTGTATTCGTCAAACAACCCGAAGGAGAGACAATGAACTATACACCAGACCAGAAGAAAGCAATTGACTGCGTCCTCGCTATCTTTGAGACAGGCAAGGTTCCCACGGCGGCTAGCTACGCCACCTGCACCATCCTGGCCGACGGCGCCGGAATAAGCTATGGCAAGCACCAGTGCACCGACAAGGCTGGCTCGCTTGACCTCGTGGTGAAGGCCTACATCAAGAAGGGCGGCAAGCACGCCAAGGAGCTCGAGGCCTGCCTTCCGCTCCTCGCCACAAACGCCTCCACCAAGGTCCCGCCCAAGGGTCCGTGGGGTCCCGAGGTCACGAGCCTCGTCAACCTGCTGAAGACTGCAGGTGCAGATCCAATCATGCACGAGGCACAGGACGAAGTGTTCGACGCGAACTACTTCCTACCTGCCGTCAACCACGCGAAGGATGCTGGCCTCACGACTGCGCTGGGCCTCCTAGTGATATACGACACCTGCATCCACTCGGGTCCAGGTAGAGTGGCGACTCACCGTGCTGCATTCCCCGAGAAGTCACCGAAGAACGGCGGAGACGAGAAGGCGTGGATCAAGGCATATCTCAATGCCCGCCGTGCTTGGCTTGCTGGCAACAGCAACGCCCTTGTCCAGAAGACCGTGTATCGTCAGGATGCGATCCTCGAGCTCATCAAGGTCGACAACTGGGATCTCAAGCTCCCGTTCTCGATCCGCGGTGTGAAGATCTCGTGATTAGACTGCTGACCTCGCCGTTCTAGAGGCGATGCCAGCAAATCCAAGCTCAGCCGCCGCTTCGGCCCCACGGCCAGCGGCGAGCTCAGCGCTTTTCACTGAAGACTTGAAGGTGTAGAAGGCCGAGAATCCCTTCTTGAACAGCGTGTAGATTCCCTCGAAGAGAAGTAACATGACGAGGAAGTGGTACATTGCGTTCTTGATCTTCATCCGGAGCGCCTTGTTCTCCTCGAGAGTCTTCACAGTGACGTTGCTGGTCGAACCAAACTTTCCCTTGACTTTGGCCGTGCTTGGCTGCTCGTTGTCCTGTGATGGTCCGCGGTCTTCCTCTTTCTTCTTGCCCCAGAAGAACTCTGAAAGCTGGTAAGACTCATGCACCACATTCGCAGAGCTCTCTTCAGCAAATGGATCTCCGCCAGCCTTGATATAGACTCCATAGAATCTGACTGCTAAAGAGTTCGGAATCAGGTCTATGAAGGCCTCTTCCTTGTGGTGGAAGTACTTGTATAGAGCGTTGGAGTACTTCTGCGCCTTCTTCGCCCACGCTGCGCAGGACTTGTTGGCTAGGTATTCGAAAGCCTTCTCAAGTCCCTTGAAGAGCAGAGGGAGACCACCGATGGCGAGGAGGAAGGTGTTGACCGGGTCTGGCAAGAGCGCTTCGGTGATGACTTGTCTCTGGCGGAGATTTCCATGCCTGATGTCAGCCTCTAGCAGCGCCACCGCCCTGTGGTCCCGTCCAGGCCGGATTCTTCCTTCCTTGATACCCGCATCAGAGGACTTTGCTTTCTCGCCCATGCTCTTGAGCGCAGCCTGGGCGCACGGTGCGTCCTCGCTCTCGAGTGTCTGCTTGATCTCTGCGGCGAGCTTCACCTCGTCCTTCAGGTACTTTCCAGTGAAGCTCTTCACGTCTGGACTATTGAAGAAGCTTCCGAGGCTTTCCTTCACCTTCTCGTAGATCTGCTTGAGCTTCTCGAACGCGGACTTTAGCTTCTCGACGGCAGCCTCTTTCACGGTGTCGATCATGCCCTTCACGGTGCTCGTGACCGCTTCCCAGCCGTCTGAGAACTTCTGAGCCATGTTGGACGCGAAGCCCTTGACTTTTCCTAAAAAGTCAGAGAGCCCCTCCCGGAGCACGAGCTCACTGGGCGAGGGGTGGTATGCGTAGTATGTCCTGATCTCTAGTGCAATTACCTCTCGCAGGAGGTGCTCTTCGTATGTGGCCATGCCACTAAGTATTCAGCTCTCCTTGGTCTTTCGGCTGCGACGCATCGCCGGTCGGAGTTCGTCGACCTGGCAGGCGACTACCGCGCCATTGACCAGCACATCGGCCATGATTCGGCCGAACTGGTCGAAGGAGTAGTCGGAAGTCACCATCCCGATCCCATGGTGGGTCTTCACCAGTCCGCCATTGCTGAATTCCTGGGCGTCCCAGGTGGCGACGACGCCCTTGAAGTGCTCGCGGATGTACTTGAAGTCATCACCGCTGACCTTGCCATGCTGGCTGTAGTAGCCGAAGAGGCGGTCGAGCCGGTTCGATGTCGCCGCGCGATTGGACCAGTAGTACATCGAGCCATAGTGCTTCTTGGCGCTGAGGCCTCGGACCAGCGCATGGTCGCGCGCGGTCATGACGTACTCAGGCTCATTGGTCTCAGCGCGCTCATTGATGCGGACCTTGATGAATTCCGCGAGCTTCGCCTGCTTCTCGCTGAGCTCGTAACCGGCGCGAAGTCGGCGGGCGAAGTCGAGGAGGGTGTTCGCATCGGTCCGCGCGAAGGGATTCGCCGCCAGGGTCTCGAGCTCGGTGGCCTGGTTCGCCGCCGCAACCGGGCTGGGGCGGTTCATCGCCTCCACGAGCCAGCTCGCCCACTGGCCACCGAGGCGGTTGCCGTTTGCGCCTGCGTCGATCACGCGGAAATCGCGGTGTCCCTGGAGTCCTGCCTCGATCATCTCGTCGCGGCGGGCGATCACTTCGGCGGTGGTGAAGGTGTTCTGCATCTCGGTGCCTCCTGTCTTCTATTAATCAGGTGCGCGCAGAATGGAAGGACCGTGAGGGAAAATTTGTACAATCGGTGATAGTTATTCCGGAGGTGCAATTATGGCAACACGCAGGATTGTGAACAAGAGGCCCGTGCTCAAGGTTGGAAGCAAGAAGATATCAGAGAGCAGGGTGCGCGATGTGATCCTCGAGGAGATAGCCCTTGAGATGAAGGCCAACCAGCTGCAGGAGGCAATCCTCCGCGAGGGATTCTTCGGCAGCATGTTCAAGGTGGCATCGAACCTCGGTGGCCTCGGCGCGAAGAAGGTGGCCGGCGCGGCTGATGCGGCTGGTAAGAAGGCGGCTGAGGCCATGACGGCGATCAAGGGAGTCGTCAATAAGGCAGCCCAATCAGTCAGCCAGGCGGCAGATGAGGTCATGTCCAGCATGAAGGACACGATGGACGAGGCAAAATACGAGATCGCGAAGGCTCTCATAGAGGATGCCCAGGGAGATGTCTCGGCTGCCCTGTCAAAGCTCTTCAAGAACATGCTGGCAAAGGGCAGGAAGGAAGGCCTCGACGACGCGCAGGTCGGTCAGGCCTACATGGCGGCCGTCATGAAGTCAATGCATGCCGCTAAGAAGCAGTGAGCTCACTGATACGGTGAACGAGAGCCACTGACTCTCGGGAAATCCAGCAGCGCTGGCCAGCCTGGATGAAGTAGCAGTCAGCTCCACCGACATAAGTCACCCTGGTCCCCTTCGGCACGCGAGTGGGGACCAGGTTGTTTCTGGACCCTGTGTAGATCGTCACACCGAGGGCTGAGTCGCTCCAGAGCTTGACGAGATCACCGGGCTCGAGCTCAAGTTCACGAACCAGTTCGGCTGCGTGGTGTACTTCCATTTCGCAAACCTCGACTTGCTGTAGTTGTAGTAGTTTCGATAGCTCTCGACAGGATCTCCTGGCACCTTGTACTCATCGGGCATCGCAACCGCAAAGGGCATGATGCCGATGGGATCATCGATGTGACCCTCGAAGGTGGGAGGGATCACGCGGTTCAGCCACCGGTGGACCTCATGGCTCTTGTGGACCTTGCCATAGCGCTTCGTGTACTCCTCACACAGCGCAAGTCCATGACGGCTCAGCCACATGTAGTTGCCCCAGCAGCGCTGGGCCCACTGGGTGCAGGGGTGGCCAGCATGCGTCATCTTCCAGGGAGGCAACAGGCCAGGGTGGATGCGCTCTGTCATCCACTCGCGCTGTTCCTTCTGCTTCATGCTGGAATCAGGCTTGAGCATCTTGTGCCAGCCAATCCAGTGCGCGGCGCAGAGCATCTGGCCTGACTCAATGATCATCTTCACTACGTGCTTGTCACAGTGGTCTTGGGCTGCGAGGACGGGGTCCTCGTTCAGGACGAAGATGTTCACATTGACTCCGGTTCTTCGGGTTCAGTGGGAATGTAACTCAATCAGCAGATGTGTTCATTACAGAATCTGGTGAGTGATCTCCAGAACTTGGTCTGCTCTCCCCAGGATGGACACACGACAGTGAAGTCGAGCACGTCACCTCGCTGGTCCCTCACGAGGGATGGACCACAGTTCTTGTTCTTCGATATGTGACGGCAGATTTCCTTGAGCTTTCCCGTCCTGTCGGGGTCCACCATGCCGAGGTAACCCACCATTGAATCCCTGGTTGCCATTCGCGCCAACTCAGATTTGTCAGGGGGAATCCAATTGTGATCTAGGTAGAAACCAAGGCTCCCGTTCTCGACATTCTCGAATAGAAGCCCGTTCCCTCTGATCAACTGTGAGCATCGATCTATCGCGTCGAGCCTCGACATTATGTTCTCAGGCTCTGGTCGGTGTCCCGTGCACGATGGCATGGTCGCAATTCCAGCGCGGTGGAGCATCGGCAGGAGGTCGCGCATCTCTTCATCCGCTGTCGTGTAGTCGAGCTCAAGCGATCCTGAGTGTTGCTCTTCTCTCGGGGTCCAGAAGTACCACTCCTCCCTTCCAGAGAGTGGGACCCACCACTCGTAGTTGGGTGCCTCCCACATGTGAATGTGTCCACAGCCAATCTGGCTGAGGCTCTTGATGTCAACATCGCTCTTGGAGAGTCTCACTAGTCGTCGCTCTTATCAGTAAGTAGCAACCAGAGAAGGCTGATGCTCAGCACAAGAGTGAAAGTCCAGGTGGCGAACAGCCAAGGCTTCGCCTCTGGAGATACAATGAGCCAGAACAGCAGATTGAAGACCGGGTTCAGGATGCTGAACAGCAGGTCCTCCACCTCACTAGGCTCCGCTTTCCTTCTTGGACTTCTTGGGCTTGTCCCTGCGCTCGATGTCAGCCTTCACACGGGCTAGCTCCCTTGCAATGTACCACTGCGCCTTCTCGAGGTCCTCGACAGGCTCTCCCTTGTGCGGCGCGCGGAGGACATACTTGACGACATTCCCGAGATTGAAGTTCAGGTCGTGGTCCTCGATCACGTCGATGACCTCATACTTTCCCATATTGTAGTGGTCAGGGTGGTCTACGCGGCTCACTTGGCCTCCACCATCGCCAGGAGGGTGAGCACCGCCAGGCGCTCTGCGCTGTCACGGTCACTGTCCCCAGAGATTGGGGCCAAGTAGCTGGTCGCGTACCGGTCCGGCAGTGGCTCGTTGGAGACCCAGCAGGACTCCTCGTTGATGGACCAGTAGACTTCCTGCCAGCCGTGCTTCGTCTTCGCGCGGGATGCGGCAAGTTCGACCACGCGGATCGGATTGGAGGGCATCATCCCGCGGATGATCTCCCGCTCAGAACCACGGATTGCCCGTGGAAGCTTGAGCCTGACCAGCTGCTCGCGCAAGTCATTGGGGATGTTCCTGAACGTGTCCCAGAACTGCTGATTTGATACCATGTTCACTCCGAGTTGTTACAGTGCTACTATATCCACTCGGTCTCAGCTGGTCATGCTACTTCTTGCGCTTCCTGATGGATTCCACGAGGCGCTGGATCTCCCGCTCGATCAGCATCTTGTACACTGAGAGCCTGAGTTCCCGCTCGGTGAGTCCTATGTATTGCTCTTCTTTCATGACAGTAAGTATAACCTCCGGTCAGATCTTGACCTTGTCCAATGGGGATGAGCTCGACACACCGAGAGAGCGGTAGAACTTCCGGAGATAGTCCTTGGTGACATCCGCCGCGGCTGACTCGACATCTGGGTCCTTGAATCCAGCCGCCATCTCACGGCGGACCGCCTTATCGAAGTCATCGCCGAGCTCGTCCTCCAGCACCTCTTGTGCGATCCTGCGTGCGATCGCAGTGACCTGCTCCTGATCGCGGCGAGAGAGCTCGTTGATTAGCGCGCCGGCGGACGCTGACTCAAAGATCGTAATCTGAGTTTTGTCTATGACTATTTTGCTTTCTGTTCCTGACTCGATAGTGGTTTCGACAGCCTCAATTCTACTGCTCAAACTAAAAGCTTTAAATGTGAACTGTGCAGAATCCTGACTTTTAGGCGGCGGATTGTTACAGATAAGCGCCCATCTGGTAGGAGCGGGAGTTCCACCTCCTCTGCGATTTCTTGGCATGAGGTCCAGGAGCACATAAGCCAATTCACGCTTAGTCAAAGCTCTTCTACTTTCCTGAGCAGCTTTCTCATCTTTGGTGAGATTGAACCTAAATTTTTCTCTCGTGGAATACATCAACTTTGCATCATTTTTTGTAATGCTTTCGTTACTATCTAGGGCATCGTTGATTCTTTTTAGATTCCGTTTTCTTCCTTGGAACTTGTAAACGAACTTCCTGAGTCCTTCCTCAGGAGCTTCTGATGCATGCTTTATCGTGTATTGTCTACTGCCAGATGGAGCAGTGACTAGATCAAAACCAGTCTCTCTAGCAGGTACTAAACCAAACAAAAATGCTACGGCAAATTCGCCAGGTCCTGTTGTTCTGCTTATTGCAGAAACAGTTGGCACAAATCTGGCTAAGTCTAAGACAAGAGGGTTACCAGAACCATAGGTTTTACCTGATGTTAGCTTCGCATCTTGGTATTTGCCGAAATCATTGATGCGACTTCTGTCTCTAAGAAGATTGGTCTCGAAGATCTTCTTAAGCCTATTGTATGACTCATCTTCTCCTTTTGTGCATGCTTCTATCCACGCTTGTACAGCACCCAAGTTGGGAGGTGCTGGTTCTTCTTTGCCAGAAGCTATCTCAGCAGTAGAAAGACCAACTAAGTCTATCGTTTGTTCTAACGAAGCGACATCTTCAGGTTTTACGTAGTATCTACGTTCTTCCGAATCAGTGTCTACAGTTACAACTGCGCCAGGAGACTCAGTGTTAGCTATTGTGTCATCTTGCTGAGTGGCTTCCACCAACAACTCTGCCGCAAGCTTTTGGAATCCCTTCCGCATCACGCCACCATTCCCGTGAGCCTGCCAGCCTGGATGTAGACCAGGAGCCTGCCGAGCCGGTTGTCGAGCTCATCTTCACTCATCATCATCACCCTGTCTTCGAAGTGCTCGAACGAGCGGAAACCAGGAACCACGACATCCATCGCCTTGAAGATTGGCTCTGGAATCTTGTTCCGGTAGCTCTTTGTGGCCTGAAGGATCGAGAGCACCTGCTCCTTCGTGTCCCTTGCGTTGATGAGGCCATCGAGGTAGTTGGCCAGCCAAGGTGCAAGTGACATCAGTGCCTCGGTGGCCTGCTGGATCTCGACAAACTCACGAACAAGCCTGCGGAGCGCAACAGGCTCGATAGATTCTGCCTCAATGGCGGCGATCTGTCCTTTCGCACGCTTCCGAGATGTGTGGCAATTGCTGTGCTTCTTGCCCTTGTTGTCGGTGTAGGAGAGGACATACGACCCCTTCTTCCCGCTGGATTGGCGACAGCTACGTTTTCTGATGTTGTATGGCATGGTGACATTCTAAATATCTTCCACGCCACGTTCAGGACGAATCACCTGCGGCGCAGCACACGGGCTGCCATGTGCTTCTTTGCTGCCTTCAGAATCTCGATCCCAGCACGGTCAGCGTCGGGCTCTGACTCTGATTTCGTCCTGATGTGACCGAGCTCATGGGCGAGCACTGCGAGCGTGTGGTTCTTGGTCCACCACGGCAGCGCCTCGCACCTCGAGTCGAACACGATCAGCGGATCGATGCCGTCACCATAGACGCAGAACCCGTGTCCACGGGACTTGAGGGCTTCGACGACCTGGCCATCGTCACCCTCCTCCACGTGGATCACGGGAACGCTCTCATCGAGTGTGCACGGCTCTACCCGCATCTCAGTGCCAGATCTCAGCCGTCTCCTGGTGGAACGATGCCCACGCCGCCTCAAGCAGCATCGACTGGAGGTTGTCCGACTCTGCCTCCTTCGCAGCCCGGAGGAATGCGGCACAGTCCATACATGCCGCAAGATTGGCGTGGAACGCGAACATGCGGTTCGTCGCCTGCTCTATCGGAGTGAGATTCTTCATGTTTCCTTCCATGGTTCCTCTGGGGTTCTCTAGCAGTTTAATCACATCTGCAGAGATGAACACGCAAAAATTGAAGGCGCCATGGAGATTTATAGATTTCTCTCCATGGCGCCGGTGGTTACTCAGGGCGTGCAGGCCCGATTTCACCTGTTACTTCAAAAGATCTTAATGATCATTAAGCGTCCCTGCACAGATCGTGTTACAACTTACAGCATATCAACTACCTCTTAGTGGGTTTCACGCCGCTCTTCAGTACTATCTCACAAATGTGATCCAGCCTCTCAATGTGTTCATAGGCTGACCACGGGTCATTTGCCACAGAACATACTCCGTGGTTTGCCTGACCTACGATATCATATTGGAGCCTTCCATCATGTTCAACACAAAGTGCATCTGCCGTCGCATCGCCAAGAGAGACTGAGGTGGCTGGCAGAGATGGCACGTTGGGTCCGACTCTGGTGTACCTGCTAACTTCGGGGAATTCCTTTGCCACCTCATCGAGCTGCCATCCTGCGTACATTGCGGCGACAATGTGTGTTGGATGGACGTGGACGACCGCACGCACCCCCTTGCTGTTCTCCTGGATGCGCCAGTGCATGTGAAGCTCGCCTGAAGGCTTAGCGCCATCCGGTGGGTGGACAGTCCCATCGGCGATCTTGCACTTGATTATGTGCTCGGGATGGATGATCGTCTTCCTCCAGCCCGAGGGCGTGATGTATAGTATGCCAGAGCCCTTCCTGCGGAGAGAGATGTTCCCGTCCCTAGTGGTGATCCAGCCCCTGTCGTAACACCGGCGCATCACATCGCCAATCGCAGTCAGCATTTTGTTCCGATCCTCGTGGTGATCTCAGAGATGATGGTCCTCGTGTGCATGGGACCCATGGTCTCGAACGCTCGGTTGCGCTTGTACAGAGCCTCGTAGATCGTGTGGTCATTGCCACCTTCTCGACAGCGGTCTCCTACAAACCAGCAGTCCATACCTCGGAGGCGTGTGAGGACATAAGTCTTGTCCCATCCCTTGACAAAGATGTCGAAAGAGGTGTTACCGCCAAGGGTGACCTGTACCTTGCCGGGCATCGAGAGCTCAAAGCAATCGACCAGCCAGTCCATGGACCTGACCCTGATCTTTGACTCTGAGTCCATCTTCTCAAAGATGGCCCGGTCAGGCTCTTTCGCGTCCCTACCGATTGGACACCAGTTCATAGTTGGCCCACGGTAGCTGATGAAATTGCCAGTGAGCGGCAGGTCTGGATATTCTCGAATGAGCCTGAGCTGTGCACTGTGCAGAGTGGTGATCAGGCTTCTCCAGCTCTCTGCCCCGAGGACCTCTCTCATCTCAGGCGCGGTGTCGTAGAGCATCCAATCATCGCCCGAGCTCTTGTAATGCTTGGTGCCATTGCAGGAGAATATCTCCAAGCCAGCATCTCGCAGGACACTGGACCAAACGCCAAGCTGTTGGACGACGTATGGCAGGTCGGAACCAGTTACAATCCCGACTCGAGCCTCAGTGTTGCGCAGCAGATCAAGGACGCTCTGCGCGGTCTCATCATCGATCGCACCCCGCGGCGGGGTCAAGGTCCCATCAAGGTCAAACAGTACAATTGAACTCTTCATGTCGTCTGGACTAGCCTCTTCGCCGTTGAAGCGCGGCGCTTCGCTTTCTTCATCTTATCTGAGGGACGCATGATGTGAATGCAGAATGTCGCAGTAAGCTCTTCGACCGTGGCGCCCTCATCAATCTTCTTCATCATCTGCTTCGAGCGCCTCATGGCCTTTGCCACACGGCGAGTGGCAGTCTCCACGTCGTGCATCCGCTCTGTCTTCATCTTGTGGCCAAGCCCATTCTTGTTGAGCTGGAACACTCCGCGGGAATTTCCGTGGTCACCGACAGCAAGGGGATCGAGCCGGCTCTCTGCAAGCCCGTTGATTATGGCTGCCTGGATCTCAGGATTCTCAAACCCTTCGTCCTTGAGAACGCGCTCGATCTCCCTAGCAATTGCCTCTTGCTCATCAGTGAGGCTACTGATACCGTCCACGGCATGCTCTTCGGGCGGAGGCGCTGGCAGAGGAGGTTCAACGGCAGTTGGAGTGGGCCAGAGGGCTACGGTAGTAATGCCTACCGCCAGCATCCTCTTGACCGTCGTGTCAATGGCTCCTGAGGTAAATGTCAACGACTGCCGCAAGAGACAAAGATAGTGCTTGAATTGTAGAGACAAGGATTCGCTCCTTTCTAGTGGTTGCCTCGATCACCGCCATGGTGCAGACGGAATTGAGGATTGGCACGGCAAACCCAAACAATCCCGCTGAGACAATCGAATCTCTATTCACTGACCTACTGAAGTGGATCGCTGATATGCCGGCCACAAAGGACGCTGCGAATAGAATCAGCAGCATCTTGGGCGTAATTTTCAGTGTCTGTTCAGTAGTCTCACCTTCCACTATGGTAACCTAACTATTCTCTCTACTTGTTTAGCGAAGTTGACCCGAGCCAAGCAGCAATATCGCTGGCCTGCGCGTCCGTGAGCTCCTTCCCAAGCTGGTGGTGGCCCATCATCTTCACGGCAGTGGGCAGGTCCTGTGCAGAGCCATCGTGGAAGTAAGGCGCTGTGAGCGCAGAGTTCCGAAGCGACGGGACCTTGAAGACCATCTTGTCAGCATCAGACTTGGAGAGGGTGAACTTACCCTGATCAGCCTGATTTGGCCATGGGTGTACCAGGCCCAGCTTCATGAACGTCGCGCCGCCAATGAGCTGGCCCGCATGGCAGCCAGAGCAACCAGAATCGACGAAGGTGTTGAAGCCTCGCTCCTCGGTGTCGGTGAGAGCCGCCTTGTCGCCCTTGAGATAGGCGTCCCAGCGGCTCGGAGTGACAAGGGTGCGCTCAAATGCTCCGATCGCCACACCGATGTTCTCAAACGTGAGTGGCTCTTCCTGCCCAGGGAAAGCCTTCTTGAAATCGGCAACGTAGGTTGCGTCCTCCTTCAGGACTCGAACAACCGTGTCAGCATCAGGCATCGCCATCTCACCGGTGGCAAGAATAGGACCGAGAGCCTGCTCTTCCACGGTTGCGGCTCTTCCGTCCCAGAATTGGGCGACGTGACCGGCAGAGTTGAAGACGGTAGGAGAATTGCGACCGACCGGAGCACCTTTGTGGCCAGGGGAGAACGCGACGTCGTCGGCTCCGTTCGTGGCAAGATCATGGCAGGTGTTGCAGGACATGTTGGCGTCTGCCGAGAGCTGGGTCTCGTTGAAGAGGCGCTTCCCGAGCGCAGTGAGCTCAGGACTCGCGAGTTGCCCTTCTGGAAAGAAGCTGTCCGGAAGCGGACTAAAACCTCCAAGCTTTGCCTGATCGATCGTCACGGCATCAGTGATCTGTGGATTCACGGTCTCGACCTTCTGGTCTCCACCGCAGGCAATCAACATCGAAAGAAATACCAGCATCGTCTCTCCTATTGTTTAATGGGTGCCCCAGGCGGGACTTGAACCCGCACTCCCGAAGGGAATCCGATTTTGAGTCGGACGCGTCTGCCATTCCACCACCAGGGCCAGCAACGCCACAGTATAAACTGTGAACCCTACTTTGTTTCGTCCGCGCAGAGGTGACAGCACTTCTGCTTCGACTTCTTCTTGTTGGGCTTCACGTCACTTGATTCCTTTTCCTCAGTCTCCTCCTTCTGGAGGAGCTGGAGTGCGCCGCACAGCGACTCAAGCTGGACCGACTGCTTCCACAGCGCCATCACAATTGGCATCCGTGCCGACGCGCTGCCCTTCTCTTCGTCTTCCAGCTCGTCCCAGTCCTCGAGGAAGGTGCACACATTGTCGAGGGTCTTCACCGTGTCAGACATGAGCTTGTCGATGTCAACTACCGTATCAGTCTTCGTCGCCATTTGTTTCTCCTAAAAATGTTCTTGCTCCCAGAGAGTATACCCCACTGGGAGCAAGAGTACAAGCCGAAAGAAGCTTACTTCTTGACTTCGACGGCAGCCGGAGCAGGGGTCGTCTCAGTGGCGGGAACCACGACAACCTCAGCCTCACCGGCAGCAGGAGTCTCGGCAGGCGTGGCCTCCGTCGCCTGGGCGGCGACCGGAGCCTCAACGGTAGCCACGGGGGCCTCCTCGACCTTGGGCTCCTCAGCGGTCTTCTCTTCCCAGGTGGTTGCGAAGGCGGCGAGGGCGGCGGCAAGTGCCGCAACGAGTGCTACAATGAGCTTGTTGTTCTTCAGGGTTTCCATGTTATCCTCTTTGGTTACTGCGCCGAATCGGCGGTATCGGTGGTTCCACTGTCCTTGTCGTCGCCACCGGTGCATCCACCGAGAAGGGCGAGCGAGAGGAAGCTAATTGCTACGAGAAAGTTCTTCATGTTGTTCTCCAATTCCCTTTCGGGAGTCTAAAGTATCTTGGCGACCATGCTTGTATAGATCGCGGGCTTAAGTATGCTTCCCGGGAGACTTCCACCAGAGGATCTCCTCGACCTTGGGCTTTGCACCCGTCTTTCCAGTGGAGCTGGCACCCTTCCCGACTGATGCGCGGGGCCTTGCTGCGCGGCCCCACGATGAAAGAAACGCCTCGTAACGTGGTGTGCTATACCCCGAGATGAAGACCCAACAGGGAAGGTCTGAAGCAAGGTCTAGGAACTCATCATGGTCGATGCCAGAGTAGTGGACCGTCTGCTTCACATCGTAGGGTGGATCCATGTATACCACATCATCTTCACGCAAATCGAGGGCACGCAGGGCAACGCTGTAGTCGAGCGCGGTGATCCTCGCGTCTGTCCGGCGGAGGATCTCCTGTGCCGCCGTCATCCGCCTGATCGTGTTCTCGCGCGAGTGGCCATTCTTGGAGCCTGCGCCAGCAGTGTTCGGTCCCATGCTGTAAGAGGAACCGAACCTCGCGACGTAGGACTCGGCGAGGGCGCGCTCAGGCGAGGGCTCGGAGTCACGCCACCTCATCCAGAGCGCCTTATCGATCGGCGGGGCGTCCACGAACTCGAAGCTCTCCTGGTCGCGGAGCGCGGTGAGGAACGGTGCGGTGTTCGCATCGTTGAGGAGAGCCTGCTGGAACTCATGACCTGAGCTCGCGATCCTGAACAGGACATTGCCACGTCCAGCGAACGGCTCGATCCACCTGCCGAACTTGTGGGGTATGAAGCCAGAGATCCACGCGGCAGTGCGGGCCTTTGACCCGTGCATCTTGAACGTTGGTACCATGAGCAGATACTATCAGTGGCGGCGAGTCATAAACTGCCGAATTCTAAGCCCTGCCTGAAGTCATGGAGAGAAGAAGATCGTACGCTTCATAGAACTTGGTGAGACCAGCAGCCTCGCCAGGATTGAACAGTTTCGTGAAGGTTGGTCTCATCGAGTTTATCTCTTCTGGAGTCAGCATCTTTGCCAGCTCAGCCATCTTCTTCGAGGTATCAAAGTACCTGAACCTCTTGTCGAGAACCTCAGGCGTTATTCTCTTGAGCTCTCTGAGAGTCCACGCCAGGGCCTCGATCTGATAGGGCTGTGGCACCACTCCTGACGTAATTGACTGGCAAATTGTCCCGAGTATCAGCGTTGGCTGCGGATTATACGGGCCATAGATGTCTGGAAAATAGTCGAAGCCATCGCGCGGGAGACGCGCCCTGAGCGCCCGGGCAGCATCTTTGTACGCCGAGTCATATGTGCCATTCCCACTAAGGGATGGCACGATGTTCTGCAGCGCCATATAGAGATCGACAAACTGCTCAAGCACCTGCTCAGGCACTGGAACACTTTCGTACTTGGCGATGTTGAACTCTTTTGCTGTCGATCTAACTTGTTCACGAGATCTTGGGATTGAGAAAATTGGAGTCCTACCATAGGAGTCGCCAAGCTGCACCCAGTCGCGCGCCAGATCCTGGACGGTGACGCCTGGGTGCAATAGGCTTGAGCCACCTGTGGACTCTCGCAAGATTCCACGGACGACCAATCGCAGATTACTTTCGAAGATTTGCATGGAGACTCCCTCCAGAGACTCTAGATTCAGCGGACCGGCATGATTCCAAGATCTCGAGCATCGAAAGACTCGATGCTCTGAGCGCTGCCATCCATGAGCTCTGACGATGCGTAGTAGAACTTCCTGAGCTGAGGCAGGGTGCCATGAACTTCGAGCTCCATCTCTGGGGTCTCGCCAGTTTCATATCCATCTTCATCGAACGCCTCGCGCATCTCTCCGGTTGGCTCCGCAGAGACAACGTTGCAGCCAGACTCAGCCGCCAGCGACTTGATCTGAGGCAGCTCGTTTTCACCACAAGCCATTATCCAAGAGTAGGTGAGGAGCTTCCTGGGCTTTGGCATCTGGCGGGGGCCAGGAGGCCAAATGCCTTCACGGAGGCGGGAAGCCTCTTCACGGATGATCTGACGGAGGCGGGATTCTGTAAGACGGATTGCCATGATTTTATTCTCCTGTAGGCGGGCTACGAGACTTAATTATAACGTCAGAGAAGAGAATTCCTGATTATCTGCCGGAGGCGGGACTCAGTGACACTTCCACGATTTCGGGCGTGGTGCACCACGTGCCGGGTGCGGACCTTGACGTCGGGGTACCGCTGTGCGACCATGCGCTCGACCGCCCTGATGTTCTTCTCACTGTCATCGAAGAACTCGACAAAGTTGTAGCCGAACTCCTCAATCCGCGCAGCAATGTGCGCTGCCTTCATCATGGGGTTGCTGTCCCCGAGCGTCACGACCTCGATTCCCGGCACACCCACCGCGCGCAGGAATTCCTCGATGTGCGGCTTCGCCTCGTCACCTCGTGCGGTGAGGATGATCGCGTCACCGCCGCTCCTGACGACCGAGCGCAGGATGTTGAGCGTCCAGGAGATCTCGGTCGGGTCCTTGAGCGTCTTGAAGTCCTCGAAGTCGAGGTCGTCTTCTGGCATCGGGCTGTACACTGCGTACTGTGCCGGCGTCATGTGGACCTGATCGCCACCCGGCTTCCGGAGCCGGACGAAGGAGTTCGTCCTTACGAGGGTGTCATCGAAGTCAAACACCCTGAGCTTCTTGACCGGGTTCCTCATTGAGGTGCTGACGTCCATGATATACTCTTATGTATAGGTCCTGGAATGTATCGATCAGGCGCCGATCGCCTTCGTTGTGTCCGCCGAGATCACCCGGTCGAACCCCTCCGCCTCGGTGGGGATCTCGAAGCGGTCGAACATTCCGGTCATCACGTCGTAGGGAATGTTTTTGTCACCCAGCTTCTCAGCGCGCCGCCTGAGATTGTCACGGACGAGGCTCTCCTTGCCACGGTGGTCGAAGAAGACGGCGATCTTCTCGTACTCAGCCTCGTGACCCTGGATCACTCGGAGCGCATTGCGTCGGGAGCTGACACCCATGTTCGTCATGTCGACCACGATGTCCTTTCCAGAGGCCACCGCGCCGGCGATGTTCTCACGGTGGAGCCGGTCGACCTCCGACTGGTGCCGGCGGTTCTCGGGGCGGAACATCTGGTCGTACTTCAGGCCGAGTGGAACTCGGACATCGTCCACGAGGTCGTCGCGGTTGATGAGGTAGGCGCCAGGGACGTTGAGCCGGACCCAGGTGGACTTGCCGATGGCAGGCGGTCCCACCAGGACGTAGAGCTTCGGGCGCATGTCGTTGACCAGGACTTCACGGATCGCCTTTCGGAGGATAGTGGACATTTGATCTCCTGTGATCCTTTAATTCATTTGAGAGGTTTGGACACCCTCCGCAAAAAATAAAAGCGGCTTTTGGAACACCCCCAGAGCCGCGAACTGTGCCAACCTACGATTTGGACGGGATTGCTGTCAGGATACCCGTGTCTTCGATCCCTGATCGGGGGACTTCTCTGTACTGTAGCCAAGCTTGTGTTGCTGTACAACTCACTCGCCCTTCTCCGTCGCGTACTTGACACCCATGATCGTGCCGATGATGCTGAACGAGTTTGTGAGCAGGATTGAGAACATGTTGGACCACGTGGAGCCCAGCAGCGTGGTGTCAAGCCCCTTGACGAGCGCGAGGGAGTAGAGGAGCGTGGTCGTGACACCGACGCCCATGATGACCCAGAGAGCGACCTTGACGATGGTGCCGACAAGCTGGAACTGCGTGCGCTTCTGCAGGAGGTCGAGGTCACCCTCGGCGGTGTTCCTGGCCTGCTCGGCAGATCTAGTTGCCGCTTCCGCTTCCGTGAGCGCCCGCTGGAGGTCTCCCATCAGCTTGCTGTTCTCTTCCTGCGCGGCGGTGAGGTCCTTGTTCTGGGACTGGATCTGCTTTGTGACTTCGAGCCGCTTCCTGCGGTTAGACTTGTCGAGCTCGATCGCATCTTTGAGGTACTGCGAGAACTCCTCATCGCCATCAGGATCGATCACCTTGAGTATGTTGCCCTCGAGGTATAGCCTGCTCTTGTGGCTCAGATCCAGCAGTGCCCTTCTCGCTGCGGGATCGAGCTTGATCATGCGTAGACCTTGAACGACCCCTTCTTGCTCTTGTAGCCGAGGTAGTCACTCTTGAAGGCCTCGAGCCTGGGCTCAATCTCATCGCTCTTGACGATCCAGAACTGGGCGCCGGCTGACTGTGCCTTTGCGATCTCTGCCTTGTCGGCAGATGACGAGATGATGCCCGTGACGCAGCCGTTCCCGTGCTCATTGTTGATCTTGCGGATGAGCTCGATACCGTCGAAAGATGAGCCCACGATGTTGAGATCCACAAACACGCAGTCGGGACGGGCGGTGGGATCCTTGCTCCACTCCCTGAACAGGTGGTCTGCCTTATCAGCCGAGTCTATCGCCTGCAGGTGGAGCGCGATGTCGAGGAGTGAACATGCGTCCTCGAACACGAGGTGAAAGAGGTTCTCATCGTCCACGAGAAGTATCGAGTTGATCATCATCTTACTTTTATCCTTATGAGTGTGCCGCCCTCTTCCTGCTTCTGGCAGGTGATGGCAAATCCGTGCTCGCGGAGGATCGCAATGCAGATGTTGAGACCGAGTCCCGTGCCCTTCTCTTTCTGACCCTCCTTCCTGGTGTACGGCTTGGAGTATTTCTCAAAGTCCTCCTGCGACATACCACGACCGTTGTCGATGATTCCGAGCGTTGCGTCGTCCAGCATTGAGACTGCGACCATCTTGAACTCACTGTCGTTGTACTTGAGCCCGTTGCGGATCAGGTTGTCGATCGCGGTGCAGAACAGGGGTTCGTTCACCATCACCTTCGGGAGCCGGTCGATCACGACCTGGTCCTTGTAGGCGGTCGACGACAGGTAGCTCGTGAGTATGGCGCCGAGTTCGTGCTCTTCCATGTTGAGCTTCGCGCCCTGCTTCACGAGGTTCGTGAACTCGTAGACTCCCCAGTAGACCTTCTGGGTGTGGGTGAGTCCCTCCTTGAGCATCTTCAGCGGCGCCTCGAGCTTCAGCTCCTTGATGACCTCTGGGGAGAGCCGGCGCTCGAGTGAGGAGATCCCACGGGGAATGTAGGTGTTGATCCCGCTGTGCATGTCGTGCCTGAGGATCTTCGCGGCGTGCTCGAGATAGGCGTTCTTGCCCTGGATGTCCGAGAGCACCTCATTGTGTTCCCGCTCGCGGACCTCGATGTACTCCTTGACGAAGGTGCGCGTCGGCGGGATGAGCGCGATCATGACCAGGAAGTCTATGAGCTCAGTAGGCTGGGAGTGGCCAACGATATTCAGCGCGATCAGCGCCTTGGCGACAAAGAAGTACGTGAGCAGCATGCCATCGACGGCGATGCAGATCCGGCTCTTCAGTGAGAGCTTGCTCAACTTACCTTCGTCATCTGGACGGAGACGAAGAGCTTCACCTCATCGCCCACCATCGCAGATCCAGCCCCACCGTAGGCCTGGAACACAAGACCGTAGTCAGCCCTCTTCACGGCGCCCGTCAGGTCAAAGCCGTACTTCGACTGACCGTAGGCGTCGACATCAGAACCACCAAAGACGCAGTTCAGCGTGATCGGCTTGGTGACATCGCGGATCGTGAAGTCGCCCATGAGGTCATAGCTCTGACCGCCCTTGTGCTTGATGCCCGTGGAGGCGAACCTGATCTTTGGCCACTTCGCGGTGTCGAAGAAGTCGGCGGTCCGGAGGTGGGCATCGCGGTCGGCGACGCCAGTGTTGATCGAGTCGACATCGCACTCGAACGTGATCTTTGCGTCAGTGAAGTCAGGCTTGCTGGACTCCATGGATGCGTCAAACACCCCAAATCTCCCATTGACGGTGGAGATCATGAGGTGCTTAATCTTGAACTCGATTTCGCTGTGGAGGGGGTCTATCTTGTAGGTGCTCATACACCTAACTATTCTGCACAGCGCTATTTGGCTGGGGATCAAGGATTCGAACCTCGACAAACAGAGTCAGAGTCTGTGGTGCTACCGTTACACAAATCCCCAATGTGGTGGAGCGACCGGGAGTTGAACCCGGGAGTGAGCCTTGCAAAGGCTCCAGTTTCCCACTAGCTTATCGCCCCATGAATGTTAATATAACAAAGCTTCAGAGATGTTTCAGTCAAACTTCATCTTTCTTCCGAGACTCCATCCCTTGTCTAGCCAGCCTTGTACGTCTTCCTTCATGACCCTCTTGCTTTGTCTCTCAGTGGTAGAATAGATCCAGCACTTTCCGTACTGGGAGTTCCTCTCACCAGCCTGGGCGACGGACATAACTTGGCTCATATGATTCTTATGTTCCTCAGTATGATGCTTACCAAGCATGCCTACTGGTTTATATCCTGACTTCTTCATCTCATAAAGCTTTTGTCTAGCGCTAGAAAGCCCTTTTGCTGTCCACTCTCTAATCTTCTCAGCGTTCTTTTCCCGCCACTCTTTCTTGCCATAGGGAGAACGAATAGCCTGACTTTCAGCTGTGTAGAGAGCAGATTTATCTTTCAACAACCAGCCGCCATGTCCTCCCACTTTGAGATTTAGGCAGAGTGGATCCTTAAGAGTCTCTTCATTGACTAGCTCAGCCTCTTTCTGGAACATCTCGTCGGGATTATTAAATGTCGCGAGAATTTCTCTTTCAAACGCATCTCTTCCGTATTTACTCAAAGAGTAAATCAGGCGCTTTCCCGAACCGAGATATCCGTCTTCAAGATCATCAGTGACATGAACACCAATGTAGTACTCGCCTTTGATCTTATTTGTTGTCTTATAGACAAGAAAGAACCGTTCCATGATGCTTATCATACACCACAGAACGGCTCTTGTATCAAGATTTGGAGGAGGGTGTGGGGTTCGAACCCACGGTCCTTTAGGGACTTCGGTTTTCAAGACCGACGCAATCGACCACTCTGCCAACCCTCCATTGAATGGAGCCCGAAGTCGGATTTGAACCGACGACCTCCCACTTACAAAGAGGGGGCTCTACCCCTGAGCTATTCGGGCGTTTGTCCTTTCGGATATGACTAATCTATCCAGGGCCTGACCGTGTACACGGATCTTTGGAATTATTTACCCACCGCCCTCAGATATCATTCCCAGCCTTCGCATGGCATCAAGAGTCGGCGTGTTGCCATCCTTCCTCCGATAGCCCTTTGACAGAGAGGACTCGTACCACTTGCCGCCTTCGTCCTCAGCCCAATCCCGCGCAGCAGTTTGGTCGCAGTTGTCGCTGGGGTCCTGGGTGAGGAAGTTCCTGCGGTTGTCGAGCTGCACGGATTCGATGTCATTCCTGCGCTTGAAGTAATAGTCCCACACCGCCTTTGCATCTCCAGAGACCTCTTCGCGGTCTGACATCAGGGGATGGGGGTTGATGAGGTCCATCATGAGGTCGTACATGAGAGGTCCTAGACCGTTGTATTTAACCTGAGACCTGAAGATTGACCAAGCGCCAGAACAGTCATCTTGCTTTGACGCGGCTAGCTCGCCGACGAATTCGTCGCCCCTGTATGCAGAGATTTCCATCACGGCACCGAAGTCATTGTACGCTTCGAACCTGAGACCCATGTCAAGGGCTGACTCGGGTGTGACCATCGCCTCTGTGAGGAGCGTCTCACGGATGAGCTTGCGAAGTGTGGATTCTTTGATTCTCATGCAAGCCTCACAAGTCTGATCCAATTTGCATTGATGTCCCCGAGGCCGATGACTTCCTTCTCCTGCGCGAAGAAGGTGAACTCGTCCACCTCGATATCGTACAGGCCCTCGGCATCGAGAAACTTCCCAAGATTCTCCCTCGAACTCGCTGCAAAGATGACCGAGTAGGTGTTGTGTTCTCTCTGACTACGACGGCCCAATGAGAAACCGTCAGCGACCTCTATGTCGGAAGACCAAGAGGAGGAGAACCTGTCGTCTATGGGAGCGATCACAAATTTACCCCGCAGTTCCTGCTTCCCGCCCTCAGGGTCCAGCTCCGTGATGTCGACTCCCATCCTCTCGAGCTCATCTAGCGTAAGTGACATTCCCCGATAGTAAGTCCCAGGCGGAGCCTCCTTGAAGACATCTGGATAGAGTCCGTCCCTGATGAAACCCGTCACCATCTCTGCCTGTTTCCGTGTGAGGGGTCTCATTCCCTCAAAGTGGTTGATGATGGATCTGAGGAGGGCTGACTCAACAGGTGTGTTCCTCTCCATCGGAGGACGCTTCTTGGCCGCCTGGCGCTGGGGAGAGAACGCATACTTTCCAAGTGGCAATCTATCAGGAGCTATTGCGGCCTCCGTGAGGAGCGTCTCACGGATGATTCTGCGAAGTTGTGACTCTGTAATTCTCACATGCGCTCCTGCGTATATCTATTCACCAGTTGTTCCCTGTTGGACCATGGTCCATGGTAAGGTATATCCTAATCGCCTGAGGTCAGTTATTCCTGAGTATCACGAGGTTCCACTAATGTCATCGTGATTCCAAGGTGGAAACTTATAATATCACTTCATCACAGGATCTCGAATTTCAGCCCCAGGATCCCAGCGAGCCCAGCATCTTCCTTGGGTCCGTAGTAGGTATCGACTATCCAGTTGTCGATTACCACCTCACCTAGAAACTGGGAATCCTCCTCATCGATCGGCGCTTGATCTACGCGCAGGTATGCCGCAGGGCGTTTGGGCAGGCCTGAGCTCGCATAGAACTTGAGATCCTCTGGTGTCGCCATGTTCAGGTGCTCTGTGTGTGAGTCATCCTGAGAGGCCCATGTCATCCTGTACTTCTTGAAGGTGAAGAATGCTTGATTTCGCCGGTTGCGACCTCGTCTTACTCCCTTTGCGAAGACACTCCACTCCAGATACTTCAGCTCCGGATCGTTGCCCCGGGGCATCGCCTCGCAGGAGAGCTCATTTCTGTTCGGGATCTGGATGCCTGGGATTTGTATGAGATCCTTCGGAATCCTGGGCGCAATACTCTTGAACAGGTTTCCGCCTGAGATAAATTCGCCCCTCTTCTCAGGATCGTTTTCAACGAGACCAGCTTTCACAGCAGCTTCGAAAAGCTTGGGATTGATATCCTCGGGCGGGAAATAGTTTCCCAGCTTCACCCGGCCTGAGACCAGGCCCAATGTGTGGATGACAAGGATCTTGTTCGGATCCTGGAAGAATCTGTGATCAGCGTTCTGGTTCCAAGAGCGCTTGATGTCGCGACGACGTGTTGTGACGTCCTTTCTACCGGGTGAGAAAGTGAAGTTACCTATCATCATCTCATCGTCAGCTGGGTCGATTGGCACTGGACGGATGTCGGTGACCTGGCCCAAGGTTTTCTCCGACAATAGCTCTTCCCTGATGATTCTGCGAAGCTGTGATTCTGTGATTCTCATGTTTCCTTCTTCAGTATGAGTCCACGAGGCCGAGCCTCACCAGCTCGTCTAAGGTTGGCCTTCCACCACCCTTCCGCCTGTAGGCTTTCGACAACGAGGAGCTGGCCCAATTGCGCTTGTCCCACAGCTTGGCGCTCTTCTGATAGCAGTTGTCATCTGGCTCAGGGGTGAGGGTGTTGATCTCGTCGTCCATCTGTAGCTTCTCGATGTCATCCCTTCGGTCGCGGTAGTAGTCCCACACCCGCTTGGCAGCATCGGAGACCTCTATCCTGTCGGACATCAGCGGGTGTGGACTGATGACATCGATCATCAGGTCGTACATGAGTGGACCGAGGCCGTCGATCCTGGCCTGCGAGAAGACGATCTCCCACGCATCGCTGCACGGGTCGTTGGTCGGCGAGGCTGAGAGGGTTCCCACTGCCGAGTCCCTTCCTTCCTTGCGCGCATAGATGACGGCGCTGTCAGGGAACTTGCGAATCTGGAACCTGATGCCAAGCTCACTGGCGTAAGCCGGTGTCATTGCAGCCTCAGTGAGGAGGGTCTCACGGATGAGACTGCGTAGCTGTGATTCTGTAATTTTCATTGTGTCGACTTCCAGAACTCTTTCACTGCCTTCTGCCACTTCAGTGGCTCCTTGTCCTTCAGGGCGGAGAAGAACTTGGACTCATCCTCACCGAGGATGTCTGCCTTTGCTTGAAGGATTTCCGGATCTTTGGGATCCACCCAGGAGCGTCTTACCCTCTCCCTCTCTTCTTCTCCCAGACCACGCGCAAATCTCTCGAATGCCATGACCTCAGAGCGGATCCACGGATAGAACTCTGTGTCCTGAAGGAAGTACTTCTTTCTGCCGTCGTAGCCGAGCTCTTCCCTTGGGACGCCGGACCCCTTCTCAGGATAGCCGTACTTGTCAAAACGCTCGTCCCTTATCTTCCTGCTCGGCAGTCCACCTGATACTCCCTTCAGGAGATCTTGGACAAAGTGCTCAAGCTCGTGTGCAACGACAGCTTCAATGTGCCACATCAGCTTGTCATAGCCCTCCGTCGACTTGAACAGCTTCTCGTCCCTGATCTGAACAGAGAGACCGGGATCGTAAGATCCACCCACGTTCGGGACTGGGTCTTTGTAGTTCAGGTACAGGAGGATGCTTTTTGGGGCTTCCTTCACTGGGTACGGAAATCCAGTGAGGTCCACTGGCCAATTGACCATCTCACCGCTCATGACTGTCCACGCTTTCGGGTGCATGGGCACCGAATCTCCAGCCGCCAACTTCATCACCCCTGGGTCGACAAAGATGTCATCGGGTCTAAAGTTTTTCTGTTTGTTAGGATCTGCTAGCCAACCAGCAGCTCGACCCTGGAGGTAGTCGGTGATGTCTGCCAGCATCTTTGGTGGCGGCTTCAGGAGGCCCTCAGATATGAGATTCTCGCGAATGAGGTGTCTAAGTCTCGTCTCAGTCATTCTCATGGTACACAAAGGCCCTCTGCATCTTAAATATAATGCAGAGGGCCGAGTTGGTGATCCCACTGGGAGTTGAACCCAGCTTACGAGATTGAAAGTCTCGAGTCCTAACCGATAGACGATGGGATCTGATGTGGTTGGGGTGCAAGGATTCGAACCTTAATTCGCGGGGTCAAAGCCCGCTGTCCTACCATTGAACGACACCCCAGCAACTTGGTGTTTTGTTTATGAAATGGTGCCTCCAGCAGGATTCGAACCTGCGATGGCGTGTTACCGCGTCGGATTAAAAGTCCGCTCCCATCGGCCAACTCGGGACATGGAGGCAAAATTGATATTAGAATTTGGTGCCCCGGGCGGGATTCGAACCCACCCTACAGGAATTTTAAGTTCCTTGACTCTGCCGCTGGTCTACCGGGGCAATTGGTGCGCAGAAAGGGACTTGAACCCTTAAGCTTTTTAGAGCGCCAGGTTCTAAGCCTGGTGTGTCTACCATTCCACCATCCGCGCATTATGTGGTCGGGGGTGCCGGATTCGAACCGACGGCCTCTTGCGCCCAAGGCAAGCGCTCTACCAGGCTGAGCTAATCCCCGAATTTGGTTGTCGAAGTCGGGATCGAACCGACGACCCGCACCTTGTAAGGGTGCCGCTCTGCCGCTGAGCTATTCGACAAAGTGCTGGTTTAAGTAGGACGACCTAGCAGAGCCAGCGTGCTACCAGAGTTTTGTAGCCTCCTCTGTACGAGACCCGGTCGCTCATGATTCCGACCGGTGAACCACAACTTTACGCTAGTTGGCAGCGTCCGAATCAACAGCCTCGGCAGCTGGTCCACATCGTGTCCGTGTTTCCGTGAACAGTTCCTGTTTCCTCGATGTTGAGATTATATCTATCGCCTCTCTCGTTTACATCGCCTGTGAAATCTTAGTGATCGCCGCCTTTGATCCGAAGCACCTTGTAGGGATAACCGTGGTAGTTCTTTTCTTCGCTGTCCACAATCTCGAGGAGCCCCTCCTTGAAGAGCTTGCGAATCTGGCGGTGGGCGTTGGTGAAGCCGTCCCCCTCCATGAGGTAGATTCCCGAGCGGAACCACAGTCCCGATGACGACCAGGTCCCAACATTACCGAAACCGATGGCCTCCTCGAAGCTTGCCAATCGCATTGATCCCGGGCAGATGTAGCCATTGGAACGGGATGCGACGAGGAACTTCGATTCCTTGAACTTCTGTAGCGTCTCAGCAGGCGTCATCAGAATGCGCTCGTCACAATGGCGTAGGAGCTGATGAGGATCCGCGCGGCAAAGTTGAGGAGCCCCGATGCGAACCAGATGACGACCGCATAGCCGACGGCATTGATCGCAAAGTTCAGGGTCTTGTCGGCTGGGCTCTTGGTGAACTCGTTGAGCTGGTTCGCTGCGAAATTCTTGACGGTTTCCATGAAGTTCCTCCAGTGAAGAGTGGTGCCCCCAGATGGATTTGAACCATCGATGGTTTTTACACGCCGGATTAAGAGTCCGTTCCCTTCGGCCAAACTCGGGACATGGGGGCAAATGGTGGCACTAACTTGATTCGAACAAGTGACCGAGCGTGTATGAAACGCTTGCTCTACCGACTGAGCTATAGTGCCAGATGCCAGGTCCAACGTGATCCTCCCGGCTAGCCCCTTACACGTGTTCCCAGTGATCAGCTGCGAATCGGGCTTTTCAGATCATTCTTTCACGGCGACCTGCGAACCGCGGCCCATACTTCTCCGAGGGCACCAGCGGATCTGGACTTCCTCCAGCAGAGCTTCAGTTCTCTTGCCCATTGCCGACTTGGTGGGCTCGAAGGCCTGGGCTAGCCTGAATGGTAGGCTCGGTCGGAATCGAACCGACGACCTCCTCCGTATCAGAGAGGCGCTCTAACCAGCTGAGCTACGAGCCTGTGGTGGGAGAGGTCGGATTCGAACCGACAGTGTTTACCCTGAGGGAACGGGTTTACAGCCCGTTGCTAGACCACCGCCCTAGCAGCTCTCCCAATCAATCAGCCTGCCGAAGTATCGGTGCCGCCCGAACCAGTGTCAGTGGCCCCAGTGTCAGTGGAGCTCGTGTCACCACCGGTCCCTGTGTCCGTCCCGGTGTCAGAAGAACCAGTGTCGGGGGGAGCCGAGGTATCGCCAGTATCGACAGGAATGGAGGTGTCTGCCGTGTCACTGCCACTCGTATCAGAGGTGTCGACCGGATCAGTAGTACCAGAATCCGTTGCGGTGTCAGCGAGGCAGTCAGCCTTATCGTCACCCTTGTCATCGTCACTGCAAGCAAGGAGGGTGAGTAGAGGAAGGGCAAAGAGGATATTACGCATGGACTTTCCTTTGTTGAGATGCGCAAATTGCGCGGTTGATGAAGTGGCCTCGCCAGTTGGAATCGAACCAACAACATCAAGCTTAGAAGGCTTGCGCTCTATCCAGTTGAGCTATGGCGAGAAGATTTGTCCGTCTTTCCGGACTGTCAGATCGGATTTGATTGTGAGGATCTCAAGTGTCCTGTTGATTCAGGTAACCCAGACAGTCAAATCAGTCCTTACGATCATTGGAAGGTTTCCATTACAGTTGATTGTAAGTCAAGTTCTGAAGTTGTTCAAATTCTTTCTTCATTATTATCTTCACTGTGAGCTCAGGATGTTGATCCTGGACGAGCTTCATCTTTCGCTTGTCCTTGTCGGAGTAGTGACCCTTGACCTCGATTATAGTGTTGTCTGATGGGATGAAGAAGTCAGGCGAGTATGTCCTGTTGACACTGTCATCAAGGTACTTGACATAGTGTTTTCTTGTCCACATGATCCCTTGCTGATTCAACCAATCGGCAACATCGCGTTCCCACGAACCCCTGAGTGAGCATTCGTTTCCAAAAGAGTCAGTGGCCTTGAACCACTTGACATCCTTGAAACCGCCATTCCCTCTTTCGTTTAGGAATCTTGATCGAGCCTCAGAGAGCTTCTCTTTGGTCGAATTCTTGAGAGGAACTCCAATCCTATCCTTCATGAATTCGCCTGACTCCACTCTCTTCATAAGAGTTTCTCTCGACCTTGCGACTCTTTCATCTGTCAAAGCATTCAGCCCTGCATTCCAAGACGGCTTTCCCTTCTTGGATTCATGCATCTCGTGCAGTTGTCTTTGAATCTTTTCAAGATGAGTTCCACCTTGTCCGTGTCTCAACCAGTAATGAGTTGAGATTCCGTTTCGAGTGTACTCTTTACCGCAAGCGTTGCAAGCGTACTTTCCGTTTTCTTGAAGGCTTGAAACTTCTTCTACTTTCATTTTCGCTCCCAACTCTAAGTATTACCAAGCCGGGTGCTATAACCGTAGGGCTGCCGGGATTTGCACCCGGGACTTCCACTTTATAAGAATGGCCTTCTGACTCCTGAATTACAGCCCCAAGGATTTCCCAGGAGTCATTGTCGAAGGACTTATATTCGTCAAGCTTCAGCCGCTAAGTGGTCGGGGATCAGAGAATTGAACTCTGCAATGTAGAGATATAAGCTCCATGTGGTCAACCAGCTCACCCATCCCCGAAATTTTCAAAGTGGCGACCGGTGAGAGACTCGAACTCCCAACCAAGAGGGTAGAAACCTCTTGCTCTATCCAATTGAGCTAACCGGTCATTCTCTTATGGGTTGTTTCCAACAATCAGACTGTAATCAACAACCGAAGGTGTTCAAAGGCTCCGCAACTTCTCGAGGAGTTCTTTCACGGCGCTCTCGTTATTACCGACCGTGCGACCGATCTCGATGCTGTTGTGAAAGCCGATCACTGTCGGAACCGAAAGCACCTCGGACTCCGTGGAGTATCGCTGTGACTCCTCGACGTCGAGATAGGCGAAGACAACGTCAGGACTCTCAAGGGAGATCTTCTCCACCTTGGGCTTCAACTGCTTGCAAGGCATGCACCAGGAAGCGCCAAACTGCACCATCACATGGGTGTTTTCATCGATGAGTTCTCGGATGTTGTCTTCGTTGCGAGTAATCATGTGTCCTGTCTTTGAGATGGCGGCCAGGGCTGGGATCGAACCAGCGACTAACGGATTAACAGTCCGGCATTCTACCACTGAATTACCTGGCCAGTTTCTTGATTTGATTATCCTCTAGAATCCCTAGTTGTACAAGGTCTTCGCCCTTTAGGACGACCAACTTCAGAGGAAATTGACTCCACTTTGCTTCGTCCTTGGGAGTGGTATATCCCTTGATCTCAACATAGGACTCCAGTTCTGGGATCCAGAAGTCTGGAGTGTAGTTTCGGGTCTTTCCTTCGAAAGTGTACTGGAATTTCTCGGTTGGACGACGCCACTCGACGTTCTTGTCATCGAGGTTCATCGCAAACTTGACTTCCCAGAGACCATGAAACTTCACTCCCTTGTACTCATGTGTCCTTGACTTTGAGAACGAGAGGTGCCAAGTTCCATCTTGAACTTTCTTCATGACTGTCTCAGACATCTTTTCACGATGTTCTTGAGAGTACCTTCGATTCTTGGCAGCTTTTGATCTGCTTTCACGATAGGTGTCAAAATTCGGATTCATCTTGCACCCAATCACGTGGGCGCCGATGCTCTTGGATGCGAACTCTTTGTCACAGAACTTGCACTTTCTAAGTGTCCCAACCATCGACTTCTTAGTCGATGTTCTCGATTTCCTGTTGTGTGATCCAACATGGCCACCGAGCCTTGGGCCGGTCTCAAATTCTTTTTGACATACAGGACAGCTAAACATTAGAGCAACTCCCATGTTTAACTATACAGTCCATTGCTTACTTGTGAAGTGGAGCTTCGCACCGGAATCGAACCGGTTTAGGTAGCTTGGAAGGCTACTGCCCAACCAATGGGCCAGCGAAGCATTGAAAGAACATGGAGACCCGGAGCCCGTACAGCGTCATCAGTCCCGGTTCAGCTGTGCTCTCATCGGCGTCCCCGTCGATGCATACTGTACACCCGCTGTCCATATTCAAGATGGCGTCCTCGACCTGGTTCGAACAGGTGACCTATCGCTTAGGAAGCGATTGCTCTATCCAGCTGAGCTACGAGGACTTGGTTTATCAAAGTGGCCGTCTCCAGCCCCATGTCTCTACTATATCTGCCCTGCGCTGATGTTCAACTGCGTTGAAACTATTTGCTGAGCAGTCCAGGGACCGGATCGCACGGGCGGATGTCGTGGTCGTGCAGGAAGGTCGCACGGCTCAAGCCCGGGTCCAGGTACCAGCGATCTCCACTGGAGCAGACCCACTCTTCCATGATTCGGCCAGTGGAGTGCTTAAACTTTGTGACCCGGTAGTGAACACCCTCAGTCACGTCCTTGAACCACTTCGAATCTTCAGTCATTGTGACTCCATTGCTGTCAGTCGCAATATAATCAGTCTCGCGCTGAGTTCAATCTTTTGCTTCTGCCTTTTTCACATTTTTGCCCATGATCTCGAGGTACAGGTCTTGGAACCTCTCCTCCTCTTGGATGCATGGGAAGCAGACGTAGCCGACATCTTCAACTTTCCTGTAGATGTTGTTTGAGAAGAAGTCGCAGCCGCAAAAGTCACAGATTATCAGATCGCGCAAGTTATTTCCTGTTTGAGTTACAACGAGGTCTAGAACCGACTAGTCCCTCTTCCTGAATTGCTTCACGTATCCATCGCCCACTTTGACGATGACAAAGTACCAGCCTCCGATTCCGGAGCCAATCTTCTCCCTGATGCCTGTGCTCTTCCCATCGTTTGGGTCTTCGCACTCGGCGTATATTGCAATGCCACCGTCTTCGAACGCGACATCGAACGCGTTATCGTAGAAGTCAAGCATCTTCTCAATGACGCTTGAGACTGCCTGGTCCTTCGGCATCTTGTGATAGAAATCGTACTGCTCAGTCATGCGACCACGAGGCCATCGACGTAAGTGACCACCATGTGCGAGGTCTGGGTGTAGCCATCGTAGGCGTACTCAATCGCAGGAAGCTGGGCCTCGTCGTATACGGGCCACATCGGTTCTAGATCATCCCCGTCCATGAGAGTGCGCAGGTATTGACGCATGGTGTCGATCTGGTTCTGGAGCTTCATGTCTTCCAACTTGTTGATTTCATCTTTGATGTAGAAGACCTCCGCTGGCCCCGCGCTGGGACCGGGAGGAGGCTTGCGGAACTTCAGCACGCTCACTTGTGCTCCGGAGAGTTTGCAGAGACGACAACAAGCTGGTGGACCTCGATCCTGCGCTTGATCTTGCAGGCATCGGGAACCTTCTTGGCGTTCCACGCTCCGAACACGTTGCTGGCGAGGCTCTGGTCGTGGTAGTCACGCATGCACTTTCGCCACTGCTTGCGAAACTTGCGCTTTGCGCGTCGGGCTTCCTCGCGAGTCAGAGAGGAAAGCTGCTGATCGATTGGCCTCTTGTTGCCGGGCTGTGGCTCCATGTTGATGGCCATGCCCATTTCGAGGTACTTGGACCGGACAAGAATCTCTTCGCTGTTCATTATGCCCCCGTGGAGACCCAGCTTTTCTTATCGTTGACTCTTCTTCTTACGAGAGTATAGAACCGGTCAGCCAACTGTACATTACCTGCGATGATTTGCTCAAGCATTGCGAGCAGATCAGTGGCCTCCTGTGGGCTGAAGAAGGTCCTGTAGCCACGCTGGGGAAAGCCTGCTGATGCCGCGGTCAAGTACTTCTTGACATCGGAGATCATGCGATCGGACTGCGCCAGGTCGGGATTTCCAGCAATAGCCGCAATCCTGGACTTCAGCTGGTCTGCGGTGTAAGAGCTCTTGTTGGAGAATGTCGCATACAGCGGGACCTGGATCCTCTGTATCGAGGCGTAGTTCGCTTCAGGGATCTTGAACGGCTTCGAGGCACCGAGCGCGAAGATTCCCTCTGGAGGTCCGCCAAAGACGCTCTCGCCAAAGATATCGACGAGAGAATCAGAGATGAGCACTTCAATC
>Ga0209087_1000104_pt1 | contig 52196 bp, 44 predicted proteins | sample S_130805_EF_Meta_FD_187321 | JGI IMG/M metagenome (GOLD analysis project Ga0209087, IMG submission 187321) | Freshwater microbial communities from Lake Simoncouche, Canada to study carbon cycling - S_130805_EF_MetaG (SPAdes) (version 2) | ecosystem: Environmental > Aquatic > Freshwater > Lake ... | reverse complement strand
ATGTGGCGGGTCACAGCCGCATTCCAGGCTTCCGCCCGGGGAAGGCACCACGCTCCATCGTTGAGCGCTTTGCTGGCATCAATCGCATCCTCGACGAGGCGACCGAGATCCTGATCGAGCGCGGCTACCGCGACGCGATCATGAAGTCCGACATCGTTCCACTCACCAGCCCCAAGATCGATGCGAAGCCGATCGTCGAAGGGGAGGCCTACACCTTCACCGCACTCATCCCTGTGCCGCCAGAGGTGAAGCTCGGCGACTATCGCGGCTACACCTTTGAGCCAACCTTCGAGGAGCCTGACGAGGCGAAGGTCGAAGCGGTCGTCACCGACCTGCGCGACAGCTACGCAACGCTCACCGCCGTCACCGATCGTGGCGCGGAGATGGGCGATTACGCGATCATCGCCTTCGATGGCTATCGCGTTGACAGCGGCCTAGCGATTGATGGCGCCTCGTCGGAGCGCATGCCGATCGTGATCGGATCTGACCGACTGATTCCGGGATTCGAGGCGCAGCTCGTTGGCGCAAAGGTTGGCGACGCCACCACCGTTGAGGTGACCTTCCCCGAGGACTACCAAGAGGCGGCACTGCAGGGCGTGCCGGCACGATTTGATGTGGTCATTAATGATCTGCGCGCGCGTGTCCCGCCGCCGCTCGATGATGCCTTCGCCGCGCAGGTTGCGAACGTCACCGATGTTGCTGGCCTACGAGCCGAGATCCTGATGCGCCTCAAGGCGAGCGCCGTTGATCGCGCCCGCCACGAATTCGCCGACAAGATCGTTGAGTTCGCCATGGAGGGCGCCACCGTCGAGATTCCAGACCCACTCATCGAAGAAGAGATTGATGGTCTCGTCGACGAGCTGGCGCGCGGCATCGCGCGACAGGGGCTGACCTTTGAGCAGTACCTCGGCGCCGCTGGCAAGAGCGTGGAAGAGATTCGCGCTGAGATGCGTGAGCGCGGTGAGCGCCGCGCGCGAACCCTCCTGGTGTTGAGTGCGGTCGCCGGCGCCGAAGGGGTCGAGGTCCCAGAGGAGCTGATCGACGAAGAGGTCGAGCGCGCCCGCCCGCAGACGCAGGGGCAGCGCAAGCTCGAGGCCTATCTCTCATCGGAGCGCGGTCGCCGAGCGATCCGCGCCTCACTGCGCCGCTCCCTTGTGGTGGAGCGGCTCGTCGACGAGTGGTTTGACGCTCATCCGAAGGTCTGGCCAGCCTGGGCCCCTGAGCGCCCAGCGACGCCTACCGCCGCGAAGGCTTCCGCCAAGTAAACTCAGCCTCCCGCAAAGAGCGGGTGCACATGTAGGGGGTGACTAATGCTCGTACCAATGGTGATTGAGTCCTCAAGCAAGGGCGAACGCGCCTACGACATCTGGTCACGCCTACTCAAGGAGCGCATCATCTTCTTGGGCGGCCCTGTCGAAGACGACATCGCCAACCTGATCATCGCGCAGCTCCTCTTCCTTGATTCAGAGGATCCCGAGAAGGAGATCTCGCTCTACATCAACAGCCCAGGGGGTGTGATTACCTCCGGCCTCGCGATCTACGACACGATGCGCTACGTTCGCGCCCCGGTGAGTACCATCTGCACTGGCATCGCCATGTCGATGGGTGCGGTGCTCCTCGCCGCTGGTGCACCAGGTCGACGCTTCGCCCTGCCCCACAGCCGCATCATGATCCACCAGGGCTCCGGCGGATTCCGTGGTAACACGCCCGACGTCTTCATTCAGGTGAAGGAGATGGAGCAGCTCGTGCGAACGACCCAAGAGATCCTCGCCGCCCACACGGGCCAGCCAATGGAGAAGGTCGTCAAGGATACGGACCGCGACCTCTTCCTCTCGCCAGAGCAGGCGGTGGAGTACGGCATCATCGATGAGGTGTACAAGCTCCCCGCGGTCGTCCCTCCTAAGGGGAAGTGAGGCGCGCCGCATGAGCGGAGGAGCAGGGTCCGGAGAGTCGGGAGGCGGTAAGACGCGCGGCCCACGCAGCGCGGGCACAGGTTCGTATCGCTGCTCCTTCTGCCGCAAGACGCAGGAGCAGGTTCGTAAGCTGATCGCCGGCCAAGGCGTCTACATCTGCGACGAGTGCGTTGCCCTCTGCGCTGAGATCGCCACCGAACAGTCGCCATCGGCGCCGCAGCGAAAGTCGTTCGGCGGCGTCACGCCAACCCCGCGCATGATTCATGCGGCACTCAACGAGCATGTCGTGAGCCAGGAGCGCGCGAAGCGCTCACTCGCCGTCGGCGTGCATAACCACTATCAGCGCGTTGGTGCACCGAACGTTGCCGACGGCGTTGAGATCGCAAAGTCGAATATCCTGCTCGTCGGGCCGACCGGCTCCGGCAAGACGCTGCTCGCACAAACACTCGCCCGATTCCTCGATGTGCCGTTCTGCATTGCCGACGCCACGAGCCTGACCGAAGCTGGCTACGTTGGTGAAGATGTCGAGAACATTCTGCTCCGGCTGATCCAGGCCGCTGATGGCGACATTGAGCGAGCGCAGCGCGGCATCATCTATATCGACGAGATCGACAAGATCACCCGCAAGTCCGACAACCCGTCAATCACGCGCGACGTCTCTGGTGAAGGGGTGCAGCAGGCGCTGCTCAAGATCATCGAGGGAACGGTAGCGAACGTGCCGCCGCAGGGCGGTCGCAAGCATCCGCATCAGGAGTACCTGCAGATCGACACCACGAATATCCTCTTTATCTGCGGCGGCGCATTCGAAGGGCTCGAGAAGATCGTTGCTGATCGCGTCGGACGACGCGGCATCGGCTTCGGCTCCGATACGCCCGCAAGCAAAGATGAGCGCAACCGTGTGTTGGAGCAGCTGATGCCCGACGACCTGCTGCGCTACGGCCTCATCCCTGAGTTCATCGGGCGACTACCGATGATCGTTGCGCTCGATCCGCTGACCCTCGACGACCTCGTTGAGATTCTGGTTGCGCCGAAGAACGCCCTGGTGAAGCAGTACCAGCGCCTCTTCCAGATGCACAACGTTGATCTGCAGTTCACACCGGCCGCCCTGCATGCGGTCGCCGAGAAGGCACTGCTGCGCAAGACCGGCGCGCGTGCGCTGCGTGCGGTTCTTGAGGATGCACTGCTCGCCACGATGTACGACCTGCCCGATCGACCCGACGTGCGCCGCTGTGTGGTGACCGAAGAGACGATCAGCGCTGGCGCGCTGCCACTCATGCTCACCGAGCGCGAGATTGACGTGAGCGAGCCGGCGGCACCGAGCCGACGCGCACCGCGCACGCGCACGGCCACCCCCCGCGCATCAGCGTGACGGCGGCGCGCGAGCTCGGCCCCTCGTATAGCGCCGCTGAGGTAGAGCGCAGCGTCGCAGCCCGCTGGGCGGCAACCGATTACGGCAGCCCCGACGGACGCGAGACGCGTGATGCCGAAGGTCGCGAGTCGCTCCCGCCGTTCACGATCATCATGCCGCCGCCGAATGTGACCGGCGGCTTGCACGTAGGGCACGCACTCTTCGTGACGCTCGAAGACCTCATGGTGCGCCGCGCGCGCATGCAGGGGCGAGCGGCACTCTGGCTCCCGGGTGTTGATCACGCCTCGATCGCTGCCCAATACGTGCTTGATCGCATCGTGGAGATGGAGGGGAGCAGCCGCGCCGATTTGGGCCGCGAGCGCTACCTCGAGCGCATGCATCGCTTCATGGACGAGACGCGGAACACCATCCTCGGCCAGTTCCAGCGCCTCGGCGCATCGGCCGACTGGGGCCGCACCCGCTTCACCATGGATGAGGTCTCGAGCCGAGCTGTGCGCACCGCCTTCGCCACCCTCTACGAGCGCGGCCTTGCCTATCGCGGTGAGGCACTCGTCAACTGGTGCCCTGGCTGCAAGACGAGCGTCTCTGACCTTGAGTCGGTGGCGACCGAAGAGCAGGGGAACATCTGGGAGATCCGCTACCCACTCGAGGGGGGCGACGCCACCAGCGGTGTCGTTGTCGCGACAACCCGACCAGAGACACTCCTTGGCGATACCGGCGTGGCTGTGCACCCCGACGACCCGCGCTACACCGCACTGATTGGCAAGCGCGTGATGGTGCCGTTCGTCAACCGCGCCGTTCCAGTGGTTGCCGACGCGTTTGTGGAGATGGGCTTCGGCACGGGCGCAGTGAAGGTCACCCCAGCACACGATCCGAACGACCGCGAGGTTGGCCTGCGGCACAACCTGCCCGCGCCAACCATTCTTGATGAGTCCGCGCGCATCGTTGCCGATGCACCGGCACCGTTCGCTGGCATGGATCGCTTCAAGGCGCGCAAGGCGATCGTCGCCGCACTCGAAGAGCTCGGCCTTCTCGTGTCGGTCAAGCCGCATACCGCGAACCCGGCGCGCTGCCAGCGCAGCAACGACATCTTGGAGCCACGCCTGCGCACGCAGTGGTTCATTCGCGCCAAGCCGCTCGCCGAGAAGGCGCTCGCCGCAACGCGCTCTGGAGCAACGCAGATCGTGCCGGCGCACTTTGAGAAGACCTGGGAGCACTGGCTCACCGAGATTCGCGATTGGAACGTGAGCCGACAACTCTGGTGGGGGCACCGCATTCCCGCCTGGTACTGCGCCGATGGCCACATCACTGTGACCGATCGCGAAGAGGGTCCGGTCGGCTGCGGTACCTGCGGAGCAGAGGCAAACACCTTGCAGCAGGAGAGCGACATCTTTGACACCTGGTTCAGCAGCGGGCTCTGGCCGTTCAGCACACTCGGCTGGCCCGACAAGACGCCAGACCTCGCGCGCTATTACCCGTCGCAGGTGATGGAGACCGGTCACGACATCCTCTTCTTCTGGGTTGCGCGCATGATGATGCTTGGCATTGAGCTGATGGGCACCCCGCCGTTTGAAACGATCTACCTGCACGGCATGGTGCGCGATCCTGAGGGGCAGAAGATGTCAAAGACGAAGGGGAATGTGGTGGACCCACTCTCCGTGATCGACGAGATCGGTGCCGATGCACTGCGGTTCGCGCTTGTCTCCGGCACCGCACCAGGCGCCGACCAGCGCCTTTCGCCAGAGAAGCTCGAGAACGCGCGCAACTTCATGAACAAACTCTGGAACGCCGCACGCTACGTGCTTGGCGCTCGACCTACTGAGGCAAGCGGTGAGCGACCCTCAGCTGCCGATGCACATGCGGCGGCTGGGGAGTTTGGCACGTGGATGGCGACGCGCCTCAGTGTCGCTGTTGATGATGTTGATCGTGCGCTTGGCCAGTACGGCTTCTCTGAAGCGTCGCAGCGTATTTATGACGCGATCTGGGCGGAGTACTGCGACCAGGCGATTGAGATCGCCAAGGTGACACTCGCCGACGAGACGCGACCGGCAGCAGAGCGCACCGCCGTCTGGTGGACGCTGGTGGATGCGCTCGATAATCTCCTGCGCCTGCTCCACCCGATTGCGCCATTCATCACGGAAGGGATCTGGGAGGCGCTGCCGCGACGCGCGAGCGACCCTGGACTCTTGGCGACGGCGGCCTGGCCGGCACGACATGCAGCGGCGACTACTGCTGCGAGCAGCATCGACCAGTGGCTCGACCTCGTGCGCGAGGTGCGCGCAGCGCGCACCACTGCGAAGCTTGCCGCTGGTGCATGGATTCCCCTCACCGTTGCAGCACCGTCGCACCTTGCCGTGTCGGGCGAAGGGTTGCGCTCCGCCATTGAGCGACTGGCGCGCGTGCGCCCACTCACTATTCAGGCGGCACTCCCGGCCGAGGGTGAGGGTTTGCTCGTCGTGGCGGGCGCCCTAACGGCGCGACTCGAGCCGCCGCAGGCCGATGCCGCGACGATGGATGCTGATCGCGCCCGACGCGAGAAGGACCTCGCCGCGGCTCAGGCGCAACTTGCAGCCGCGGAGGCTCGCCTCGCCGACCCGTCATTCACCGGGAAAGCGCCGGCCGCCGTGGTCGCAGGAGCAGAGCGCCGCGTTGCCGAACTGCGCGATGAGATCGCTCGCCTCGAGCGAGGTTCGTAATGCCCTTCTACGACTATCTCTGCGCGAAGTGCGGGGCCACCGTTGAGGTGCTGCACGGCATCGACGAGCAGCAGGCTCGGACCCACGAAGATTGCGGCGGGTCGCTGGAGCGACAATTCTCTGCTGCGAGCGTGCACTTTAAGGGGAGCGGCTGGGCCAAACTCGATCGTCGCAGCGGCGGTTCAGGCGCCTCGGATGCGCCTGCGAGCGCGCCAGCCCCGGCCCCAAAGAGCGACGCGAAGTAGGCGATCTCGCTGATCGGGTAGGCTTCCACGCAATGAGCATCAACGCCGACTCCTCGAAGACCCTCGCTGGAACCCCAGCGGCTGACGCGACCCCCGCAGTCTCCGAGCTCGACACCATCGTCTCGTTGGCGAAGCGCCGCGGCTTTGTTTACCCCAGCTCCGAGATCTACGGCGGCATCAACGCGGTGTGGGATTACGGCCCACTCGGCGTTGAACTGAAGAACAATGTGAAGCGCGCCTGGTGGCGCAGCGTGGTGCAGCAGCGCCACGAGGTTGTTGGACTCGACGCCGGCATCCTGATGCACCCGCAGGTCTGGAAGACCTCCGGTCACGTCGGCTCCTTCAGCGATCCACTCGTTGAGTGCACCGCCTGCAAGCGCCGCTACCGCCTCGACGAACTCCCAGGCACGGGCGACCTCACCACCACGCAGCTCGCCGACGCCGAGATCGTTAGCAAGATGGGCTTGAAGTGCCCGGATTGCGAGGGCTCGCTGACGGCACCACGTCGATTTAACTTGATGTTCAAGACCTTCATGGGTCCCGTTGAAGAGGATGCCTCTGTGATCTACCTTCGCCCCGAGACGGCCCAGGGTGCGTACGTGCAGCACAAGAACGTTCGCGATTCGTCGCGCAAGAAGATCCCGTTCGGCATCGCCCAGATCGGCAAGTCGTTCCGCAACGAGATCAGCCCAGGAAACTTCGTCTTTCGCATGCGCGAGTTTGAGCAGATGGAGCTGCAGATGTTCGTGCGCCCAGACGAAGCCGCCACTGCTGCGTTCGAGGAGTGGCTGCCGCGACGACTGGAGTGGTACAAGTCGTACGGCGTTTCGCCAGAGCGACTACGCATGCGCGAGCATGCCCCCGACGAGTTGGCCCACTACGCCAAGCGCGCCATCGACGTGGAGTACCGCTTCCCATTCGGCTGGAAGGAGCTCGAGGGGATTCACAACCGTGGTGACTTCGACCTCTCGCGCCACGCCGCTGAGAGCGGCGAGAGTCTCGACTACTTCGACCCAGCGAACGAAACCTCATTCACCCCCTGGGTCGTTGAGGCTGCGGCAGGTGCCGACCGCGCCGCCTTCACCTTCCTGATCGACGCCTACCGCGAAGAGGTGGTGCGCGACGAGAAGCGCGTCGTCCTTTCGCTGCACCCGGAGCTTGCGCCGTACAAGGTGGCGGTCCTGCCGCTGCTCAAGAAGCGCGACGACCTTGTGGAGATGGCGCATCGCATTCGTGACGGGCTCTCGCGCGAGTTCACCGCCGTCTACGACGACACCGCTGCAATCGGCAAGCTCTATCGTCGCCAGGATGAGATCGGCACGCCGTGGTGCATCTGTGTCGACGTGGACTCCATGGATGACAACGCCGTCACTGTGCGTGATCGCGACACCATGGAGCAGGAGCGCGTCAGCGCTGATCGGCTGGAGGAGTTTTTCCTCGCGAAGTTGCGCGCCTCGCGCCCTTAGGCTTCGGTCGCGCCTGTCGGCTGCTTGCCAGCTGGCCAGTAGAGTTCCTTGTGGATCGCCCCGTCAGGTAGGCCGTACGCTGCGAGCTCGCGCTCAGCGGCGACGATCATTTCGGGGTTCCCGCAGAGATAGGCGATCGCCTCACCAGCGCTGACGCCAAGATCGCGCAGTGCGGATTGAATGATGCTCTCGACGCGACCGGTGCGACCCGTCCAGCCCGCATTGAGTGGATCAGCCGGCCGCGAAATGGTCGGAACGTAGGTGGCTGGATAGGCGCCGCTCTTCTCCCACCCCTCGATCAGCTCGCGGTAGCCAATGTCGCTGACATAGCTCACACCATTGAGGTAGATCGCGCGTCGCGGGGCACGGTCGTCGGCGAGGGTTCTCGCCATGCTGACAAACGGCGCGATCCCTGTTCCCGATGAGACGTAGATCTGCACGCGTGCATCGGCGGGCTCCATCGTGAACTTCCCTTTCGGTGCGAGCACGCGCATGCGGTGGCCGACGGGAAGAGAGAAGACGAGCGGCGTAAAGGCGCCACCACGGACGAGGCGGAGGTAGAGCTCATAGCCGCCATCGAGGGCGCGCGCCGAGGAGGCGACCGAGTAGGGGCGCTGCACGAACTTCTCGCCGACCTTCACGCCGATCGTCACGTACTGGCCGGGTTCGAATGGAGTTGGCACGCCATCGGGCTTGATCCAGACGCGGGCGAGCGTGTCGGTGTCGTCGATGCGTGCCGCGAGGGTGGCGTTATAGGCGGGGTCGTCGGCCAGGATGCCGAACGAGGCGGGGGTAACTGCCGTCTCTGCCATGGGGCCTCCTCACGGTTGGTGCGACGCTGAGGGTCGCCGTTGCAGGGGAGTGTAGGGGAGGGGGCGTGCGGCTGCCTTGGCCCCAGGGCGGGGCTGGCTGCTATTCTGCGCCCAACAGCGCTTGACACTCACGGGCAACTGCTTTGCCCGATCACGAAATCACAAAGGAGGTCCCCCCACCGATGGCTTCCGGGAGCGTTGCTGAGATCAAGAGCCGACTCGCAGTCGCCGACGTTGTCGGAGAGACCGTCGTGCTCCGCAAAGCGGGCGCTGCGTTCAAGGGCCTCTGCCCATTTCATGGCGAGAAGACCCCCTCATTCGTTGTCACGCCTGCCCGCGAAACCTGGAAGTGCTTCGGCTGCGGCAAGGGGGGCGACATATTCACCTTCGTGATGGAGCGAGACAGCCTGCCATTCGGCGAAGCGCTCACTCTCCTCGCCGCTAAGGCTGGCGTCACGATCGACGATCGCAGTCGTGCCGAGGATGCGCGCAAGGTGCGACTCCGCGATGTGCTTGAGGGTGCAGTGAGCTTCTATCACGCCATCCTCACCTCGCACGAGCTCGGACGTCCCGCACTCGACTACTTGCACTCGCGCGGATTCACCGACGAGACGATCGAGGCGCAGCGACTCGGCTGGTCACCAGATTCATGGGACGCCTGCTCGAAGGCGCTCGCCGCGAAGCGCGGCGCAACACCCGCTGAGCTTGCCGCCGTCGGCCTCACCACCGAACGCGATGGTGGTCGTGGTGCATATGACCGCTTCCGTGCGCGCGTGATCTTTCCGATCCGCGACGCGAATGGGAAGATCACCGGCCTCGGTGGCCGCCTCCTCCCCGAAGACGACAAGCGCGGCGATCGCGGTCCAAAGTACTTGAACAGCGCAGCGACCGAACTCTTCGACAAGTCGCGGACGCTCTATCTCATCGACAAGGCGAAGCCCGCGATGCGCAAGAGCGGCACTGCGGTGCTCGTTGAGGGATACACCGATGCGCTGATGGCGCATCAGTCAGGATTCACCAACGTCGTTGCCAGCATGGGAACCGCACTGACCCCTGCGCAGGTTGCGCTCCTCTTGCGCTACGGATCAAAGATTCTCTTGGCGTACGACGTTGATGCTGCTGGAGCGAAGGCGGGCGCATTCGGAGCCACCGAGTTGCTGCGACTCGTGACCGAGCTTGGTAGCGCCGATGGCGGACCATCGCTCGTTGATGTGGGGATCGTGCGCCTTCCTGACGGCAAGGATCCCGACGAGGTTGTTCGCGATCAACCAGAGACGTGGCGCTCCGCAACGGAGCAGCCAGTGCCGGTGGTGGAGTACCTCATCGATACCCATGCGCTGGCTCATGACCTGAAGGATCTCGGTGGTCGCAAGCGCGCCATTGACGGCATCAAGCCAATCCTGCGCAGTCTGCGCGACCCAATCGTGCGAGATGGCTACATCTCTGCCGCCGCGCGACGCATCGGCGTGGACGAGAACTCGATTCGTGAGGCGATGATCCAGCGTGGCGCTGAGACTGCCGGCGCAGAGAGTCGCATCTCAGCGGATCGCGTGCGTGCCGCCGATGCCGACGGTGATATCGACTCCATCCTTGCCGGGGTGACGCCCCCCGAGGCCGAACTGCTCCGACTCCTTATTGCGGCGCCAGCCGAGCGGCTTCGCGTGCGCGACGTGCTCGTCGATCAGCTCTTCACGAGCGGGTTGGCACGCTCGCTTTGGCGTGGACTCCGTTCGGCACTCGACGCCGCGCTGGAGGCAGGGACGACCGTCGATGCTCTGGAACGCCTACCCGTTACGATTGAGGGCGAAGAGCGCCTCCTGGCGCAGGCCCTCTCCGTACGCCTCGGGGCCACCGTTGAGCTCACGCGAATCCGGATCGGTATTGATCAGACCGTCTTGCGGATGGAGGCTGACCGCCTGGAAGAGGCGATGGCCTGGTCGCGTAGTGAGATTGCCGAGGCGGAGCGAGAGGGTGATGCCGCTCGTGTTCGAACCCTCATGGAGGCGGAACGAGATCTAGGACAAAAGCGAAAGGCACTCGACCGACGCTTCTTGGCGTCGGGAGTGCTCACAGCGGCAAAGGGGGGGAGCAAGTGACGAAGGCGAAGCAGGTAAGCAAGGTGACCGTAGGCGCGCCCGTAAAGGCGACGCCAGTGAAGGCCGTATCAACCAAGGTCGCCCCGAAGGCCGCTGCAAAGCCCGTCACGAAGATTGCTCCAAAGCCAGCTGCTAAGTCAGCCCCGAAGCCAGTCGTAAAGCCGACGGCGAAGGCCGCTGCGAAGCCGGCCGTGAAGTCGCCCGCCAAGCCAGTTGCAAAGCGCGGATCCCTCGCAACATCAAAGTCCGCCGCAAAGCCAGTCACTAAAGTCGCTCCGAAGCCTGCGGCGAAGCTGACGGTAAAGAAGGCGGCGCCAGCGAAGGCCGTCGCAAAGCCCGCCACCAAGTCAGCGCCAAAGAGCGCCGCGAAGCCGATCACCAAGGCGAAGCCAGCTGTGAAGCGTGCACCAGCGAAGGGGAAGAAGTCCGGCTCACTCGCGACGTCGCCCGCGAAGTCGAAGGGCGAGAAGGTGGCAGCAGTTGCGCCGGCTGCTCCCGCGAAGGCGCCAGGAAAACTCGCGAAGGGGAAGGCGGCCTCCAGCCCGGCTGCAAAGCTTGATGGCGTCGCTGAGCCTGGCGCGGCGGATCTCGCCGAGATTGAAGTTGACGGCGTTGAGATGCTCAGCCCAGAGGCGGCCGCTGCACTCCTAGTTGCCGAAGTTGCACCCGAGGCACCGAAGCCTGAAGTTGTTGAGCCAGTTGCGGAATCAACGGGCGTTGACGATCCAGTCCGCATGTACCTCAAGGAGATTGGTCGTGTTGGACTACTCACCGCCGAAGAGGAGGTTGTCCTCGCCAAGATGATTGAGCTCGGCGAGCAGATGGCCGACGAGCCGTGGAAGGCTGTTTACAACCTGCATCAGTGGACCTATCACGAGACGGAGCTCAAGACGCGCAAGAAGAAGGAGTGGTACCGCCTCGATCCTGCGCTCGCAGCAAAGGCACACGCCACGTATGCCGAAGCAATTGGCGCATGGGTCAAGGGGCATCACGTACACGAGTGCAAGGTCACCGGTTTCGATAAGGCCTCGCGCGAAGTGACGGGCGAGACTGCCAAGAAGAATCTGATGATTGCGAAGAGCCTGGTGAAGTCATTCAACGAGCCGAACCGACGCAACCTTGCAGCGAAGACGGCGGAGATGATCGACTTCGCCTTCCAGACAGTCGGCACCGGCGATATGGAGAGCCGCGACAACGGCGTACTCCAGAAGCTTTTCCTCTGGGCCCGAGATGAGATCGCCTGGCCAGCACTCGAAACCTGGATCGTCCAAGGGAAGCACATCGCCAAGGATGGGAAGGATTGGATCCGCGAGGCGGGTTGGGATCCCGAGAATCCGGCGCTCGGCAAACTGCGCGGCCGTGAAGGCTATGTCGTGCAGCTCGGCTGGCGCGGACGCGAGGAGCTGACGAAGGCGAACCTGCGCCTCGTTGTTTCCATCGCCAAGAAGTACATCGGTCGCGGCATGAGCTTCTTGGACCTGATCCAAGAGGGGAACATTGGCCTCATCCGCGCCGTGGAGAAGTTCGAGTACATCAAGGGCTTCAAGTTCTCGACGTATGCCACGTGGTGGATCCGCCAGGCGATCACGCGAGCGATCGCCGATCAGGCCCGAACGATCCGCATTCCGGTGCATATGTACGAGCAGCTGAATCGCCTCACCCGCGTCCAGCGCCAGCTCTTCCAAGAGCTCGGCCGCGAGGCGACGGATGACGAGATCGCCAAGGAGCTCACCAAGGTCACCGAGTCAGAGGTGACCGCGGAGCGCGTGCGCGAGATGCGCAAGGTGAGCCAGGAGCCAGTCTCCCTCGAGACGCCAATCGGCGAAGAGGAGGATAGCCACCTCGGCGACTTCATCGAGGACAAGTCGGCGAAGAAGCCGGACGAGGCGGCGAACAGCCAGCTGCTCTCCGAGCAGATCGTCGCCACGCTGGAGTCGCTCAGCCTCCGCGAACAGCGGGTGCTCAAGTTGCGCTTCGGCCTCGAGGATGGCCGCCAGCGCACCCTGGAGGAGGTCGGAGCGGAGTTCAACGTGACCCGCGAACGCATCCGCCAGATTGAGGCGAAGGCGCTGCGCAAGCTGCGCCACCCATCGCGAGCCCGCAAGCTGCGCGACTACCTCGACTAGGGGGTTCGTGCGGCGGGGAGGAGCGACGGCCCTCCCTGCTAATATTCCGCTCGCGGCAGCGGCCGCGGTCATTCCGGCGTAGCTCAGTGGTAGAGCGGGCGGCTGTTAACCGCCATGTCGTAGGTTCGAATCCTACCGCCGGAGCCAGCACCTAACGGGAGAGTGGAGGGCGCGAATGGTTGCAACCGGACTCAGCGAGAGCCCTCAGGCCTACCGCGCGAAGTTGCTCGAGCAGAGTGACAGCCAGATCGATACCTGGGCCACCGGCTCACTGCGCGACATGGCGAAGCGCAAGGGGATCGTCGCCACCATCCACGAGTTCTCCCATGCCGCACACCTCGACGAGGATGGCCTCGCGGGCGCCTACACCCTTGGTGGCGGACCAGCGGCAACGATGGGGCGTGATGCTGAGGGGCGACTACTTCTCCCTGCAGTCAGCCTCTGGTGCCTCGTCCCCGGTCTGCGCACGGTAGATCCGAAGGGAAGTCGTGAGCGACTCGTCGCCTTCTTGGTCGCGACCTTTGAAGAGGTCGTCTACATCTAGCTCCGGTCGGCTACTCCGACTTCTGTCGCAAGATCGCGGCGAGGTTATCAAGCTTATTGCGCGCGATCAGTAGCCACTTCGCCATGTTGGCGCGATCCGTTTCACTGAGCGGTGCCCCTGCTTCCGGCTGATCAATCTCATGCAGCACCGCGGCAAGCGCATCGATTGAGCTTGCAAGACTGTCGCGAGCGTTGGTCAACGCCGCATCTGATGCTGAGGCGATGGCCGCCGCCTGTGCCGAGATCGGCGCCGATGCACTCGTTGCTACTGGCTTCGTGGCCGCAATGATCGGACGCTCGTTTGGTGAGGCGTAGGGGAAGATTGACGGCGCGATGACCTCTGGTGCTGCGGCCGGCTCTGGGCGCTCATCGCGAACCACGCTCTTGAGGCGGGCGAGCGAGAGTTCGCCACGCATCACCTGCGCCGCCAGTTCACTGCGTCGCGCCTGATCGGTGATCTTCATCAACTCGTAGGCATGGCTAATCGTGTCGGAGCGCTCGGCGACGAGGGCGCGAATGTCGGCCGGTGCATGCATCAGGCGCAGGCGATTCTCGACGTAGCCTTTGTCCTTGCCGATGCGCTCGGCCAGCTTGCGGATGCTGTAGCCGAGTTCGCTCGTCATGCGCGCGAAGATCGCCGCCTCATCGAGCGGGGAGAGGTCTTCACGCTGGAGGTTCTCAATGATTGCAACCTCAAGGGCGATCTCATCGCTCATCGCCTCAACGATGGCAGGGATCATCGGCAGTCCGAGTGAAAGCACGGCGCGCCAGCGTCGCTCGCCCGCAACGATCTCGTAGGAGCCCGGCTCGGTTGGGCGGACGATGATTGGCTGCAGCACCCCATGCTCGCGAATGCTGGCGGTGAGCTCGTCGATCGCGAGTGGCGGGAGTGCGAGGCGGGGCTGCTTCGCGTTGACCGTGACGCGGTCGACGGCGATCTGCCGTACCGAGCGGTCGCCGTGGGCGCCCTCAGGCGGGAGGAGCGAGAGGATGGAGTCGTCAAACTCCTGCCCACTCTTCTCGGAGCCGCCTGCTGGCTGCTTCCCCTTCGGCATGCTGCCTCCTCGTTTCGCCTCGTTTCGCTTCGTGCGCCTTGCGGCCCACCGTTTCGCCGCATCGTACCGCGCAAGCGGTGTGGGAGAATCGTTCGGAGCGAAGTGCCCGTAACGGGGCAGGAGGGAGATGAGCGTGGGTAAGGAGCAGGGCCGCGACGCCGCGCGCGACACCACCACCTCAGGCGCACCCCTCGAGACGCACTACGGTCCGAACCCATCCCGCGACGCCGCCGCAGAGATCGGCGCACCAGGCGCCTTCCCGTACACGCGCGGCGTGCAAGAGACGATGTACCGCGGCCGCCTCTGGACGATGCGCCAGTACGCCGGCTTCTCGACGGCGCGCGAATCCAACGAGCGCTACCGCTACCTGCTGGAGCAGGGGCAAACGGGACTCTCGGTCGCCTTCGACCTGCCAACGCAGATGGGGTACGACTCCGATGCGCCAGAGGCGGAGGGCGAGGTCGGTCGCGTCGGTGTTGCCATCGACTCCATCGCCGACATGGAGACGCTCTTCCAGGGAATCCCGCTCGACAAGGTCTCGACCTCGATGACGATCAACTCCACCGCGCCAATCCTGCTCGCGCTCTACGTGGCGGTTGCCGAACGACAGGGGGTGTCGCGAACCGAGCTATCGGGTACAACACAGAACGATCTCCTCAAGGAGTACATCGCCCGCGGAACCTACATCTTCCCGCCTGAGCCATCGCTGCGCCTGATTACCGATGTCTTCGAGTGGTGCGCCACCGAGCTGCCAAAGTGGAACACGATCAGCATCTCGGGCTATCACATGCGCGAGGCGGGAGCGACCGCTGCGCAAGAGCTCGCTTTCACCTTTGCCGACGCGATTGCCTATGTCGACGCGGCGATTGCACGCGGCCTCGAGGTTGACGCCATCGCGCCGCGACTCTCCTTCTTCTTCGCTGCGTGGACGGACATCCTCGAAGAGGTGGCAAAGTTCCGCGCTGCGCGCCGGATCTGGGCGCGCATCATGCGCGATCGCTACGGCGCAAAGAGCGAGAAGTCGCTCCTCTGCCGCTTCCATGTGCAGACCGCCGGCTCAACGCTGACGGCACAGTCGATTGACAACAATGTTGTTCGCGCCGCGTATCAGGCCCTCGCTGCGGTGCTTGGCGGCGCACAGAGCCTGCACGTCAACGGCAAAGACGAGGCGCTCGCCCTCCCGACCGAAGCCTCGGCGCGCCTCGCCCTGCGCACGCAGCAGGTCCTCGCCCATGAGGCTGGTGTCGCAGGCACTGTGGATCCGCTCGGTGGTAGCTACGCCGTGGAGGCGCTCACCGATCAGGTGGAGCGCGACGCCCTCGCCCTCATCGCCGAGGTTGACCGTCTCGGAGGCATGGTCGCCGCTGTTGCCGCAGGTTTCCCGCAACGCGCGATCCAAGATTCGGCCTACGCCTACCAGCGCGAGGTGGAGAGTGGCGAGCGCGTGATCGTGGGCGTGAATCGATACGTGGACGAAGAGGTCGAGACGCCAGCCATTGCCCGTATTGACCCGGCCCGCGAGCGCGAGCAGGTTGCCGAGCTGCAGGCGTTCCGAGCTGGGCGTGATGGCGCCGCCGCAACCGCCGCCATTGCCGAGGTGGTCGCCACGGCGAAGGGGAGCGCCAACATGATGCCGCCGATCCTTGCCGCCGTGAAGGCTGGCTGCACCGTTGGCGAGATCAGCGCCGCCCTGCGCAGCGTCTGGGGTGAGCACCGCGAGGCGATGGTTCTATGAGCCTCCCCGTGCGCGGCCGCATTCACCACGTCGCTTCGGTGGTGCGCGACATCGACGCATCGATCGACTTCCATACCCGCGTACTCGGGCTGGCACTCGAGCAGGTTGCCGAGGTGCCATCGCAAGAGGTGCGCATCGCCTTCCTCACCGCCGGTGACTCCAAGATCGAACTCGTCTCACCAACGAATGCCACCAGTGGTGTCGCGCGATTCCTCGAGTCGAAGGGGGAGGGGTTCCACCATCTCTGTCTTGAAGTTCCCGACATCGCTGCGGAGCTCACCGCGCTCGCCGCGGCAGGGGTGCAGCTGATCAACACAGAGGCGGTGGCGGGCGTTGAGGGACCGGTTGCCTTCTTGCATCCGAAGAGTTGCAACGGTGTGTTGATCGAGTTGATTGAAGCGCCTGGTGGCCCTGCGTGGACGAGGCTCGGATTCGGCGCCCCTGGGGAGCTGCGGATTCGCTAGCGCTTAGCGCTTCGTGTAGCCAGCCTCGATCAGCAGGCGCGGGAGTTCGGTCGGCGAGGCGGCCACCTTGAATCCGGCTGCCTCTAGCGCGGCGATCTTGTCTATGGCCCGGCCTGATGCGCCAGAGACGATCGCTCCGGCGTGACCCATGCGGCGACCCTCAGGTGCGGCGCGTCCGGCAATGAAGGCGACACGTGGCAGGTGCTTCAGATGTTCGCCGGCCCATGCGGCGGCCTCCTCTTCGGCGGATCCGCCGATCTCGCCGATCAGCACGAGTGCGCGTGTTGCTGGATCTGCGGCGAAGAGTTCGAGTGCGTCGCGGAAGGTGGTGCCGATGATTGGATCGCCACCGATGCCGAGGCAGGTGGACTGACCGATACCAGCATCGGTCATCGACTGCACCGCCTCGTAGGTCAGTGTTCCGGAGCGGCTCACCACACCAACGTCACCAGGTAGGTGAATGGAGGCGGGGATGATGCCGATCTTTGCGCCGAGGCCGTTCACGCCTGGCGTGGTTGCGCCAGGGCAGTTCGGTCCGATCAGTCGCGCGCCGTACTGCTGCACAACGGCGAGTGCGCCGACCATGTCGTGGACGGGGATTCCTTCGGTGATGCAGAAGATGGTCTTGATGCCAGATGCGGCCGCTTCGGCGATCGCGTCAGCGGCGCCTGCTGCAGGAACGAAGATGCAGCTGGTGTTTGCGCCCGTCTTCTCGACCGCTTCGCGAACGGTGTCAAATACGGGAACGGTTCCATCGAGGCCGAGTTCGCCGCCGCGACCTGGCGTGACGCCCGCAACGATCTTGGTGCCATAGGCGGCCATCTGGCCGGCGTGGAAGCCGCCTTCGCGTCCGGTGAGGCCTTGCACCACGAGTCGCGTGTGCTGGTCAACGAGAATGCTCACTTGCCGACTCCTGCTGTGGCGAGTGCCACAGCCTTCTCCGCCGCCTCGTCAAGGCTTGCCGCAGTTTCAAATCCACCTTCGCGGAGAAGTACGGCGGCCTCTGCCGCATTCGTGCCGACGATGCGTACGACCATCGGCACGGTGCGCTCCTGTTGCGCGCGGGCCTCGATGAGCCCTTTCGCGACCTCATCGCCGCGCGTGATGCCGCCGAAGATGTTCACAAGGATCGCCTTGACGCCCGCATCGGCAAGGATGATGCGCATTGCCGCGGCAACCTTATCGGCGCGAGCACCACCACCAATGTCGAGGAAGTTTGCGGGCGTGCCACCGGCGCGGGTCACGAGGTCAAGGGTCGTCATGGCGAGGCCGGCCCCATTCACCATGAAGCCAATGCTGCCGTCGAGTCGGATATACGAGATGCCCTGTTCGCGCGCCTCGCGGTCGATTGGATCTTCGCTGTCGGCATCGCGCCAAGCGGCGAGGTCTGGATGTCGATCGAGTGCGGAATCGTCGAACGTCACCTTGGCGTCGAGGCAGATGAGTCGTTCGCCACCTGGAAGATCTGGCGCTGGAACCACGGCGAGCGGATTCACCTCAACAAGATCGGCGTCGCTCTCGCGCGCAATCTTTACGAGGCCGGCCGCAATCACGCAGAACTGCTTGAGGAGTTCACCGCGCAGTCCAATGCCGAAGCCGAGTCGGCGCGCCTGGAAGGGGAGGAGGCCACCGTGTGGGTGGGCAACTTCGCGAACGATCGCGGTCGGATCCTTGGCGGCGACCTCTTCAATCTCCATGCCGCCTGCGGCGGAGGCCATGACGAGCACGCCACGCGTAGTGCGATCGATCAGTGCGGCGAGGTAGATCTCGCGGATGATCGTGGAGGCTGGCGCAACGAGCACGCGTCGCACGGGAAGATCCTTAATGGTGAGGGCGAGAATTGCAGCGGCGGTTGTCTCGGCCTCTGCCGCGCTCGCGGCGAGCTTGACCCCGCCCGCCTTCCCTCGCCCGCCGACGAGGACCTGGGCCTTAATGACGACCTGGGGTACCCCGCTGGCGAAGAGTCGATCAGCGATGGCGCGGGCGCCGGCGGCGGTGGTGGCCACGTCGGCATCGGGGACGGGGAGACCGGCTCGTGCAAGGAGCTCTCGCGCCTCAGCCTCGTGGATCTTCACCCTTGCCTCCTGCTGCTCTCCTGCCGCTAACTCTGGGCAGCATACGCGTGCAGGGGCTTGGCGTCGCGGGTACGATGTTTCCCAGAGCAGGGGTGGCTCCACCCCGAGAGTGCGCAGCACAGAGGAGGCGATTTGGCTCGCGGATCAACGCTCCCGGCTCCACGTCGCGGACTCCGCGGGGCGATCGCCTATCGCGGAGGCGAGGGGATGCTCGCCTGGGCCTTCCACCGCATCTCTGGGATCGCCGTTTGGGCCTTCGTCATCCTGCATGTCATCGACATCTATCTGGTTGGGGGGAATCCCGACGCCTATAACGAACTCCTGCAGATCTACGCGAGCCCCCCAGGTCGTGTGATGGAGACGCTTCTCGGCGCCGCCCTTTTCTATCACGCCCTAAATGGCATGCGCATCGTCGTGATGGATCTCTGGCCAGCACTGACCGCCTACCATCGCCAGCTGTGGCGCATCGTCTGGATCACCTTCTTCGCCCTTGGCCTGCCTGGCGCGTACATCATCCTGAAGCCGATCTGGGAGCTGGCGAAGTGAGCAGCGCTCCACGCGCCCGTCAGCCACGACCCGCCGGGAGAGGGCGTGAGCTCACCTTCTGGCTGCTGACCCGCTATTCGGCGGTCGCCCTCTTCGTCTTGGCGCTCGCGCACTTCTCAATGACGCACTTCATTTACGATCCCGCCGATCAGACAGCGGAGTGGATCACGCAGATGCGCTGGAACTCTCTCGCACTTCGCCTCCTAGATTGGTCCATGCTCTTCATCGTGCTAATCCATAGCTTCCTTGGGATGCGCACCGTTGTTCAGGACTACCTCAAAGGGACGGCGCAGCATGTGGTCATCACCCTGCTTTGGATCCTCGCCGCAGCCCTAGTGGTGTTGGGGAGCAACGTCGTCTTGACGCTGCCGCTGAAGTGACCGCAGGTCTTCGCGCCGAAACGACCCACATTGACGTTGATGCCATTGTCGTCGGTGCCGGTGGCGCCGGACTCTGGGCAGCGCTCGAGTTGGCGCGCGAAGGGATTCCCACCGCGGTGCTGACCAAGCTCTATCCAACGCGATCGCACACGGGTGCGGCGCAAGGCGGCGTCTGCGCCGCGCTCGGCAACGTGGAAGAGGACCACTGGGAGTGGCACATGTTCGACACGATTAAGGGCGGTGACTATCTCGCCGACCAAGATGCCGCCGAAGTGCTTGCGCGCGAGGCGATTCCTGCCGTGATTGAACTTGAGCGCATGGGCCTGCCATTCAATCGCACCCCAGATGGCAAGATCGATCAGCGTCGCTTCGGCGGACATACACGCAACTACGGCGAGGGGCCGGTGCGTCGCAGTTGCTACGCCGCAGATCGCACTGGACACATGATTCTGCAGACGCTCTACCAGCAGTGCATTAAGGCGGGCGTCAAGTTCTACGACGAGTACCACGTCGTCGATCTCGTCTTTGAAGGTGGCGAGGCGAACGAGGGGGGACGGTGCTCCGGCGTCGTCGGCTACAAGATCTCTGACGGCACGATGCACGTACTTCGCGCAAAGGCGGTCCTGCTTGCCACGGGCGGCTACGGTCGCGCCTGGCGCGTCACCTCCAACGCACACTCACTGACCGGAGACGGCATGGCTCTTGCATGGCGGCACGGCGTGCCGCTGCAGGACATGGAGTTCTATCAGTTCCACCCAACCGGCATCGTTGGCATCGGCATCCTCTTAAGTGAGGCGGCGCGCGGCGAGGGTGGCTACCTTCTCAACGACGAGGGGAAGCGCTTCATGGAGACCTATGCGCCGAAGCTCATGGAGCTGGCGCCGCGCGACATGATCTCGCGCGCGATCTACCAAGAGGTGCGCGCGGGCCGTGGAATCGGCGGCAAGGATTTTATCTACCTCGATGTGCGACACCTTGGCCGAAAAGTGATTGAAGAGAAGCTCCCGGACATCACCGACTTTGCACGCGTCTATCAGGGAGTCGAGCCAATTAGCGAGCCGGTCCCTGTGCAGCCAACGGCGCACTACGCCATGGGGGGCGTGCCGACGAATCTCGAGACGGAGGTGCTCGCCGATGCGCGCGGCAACGTCGTGCCGGGGCTCTTCGCCGCGGGTGAGGTCGCCTGCGTTAGCGTGCACGGTGCGAATCGCCTTGGCACGAACTCGCTCATTGACCTCCTCGTCTTCGGCAAGCGCGCGGGGATTCGCATGGCGCAGATCTGCAAGAGCACCCCACAGCCAGGCTCCGTGCAGGGTGCCGAGCGTGCGGTGCGTGACGAGCTCCTCGCCTTGAGCACGCGCCCATCCGGGGTGCGCCCAGCGGAGATTCGCCGTGAGCTGGCCGCCCTGATGATGGACAACGTCGGCGTCTATCGCGACGAGGCGCTTCTTGGTGCGGCGGTGAAGGGGATCGCCAAGCTGAAGGGGGAGTACGCCAACGTGCGCGTGGAGGACACCGGAAGCGTCTTCAACACCGACCTCCTTGAGGCACGTGAACTTGGCTACCTCCTGGACACCGCCGAGGCGACCGCCGTCTCCGCCTACGCACGCAAAGAGTCGCGCGGCGCACATAGCCGTGAGGACTTCCCAGAGCGCGACGACGCGAAGTTCCTGGCGCACACGCTGGTCTGGCAGGGGGCGGCTGGAGCCCCCGCGACCAAGCTCGACTACAAGCCAGTCACCATCACCAAGTTTGAGCCGAAGCCGAGGGTCTACTAAGTGGCCACTGCAACGAGCGTCGAACTGAAGATCCAGCGCTTTGATCCAGAGCGCGATAGCGAACCGCACTGGCAGACGCTCACCGTCCCCGTCGAGCCGATGGATCGCGTCCTCGATGTGCTGACGCGAGCGAAGGAGCTCTTCGACGGCTCCATCACCTTCCGCCGATCTTGCGCCCATGGCGTCTGCGGCTCGGATGCGCTGTTGATCAACGGCCGCAACCGCCTCGCCTGCAAGCTGCGCGTGGAGCAACTGGGAAAGACCATCACCGTTGCTCCGCTCCCTGGCCTGCCGATCGTGAAAGATCTCGTGGTTGATATGGATGGCTTCTTTGAGAAGTACCGCTCGGTGCAGCCGTATCTTGTGGCCTCGCCGGTCGAGGGGAGCGGCGAGCGCATCCAGAGCCAAGAGCAGCGCGATCGCTTCGAGGACACGACCAAGTGCATCCTCTGCGCCGCCTGTACCACCTCATGCCCAAGCTTCTGGGCTGAACCTGAGTACGTGGGCCCAGCTGCCATCGTGAACGCTCACCGTTTCATCTTTGATTCGCGCGATGAGAACGCAGAGGCACGACTCGACATCCTTTCGGATGAGGATGGCGTGTGGCGCTGTCGCACCACCTTCAACTGCGTTGAGGCTTGCCCGCGCGGCATCAACATCACCAAGGCGATCCTTGAGGTCTCCTCCGCAATCAGCTCGCGGGAGTAGCCTTGCCGCCTCGCGCGTACATCATTCGCACCGACGGAGCGTGTCGGGGAAACCCTGGACCTGCATCGATCGGCGTCGCTCTCTATGACGCCTCGCTGCCCGGATCCGATGATCCGGATGCTACGCCCATCGCCTCAATCTCCGCAGCGATCGGCACGACCACGAATAACGTTGCAGAGTGGCGCGCCGTGGTAGCGGCGATCGACTTCGCTGCAGAGCTCGGCGCGCGTGAGATTGACCTGCTGCTTGATAGCAAGCTTGTGGTGGAGCAGCTGCAAGGTCGCTGGCGTGTGCGCGATGCCAAGCTTGCGCCGCTCTGCGACGAGGCGCTCAGGGGCCTGACGCGCTTTGCGCATTGGAGCGCGCGCCATGTGCCACGTGCTCTAAATGGTCGTGCGGATGCGCTTGCCAATGAGGCACTCGATCGCGCGCTGCGCGGTGGACCCGCCTGGGTGGCGCGCCGTCCACAAGATTCAGTCTCTACCGCGGCAACAACGGCCGCCATCTCTACATCGCCCGCAACTGCGGCGACGCGCATCACCGTGCTTGGCTCAGGGGCGAGCCGTGGCGTGCCGCGTGTCGGGTGCCGATGCGGTGTCTGCTTGTCGCGCGATCAGCGCAATCGTCGTCTGCGCAGTTCGGTGCTTGTCGAGTGGCTTGACGGTGTCACTGAGCGTGGCGTGATCATTGATCCGGGCATGGACCTGCGCCAGCAGGCGCTGCGCCACGGCGTAACGCGACTCGACGGTGCGCTGGTCACCCACATTCATGTTGATCACACGGGTGGCATCGATGAGTTGCGCGCCTATACCGATGCGCAAGATTCCGTGCTGCCGATCGGCGCAGGTGAGGCGACGGCGGATGAGTTGCGCAAGCGCTGGGAGTACGCCGTTGATGGACGAACGGCACCTGGCGCTGGAATCCCTGCACTGCAACTCGTTGCGTCGGATCGTGAGGTAACGATTGCTGGACGCTCATTCCAAGCCATCCCCATCGTTCATGGGAAGCGCCCAGCTCACGGATGGCGGAGTGGGGGATTCGCCTATCTGACCGACGTGAGCTCGGTCCCAGCGGCATCACGCGACCTGCTGGGTGACCTCGATCTACTGATCGTCTCGGCGCTGCGCGATCTGCCGCACCCAACGCATCAGACCGTGGACGAGGCGTTGGAGCTGATTCGGGCGGTTGCGCCGCGTCGGGCGCTCCTCACCCACCTTGATCACGACCTCGACTTTGAGGATCTGGCGGCACGCCTCCCCGCCGGCGTAGCCCCCGCCTTTGACGGGCTCGTCGTAGAGGTGCCGGCGCGCTAGACTGCCGATCCGGCGAGATGGCCGGACGGCCGCGTCGCCCCTTCGGGGGCGTCGAGGAAAGTCCGGGCTCCGAGGTGCAAGGCAGCGGGTAACGCCCGTCCGCCGTAAGGCGCGGACTAGTGCCACAGAGACGAGTCCGCCGCAGAGCTTCGGCTCAGCGGTGGGGTGAAACGCGGCAAACTCTGCCTGGAGCAAGGTCGAATAGGGAGGCATTCCAGTCGCTTGCGACTGGACCGGCGCACCGCCGGGACCTCCGGGTTGACCGCTAGAGCCCCCGAGCAATCGGGGGTCGAGATGGATGGCCGTCCCCCCGCAAGGGGGACAGAACCCGGCTTACAGGCCATCTCGCCGGACTCCTACCCGTGCTCGATTCGTGCTTAGCCGCCCCCAAATCCCTCTCGCCAGCCCTACCCAGGCACCCCCTTGACAGGGGCGCATGGTGGGGGCAAGATGCACCTAAGTGGTTCCAAGTGGGGGAAGGTGGGGTAACACCTCCCAGTGGGCCACGGCGGAGGGTGTACTGGTGTTTACCGGCGAATATCGTCATGCCATCGATGGGAAGGGACGGGTTGCCGTCCCTGCGCGCTTCCGAGCGCAGCTCGATGAGGGTGCCTTCGTCTCCCGCTGGCTCGACAACTGCCTGGCGATCTTTCCGCGCGCTGCGTGGGATGACCTCGCCGCTCGCGTCGCCGCCCTGCCAACCGGCAACGCCACCGCCCGTGAATTCGCCCGCTTCCTCTTCGGCAGCGCCTTTGAAGTAGAGCTCGACGCGCAAGGCCGCCTCCTCTTGCCTGCAACGTTGCGAACCTGGGGACAGCTCGACGCCGAAGCGATGGTCGTTGGCGCGCGCGATCACGCCGAAATCTGGACACCGAAGCGCTGGGATTCGTATCGCGGCGGCATGGAGTCTTCTGACGCACTCGCCGCACAGCTCGAGGAGCTCGGCTTCTAATGGCGACGGGTGCGACCCTCCATCGCCCCGTCCTACTGGCAGAACTGCTCGGCGCCCTAGCGGTGCGCCCCAACGGCACCTACGTCGACGCCAACCTTGGTGGTGGGGGACACGCCGAAGCGGTGCTTGACGCCTCCGGGCCACGCGGACTCCTTCTCGGTATTGATGCAGACGGTGGCGCGATCGCAATGAGCCGCGTGCGACTCGTTCCCTTTGGCGATCGCCTCTCCACATTTCATGGGAGCAGCACACACCTCGCGCGCGCTATCACCGATGCTGGTTTTAACGAAGTTGACGGCGTCTACTTCGACCTTGGGCTCTCCTCGGATCAGCTCGTGGATCGCGAGCGTGGATTCGGGATTCGCGCGGGTGGCCTCCTTGACTTGCGCTTTGACACGCGCACCGGTGAATCGGCGGCAGAGCTGATTGCGCAGGCGAGCGCTGCAGAGCTGGAGCAGATCTTCCGCGACTACGGCGAAGAGCCCCACGCGGCAAAGATTGCACGAGCGATTGTTGCAACGCGCGTGAGTGCCCCAATTACGACAGCAGAGGAGCTCGCGGCACTTGTTGAGCAGAGTGTGCCGAAGCGGTACGGCCCACCATCGCGCATTCATCCGGCAACACGTGTCTTCCAGGCGCTGCGCATTGCGGTTAATGACGAGCTGACTGCGCTCAGCACCGCCCTTGCTGCAGCGATTGCCGCACTGCGCGTGGGTGGCCGCATTGTGGTTCTTACGTATCACTCCCTTGAGGATCGCATTGTGAAGCAGGCATTTGCTGCCGCTGCGCGCGATTGCATCTGTCCGCCGCGCGTGCCTGTCTGCACCTGCACAAATCAGGCGACGCTGCGACTCATTACCAAGCACCCCATCACAGCAAGCGACAACGAGATTGCGGCGAATCCGCGAAGTCGCAGCGCCAAGCTTCGAGCGGCAGAGCGACTGGAGCGTGCGGCATGACGACAATCGGCCGCCCACTTCGCGGCGCGCAGTTGGTGACTCCGCCATATCAGCCACGGATCTCCGACAGTCGAGCCGCCGCTGCGGCACGACAACGCACAGTGATCCGCAATACGTTCAGGCCCTTGAGCACCGCCGTGGGAAGCGGCTCCATTCGCATCGGTACACGCCCGCTACCAGGGGCTCCAATACCGCGCACGGCCGTGATCCCAGGTGCCGCTCCGCGCGGGCGCATCGGCGTCTCTTCATGGAACGCTGTAGAGCGCCACGGTGGCCTCAGCGCCAAGCTCGGCTCGTGGCTCATGCCGACCGCCGTCCTCTTTGGTGCCTTCTTTATCTTGACCATCCTCTCCATCGAAATTGCAACGTCGAGCGCCAAGGTGACGACCTTGATTGATGAGCAGACCCGGCTCATGGAAGAGATTCGGGTTGGCGAGACAGATATGAGCCGACTCGGCCGTGAGCCGGCGGTGCGCCGTCGCGTGACGAGCCTCGACGTGGTGCAGCTCGCCGACCCACTTGTCGTGGAGGTTCGCTAAGTGGCGCCAGATCCACGCACTGTGCGGACCGACTCGCGCCTCCGCGTCAATATCATCACGATCGTGCTGCTCCTTATTGCCGCCGTCTGTGTCGCACGACTCGGCTACTGGCAGGTTGTTGCTCGGGATCAACTGCTCGAGGCGGCCGCCGCCCAGCTGCGGACAACGGTCACCAACGAGCCAATTCGGGGCACCATCACGGACCGTACTGGTGCCGTGGTGCTTGCAACGACGGTGCTGCGCCACCGCCTCCTCTCCCAGGGGACGGCGCTCTCGGCTGCAGACCGGGCTTCAACGGCTGACGCGCTGGTCACGTCGCTCGCGCTGAGCCCGTCGAGCGCCACCAAGCTTCGCGCCGTGCTTGAATCTGGTCGAAAGTGGGCTGTACTCCTCCCTGTTCTTGATGATGCTCAGACCGACGTCGTTCGAAGCGAGATTGCTGCAGACCGAGTCCGCGGCGTAACCCTCGAAGAGGTGCGAGTCCGCCTCTATCCGCAGCCAGGCGGCGGTGTCGGCACGACACTCGCGAGCCACATTCTTGGCTTCGTTAATTCTGATGGGGGTGGCCAGTACGGCCTCGAGGAGTATTACAACGAGCAGCTCGCTGGTGCCGCGAGCGTGAGCACAACGGTGCGCGGCTCTGACGGTCAGTTGGCAACCACGCAGGTGAGCACCGGCAGAACCCCATCGAACCTTCAGCTCTGCATCGACGCAACACTCCAGACGCTGGTTGAGCAAGAGGTTGCGACGGCCGGGATCGCAGATGATGCCGAATCGGTGAGTGCGATCGTGATGGATCCGTATACGGGTGCGATCATCTCCTCGGCCTCCTGGCCTGCTTACGATGCCAACAACTTTGGTGTGACGGCTGCGCGCGACCCCAGCCGCTTCATTAATCCAGCCACAACGAGCGTGTACGAGCCTGGATCCGTGATGAAGGCGATCACCTCCGTCGCTGCACTGGAGTCGGGACTTTATACGCCCACGACCATTATTCAAGACGAGGCGGTGCTCACGCTCGACAACGGAGCGACGAAGGTACGGAACTCCGATCACAAATCAAAGGGATCAATGACGCTGACCGCTGCGCTCGCCTGGAGCCGCAACATCATTTTTAGCAAGGTCGGACTCTCGCTCGGCAGCAACGCGCGGGAAGCGGCTGCGCGTCTCTATGCCACATGGCTGCGATTTGGATTTGGTGGGAAGACGGGCATTGATGTTGTGGGTGAGAGCCAAGGCCTTGTCAATGATCCGGCAGATCGCCGATGGCGCGAGATCGATGTTGCGAACGCCTCGTTCGGCCAGGGCGTCGGCACCACGCTGATGCAGCTTGCCGTTGCCTACTCAGCGCTTGTTAATGGTGGGGTGCTGGTGCGCCCACGTCTCGTTGAAGCAATCGACGGCGTTCCTGTGCCGATTACCGTTCGTGGCACAGCGACGACTCCAGAGGTTTCCGCCCAGATGGTGCGCATGACTGGCCAAGTTACGAAGAGCGTCCCCTTCTACGCAAAGTTGACCCGTATGGACGGGTATGCCTACGGCGGAAAGACTGGAACAGCGCAGATTTGGCTGAAGGACGCGGACGGCGGCAAGGGCGCCTGGGATTCTGATCATTACAACTTCACCTTCATTGGCTGGGTCGGCAAGACGACGCCGGAGTATGTCATCGCAATCTCCATTCGCCGTGGAACACCGGTCACGCAGCGTCAGGGTGCGATCGTGAATCGCATTGAGTCATTCGAGCTCTTCCGTCGCGTGGCGCAGGACCTCATCTCTGTGTACAACATTCCCCCCGCCGTTGCGGCTGCAGCTGGCGGCTTAACTTCCCCCACCCACCCCGGCGTGCCGGAACCCTCCGCTCCGGTTATGCCGGCGGTGGGTGGGGATCTACCGACCTTCCGTAGCGTGAGGCGCGGCTGATGGCCCTCTCCGCAGCACCACGAACGGTGAGCGGACCCCTCGCCGCATCGGGCCGGGAACTCGCCAACATCCTCGGCGGCACGCTCCTAGTAGATGGCGAGCGGGCCATTCGCGGATGCGCGGTCGATTCACGCGTTGCGGCTGCAGGTCAGATGTTTCTCGCCCTGCCCGGTGAGAAGACACACGGTCTTCACCATGCCAGCGAGGCGTTGCGCGCCGGTGCGACGGCAATTGTTGTTGAGGGCGGAGATGCAACCGCAGAGCTCCGACAGATGGTCGCCGAAGTTGCGCTGGCGGTACGAGCGGCGGGTGTCTCGCTGATTAGTGTTGATAATGGACGCGTTGCACTCAACCGTGCGGCAACGGAGTGGCGTAACCGCTTCACGCTTGAAGTGGTTGGCGTAACCGGCTCAGTGGGGAAGACCACCACGAAGCAGCTCATTGCCGCCGCCCTTGGGGGCGATGCCGCCGGCTGCGCCGCCACCCCAGGGAACGCCAACAACGAGATCGGGCTGCCGATGTCCCTGCTGAATCTCCCCGACGGCACAACCCGCTACGTCGCCGAGATGGGGATGTATGTCGAGGGTGATATTCGGGCGCTCTGCACCCTGGCCCGCCCCCGCATCGGGGTGGTCACCGCCATTGATGCCGTACACGCCGAGCGGGCAGGGGACCTTGATGCAATTGAGCGCGGCAAGGGTGAGCTCGTTGCGTCGCTCCCACCCGAGGGCTGGGCCGTCCTCGCCGCCGACGACCTCCGCGTCGCCCGTCTCGCCACGCGAACACCGGCGCGCAGCATCACCGCGGGGCATGCGGCAACCGCCGATGTTCAAATCGTTGATGCAGTGCTCAATGAGGCATCGGGTCACACTCTCGTTACGCTGCAGCTCCGTGCCGAGACGGTGCGCGTAGATCTGCCGCTCTTTGGTCTGCACTTTGCCAAGGCGGCGGCGCTCGCAGTCGCCGTGGCAGATCTTTGCGGCATTGCACCGATCGATGCAGCTGCCCGCCTCACCGCCGTGCAACTCCCATCTGGCCGCGCCACGGTGCGCATGATGTCGGGCATTCGAGTGATTGATGATGCATACAACGCTGCGCCGACCAGCATGGCAGCGGCACTGACAACACTCGCAGCCTGCCGCCCCCACCGCTTCGCCGCACTTGGCGCCATGGGGGAGCTCGGGTCATATGCGGCTGGGGCCCACATTGCAGTTGGGCACGCGGCTGCAACGAGCGGGCTTGACCTGCTGATCGTCTTTGGCGCAGAGGCCGATGGCATTGCTGAAGGTGCGCGGTCAGGCGGCATGCCGATTGAGAAGATCATGCGCCTGAGCAGTGACGAAGCCGGTATTGCCGCCGCAGTCGGACTCTTGGGCGACATGGCTGCGTCGGGCGACACCATCCTGGTGAAGGCATCGCGTTCGGTTGAGCTGGAGCGACTAGTCGGTGGGCTTGCTGCCCGCTGGAGTGAGGAGGCGTAATGATTGCCATTGTTCAGGCGCTCGTACTCGCATTCGTGTGCGTCTTTGTGCTGATGCCGGCCTACCTGCGCCTCTTGAAGTACGCGGGATTCGGTAAGCGTGTACGCCGAGAGTTTGGACCTGAGTGGCACATCGTTAAAGAGGGGACGCCAACCATGGGTGGTCTCCTGCTTACGGCGATCGTAATCGTCCTCGCCCTCCTGCTTGATGCCGTCGACGCCTCCACCTACGCCGTCCTTCTCGCACTCCTCGGCGTCACCCTCCTGGGTGCGTTTGATGACTGGCTGAATGCGCGTACGGGAGATGGCATCTCGGCGCGACAGAAGCTGCTCTGGCAGACCGGGGTGGCGATCATCTCCGCTGTCTATCTGCAGCAACACTTTGCCTTCAACTCTCTTGTCGTTCCGTTTGTTGGCGAGGTGCCGATCGCGCCAATCTTGTGGATCACCGTCGCCGTGGTCGCCATCGTCGCAACGAGCAACGGCGTGAACCTTACCGATGGCCTCGATGGGCTCTCTGGTGGGACCATGACCTTCGCCTGGATCAGCTACATGGTCATTGCGCTCCTCAACGCACCTGGGCAGGTGAACCTTGCAATCGTTTGCGCGCTCATTGCGGGTGCCCTCGTCGGCTTCCTCTGGTTCAATGTGCATCCGGCGAGCGTCATCATTGGTGATGCGGGTGCACTCGGCTTCGGTGCCGCACTCGCAGTCACGGGTCTGGTCACCGGTCACGTGCTACTCCTGCCGCTGATCGGCATCATCTTTGTGGTGGAGACTGGCTCCGTGATCTTGCAGGTGGCGAGCGTCAAGCTCACTGGCAAGCGCATCTTCCTCTTCACGCCGATCCACCATCACTTCGAGCGCCTCGGCTGGGCGGAGACGCAGATCACCTTCCGCTTCTGGATTATCGGCGCGATCGGTGGCATCCTCGGCATCGTCACCTTCCTGGCAACACGAGCACAAGGATGAGCGACGGCGGCCTCACCCTGAACGATCTTGAGGCGCCAGCCATTGCGGCGGGGAGCCTGCGTGGGCGCAACGTTCTGATCCTTGGTGGCGGGCGTACCGGCCAAGCGACCGCCGCATTCGTCGCCGCAGCGGGTGCGAACGTGACGGTTCACGACACGGACACGATTGAGCGCGTGGTCGGCGCCGCCGAGGCCTTTGCCGGAGGCGCAATTCGCATCTCGTTCGGCAATGCCGAGAACCTCGCACCGCTGCTCGCCGAGGCAGATCTGGTCGTGCATAGCCCTGCGGTAACGCTCGGATTCCCGACGGTGCGCCCCACCATTGAGCGCGACCTTCGCGCCTTTGCCGCTGCGGCGATTCCGCTGGTGGGCGAGAGCAGCACCCGTGGCCCTGTACTCATCAGTGAGCCCGAGTGGGCACTTCGCCTGCTCGGCAACCGGTGGCGCGTTGGCGTGACGGGGACAAAAGGGAAGAGCACGACCAGCAATCTGATCGCGACGATCCTGGCCCGCGACCCGTCGCATCCAGTGGAGCTTGGCGGCAATAACGGGAAGCCATTGATCGGTCGCGCCACAACGCTCCCAGCTGAGACACGTGTCGTGATTGAGCTCTCAGAGCTCCAGCTCCCATCGCTTCACTCAGGGGTCGATGTTGGTGTGTTTACGAACGTGACCGTTGATCACCTAGATCGCCACGGCAGCGTTGGCGCATACCGCAGCGTCAAGCGACTCCTCGCAGATCGCATTACGGATGATGGCGTGATGGTCGTGAACCTTGACGACCCGGTGGTGGCCGCGTATGCGGGAATCGGGCGAGTTGAGACAGTCGGCTATCGCCTCAGCAGCCCAATCCCAGGCGGGGTCGGGATTGTTGATGGGTGGATTGTTGCCGCTGGTGTTCCGCGCGCCCCGCGATTTGGCGGTGGCGTCGCTGCGACTGGCCCTGGTGGCCGCATCATGCCGGTTGGCGAGATTGCACTACCTGGCGAACACAGCATTAGCAATGTGCTCGCCGCGGTGAGCGTGGCGCTTATTGCCGGGGTTGCGCCAGACGCAATCCGTAGCGCGGTGAGCTCGTTCACTGGCATCCCGCATCGACTTGAGACGGTGGCCGTAATCAACGGGATTCGCTACGTCAACGATTCACAGGCGACGCAGCCAGATGCTGTTGCCGCCGCCGTGCGTTCGTTCCCAAAGCCACTCATTCTCATTGCCGGTGGGCGAAGCAAGGGGCTCGACCTGACCGACCTGGCACCCATCGTTGCCGAACGCTGCTCCGCCGTCGTGGTGATGGGGGAACTTGCAGACGAGCTTGAGACACTCTTCCGCGGCGCAGGGCTCACGCGCATTGAACGTGCGATGAGCGTTGAAGGTGCCGTAGAGGCTGGAGCACGGCTTGCGCAGGAGCTTGGTGCTCCAAGCCCCGATGGGATTCGCGCCACGCTGCTGTTGAGCCCGATCGGTTCCAGTTTTGACATGTACAACAACCCCTTCGGTGCGCGTGGCGAGGCATTCCGCGCCGCTGTCCTGGCGCAGGTTGAGGCAGCACGATGAGCCGACTCGTGCGACAGCCGGGTGCGACACGCACGCCAGGTGCTCGCCCAGCGAACGGGAGTGCGCCGCAGCGCAGTGGCTCAACGCGCCAGCGCATTGCAAGCGCACTACGAATTGAACGCCCCGGCGAAGACAAGGTGATTCTCTTCCCCGCGGTCGTCCTCGTTGGGATCGGCGTCTTGATGGTTTTCTCTGCTTCGGCGATGAATAGCCTGATCAAGACCAACGATGCCTATGGGGCAGGTGGCAAGCAGCTCTTCTACGCGATCATCGGGCTTGCCGTCATGTATTTCCTCTCTGCTGCCGACTACCGTCGCTGGCGCTCTATTGCACCACTCGCCATGATCGCGTCGATCGCCCTCCTTATCGCTGTGCTGATCCCTGGCGTTCCCACGGAGGCTGGGCTACGACGCTCGCTCTCGGTCGGGCCGATTAGCATCCACGCTGCAGAGGCGGCCAAGTTTTCGTTGATCCTCTTCCTGGCTGATTTCCTCGCGCGACGAGGTCACGAGATTGGCAAGACGTTTGAAACAATGCTCTCGCCACTCTTGGCGATCGCGCTCTCCGTTGTCCTCGTGCTTGTTGAGCCGGACCTGGGCACCGCATCGATCCTTGGCCTGATCGGGTTTTCGCTCCTCTTTGTTGCAGGCGTTCCGCTGCGCTGGGTGCTCGTACCTGGGCTCGCCGCCGCAGGGTTGGCCGTTGTCTTGATGTTGACCAACGGCTATCAGGCCGCCCGCCTCGGCGGGTTCAGCGATCCGTTCTCGGACCCGACTGGCTCCACCTACCAGACGCTGCAAGGCCTGATCGCGATGGCGGTCGGTGGGCCGCTTGGCTCTGGTCCCGGATCGTCCCAGCAGTTCGGGGGGATCAACATTCCGTACGCGTGGAACGACTACATCTTTGCAGTGATTGGCGAGGAGGCCGGCCTGCTCGGCATGCTCACGGTAATCGCCTCGTTCTTGGCGATCGCCCTCCGTGGTCTGCGAACGGCGCGCCGCGCCCCCGACACCTACGGCGCCCTCCTGGCAACAGGAATCGTCGTCTGGATCTCTGGGCAGGCGTTCGTGAACATCGCGGTGGTGCTCGCCCTACTCCCAGTGACCGGAGTGCCGCTCCCGTTGGTCTCTCAGGGCGGCTCCTCACTCATTGTTCTGATGGCAGCAATTGGGCTGCTCCTCTCGGTGTCGCGTGAGACGATGGATCCAAGGCAGGCAGGAGGTAGTGATGCGCGTGCTAATCGCGGGTGGCGGAACCGGGGGACATCTCTTCCCGGCGTTCGCCGTAGCTCGTACGGTTCGCCAACTCCATACCGACGCTGAGATCAGCTGGCTCGGCGGCGCACGTGGCGTCGAGTCGCGCCTTGTTCCAGAGGCGGGATACCCGTTGACGCTCTTGGCCGCCCCGAGCTTGCGACCGAGTGGTGCAGGGTTGTTCGCAACTGCGCGTGATGCCGTCAAGCTGCTCTGGTCGATCCCGCAAGCAATTCGCGTCATTCGTCGCGTGCGACCCGATGTGATCTTCTCGACTGGCGGCTACATCGCAATTCCCACACTGATCGCCGCGTGGCTCACACGCACGCCGAGCCTCCTCTGGGAGGGGAACGTGCAGGCGGGCCGATCCAATACCCTTGTTGCGCCGCTCGCCTCACACCGCGCCGTTGCCTGGCGGCAGACCGCAGAGCGCGCGCCATGGAGCAGCAACAAGACAACGGTGACTGGCACCCCGGTGCGCGAGCTGACGATCACCCGTGCCACCGCGCGAACAGCACGTGGGCTTACCGAGAGTGATCAGCTCCTCCTAGTGTTCGGCGGTTCGCAACGCGTTCGTCGATTTGAGACGGCACTCGATGGTGCGCTTGCAACACTGCTCACAGGGTGGAGCGTCTTACATGTCGTGATGGATGGACTCCCCGATGCGGAGCGTCGGCGAGCAAGCCTCCCTGCCGAGGTGCGCCACCGCTACCTGCCCGTCGCATTTCTGGGCGGGGGAGAGATGGAGGCGGCACTCGTCTCCGCCGATCTGATGCTCGGACGTGCCGGCGCATCGACCATCGCAGAGGCTGCAGCTGCGGGACTCCCCGCCATCATCGTGCCGTACCCGTTTGCCGGTGGCCACCAACGGGCGAATGCAGAGGCCGCCGCTGCGGCTGGCGCTGCAACCCTCATAAACGATGAGGAGCTGACCTCAGAACGCCTCCTCGCGGCAGTTGCCAACTATGTGACCCCAGCACAGCGCGCCGTCGCGGCGCGCGCCGCCACAACGCTGGCGCACCCTGACGCGGCAGCGGTCATCGCCGAGAAGTTGCTGCAACTGGGCGGCCGGAAATGAGCGACGTGCACACGAGTCGGCCGTGGGCCGACGCCGAGGTTGCGGCTCGAGAGCTGGAGCGCCGACTCAGCTTGAAGGTGCTGCGCAGCGAGCCCCTCGCCGAACACACCACGATGCGCGTCGGCGGGCCAGCCGACCTCATGGTCACCATTCGTGATCGCTTCGCCCTGCGCGGGCTGGTTCGGCTCGCTGCGTCACGCGGCTGGCCACTACGCATCCTTGGGCGCGGTAGCAATGTGGTGGTGGGCGACGCTGGCATCCGCGGCATCGTTGCCCTCAATCGCAGCGCGGGGTACGACGTTGATCAGACAGCGGGAACGATCTCCTTTGATTCGGGCGTCCCCATGGCGAAGGCGTCGACCATCGCCGCCGAGGCGGGGCTCACCGGGCTTGAGTTCGCCCTTGCCATTCCAGGGAACATCGGCGGCGCAATCTGGGCAAATGCGGGGGCGCACGGCGGCGAGATGGCCGCGATCACCACATCCGTCACGCTGCTTCGGGCGGATGGCTCCGAGGTTGAGATCCCTGTCGCCGACGCCGCGTTCAGCTACCGCGAGTCGCGATTCAAGCGAGCAGAGGGTGGCGGCGAGGTGATTCTGGGAGCAACGGTCGCCCTGACGCCAGGCGAGCCAGATCTGATTAAGTCGCACCTCGAAGAGATCCGCCGCTGGCGCCGCGAACATCAGCCGCTCGGGATTCCGAGCGCCGGCAGCGTCTTCCGCAACCCCCCAGGCGAGCTGAGCGCGGGCGCACTCATTGAGGCTGCGGGGATGAAGGGTGTACGCGTTGGCGGCGCAGAGGTCTCCGAGATGCACGCTAACTGGATCCTCAACCGTGGGGGAGCAACCGCAGCAGAGGTCCGTGCGCTGCACGACGCCTGCCGCGACGCGGTGCACGCACAGAGCGGGATCACTCTTGCGACCGAGATCGCCTTCATTGGGGAGTTCACCGCGTGAGTGAGCACGGCGTACTCCCGCCAGTACTGGTGCTCTTCGGCGGGAGGAGCGCGGAGTCTGATGTCTCCGTGATCTCAGGCACCGCCATTGCCGCCGCTCTTCTCGATGCTGGTCTCACCGTCACCCAGGCGCATATCGCACGAGATGGCTCACTCCGCCCGTTGCCAGCGGCACACCGCCGCGGTGATCTCTCTGGCGGTGCATACACCGACCTCACCGCGCCGGCCCTCTTAGGCGCACCGGTGATGGCCCTTGCTACGTATCTCCGCAGCGTGGCCGCAGCGGAACCAGCAACGATCGTCATCCCTGCGCTGCATGGCCCAGGCGATGAAGATGGCACGATCGCCGCAGCGGCCGCAGCGGCTGGGCTGAACTATGTCGGCGATACCCCCGCCGTTGCCGCGCTCGGCATGGATAAGCCGCGCTTTAAGGCGCTCGCGCGCGAACATGGGGTAGCGACGCTCCCTGAGCTCGTTATCACGCAAGGCGAATGGTCTTCTGGGCGGGAGCGCGTTCTCAGTTCTATTGCAGCGTTTGCGCACGAGCACACTGCAACAGGGGCCCTGATCGGTAAGCCTACGGCACACGGCTCATCAATTGGCATGAAGATCGCCCACACGTCAGCTGATTGGTCCGATGCGGTCGAGGAGGCGCTGCGCTTCGGCGATCGCGCGATGCTTGAGCCGTATCTGGAGCGCGCCCGTGAACTTGAGGTTGCAGTGCTTGAGCGTACGAACGGCACGGTGCAAGCGTTCGGCCCTGGCGAGGTCTTCCCCGGGCGCGAGTTTTACGATTACGACGCCAAGTACGCCCCGGGCATCTCGCGCACCACAACGTCAAGCGATCTACCGGCACTCGTGGTCGATGAGATGCGCGCCGCAGCCGTTTCTCTCTTCACCGCGGCCCAAAGTCGTGGCCTCGCGCGCATGGACTTCCTGATGGCGCGGAGTGGCGAACGCGCCGGCCACTGGTATCTCTCAGAGGTGAATACCTTCCCAGGCTTCACGCCAATCTCACTCTTCCCTGCGCTCGTCATGTCTGGTGGCTCGACCTTTGCAGAACTCTGCGTCGAGCTTGTCGCTGCGGCCGCAGCACGCCCAGCCCCGCGTAGCGCGCAGTGAGCGACCGTAAAGCATCAACTGGAGGTCGCGGTCAGCATCGCGGTGCCGGCGCACGACCATTCGCTCCGGGTGAGGCGCCGCTCGGCGTACGCCCTGGCCTTGGCGGGCGCCGACGACGCGCTGGAGTTACGCCAGTCGGTGGAGCGCCGAATCGGCGCCCGAACGAAGAGGCGGGCGAACGGTCGGGGCGAGGCCCTCGTCTCAACCCTGGAGCGGCGGCGCGTCTGCGTCCGATTGCCCTCGGCGCACTGTTGGTGGCGGCGTTTCTTCTGCCTCCTGTCGCTGCGCGCGCCAACCTCACGACGGTCGGTCAGATCTCGGTGTCTGGCACCCTTCTTCTTGATCCCGATGCGGTGATCGCGGCGGCGAACATTCCGATCGGCAGCAGCCTCCTCGCCGTGAACCTTCGCGCCGCGGAGGAGGCGGTCGCAGCGCTACCGCTGGTCGCGTCGGTACGGGTCAGCGCTGGGCTCCCTGATGGCATTCAGATTCGCGTACGCGAGAAGTCGCTCCTGCTGCGCTGGCAGATTGGCGACCTGGTCTACGCCGTCACCGAGAGCGGCGAACTCCTCGGCGACACCACCACGCTCAACCTCGCACCGACGGCGGCAGCCGCACTCGCTGCGGCACCACTCCTCTACGACGATCGCGAGGGAAGCCCGCTTCTGGCGGTTGGGCAACTGACGGCGACCGAGCTCGATGTGGCCACGCGGCTCGCCTCCCTCACGCCAGCGGACCTCGGCACTGGCGCGACCACGCTGATGCTCCGTCTCCTCAGCGATTTCGGCTTCGTCGTAGAGGCGACTGGCCCATCGATTGAGTGGAACGCCGTCTTCGGCATCTACTCCGCCACCATCCGCCCAACCAGCATGATCCCGGGGCAGGTTCGCCTGCTGCGCAGCTTGCTCGCCGGGCGGGAGACGCGCATCGGCTGGGTCATTCTTGCCGACGACCAGGCGGGTACCTACACGGCCAAAGGGGTGCGACCACCGTCGCCATCTGTGAGCCCCAGCCCAAGCCCTAGCGCGAGCCCAACCTCCTCTGATCCATCGCCCAGCCCCTCAGCCTCCACGGTCGCTCCGTGATGGCGCAGATGGGGCGTGGCGTTCGGGTGAGCAGGGGTATGATGCGCAAGATCAGCGCACAATGTGGAGGGGGCAACTAAATGGCAGAAGAGCGCTACACGACAATCGCCGCGATCGATATCGGCACCTCGAAGGTTTCGTGCGCCATTGCGCACATTGGTGGCGAGAACGGCTCGATCAGCGTCATTGGTAAGGGGACCTACCCGAACCAAGGGATGCGCAAGGGCGTGGTCACCGACATTGAGAAGACGGGCGCCGCAATCCGCGCCGCTGTTGACGCCGCTGAGCGCCTCTCCGGCTATCACATTGAGCACGCCACCATCACCATCTCTGGTAACCACGTCCAAGGTCAGAACACGAGCGGCCAAGTCGCCGTTGCCAACCCTGATCGCGAGATTCGTGATGACGATGTAGATCGCGTCCTTGAGGTCTGCCGTGCGATTGAGGTGCCAAACTCTCGCATGCTCCTTAACGTGCTTCCGTCGTCGTACATCGTGGACGGCCAAGAGGGGATCCAGCAGCCGCGCGGCATGATCGCCTACCGACTCGAGGCACGCGCGCACCTCATCACCGCCGGCAGCACCGCCGTGCAGAACCTTGAGAAGTGCGTACAGGCGGCCGGCATCGCGGTCGACGACTACGTACCAGCTTCGCTCGCCGCTGCGGAGCTCACGCTGACCGAGACCGAGCGCGAGCTGGGGACGGTCCTCGTTGATATCGGCGCAGAGACCTGCGATATCGCGATCTTCCACCAGAACGCTGTGGTCTATACGGCGGTCCTGCCAATCGGTGGCGCCTTCATTACTCGCGACGTGGCCATTGGGCTCAAGACGAGCCTCCTTGCCGCCGAAGAGCTGAAGATGACCTACGGCACCTGCGACCCACGTACCGCCAGTGACGCGGAGCAGTACAACGTTCCTGACGAGCCAGCCGGCCGGCGCATTGGCCGACTCGAGCTCGCTCGCATCATTGAGCCGCGCATGAGCGAGATCTTTGAACTGATCGCAGGGGTGATCGCCAGCGCAGGCCCAGAGGTGACTAGCGCAGGCGTCGTCCTGACCGGTGGCGGCTCGCAACTCGAGGGCGTTGAAGCCCTCGGACGCGAGATTCTGAAGGCGCCGGTGCGCGTTGCATCGCCGACGGGGCCACTCCTGGGGATCCTCGACGAGTTCCGCGGGCCAGGCCAGGCGGCCGTGCTCGGCCTCTTCTCGTGGGTCGCCCGCGGGCTGGATGAGGCGGGGATCGCCGAGGAGCCAGACGCAGGATTCGGTGGGCGCATCTTTAGCGGGGTGCGTGGTCTATTCGGGCGCATTCGGGGGTAACCCAACCGGCCGCGAACAGCGGGCGGGGCGCTGCTACACTTCGCGGGATCGACGGGAGGGCGTCGTCTAAACGGGGCTAGCCCCGGGCGGCGCAGAGTCGAGGCAACAGGTCCGGAGGGCATGGAGTCGATGGCAGCGCAAACCGAGAATTTCGCGCTCATTCGCGTCGTCGGTGTCGGCGGCGCAGGATCTAACGCCGTCAACCGCATGATTCGTGCCGAGCTCCTCGGCGTGGAATTCATCGCCGTAAACACCGATGCCCAGGCGTTGGTGAAGTCCCACGCCCCAACCCGCATCCGTATTGGTGACGGAATCTCTCGTGGCCTTGGCGCCGGTGGCGACTCAGCCGTTGGTGAGCGCGCTGCGCAGGAAGATATTGAGAACCTCCGCGCCGCCCTCGAGGGCTCCGACCTCGTCTTTGTGACCGCCGGCATGGGCGGTGGCACCGGTTCGGGCGCTGCCCCTGTTGTTGCGAAAATCGCCAAGGAGATTGGCGCCCTGACCATCGGTATCGTTACGAAGCCGTTCGTCTTTGAAGGGAAGCGACGCGCTGCGGTAGCCGAGGCGGCCGCCAGCGAGCTGCGCAAGCATGTTGACACCCTCATCATCATTCCAAATGAGCGACTCCTGAGTGTCGTGAGCCGCCAGACCTCCATGGAAGATTCGTTCCGCATTGCTGACGATGTGCTTCGCCAGGCCGTAAAGGGCGTCAGTGATGTCATTACGGTGCCTGGCATCATCAACCTCGACTTCGCCGACGTGCGTTCGATCATGCGCGACGCTGGCTCCGCACTCATGGGCATCGGTCGTGCCAGTGGCGAGAACCGCGCCACCTCTGCCGCCGAGATCGCCATTGCCTCGCCACTCCTTGAGGTCGATATCCAGGGCGCTACGGGCGTGCTGATCAACGTCGCTGCGTCCGCCACCGTCACCCTGCACGAGGTGAACGAGGCGATCAACCACATCACCGCACGCGCAGACGACGAGGCGAACATCATTTTCGGCACCTCGCTCGACGAGTCACTCGGCGATGAGATTCAGATCACCGTCATCGCCACCGGCTTCTCCGCTGAGCGACAGGGTTCAGCCTCCAGCCCACGTGCCCCATACCGAGCGACCGAGAGCGGCGCCTGGAGCCTCCGTGGCGACGGCGTCGCCGTACAGGAGACTCCAACGGAGAGCTTCACCTATACGCCAGCACCAGCACCAGTGTCTGAGCCGACCCCCGTCACCTTTACAGATGACGATGAGTCACTCCCGCCGGTCGACCCACGGCCAGAAGAGGTCGAGTCGAGCGACCTCGAGATCCCAGCGTTCCTGCGCCCGCGCAAGCGCATCTTCTAGTTGCTGGGGGTAACCCCAGACGATGCTAAGCGCCGCTGACCTCACCACTCGCTATCGCGAACTGCTCACGCGCGTGCGTGCTGCTGGTTCTGCCGAACTGATGGTGGTCACGAAGGGTGTCGCCGCCGAGCAGATCGCCGTCATCGTCGACGCTGGCTGCACCCTGTTCGGTGAGAACCGTGTCCAAGAGCTTGAAGCGAAGCGTGCCGCCGTTGCAGCGCTGCGACCCGCGGCGAACCTCACCTGGGTCCTGATCGGACCACTGCAGTCCAACAAGGCGCGACGCGCGATGGAGGTTGCGGACCGCATCGCCACCGTCGGGAGCGTTGATCTGCTGGAGCGCATCGCCCCACTCGCCACTGAGCGAGCCAAACCGATCGAGATCGCACTCCAGGTGAACGTCGACGAAGACCCGGCTAAGTCGGGCTTCACCCCAGAGGGCCTTCGCGCGGCGCTCCCCGCCATCGCCGCAATCGTTAAAGGTGCCCCAGTTACCTTGGCCGGACTCTTCACGGTGGGGAGGCTCACGGCGGGCGGGGAGGCGGCACGCCCAACCTTCGCCCAGTTCCGAACGCTCGCAGCACAAATCGACGCTGATGCGAAGGCCCTTGGCCTTGATCTCGGGCCACTCCGCTCCGCGGGGATGAGCGGCGACTTCGAGGTGGCGATCAGCGAGGGCTCCACCGAGGTGCGGGTGGGGAGCGCGCTCTTTGGGCCGCGCGGGTAGGCTGTAGTCATGCCGTTTTCGTTGATCACTGCCATCGACCTGGTCTTCCAGACCCTTTGGTGGGTGATCTTGGGTCGCGTACTGATCTCGTGGTTTGACCCGGCAGCCAACGGTCGGCTCTCGCGCATCCTCTACGACATGAGCGAGCCGATCCTTGCCCCAGCCCGTCGGATCCTGCCAACGTTTGGTGGCGTGGACTGGTCACCACTCGTCACGATGGTCGTGCTGAACTTGCTCCGCGACGTGATCGTCTCGAACTTGTAGCAGCGAACCTAGTAGAATCTCCGCCCTAGGGCGATTAGCTCAGTTGGTTAGAGCGCACGGTTCACATCCGTGAGGTCACTGGTTCGAGTCCAGTATCGCCCACCATCTTCACGCCGTGTCTAGCTGCTCTTCGCCATCCTTCGCAGCACCGCCGGCATGATCCCGCCGTTGCGGTAGGTGTTCACCTCGTTAGGGCCGTCGAGGCGTACGAGCGCCGAGAACTCTTTCGTAGGGCCGGTCGGCGCATCGTTGCTGTCGACGGGCTGTGCGCTGATACGAATCTCCGAGCGTGCGGTGCAGCTGCCGATGTTTGCGATTGTGAAGCACTCAGTGCCGGTGAGGCCAAGTGACTCAGCACTTTCGCCAGGCAGGAACTGGAGTGGCAGAACGCCCATGCCAATGAGGTTGGAGCGGTGGATTCGTTCGTAGGACTGTGCGATCACGGCGCGGACGCCGAGCATGCGCGTCCCCTTGGCCGCCCAGTCGCGCGAGGAGCCTGAGCCGTACTCCTTGCCGGCGAGGATGATCAGGTCGCTCCCTTCGCTCTGATAGCGAGCAGCGGCATCGGCGACGGCGAGGATCTCGCCCGACGGATGGTGGCGGGTGATTGGTCCCTCTGCGCCGCCGGCAAGCGCGTTGCGCAGGCGAATGTTGGCGAAGGTGCCGCGCATCATCACCTGATCGTGGCCACGTCGTGCGCCGTACGAGTTGAAGTCGCCAGCTGCGACCCCGTGTTCAACAAGCCAGCGGCCGGCGGGGGAGTCAATACGGATTGAACCGGCGGGGGAGATGTGGTCGGTTGTTACGGAGTCACTCAGCAGCAGGAGTGCGCGCGCGCTGCTGATGTCGGCGATCGGCTGCGGCTCGGGGGTGATCCCCTCCGTGAAGGCTGGCCGTGAGACATAGGTTGAGCTGGCGTCCCATGCGTACGTTTCGCCCGTTGGGCTCGCGAGGTTCTGCCAACGTGCGTCGCCAGCGAAGAGATTCTTGTAGCTGCTGCGGTAGAGCGAGGCGTCGGCGGCGGCGGCAACGGCGGTGTTGATCTCATCGTCGCTTGGCCAGAGGTCGCGCAAGAAGACGGGGGTGCCACTCTTGTCGTTGCCGATCGGCTCCTGGGTGAGGTCGAGCGTGACGCGCCCGGCGAGTGCAAGAGCTACAACCAGTGGAGGAGAGGCGAGGTAGGCGGCGCGCACCGACGGGTGGATGCGGCCCTCGAAGTTGCGGTTCCCTGAGAGGACGGCGGCAACGGTGAGGTCACTTGCTTCGATTGCGGCCGAGACGCCTGCGTCGAGTGGGCCAGAGTTGCCGATGCAGGTGGTGCAGCCGTATCCGGCGACGTTGAAGCCGAGCGTCTCAAGCGGTGCAAGGAGCCCCGCGCGTTCGAGATAGGCGGTGACCACCTTGGAGCCTGGCGCCAGGCTCGTCTTCACCCACGCCGGCACCTGCATGCCGCGCGCGACGGCGCGCTGGGCGAGGAGGCCGGCGGCGATCATCACCGACGGATTTGAGGTGTTGGTGCACGAGGTGATCGCGGCAATCGCCACCGCACCATCGTGCAGTTCGTAGGCGCCACTCGTTGCCGTGGCGGTGGCGTGGTGCGCACCTGCGCCGGCACGATCGGGGTAGGCGGCGGCGAAGCTCGCACCAAGGTTCGGCAGTGGAACGCGGTCTTGTGGACGTCGCGGACCAGCCAGCGATGGAACGACCTCACCAAGTTCGATGTGCACGATTGCGTCGTAGAGCGGCTCGGCACCAGCGGTGCGCCAGAGACCCTGCGCTTTCGCGTAGGTTTCAACCAGGGCAATGCTCTCGCTGCTGCGACCAGTTGTCTTTAGGTAGTCGAGGGTGATCTCGTCAATCGGGAAGAGCGTGGTCGTTGCGCCGAACTCTGGCGACATGTTGGCGATCGTTGCACGGTCGGCGAGGGAGATCGTGGCGAGCCCGTCGCCGAACGCTTCAACGTAGGCACCAACCACGCCATGCGCGCGAAGTCGCTCCGTGACGGTGAGGACAAGATCGGTTGCGGTGGTGCCAGCAGGGAGCCGCCCGGTGAGTCGTAGGCCCACGATGGTTGGAATGGGCGAGAAGAGCGGTTCGCCGAGCAGGACCGCCTCTGCCTCAATGCCGCCGACGCCGAAGCCGAGAACGCCGAGGCCCGAGATCATGGTGGTGTGCGAGTCGGTGCCGACGCAGCTGTCGGGGAAGGCGAGTGGTGCGCCGTCAACCTCTTCAACGCGCACAACGGTGGCGAGGTTCTCGAGGTTCACCTGGTGCACGATGCCCGCTCCGGGTGGAACGACGCGGAACTTGTCGAAGGCACCCTGCGCCCAGCGCAACAACTGATAGCGCTCGGTGTTGCGCTCGTACTCCTTCGCCACGTTCTGCTCGAGCGCTTCGCGCGTTGCCCAGCGATCAACCTGCACCGAGTGGTCGATCACGAGATCGGCGGGGACTTGCGGGTTAATGCGATGTGGATCGATGCCGAGTTCGGTGGCGGCGTTGCGGAGGGCAGCAAGATCAACAACGGCGGGCACGCCGGTGAAGTCCTGCAACACGACGCGTGCAGGGGAGAAGGGGACCTCGCGCTCATCGCCGGTCGCCGAGGCGCCGGCACCCGGTCGCCAGGCCAGGTAGGCGTGCAGGTCCTCTGGTTGCACAAAGCCATCGCCAGAGCGTCGGGCCGCGCCCTCAATAAGGATTTTCAACACCAGCGGAAGTTGGGCCCAGGGGGTAGCGGGCTGAGGGAGGAGTTCGAGGGCAATGCGATCAGGGAGGCCTGCGCCGAGCGAGCGTCGCGCCGAGAAGTGGTCTCCCACAGGGCCTCCTCTTTGTTGTGCGTGGCCGCTGCTGCGTCGCCACGCGTGCGACTAGGGTAGCGCCCGCGCCTGAGCAGCGCGCCGCCCCTGCGGAGGCTACCATCGCCTCAATTGCGGGTACGGCCCCGGCCGCCCGCCCAACGGTTAGGTGAGGGAGCAGCGCATGGGAGCAACACGCCGCAGCGCAATGTCGGCTGGAGGCCTGGTGATTCGAGGTGTTGGCGGCCGACCAGAGATCGTGATTGGACGCCGTCGCCGAGAGCGCGACGGCTTCGTCTGGTCGCTGCCGAAGGGAACCCCGGAAGAGGGCGAATCTCGGGAGGAGACGGCGCTTCGCGAGGTGCGCGAAGAGACCGGCCTTGAGGTGCAGATCCTCTCGTACTTTGATGCGATTCACTACTCGTTCACGCGCGGTGGAGAGCGCATCGACAAAACAGTGCACTACTACTTGATGGAGGCGATCGGCGGATCGTTCGATCAGTGGGATCACGAGTTCGATGAGGTGCGCTGGGTGCCGATGGATGAGGCGATTGCCCTTCTGGACTTTCAAACAGAGTGCGGCCTTGTTGAGCGCGCCTACGCGGCCCTCGCTGCATAGGTGATTCGTGCGGGCGGGTCGCCCCGCCACAAAAGTGCACGGCAACCCCCTATCCTGTGGAGAGATCGGCACCCGCCGATCCATGAGAGAGCGAGAGGGGAGATGCCGATGCATCGGAGCCTAAAGATCCTTGCGGCAGCTCTCTTAGCGGCAACCCTGCTCTCTGGCTGTAGCGTCTTCTCTGCGCGCACCATTCGCGTGGGGATCGTCGGCGAGCCCGCCGGCCTAGAGCTCGCCTATACCGACGACGCCTCCGCCCTCGTGGGCTCCATGGTCCACGCTGGCCTCTACCGCGCTGATGCCACCTTCGCGCCCATCCCCGTGCTTGCCGATGGCGATGCCTCGAGTGCGGCCGGCGGCACCAAGTGGCGCGTCACGCTGCGCTCAGGGCTCACCTTCCACGATGGATCACCACTGACTGCCGACGATGTGGTGTTCACCTATGAACTCGCAGCCTCCACGCGCTGCCCACTCGTGAGCGACATTTGTGCGGTGGTGGGGAATCACCTGGTCGCTGTGGAGGCGGGTGCAGATGGTGCGCTGACCTTTACCTTGAAGTCACCGTGGGCACCCTGGCAGACGCGCGGACTCACGATCCCAATCCTCCCCAAGGCCACACTCACCGCATCACTGGCTCGGCTCCAAGCCAAGGTCCAATCGGCAGATCGCAACGCGGTCTCCCTGACCCGAGAGAACATTGCCGCCGATATTGACGCTGGCGGATGTGCAGCCTCGGGAGGCACAAACTGCACCTATGCATCGCGCGTCACCGAATTGGAGCGCACCCTTGCCGACGCTGGCCTCGAACTGCCGGATCCACGTGGGTATCCGCAACTCAACAGTGCTGGTGAGCCAACAGGGAGCCGTGACGACGAACAGTACGCACGTGCGCTCTACGTGCGGCTTGCCGCGCTGGAGGGACTCCTCCTCTCACCAACCGAAGGGCAACTCGCCGCAGGATTCCCACTCCTCGACGTACAGAGCGCGCCAGTCGGCGCGGGACCCTACGAATTTGTGGAGCGTGTGCCAGGGAGCTACGTGCAACTCACCGTCTTCAAGGGATTCGCGCTTGGCGAGCCGCCAATGTCGGCGATGACACTGACAATCTTTGCGTCGCCAGCGGGTGTGGTGAAGGCATTTCAGGGGAGTGCGATCGATTGGGCTCCTGACCTTCGAGCCGCAGACGTTGCTGGCCTGAGCGTGAGCGACGATGCCACGCTGCTCCACACGGCGTCGCTCCGCGGGTACAACTACCTTGCGTTCAACACTCGCGAAGGGCGCCTCTTCGCCAACAGCGTTCTCCGTCGCGCGCTCGCCTCGTGCGTCGACATTCCGGCAATCATCACTGGCGCGACAGACGAGACCGGGATCAAGATCTCTAGCACCGTGGCGCCCACCTCGTGGGCAGCTGAGAACCCTGCTGCAGCCGAGACAACGCGCGATGTAGCTGGCGCACGTTCCGCACTCATTGCCGACGGATGGGTCGCAGGTGAAGATGGCGTCTTCGCTCGCGCAGGTACGCGTCTTGAAGCTGACATCATCGTTCGTGAAGGTCAGGTTGCGCGAACCCGTGCTGCCCAGTTGATCGTTGACCAGGTGGCAGAGTGCGGCATCTCGCTCACCGTCGCCGAGCTTCCGTTCACCACCGACATTGCGCCACGACTGCGCTATCCAAACGACTTTGATCTCTATCTCGGTGCATGGCAGTGGAGCCTCGATCCCGATGACTCAGACATCTTCGCCTCTAGTGCCTGCCCAACCGAAGAGGCACCGGCTGGGAAGAATTTCGTCTGCTGGTCGAGCTCTCGCGTCGATCAGCTCCTCGCCCAAGGCGTATCGGCTGGAAGCATTAGTTCACGCGTGGGCATCTACGCCACCATTCAATCGCTCCGACGCAGCGAGCGACCATATCTCCTCCTCTGGGGTGATCCTGGATACGCCCTGCTTCGGAACCGATTTACCTGGGAAACGAAAGCAGCAGATCTGCAGAGCCCGTTATACGCGTGGTCGATCCACACGTGGGACTTGCAAAAGTAGGGGCTGATGCGACGCAGAGTGCTCGCCCTCGCGCAAATTGCCCCGGCGCTTGGCGACCTTGCGCAGAACTTCACCCTGCATCAAGAGAAGATCGCTGAGGGTCGTGGGGCGGGCGCCGACCTGGTGATCTTCCCCGAGCTCAGCCTCACCGGATATCAACTGCAAGACCTCGCGCCAGAGGTTGCCATGCGACGAACCGATCCACGCCTCCAGGCCTTAGCGAAGCTCACGAGCGGGGGGCCCTCTGCGGTTGTCTCTTTTGTTGAGTCAACCGATGATCATCGACTCTTTGCTGCGGCCGCCCTGCTCGAAGGTGGTGAGGTGCGACATGTGGCGCGCAAGAGTTATCTGCCAACGTATGGCCTCTTTGATGAGCGACGCTTCCTCGCGGCGGGCGATGCGATTCGCGCAACCCGCGCAACCCTTGGCGGGTCAGCGGCACAGGGCGATGTCGGAATCGGCATCGGTGTGTGCGAGGACTTCTGGCATCCAACGCTGCCTGCGATTCTTGCGCAGGACGGGGCCGAGCTCCTCATTAATGTGGCGGCGGGGCCGGCGCGCGGCGCAAGCGTGGATGCCGATCAGGGGCTTGGCTCCGCAGCATCCTGGGGCACCCTGCTTCGTGCGACCGCGGCGCTCACGACCTCGTACGTTGCCTTCGCAAATCGGGTCGGCGTCGACGAGTCGCTGATCTTCTGGGGCGGCTCACGCGTGATCGGGCCCGATGGCGTCGTGCTCGCCGAGGCGCCACTCTTTGAAGAGGCACTCCTGCTGGCCGAGATCGATCTTGATGAGGTGGCACGCGCACGGACCGCTCTGCCGCTCCTGCGTGACGAGCGCCTTGAGCTGACGCGCCGCGAGTACGACCGCATCATCGCCATGCGCGCCGGCCTCGAAGAGGCGTAGGCGCCAATGAACGGCGAGAGCGGCAGTGCACCCCACGAAGAACTCGCGATTGACCCCGAGATGGTCGCGGCCATGTGCCGCTCCTTCATCAGCTCGCATGTGGCGAGCACTGGCGCTGAGCGCGTGGTGCTTGGCCTCTCCGGTGGCATCGACTCCGCCCTCGTTGCCTATCTAACTGCCGCCGCCATTGGCGCAGATCGCCTCGTGGCCGTGCTGATGCCAACCGCGTCGTCATCCCCCAACTCAAAGGCTGACGCGGAGGCGATCGTGCGCGACCTCGGCTGCCAGAGCGAACTCATCTCGATTGAGGCTCCGCTGGCGGCGCTGATCGCGAACCTCCCCGCAGGTGAGAGCGTGACTCCAGTGCGTCGGGGGAATATGGCGGCACGCCTCCGCATGACCACGCTCTATGACCGCTCTGCCCTGCACCGCGGGGTTGTCGTTGGCACGGGGAACAAGAGCGAAATCCTGATCGGCTACTCCACGATCTTCGGCGATGCCGCCTCTGCATTTAACCCGATCGGCGATCTCTACAAGACGCAGGTGGGCGAGCTCTCGCGCCATCTCGGCGTGCCGATGCAGATCATTGAGAAGGCACCGAGCGCCGATCTTTGGCCTGGGCAAACCGACGAGGGCGAGGGTGGGTTTGATTACCCAACGCTTGATCGCGTGCTCTATCGCATCGTTGATCGTCGCCTGCCACTCGAGGATGTGATTGCGGAGGGCTTTGATCGCGACTTCGTCCTACGAGTGAGCGAGATGATTCGTCGATCGGAGTTCAAGCGCCAGATGCCACCGATCGCCAAAGTGGGGGGGCGGAGCAGTGGGAGTGACTATCTCTACCCTCGGCGGCGCCCAAAGCTTGACTGACGAGTTGCGTGGCGGTGGCGCAACGCCTGGAGCGTTGCACATCGTCTCCACCCCGATCGGCAATCTCGCCGATCTCACGCCGCGTGCCGCTGCAGTGCTTCGCGAGGTCGGACTGATCGTTGCTGAAGACACGCGTGTCTCTCGCCCGATGCTTGCCAGCATTGGCGTGCAGACAGAGGTGACGGCCCTTCCAGGTTTCGATGAGGCCGACCGAGTTACGCCCATCATTGCTCGCTTGCAGTCTGGCACCGCGGTCGCGCTGATCAGCGACGCTGGCACACCACTAATCAGCGACCCAGGCGGAACGCTTGTCGCCGCTGCAGTCGCTGCGGGGATCCGCGTGATTCCTATCCCTGGTGCATCGGCCCTCCTTGCGGCGGTTGTCGCCGCAGGTGTCACTGGCCCACGCTGGTCATTCGAAGGATTTCTTCCCCGCAGTGGCGTTGATCGCACCAAGGTGCTTGGTGCGATCGCGGCTGATGAGCGCGGCACCGTGATCTATGAGGCGGGGCCGCGTGTGGCTGCGACACTTGTTGACCTGGCGCACGTGTGTGGTGACGACCGGGTTGGAGCTGTCTGTCGCGAACTCACCAAGTTGCACGAGGAGATTCGCCGCGGCACCCTTGGCGAACTCGCTGCGGCGGTGAGCGCGCGGGAGATTGATGCACGCGGTGAGTTCGTGATCGTTGTCGGCGCGCAGGAGGCAGCAGATCTGCCGAGTACCGACGATCCCGAAGGCCCCTATGCGGCGGCACTCGAACTCGTAGAGCGCGCCATCGCAACGGGTGAGTCGCGCAGCGCGGCGATTCGACGCATCGCAACCCTCTGGGGGCTTGAACGTCGACGCCTCTGGAACCTCGCCCATGACGACGCGGCACCAGAGGGCATCGACCCCGAGATCTAGGCGCGAACCGGCGCGATCTCCTCGCCGTACTCGGCTTCACCAAGATCGGTTGGCTCCGACCCTTGCGCCACCGGGTCACCAGATTGCGGCTTTGACCCGAGGAACTCCAGGCGATTCACGATCACCTCGGTCATCCAGCGACGCGACCCTTCGCTCTCCCACTCGTGGGTCTTAAGGCGCCCGTCGATGCTGACCAGCGAGCCGGCCTGCAGGTGCGCAGCGGCAATCTCAGCGAGCTTCTCCCAGAAGACCAGACGGTGGAACTCCGTGCGCTCTTCGCCGCCACGGAAGTCGTGGGTTGCGACACTCCCCACCGCGACCTTGGAGCCCGACGGGAGCGATTTCAACTCGACGGGCTTGGTGATCCTGCCGGCGAGCATGACCTTGTTCATTGCGCCTCCTGATGCGGCAGCGGCCCGGGTCACGCGACCCGCAGGAGCCGAACGCCTGCCCTGGCACCCTCTCACCGGGCGGATACTGCGGGCGTATCGCGCCGCGGTCGCGCTCTTCTGCGACAATCGCCCACGATGCGGTACTACCTAACAACGGCCATCGCGTATGCCAACAACAAGCCTGGCCTGCACACGCTCTATGAGGTGATCGGCGCCGACGCCATCGCTCGTTGGCGCCGCATGCGCGGGGACGAGGTTCGCTTCCTGACCGGTACAGATGAGTACTCGGTCAACATCGCCGCCCGCGCCGCAGAGGAGGGGATGAGCCCAAAGGCCTTCGTCGACGCGAAAGTCGCGCTCTTCCAGGCGAGCGAGGCGAAGCTGCTGATTAGCCCGGACCGGTTCATCCGCACCACCGATGCTGACCACACCCTCGCCGCGCAGGAGATGATTCGACGCTCGTTTGCAGCGGGAGACATCTACGTCGGCAGTTACGAAGGCTGGTACTGCCCGAACGAAGGGTTCCGTAACGCAGACGACGTCGTTAAAGAAGGCGACAAGACCGTCTGCCCGAACCATCCCGGTATTCCGCTGCAGTGGCTGACAGAGCGCAACTGGTTCTTCAAACTGAGCGCCTATCAGGAGCGCCTTGAGGCCTGGCTGACGCAGGACCCATCGCCCGTGCAGCCCGAATACCGCCGCAACGAAATGCTCGGATTCGTGCGCCAGGGGCTGGAGGATTTCTCGATTAGCCGCGAAGGGGCAGCGTGGGGGATCCCATTCCCCATTCATGAAGATGGGAGCAGCGCGCTGACCGCAACTGGCGAAGGCGATCCGAAGGCCGGCACCATCTACGTCTGGTACGACGCCCTGATCAACTACCTCACTGGTGCCGGCTTCCCAGCGGAAGCTGCGGGCACGCCATGGTGGCCCGCCGATCTGCACATCATCGGCAAAGACATCAACCGATTCCACTCCGTCTTCTGGCCAGCAATGCTCTGGAGCGCGGGGCTTGAGGCGCCGAAGAAGATCTGGGTGCACGGATGGCTCCTCTCCAGCGGCGAGCGCATGAGCAAGAGCCGGGGCAACTTCCTCGATCCCGATGATGCGGTCGCTGCACTCGGCGCCGATGGAGCACGCTTTGTGGCACTGCGCGAGGTGCCCTTTGATCGTGATGGCGATGTGAGCTGGGACTCCATTATTCGGCGCTACAACTCTGAACTCGCCAATGACTTCGGGAACCTGGTGAACCGCGCGACAACCTTGGCGAGCCGCGCCTTTACCGATGCGCCGCTCCCGCGACCTGCGACGTCGTCTCTCCTCGGCGCCGCGTGGGAAGAGACGCGACGCGAGGCGATCGCCGCACTTGAGCGCAACGCACTGCATGAGTGGCTCGGTGCGCTCTGGGGCTTCGTCGGTATGGCGAACAAGTTTGTTGATACCGAAAAGCCGTGGGAGCTGGCCAAGGCGGCGAAGTTGGGTGATGCCGCTGCAGAGGAGAAGCTGCGCGGCGTGCTTGGCGATCTACTTGAGTCGTGTCGCCTCATCTCGCTCTATGCAGGGCCGGCAATGCCATCTATCTCCGCAAAGATCTGGACGCTGCTTGGGCGCACCTGGCCGTACGACGCGAACGGCCACAACGGTCCGTCGCTCGACGAGATTGGCGCATGGGGGGCACTCGGCGCGGCTGGGCCACTCGGAGCGCCAGAGCCGCTCTTCCCACGACTAGAGGCTGATGCGCTCGATGCCGCTGCTGACTGACGCGCACGGGCACCTGCAGGCCGATCGCTTCAACGACGACTACCAGCAGGTCGCGCAGCGCGCACGCGACGCGGGGATGGTTCGACTCCTCATTCCGTCGTACGGCATCGAGAGCTCCGAAGGCGCCTTCCGCATCGCACCAGATCTGCCGTGGGCCGATCTCGCGATTGGCATTCACCCCTATACGGCCGTGACTGATGCTCCCGGACGCGATGCGCTGCTGGCGCGCGCGGTCGACCCGCGTGTGGTGGCCATTGGTGAGACAGGTCTCGACACGAAGCGTGACTTCGCGCCGCTCGCGGACCAGATCGAAAACCTTGAGGCGCATATTGAGGTTGCTGCCGCACTCGGCAAACCGCTGATCCTGCACTGCCGCTCGCTGGGTGATGGCGATGAGTCACAACGCCAACTGCTTGCAACGCTTAGGGGCTCAGCGATCGGCGCCCCTGGTGGTGCGAAGGCGTTCGGCGGTCGAGTCCCATTCATCTTGCACAGCGCCTCAGGGAGCGCCGCCTATGTAGAGGAGGCACTCGCGCTCGGCGGGGCCATCTCCATCTCTGGACTCGCCTTCCGACCCGAGGAGTCGGCGACGGGGGAGTGGGTCACGCTGATCCCGCGCGATCGCCTGCTGACCGAAACCGACGCGCCGTGGCTCACGATGCCAGGGGCACCAGACCCGCGCCGCAACGAGCCGGCGAATGTTGCCCTGACCCTGGCGTGGATCGCGGAGCGTCGCGGTGAGCCGGTAGAGCCCCTCGCCCGCGCCATTGCGGAGAACTTTGACCGCATCTTCCCCCGCGACGCCACGCTCCCGCCACGCCTGGAGTTGGCACTCTAAGCCCTCGAGTGCTAACATCTCAGCACGTGCCTCACCGCGTAGGCACAAGTGTTCAGGGGCGGTGTTTCCGCCCACAAGGAGGTTCTACCAATGGCCAAGAAGGCAGCACTCCGACCCCTCGGCGACCGCGTCGTCGTCAAGCCAGTCCCGCGCGATGAGAAGACCGCCAGCGGCATCATCCTGCCCGACACGGCGCAGGAGAAGCCACAGGAGGGCGAGGTCGTCGCTG
>Ga0209087_1000103_pt1 | contig 52342 bp, 41 predicted proteins | sample S_130805_EF_Meta_FD_187321 | JGI IMG/M metagenome (GOLD analysis project Ga0209087, IMG submission 187321) | Freshwater microbial communities from Lake Simoncouche, Canada to study carbon cycling - S_130805_EF_MetaG (SPAdes) (version 2) | ecosystem: Environmental > Aquatic > Freshwater > Lake ... | reverse complement strand
CTGTAGTCGTGCTCTGATTTCTGCTAAAGTTGCCATAGTTTTTTCTCCTATAAAGTTGCCTATGTTAAATGCCTATCTAATGATTTAGATTGTGTTGCCTGTGCCACAAATGAAAAAGCGCAAACACAGTAGTAGTATATGCGCTTTCTGTCTCTGTGTCAATGTTATTTATGTCATTTGAGCGAACTCAGTGATTTTATTCTTGCCAGTTCAGCATCATACGAGGCTTCTTCAAAGGTAGCCATGTTGTCGCCTTCGGAGGTGAGACCTTTCCAGATGCCTTTGCCAAAGTCCACAACTCCTTTGGTTATGCTTTTAAGAGTTGAGCCAATGGTCATTCCTGTAGTCATGGGTGCGCCCATGTATTTTCTAGAGATGTCTGGATACTTGGACATGGCTGCTGCTGTTTCTGGCCCTAGTTTTCCATCTGCTCCAAAACGTGGTAATGCGTTAGGGTCCTTGGCTAAGATTTCTTCTTGCATGTCTTTTACTTTTGGATCGATTGGAATGGTTTTTACTTTTTCCACTGGTGTTTTTGCGCCAGCATCTGCGGCATGAACACCACCTGCATCATCACTACCGCCGGCAGCACTACCCGGTGTTTTCCTGGGTTGTCCAAGTACAATATCCTTGTCCTCTTCATCTTCTTCACCAACACCATTTTGTGGTGTACCCGGATTAAAAATGCTGTAGCCACCTACGCTTATAGTAGGGCTGAAACTTCCAGTCCAGCGGGCTTTGGCTATATCTGCTCGTTCTGCGGGACTAAACAGATTCACAGGAACACGAACCTGTTTATCTCCATCTTGGCCCTTAAATCTCTCCCCCGGTGACACATGTAATGCATAGGGTATGTAGTTGGAGACCACATCAAATCCCTGGATTGGGTTCCAGTTTTTTAAGCCCATCTGCTGTGCGAATTGCATGGCTCTTTTTGCCTGCATTGATGGACTATTAGAATACCCCAGTCCTTGAGTTTTTGAACGCATACCGGCAGTGTCTACTAGGTTAGGAGGCATGAGCAGTTTACCGGCATCGGAAGTCTCGTCGGCATCAATTAGATCCACGCTGGCCAGCCATCCGTTGTTTTTAATGTTAGGCAGATTCTGTTCTCCGCTTCCGCGGGCTGTGCCAGTCCACAGGCCTTGAAAGGTCTTTCCGCCGTCTTTACTGTAGAGATCGTATTGAGGCCACTTTTTGTGTTTCTGTAACCAGGTTCCGTATTTGGTCTCTTCTGGTGGAAAGTATCCATTATCGGGGCTGTCGTAAGGTAAACGACCTCTGAAATCTCTGTCACCGTGAGTATCGTCGGCGGAAGAAAATTGGAATGCTTCGTTCAGTCCTGCCAGTTGGCGTATGCGATCAATGTTTTCCATATCAGGCCTCGTTATCTCATCAATTGTTTTATTCTTGCCAGTTCAGATTCAAACATGCTGGTGCCATAGCATTCTTCAAGACCATGCACCGGGCAGTATTCGTTTTCCATAGTGTAATTGCATTCATTCACAGGTGTGGCCGGTGCATTGGGTTTGCCGGTCAATCGATTAACGCCTGCAGGAAGGTTAGTTGGCGCTCCACCAGCGGTAGGTCCTGTGTATGGTGCTGCTGGTGCTGCTGGTGCTGCTGCCGGAGGAGGTGCTGTCTTTGCCACAAACTGGCCGCCTGATGCATCTTTCACCGCCTGCTGTACAGCAGGGTCGGTACTTGCACCAACAACTGGGCCTGCTGGTGTTGCCGCTGGTGCATTAGGTTTTCCGGTTAAACGGTTGATACCTGCAGGAAGATTAGTCGGAGCTCCGCCGGCAGTAGGTCCCGTGTATGGTGCTGCTGCTGGTGGTGCTAAAGATTGGGCGGCTGCTTTATTAACAATATTTTGTTGATCTTGATTATTTTTCATAATAGCAGCTGCCTCTTCTGGAGTAGCATCAGCTGGTGGTAATGTCCAATTTTCATCCAACATGCCATGGTCGCTTAGATCTCGATGCAAGCGATCACTGATCCATTCGTAAGGATCGCCACTGCGAGCCTTAGCCACACCATAGGGCATGTCTTCATGGTAGTAATCGTACAATGCATCAAACAAGTGATCGCTGAGATCTCCGTGCTGGAGGAAATCATGGATGTCACGCTTGAATGTGTGCAGTATGTGCTTCAATGTGTGATGTGTGTTGTCTGTCAGTACATTTTCATTTATTTCCATACCGGCTAGCCTGCGAAGTTGATTGATACTTTCGGCCACCGGAGGCTGCTGTTCAGGAGCGGGTGGCGCTTCTGCTGTTGGTGCAGCAGGTGCAGCAGGTGCTTCTGCCGCGGGTGCTTCAGGAGCAGGTGGTGCGATTGGAGCAGCAGTTTGGAAACTCATGGCCAGTTCACTCAGTTCAGGACTCTGCCCCTTGTTGCGAGTGATCCAGGCTTGTAGGATGGGCACAGCATCTGCGTCTGGATCTTCTTGGGCCATGGCCGCAAGTTGATCAAACAATGCATCATCACCAATCAAGTCATATAACACATCCGTGACATTCTCGGCGTCGGGACCTAGTGGGTGTGGTTGCCCTAACCAAGTCTTGAGTTTGGTCATCTTTTCTGGAGTATCAGGCAATGCCCAAGTTCCTTCTACCAATCTGGCAGCCCATGATTCAAATATATCTGCTTCTTTCATAGCTTTTACTTCCTGTTGTATCTTTGCCAACATGGGCAAAGCTGTTTCTATCCGTGGATCGATGCGTGTTTCCACAAACATGCCACGCAAGTCTTCTACCATGATATCACCTTGGGAGATATCTGCTGGCTTCCATGATTCAAAATAACGACTGTATCCACGGCTGGATGCCATGTGTTTCAAGTTGTGATTGAGTCTTTGATAGTATTGATCAGTCTCTGTGACCAACTCACCCGCAGCGCCTTCAAACATACGACCCTGGTGCGCTCTGCGAAACTGGCTCAATACATTGATCTGATTCACTGTTTCTGCGATGTGCTGACCACGCAGGTCGTAAGGATTACCACCTTGACGCACATGTTCTAACATAGCCCGACCACCGGCCAACTTGCGGAATGGCAAACGGAAACGCTCACCTTCTACAGTTTCAATAAACAAACTCTCCACATAGCGATAACGCTTGTCACCTTCGGTGATAGGGCGTGTGTGTTTGATCATGAGTCTGGCTTCTGTGGGTTGACCACTATAACTGACCTTCCGTGTGCCGTAGAAACTTTCTGTGAGTGCTGCTTGCCCTGCGATGGCATATTTGAGTTTGCTCAAGTTTTCCAAGCCAAAGCCGCCGCGAATTTTGCTGGTGCGTATGGCAAAGTTTTTAAGTTGTTCTAAAAAGCCCGGGCTGTCTGTTTCTGAATCACCGTACCAGGCTTTTTTATCTTCTGGCTCCATGGTACGACCCAAGTTGTCACCAAAATATACAGTCATACCGCCATTTTGATCCAACAATATAACCATGGTTCCGTAGTTCTTGCCTGTAGGGCCTACCCAGCCAAAACTAAACATGTCTGCTTCACTGGAATCCGGAACGCCGCGCTCATTGACAGCGGGTTTTCCAGTCTTGGTGCTGAGTGCATCCACCTCAAAGTCGCGGGTGATCAGCAGATCGTTGAGTTCGCTTGCGATTGAATTCTGTGCCATGATGTATTTAGTTAACTTCTACATCATCACAGAGATGAACGGATAGGGTTCAATCACTTCAGATTCGTGATCTTTCATCTGTGTGTCCAGTTCTGTATAGTAACTTTGCAGGGTAACAAGCATACGCACCGCTAGAATTGTGGCCATGATCAAATCGTCAGTTTCGCCGGGTTTGGCAGCATAACTGGTGCCATGTGCTACAAAGTTCTTGAGTTCACTGATCAGACTTGCACTATTCACACGCATACGCCCGCTCTCGATCAAGTTTTTTAGTTTAGAACAGGCAGCGATCTTGGCTCGATTTGTGGTGTTGTAGCCCTTGCGGAAGCGTCGTGTGGTAGGGCTAGAAGCATCGCTAAGGAAATAACCCTTGATGTTTTCTTCACCGTATTCCATGATGGATATCAAGGCTGCTTCACCAATGGTATTGTTTTCCACACTGTAGTAGATGCTCTTGTCATCGCCTACAGTATCATGCAAGTGTTTGATGATGTCGGCCATGATACGCACTTGTTCTGGAATAGGAGTTTTGTTGTGCCGCCATTCGCCCACTTGGCGTGTGGTGTTGGCTTCAAATATCTGGATGGCAGCAGGATCACCACCGGTGCCGAGACTAGGGTCTAGTGCCACCACATACACTTGATCTTTGCGTATGGGTTCAAACCAACGCACTTGCCCTGTTCTGTGTATAGGGTCCTTGTGTTCCAGATCCAACAGTTTGGCAGGTGCAATCAAGGTCTCATCATTTATAATAAATTCACAATTCATCTCTCGACGGAAACGATCATCACCCAACTGGGCTCGCATGTTTTCACCCCAAGCAGCATCACGGTCCGGGTGTTCTTCCCAATAACTACGATATGCTTTGAATCCGTTCATGCCCAGGGGTGTGGGGTTGCCGTATTCATCTTCACACTTGTTGGCACCTTTCCACAAGAACGCAAACTGATCCTCGTCCGAGTTGGGTGTGCTTGTGATGATGGCTTTACCACCTGTGGCCAGTGTGGGTGATATACTTGTCCAAAATTCTTTGGCTATGGTGGGACGCACATAGGCAAACTCGTCAGCGTAGAGCAAGGTAATACTCATACCACGACCGGTTGTTTCTGTTGTGGTTGCACTCACTATGCGGCTGCCGTTTTCAAAGTCTATTGAGCCTTTGTTGTAGTTGGTGGCACCTGCTCGGATGTGATCTGGGCACAGTTCATAAGCAAAGCGGATGCGCTGCATGATCTCTTGAGCACCGGTGTATTTGTGTGCAGCGATCAGGATGGTAGAGTCTGGCACGAACATGGCATACCACAAGATGTATCCTGCTGCTGATGTTGATTTGCCGGTCTGTCGCGGCATCATGGAGATTGAATAGCGGTAGTTATGATATGTGTCAATCAGTTTCTTCTGATAATCAAAAGCATGATACAGCATCTTGCCCTGTGTGGGATGCTGGATGTAGAAGAAGTTGTCCATGAAGTAGGCTGGGCCTGTGTCAGGGTCAGCACATTTCAAGAACTCTTCCAGTTGTTGTTCTGTGAATTTCTGACGACGGTGTGGTGCTTTGATCAGCACCGTTTCATTAGCAGCGGCCATAGTCAGTTAGTTATGCCGAATTATTCGGATCGGCCACATTTGGCTCTTTTGGCCTTGGTCAGATTCCCAAAGTCCACTGCCCATTCCGATCCAGGATTGAGTTCTCGAGCATTTGGTGGAAATGCATAGTTCACTCTGCTATCGCGTTCGATCAGGTCCACTGGCACACGGAACCGTGTTAGATCATTGCCCAGATTTGGGTAGGGTGGTACATGTGGAAACATCCAGCCTGCGATCTCGTTGGTCTGATTGTTTATAACGATCTTGTAGAACGCATGTGGCACAACTACGCCGTTGCCAATTCTCTTGTCTTGTGCATTGTAGATAGCACCCACATAGACGGTGAAACTGTTGTTGTGTTGCACAGCCCAACCACGGATTGATGTTTCCAGCAGTTTCCAGATACCACGATTCAAACTTCCGGCTTGTGGAGCCATGTTGGTCATCAGGAATGATTCAAATTCTACTTGTTGGTCCCATGATAAATCACCATCTGGGCTCATGTGGCCTTTGTCGTAGCCAGTGCCGGCATAGTCATCGGGTGTGGCACCATTGGGCACTGATTGATCTGTAGCAAACGCATTGGTTCGTGCCACACAGCCTAAAGCGTTTTTTGGTATGAGTTCGTAGGAAACAAATCTAGGTATCTTGGCTGTGATATCGTAGCCCACAAGATATGCTTGTCTACAGATAGGTTGTGTGCCTATAGCAGCAGGCATGCCATAAGGTGCATGCACAGCACAGGTTCGAATGTCTTGCGGTGGTCGTTGTGTCCAAGCCTGTGCTGTGGCCGCGAGAAAAATTAAAGAGATCGCTAAAAGTTTTTTCATAGATTACCTTGGGTAGCCTTTGAAGCCGCGCACAGGACTTTGATGATTTACCATTGAGGGCTCTAGGCTGTTTGGTGTACTTACTTGCACTTTTTTATCGGGTAGTCCTGCCATTTTTAGCGCCTGGTCAATCACTGGTTCAACTGTGGCATTGAATCCGGCCACAACTGCATGCTCGCCAAATGCTGCTTCTGCCGACCAAGCAGGCATATTGGGTATTTTGTCTGGGCCGGCATCGCTTCTGGCACGAGCCATGGCCACACCAAATCTATATATTTGGTATGGGTCTGACGAATTTACACCGGGCAACACAAACACATGATTCATAGGATCTGCTTGCTCCGGCGGTAAAGTTTTTTCTTCAGTGATAAACTCTCGTGCTCTCATCTTGCATATCCTTTGAATGCTTTGATAGGACTTACTGTGCTAGTGCTGGGGATTTCCTGACTGCGAAGATCACCCTTGTTGAGATCTTGAAATTCAGATCCTATGGCCTTGTAAGCCATTTTTAACATGTCGTGTTCTTCGGGTGTGTAAGGTGCTGCAATGTCATAACGACCGGCCCAGGATTCACCATCTATGTCAGGCACAAAAGTTCCATCGGTGCTGGCTGCTGCCATCATGATACGATTTAGTTCATACACTCGATCGGCTCGATTAGGATCAACAAATTTGTGTAGACCTACTGTGGCAAAACTTTTTGTTTTGCTGAGTCGGCCTACTGCTTGTCCTTCAGAGATGAACTCATTTGCTCGCATGTTAGATGCCGTTTGAGCCTGCTTTAGCGGATGATGCTGTGCCTAATGCGACGGCTGTAAAATTTGTGCCTGTTAAGATCAAATAGTTGCCTGCGCCCACATAAATTTCTTGGATGGTTCCATTGGGCACAGATACTGCATTGGCATACAAGTTGCCAGTGGCAGTGCTCATGGTAGCATTGGCAGGAACACCGTTGGCCTGTATGTAAGTCAGTTGTTGCACATTGACTTGATAGGTCACATTATTGCTTTCAGAATTGATCTGGGCTTTGTCTGTGGTCCATAACACATTGCCGGCTGTGTCCTTGATTACTTGAATAGCCATTATTTGTTATCCTTATTTAGATCTGCCACTGCCACGGGACGGAACAGATTTGTGGTCTGGCTCAGCACACCGGGGATCATCACAGGTTGATTCCGCACTTCCTGTGGCGTAGGTGCGGGCGGATGTCGTTCCGACAACCGTGCCATGGTCTCTGCGTAGGTCTGAAATTGATTGGTCATACGATTACCTAAGTCCAGCAATTTCCATCATGCGACGCAGTTCGTGATCACCGTCTGATCCCATGCGGTCATTTTGATGTGCGATGATTGGAGTAGTAGTTTGGCCAGTTGACTTTGGACCATTCAATCCACCGCTGTACATCATGGCATCGTCTGTACCTTCTTCGTCTGTGGGCCAATCTGGTTCATTTTCAGACGCATCAGTGTCGCCGTAGGCTTCTTCTATTTCATTATATCCACCTTGGCCAGCAGATGCCGCACCGGGTGTTCTAAAAGATGGAGCCTGGCCGGCTCGTCCCAGTCTTGCTGTTTCTGCATCGTGCTGATCAGGGTCAATGTCGGTTACATAAGGAGTTCCGTCTGGATTGGTTGCGATATTTTCCATCATGCCATCGCATTCGCATTCAGTAGATCCACATTCTTCGCATGGCTCATCACCGTGCATGTGATTGATATTGTGCAAAGCATCCATGTCAGAATCATCACCAGTCATGGCGTGGATATGTTCATCACCATGCCCTAGTCCAGCCATCTTCAGCAAGCCGGCCAACATCACAGCATCTTCATCTGTGGCAGTAACTGTAAGGCTTTGGCGCGGACCGCCGTGATCGTCGTTGTTCATGCTCATGTTGATGTTCATTGACTCAGAGATCATGTTTTCCAACTGACGATTTAGACTGTCGTAGATACCTTTGCCGTAACTATGGCCGCCAGACTTGGGTGCAGCAGCACCAGTAGCAACTGATCCAGAAGTTGTAGTTTCATCCACTTCTTTTTTCTTCTTGTCTTTTTTCTTCTCGTCGTACTCAATGTCCTTGGTAACTTTCTTACCGGCTCGTTCAGCTTTGTCATCTTCGCTACCACGGCGTTTACCGTGAATACCGTCTTTTCTCTTCTCATCGTATTCGATATCTTTGGCTACCTTGCGGCCGGCTCGTTCGGCACGGTTATCACGCTTGCTGGTTCGCTCTTCGTCCATTTCCATATCGTCGCCGCTGTCATCGTCATTCTGATTCTGCATGTAGTCATCCACAGCAGTCATCATGCCTTCGATCTTGGCCAGCTTGGATTGCACCCATTCTGGCAGATTATCCTCGTCACCTAGTATCTTTTCCAAGGCTTGTGCATGGCGCACCACAGTCTTGATATCGTCCTTGGCCATTTCGCCTTCGCGATCGTATTCACCTGAATCTTGTGGCTCAATCATGTCTTCGGGCATGTCGCCTTCTTTGGTCATGAGTTTTGATGTGCCTCGATTGATTTTAGCGCCAATCTTCTTGCCCATGCCTGCTCCAACCTTACGGCGGCCTACAGCACCACTTGGCTCATCATCGGCACCGGCGTCGTGTCCTGCACCGCTGTAGTTGCCTTTCACTGCACGATGGCGTGTGACACCTGGTTCAGAGGTATCAATTCTACCACCGGTGCTTGACCTACGGCTAGTGGGTTCGTCGTCTAGGAAACTTTCGTCCATGTCAGCATGAGGTTTGCGACCTTTGCTTCTTGCCCATTCGTCTTCTGCGTCATGACGACGTTGATTACGGGCCCTTGCAAAATGATCACTTGCAAACTCATCGTCTTGTTGTTGTCCGCGTTGATAACTGCTTTGTCCTCTGCTGCCAACTGCTTTCTTCATAGCATCGGCTGCTACATCGCCTAACATTTCGTCCACTTCTTTCTTGGCACCAACAATCTTGTCAGCGAAAGTGATCTTGTCAAAAGGTTTTGCCAAAGCAGCAAATTTCTTTTGCTTGGGTGTCATTGGCACGCCACCTTCTTTTACCGGATCATCAATGGCCTGTGGAGGATACATGGCTGGCTTCTTTGGAGCAGGCTTAGGTGCCACAGGTGGGCGAGGTGCGCTGGCTTTGGGTGCAGGCTTAGGTGGTGGTGTCCAATCATCCACATGTTGTGGAGTGGCATCAACTTCGTCTAGCCCTAATGCTGATTTGATGCGTCCTCCCATGGTCTTACCATATGCAGATTTTTCTTTGTTATGCCGCATTACATCACCTAACCGATCGCCCACATCTTGAGCTCGACTAAACCCTTTAGTTGTTAACTCACTATTGCGTTTCTTGTCAGAAATACGAGGATTATATAATTGAAATTCATTGCTGTATTCTTCTGCGTCGGCTTCGTCGCCGCCTCTGTCACCTCTTATATCTAGATGGCGAACATGTGCTTCATCCGTTATGCTTTCATCATACTTGTCATACTGGTTGCGAATCTTTTTCATGGTGCTATCACTAGCATTGTTTCTTCCGGCCTTTTGTAATGCCTGCATACCTTGATCACCATATTTCTTTTTGCCAAACGCAGCTTGTAATGCACTTTCATCCATGTCTTTCTTGGCACTGCGAGCAGCAGATTTCATTGGCTCTTTGCGATTTCCGTCTTTGTCAAGATCCAAGAAGTCTGGCTTGCCGCCTTCCTTCATTGTGGACTTGTAAGGCTTGAGTTGAGATTGATTCACGCCTTCTTTGGTTGGGAGACCCGGTGGCGTTATCGGTACGGGTCTTGTTGCTTCGTGCTCGGCCCAGCGTTTTTGCATATACCGATCAAATTTAGCTGTTTCAACACTTGGAATTTGTCCTGGTGGACCATAATGTTTTGGAGGCTCGACACCTTCCTTTGTAGGGTGACGCAGTTTGTTCAACACAGCACCTGCCACACGCTTGCCTGCTTCTGCACTGCCATACTTCTTGGCAGCACCAGCAGCGATCTTGCTGAAGTTCTTGCCCGGCTTGCCGATGTCTTTGCCGGCTGCGGCTTTCTTGGCTGAATAGTCAGCGGCTGCTTCCATCAACCGGTTGGGTGCAGGCTTGGCTGGAGCAGATTGGGCATCTTCAGCCAATTGCTGCTTTTTAGCCAAGTCGGCCATCTTCTTGTTCATGTCATAGAAAAAATAATCGCTCATGGTTTATCCTCTTGGTGTTGCGAAAGTAGCAGGCCGTGGCGTGCGTTTGACATCAGTCATTGGACTCTTTGTGTCCTGCTTGATATCATTGGTGGTTTTTGCTGGAGGTGTTTTGCCACCGGCTACTGTGAAATCTGAACGATATGCATTTTGTAATACCGCATGTTTGTATGGATCACCGGAGTAATCTTTCTTCAAGGCCTGCTGTTCGGCATCAGGTGCAGGATAATCGGTATCAGCGATCAAGTCCTTGTTCTGTGCGTTGATGTCAGAAATTTCTTTGTCAATGCTGTCTACATATGGTTGTGTCAACAGTCGGATCCTGTTGGGATTGAACCCTAACAGTTGAGCCAGTTGTTGTATCTGTGGTTCGATAGCCGGATAACGGAAACTCACATCCACTGACGTAACCATGTCATTTTCTTCGTTGGGGAAGTCTTTTAATAGTCGCTGCACCGGTGTGGTCTTTTTGCCTGACATCTTGACAATGTCAAACTGTTCGAGTTTTTGTTCCAGATCCTTGATAAAGGTTGGGGGCACATCGCCCAGGATCTTGATCCTGTAATCGTATGTGCGTTCGCTTTCTGCAAGATATTGGTGAAATTTTTTCATATCAGAGTCCTATGTGATATTTATACTTTTTTGGCATTTGTCTTTCTATCGCCTAACAATCTATCCAACAATTCATTGCGATCCAACACATGGCCTTGGCCTTGCTGTGGTGGGTCTCGATCTGAATCTGCGAGTTTGGCATCCAGATTTGCTTTTTTTAACTGCAAATCGATCATTTTCAACTTCTTGCTCATCTTGGCCTGTTTGGCTGTGAGTGCATGCCCTAGCATGGCGCCTGCTACACTGAATATCTCAGCAGCAAATCTTGAATCCACATTCATACCCAAGTCCATGAGATCCTTGTAACTGCCTTTGGCTAGATCGGCCAGTTCATCCATCTCACTATCTGACGACGACAAGTCACGCACACCCGGCAGGGCAGCATCAATCTTGTCGATGGCATTGTCAATCTCAGCCATCACTGACTGGGTTTGTTCGGGGGTGTAAACCAGCTCCTCTTCAGGATCTCCAGAGGGCGGTAAGTCGAATAACTCTTCGAGTTTTTTGGTCATACCATATTTACCGGATCTGTCAACCCGGCTTATGGAACATGTCGTCTTCAGTTATGACTCGGAAATGTATGCCTGCTCGCTTGCACCAAGCCTGTGCTGCTGCCCATTTGGCATAGTTGATGGCCACAACAGCACGGTCCTTGCTGTTCATCTTGCTTTCAATCACGCTTTGTTTTTTGGGTTTGATCTCGATCATTTCGGCGCGTTGAACATTGCCCTTGGTGCGATATGTGATAAAGAAATCCGGCACATACATGGAGTTTTTGCCGGTTATGGGATTTTTATAAGGTATGGCTATACTTTCGCTGGCCCATTGGATCACCGCATCGTTCTTGTCGCAAAAACGCATGAATGAGTGTTCCCACCCTGATCGATATCTGGGTTTGTTTTTGCCCACATACTTGCCCGGGTTGGTAATGAGGTACTCCCCGTTGGCCCAGCGGCTCATGCCAACACATTCCTTGCAGTATAGTAGTTAGGCGTTGACAAGGCGCCAAACCCCAACAATGTGCTAGTGCTTCTCAAGTTGTTGAGATAGTAGGCCAAGGTTTGTGTAACCTGTATTGAATTTTGTCCTTGTATGTTAGACAAGATGGTCAACACCGAGGTTTGAGTAGTATCTGCTATTCTAAACAATGCCACTGTGAAATTGCCGGCGGCAAGATCTGTTGTAAACACTGATTTCATATAACTGAATACTACATCATACTCTTCTGCACTTACAAATTGCTCGTATTCGTAGAATTGATCGTAGATCCTGACTGTGAGGTCTACATTGGTATTAAGTGAATTTACTGTTCCGCCCATGATTATCTCGTTGGTGGTATATATGTGCCAATTGAAGGTATTGGTGTGGTTGGTGCTCTAGGAAAAATAAATCCAACACCGGAATTTTGTGATTGTCGCACCTGTGCTGGTATGGTATTTCTTAGAACACTTTTTAGTGCAGCATTGGCTTCTTCGCTTACCACTGATTTTAATGGTGCATTTTTCCAAGTGTTATAAAGTGTTCCGGCTTTTTGTATCGCACCAATTGGGTTTAAACTGCCGGTTTGCAAATCTTCCACAATACCAATTCCTGCATCTAATAAGCCACCTTGCCCTAACACAGTTTGTGTGCTGCCCGGCCTTGCCAGACTTGATTTTATATTATCATAATATGCAGGATCAGCAAATCCAATCACATTGGTATCTGGTCGATTCTTACCAATAGCACCCGAATAGTATTTCACTGTTTCATAGTCGATAGTCATGGAATTTTGCATGATACCTGCAGGTTCACTGTAATTATAAGTGTCGTGCTCCCAACTTTTGATCAGTGGATTGATTAAAGTATACGCTGCCCATTTGTGTTGATCCATTCCGTAGATAGTGATATCTTTAAAGAAAGCAGGTTTACCTGAATTCTGATCTCCACCTGAGTTTGTGCCCGGGCCACCAGCACTGCCTTGATCAAAACTTTCGCCAATATATCCCCAGTCGTTGACCACACGATCATTGGTGTATATGTCTCGAGAATTATAAGTGAATCCGGATTGAGTTTGCAGGGCGCCAATACTTCCATTTTGTGCAGCCGGCCCGTAGGCTTGATTGGGATCTTTGTAATAGTAACTGTAGTAGTTGTACCACATGTTACGTATTAAATCACCACCATCATCGTGAAATGTAACTGCTACCGAAGTATAGTTGATCTTTTTCTGTACCACACGTTTGCGATTGTATTGATTCAGTATTTCTGTGTCAATAGTAAACTTAGGTAACTGTATGGTCTTGACCATGAGGCCAATGGTGGCTTTTTCTGTGCTGCTGTAAATTGCACCCAAACTAGGAATCAACGATGTGTTGAGATTAAAGTAGCAATGGAACAGAAATTTGTTCCGTGGTGCATACTCGTAACCGTTGGCGAGAAAGGTCTTGGAAGCATGGGCATAATCTTTAAGACCTTGCCCACCAAAAAACCCCTGAAGGAAATCTTGTCCCCAGGACATTTCTTATTATCCTGTTACAACGTCGTTGACAGTTCTAGCAATGGTACTGCCAATACCAGTTCCGTTAGGTGTTTGGTTAGCATTGTCGTATCTGATTGTGAGACCAATTTGCATAGCCTTGCTTTCGCCATAACTGGCAGTGCCATAGTCGGCACCTTCAAGCATGCAACCATACAGTTCCCAAGTTTCCAGCACAGTAGGTGTGGCAGCGCCGTTACCACCATCCAGTACTTCAAAACGTGTGGTAAATTTGTAATCAATACCCGATGCCGCACTGGCCATTTCCAAGAAGTCCATTTGTTTCTGTATTTGCTCGCCGACTAGACGACTTACAGCACCCGATGCATCATCACGCAGATTGCAAGTGGTAGTAGCCCACTTGTATTTGCCTGCCAGATACAATGTGCTATTGTAGATTGGAATTGTGATTTCATCAAAGGTCACATTGGGACGCTTGAAGTCAATTACTTGTTTTGTAAGTTCTGTTCGTGGTGTGCTCACACCAAAGTTTTCAAATACCACTCGGAAGCGGTAACTGAGTTTGGGCATGAGCAAGCCTTGGTTACTGTTACTTTGATCACTTGCCAAGGGCACAGTCATTCTGGTTAATGATGAAACGGCCATATTAGTATTCTCCTATGCAGTTATTTATGTCTGTCGAGGCCAAAAAAAATGGGGTGTTGCCACCCCATTTTTGATTTCTTCCGATTATTGGATAGAAGTTTGCGTTGCAGTCTGTGAATTAGCAATCGCCCCAGTGGATTTGATACGCAGCGGAATATAGATAAATTCCACTGATTTTACTGGTTCGATTGCAATATCAACAATCAACTCATTGTTATCAATGGTAAACGGTGTGTTATTGCTGGTATCACAAATTACCAAAAAGTCATAGATACCGCGTTTGGCCACAAGATTGATACACAATGCATTTATAGAATTGGTTATTTCATTGCGTGTGATCTGATCATTGGGTTCAAACAAGAACTGCTTGCCGATCTCTTCCAATCTACCACGCATGTATGCAATCAAACGTGCCACATTGATGCGGTTCAATGCTGTTGCTTGATTGTACAATGTCTTATTACCAAAGTTGGTAATACCCACTCCGGGAATAAACGTGATTGGGTTGATAGAGTTGAGGTATTCAACATCACGCAGGCCTTGATTGTTACCGATGGTAACAAATTCACCTGTGGTTGAGTTGATGTACCCAATCTGAGCAGCATTATCAATCACACCTCGACGTGTACCAGCAGGTGCTAACCAAGGATAACTCACACTATCGCTACGGATAATTGTGCGTACCATCATATGGCTAGGTGCTGTGACCACTGTGCTTCCACCTAGATCTGTGGTTTGGCAACTGGGGTAGAACACGCCAGCATAAGGACTATTGCTTTGTAACCCATCACCGGCATATATTCCTAACCCGCCGTTGTTTGTGGCCCAGGATGCAATATCATTACCATTGGGTCCTAATCTCATTGGAGTGTCACCCACAACAAATGCTGTGTTATTACGCTCATCGTTAAGTGCAACCATGTTGGGTATCAATTCGGGGTACGCAGTACATGCCAGAAGATTGTACTGTGCTTGTTCTTCACGAGCAGTTACGCTGGTATCAATACCAGATTTCAATGCTGCCACAATCAATGCACGTTGAGCTAATCTTCCCATGTTAGGGGATCCATCGGCACGATTTCCTGATGCTGTGACCCATGAGTTAGTTTCCAGCGGACTCCAATACGCAATCTGGGTGGCTGGATTCTGATTGGTATTGCTACCTTGAATGGCCACATACAATACTGTGTTATACAATACCTGGTCGCCCACGGCATAAGTGGTAGAGGAACTCCATGTTGCATAAGAGAACGATGCGGCATTGAAGTAATCAACTTCAAATTGCTTGACATTAAATCCTGAACGTCGTGAATTCCACAGCAGCATACCTGCGGGGTACAGTGTAGGATCTGGTGCATCGGCATCTAAATAATTGCTTGTAAGCAAACTGACTATGGTAGGGTAGGCATCAGTTATAGGATTCACTAGACCTGTGCTGCTCCAACGAGCATCAGCAAACAATATACCATTTGAACTTTGTTGATCAGAGTTATCAATCAATACCCATTGATTCACGCCCTCTACTGTTTGCCAACGATTTAACAAAGGATACAGTTCAAGATTGCTGGTGTTAACCCACAAATCACCATATACCAATGGAGTTCCATCAGTCTGTGTAGTAGGTGCTGTGACAGCAATGATAGGACCAGTTGGGTTGGTTGTGCTCAAATCAAAACCACGAGTATCGTTAAAATCATTTTGATAACCTACCCAACTTGAACCATTGTTGATCATGATATCAACTTGATTGGTAGTGGAATAATACCAATATGTGCCCGAGGCAGGATCTTGATTAGGTGCTATGGCACTGGCTGTATAAACCAATGGAATCCAGCCACTGAGTTGCAAATATGCAGTCAAATTATCATCAACAATGTTTCTGCAACCTGTGGTGCTGGTAGTAAATCCAGCATCAGCCAAAGGTGTTCCTGTGACGTTTTGTAACAAAATCACACCGCCTTGAGTTTGTGTCATTACAATTGCACCAGAACTGTTTACACTGGCAACCACATAAGGTAAACCAGCAGATGACACAGCAGTAACAAAGTCAGCGGTGGTATTGCCATTGACTGTGACTGTGACTGTGCTGGTAAGACTACCTGAATTTGCTATGCTGGTAGTCACAGTAAACTGATTGCCATTTGTTACTACAGGGGTACTAGTGCTGCCTGTGACCACTGTGGAACCTTGTGAAGTACGTTCAAACACCTGCAGAGTGTAGGTGCTGTTGTAAGGCAGTTCATTTTGAACTTCTGACCAATACGTAGTCGCAGTAACAGGATTCTGATTCAGATTGGAATTCTGTAGAGACTCATATGTTAGTGTTTCATACAATACTCGATCTCCGGTTGCATAGGTTGTAACACTACTCCATTCAGATATACCGCTTGGAGCAGGATCCACATTGTATTGTGTATAAGTTGCGCCAACTATGATGTTTTTACCACCGCCTGTGGCATCTAGATTGGCATTAGCATTCCAGTCATTTTGATAAACAGGGGCTGCTTGTTGTACCCACTGTGCTAATGCAGTGTTGTATTTCTGAACAGACATGAATGTGCCAAGATTTTGTGCAGTAGTCTTGTTCCACACGCTGCCTGTAGGACGTGGTGTATCGTCGGTGGTTCTCCAGCGAGGAAATACATAGTTAGGACTTTGTTGTAGTCCAGGTGCATAATATGTAACACCAGAGGTGAGTCCCAGTGTGGTCAGCAATCCCGAGGTTGATCCCACCGGATTGATATAGATAATACCATCATCTGCTGTTGATCCGTCGGCAGTGGCTTCACTGTTAGCGAACAAGCACAATTTATTATCAATCACAGCAGAATAGACGCCAGTGATATTAGCAGTATTGATAGCACCGCTGAGTCCTTGGATGGTGTTGTTGGTTGATGCAGGAACTGCTACACTGGTACCATTGATCACAATGGTATTACCTGCGCTAAGAGTTGTTGTTACTGCATTGGCACCTTGTACCGCAGGGTAACTCAATTTCCAATCATCGCTACCTACCAGTACCCAAGTGTTGTACAAATCGCTGAGAGTGGTAGCATTGCCCGAGGCTGCTATCACTGCACCATTTTTATAGTACACAGGATTGGCTGTATTGGTGGCCACTACTGCGTAGTCACCAATTGCACCGTAATCTTGCAGTGGTACACCACTTTGCAGAGAAGTAGTGGTAGTGATCACCGACGGCACGGTTGGACTAAATGCGCCGGTAGTTTGATTCCATTCAAAAATTCCCCACTGTGTATTTACAGTGTCTAACCAGTATGAGCCATTGGCAGGGTCACCGGTGGGGCGGACCAAAGTGGCTGTGAGTTCGGTAAGATCAATATCCACACGTTGTACATAAGCACGGTTAGTTACACCCAATGCACTGTATGCTGCCAACAAGCCATATTCGTTCAACTCATAGCCATTGATAGGAGTGCCAATTGTGGTTTTGTAGAAAAACGGATTACCAAAAGTGGCGGCAAGATCACGCTGACTGGTGATCAGATACACTCTGTTGGCGTTAACTGCTAATGTTCCTGCTGCTACACCAACTCCGCTACCAGAAACTTTGTTCTGTGCTGTGGAGATTAAAAAGTAAGGTACGCTGTTGGTGGATGCCGGTAAGTATTGACTCTCGTCAATTACGGTGACTTGAACTCCAGGTGATACTAATGGTGTTGCTGGTACGAATGATGTTGCCATTTTGGCTCCTTTAAAACTGTTACAGATATTTATCGGATGCCTACAAAACCAGGGGTGTTGCGATGCCCTTTGCAAAGGTTTGTGTATAAATACACCATGAGACCCATATGCACAGCCTGCAATCAACGTCCGGTAGCAGTAAATTATTGCCGAAACGACATCACGCACTATCGCACCAGATGCGATCATTGTATCCGGAGAAAAAAGAAAATCAAGCCGCCAGAAGCGTTGTGGAAACGGGCAGGTTACAAGAAAAAACCCGCATGCGATCGATGCGGGTTCAAGCCTAGGTTTGCTAGCCAAATCCTAGTTTATCACATGGACGGCAATATGAACAATGTGGATCTTAAAAATCTCAGAACTGTGTGCCTAAACTGTGTAGAAGAGGTCAGACGGCTTGACGTTCCGTGGGTGCCAAATCCGCTGCAAGCAGACCGCTGAGTTGGCGGTATAAACCATCCACTGTGGAATTGTTTTCCACAACATGATCAAATGTTGTGCCAGCCCAGGAGTATTCACTGGCATGCACACCTTCTTTATCCAACCAACGCTGTGCTGCTTCGTCACCGTGATTGGCCTTGGCTGCTATGTCATACCAGTGCGGAATTATCCCACGCTGGATCCAGATCACACGCCCGCCGATATTCTTGATAGCAGCCACTTCATTGTAAAATCTACAGTCCGAGATCACGATGTTGTCCGAACTTTTTCGCAGTTTGTTTTCCAAACTAGCAATCCATATATCAGTGTGGAAAGCATTCCTGCCCACTTCTGTGCCCCAGTGTTGCAGAGCCCAGCGCGGTGTCAAGTGTGGCATTCCAAGCCGTTCTGCCCACCAAGGATCCACTTGCTCACGCCACTCTCGTGCGGATTTTGTGCGGCCTTCTAACAATTCTCGATCCCAACCAAACACAGCGGCCACAGCGTCTTTGAGCGTGGCAGCAAATGAGTCACGACGAAAGCCGTGAAAGTTTACCAAATAGTCAGCAGCAGTGTCTTTGCCCGCTGAAATAAATCCGCAGATTCCAATGATCATGATAGTGCCTTTACATTTAGATGTTGAAGTGTGACCTGTAGAAGATCGATCTGTCTACGACAATCTTCCAGTGCGTGATGGCTCGCAGGTGGCTTACCCAAGCCCGGATATAGAGCATATACAGTTCGAGCATCTCTTACTCTGTAGTATTGCCAAGGCAGCGGGCGGCCGAAACTCTTGTAAGCATGCTCAAGAATGTTCATGTCAAACGTAGGACCATTGGCCCATATCGTTTTGCTTTTCCAAATCAATCGACCCAATTCTTCCAATGCCGTATCTAGTGGAATACGATTGTCTAATCCAAAGGCTTCTTCCTGTGCTTCAGCGGGTTGTGTAGCCCACCACTCAATCGTGCCCTGTTCTATGTTACGGCCAGGTTGACTGTCCGGATCGATTCGAGCATAGAATTGTTGTTTGTGATAGCCCGTGCCCAGTGGGTCAAATGCCTGGGCGGCGATGGTCAGGATACAGGCTTCAGGGCCTGTGCCTACCGTTTCAATATCAATCATTAGATCAGCCATGTGCTAATTATAGCACAGATCTTATCCAATCACAAAGGTTAATGGCTGACTTCCATCAACATAATTCACCAATTGCTTGATGAGATCTGCCATCTCTTCTTTGGCTTCAGATTTCATAGCAGCACCGTTTAGTGTGCCGCCGCCATTGGGTCCGGCGATAGTGCTAAATTTCTCACGGGCCTCACCAATGATCATCTTACAAGCCGCTACAGTGTAATCTCTGATCCATTGCTGGATTTGGAAATCACTCAACAATTGGATCTCGGGTTTGAGATTGTAGGTCCATAGCAATACTACTTCGCCGCCACCTGCTGGATTACGGATGATTTGCAGTTTCTTTGTGACCGGATTCCAAGTGTAATTTAAGAATCCACCAAACATCCTAGCAGCCAATTCCACATATTGACTGTAGAAATCGTATGTAGCAAGACCGCCTGATTGGTTGAAGTTGATCAAGTACACATTCATCGTTGCTTGACTGAACGGATCAAAGTTTGATCCCATAGGGCCTGACGCTATACCAAAAGTGCGTTTGAAGATCTGTCGCACACTCTGCACTTCCTGTGGAAGGGTGTAGATGTTTTGCTGGTTGACCAACTGCATGAAACTGTATGACTCTTCATACGCGGCGTTGGCCCGTTGGCGGTAAGTGCCAATGGTCTTCTGATATGCTGCTTCAAAGTGGGCTGGGTCCAGTTCAATGTCAATGATCTGGCTGCCCAGTTGCAGGCGCACATACTCAAAAAGGTTGTTTTTGAGCGTTACTAGGTCTATTTGTTGTTGTTCTTCCATTGGGGACTCCGTCCCCAATATTTAGCACATTACCAGACCTTGAGTATGATCAAGTTGTCGTTGCCACGCCCATTCCATTGGGTTTCTGTGGTGCTCAACTCTTTGAAGATCTTGCGAGTTGCTGGCTTGCCTGCCGCCAACAGTGCTTTCAAGGTTTCTGCTGGCTTACGCAGGGTTTTCTGCGAACTTGCGCCTGTGTCAAAGCCAATCACAGCACTGCTCTTTACTGTAAAGTTGCCGCGATGTGCATCACCAACCACATGGATCAGTTTGCGTTTCACAGTGTCGTACAGCCAGGCTTCTGTGGCATCTACCAGTTTCACAGCAGGCTCACTAACCAGTTTGAGATCTGGGAATGTCTTGAGATACTTGAACTTGGCTGTTACTTTTTCAGCACTCACTGCTTTCTTAGCCCGCGGTTTGCGTTCCACTTTCTTGATCTGCACATAATTATTGCAGTCAGTTATCACTTGCTCAGCAAACTTTACCAGTTGCTTGAGTTGAGTTTTGGTCAGATAGCCGTAGCCTTCTACCAACTGTGCATCCTTGCCTGCCACTACTGCTTCCAGTTCAGTGAGGTGGTTTTTCCAGATTTGTTGGATCTGATGGATCAACTGCGGTGCTACATTGTGCCCACGGATGATTGTGATGGGTTGGAATTGTGCTGACATTTTAGCACCTGCGGCAATAAAGTCGTCAAACAGGCCTTCGATCTCGCCGGCGCATTCACTGGCTTTTTCTTTGAGACGATCCTGGATGGTAGGGCCAGCAGGTTTTGCTTCCACTGCTTCAGTGGGCTCTGCTTGTTTTTCTGCCAACAGTTCCAGGATCAAGTTGTCCAATTTGATCTGTTCCTGATCAGTTAGTTCCAAGCCCATAGTGACCATACGGCACAGCCAGCCTGTGGTGAGGCGAACTTGGCTGTCAGGCAGGGTGCGGATACGGCGAGCGTCCTTGGTGCGATTGTGTGCATCCAAGTAAGCACCAATAAAGTCCTTGGCATCTTTCTTGCCGTAGAAATAGTTATACCAGCCAAACGCATTGCTGAACTTGCTGGCGCGGTTTTCCGTGGGTTGCACACGCCACTCAGGTTCGTGCCCAACATATTTTGTGTCAGGGCTACGCGGGTTCAGTGCTTTGATGTTTGCTTTGGCTGCTAGGGTTGCCATATGTGTCCTTACTTAGTTGAGGGGAGATCTCTTACCGCGTCAAACAATCTGCCGGCACGGCTGAGGTCAAAGTTTTTATGCCTATACATGTAGGTGCGCTTTCTTTCTGCGATTTCCAGTGCTGCTGCCAGTTTCCATTTTTCATCAAAAGTGGCTCGCATTATAGCACGACTCATATCTTGTATGTCTATGCTGTATTCTACCCATTTTTCCGTGGCTTTGATCTTGTCGTAGGGAACTACGGCTTTGCTACGATTTGCAGTAGAATATTTTGCAACAAAGTTTGCTACACGCATTCTCTCACCTTTTTAGTGGATAAGTGTGTATTATAGCACACTATGATTTTCTGGTCAAGTCCGCGCACATCAGCACAAAAGTCATGTCTGATTCCTTGCGGAACACAATGTAGTAGGGTGCGGATTCGCTATATCTCCGTTTTCCAAAATACCCAAGCCAATCAGAATTCAGGGCCGACCAGCCGCTGTTCAAGCGACTTTTGCAGATTGCTTCAATCTGGTTGATTTTGTCTTTATGATCCCACCAGCCGTTGAATCGCAGGCCGGCTTCGTACCCGGCCTCTTTGTGCGGTTTATATCTTCGATCTAGCTTTATGACTTTCATGCGAGTATTATAACTGAAGCAGACTTTCTGGTCAACCTGCCCATAAATACAGCACTATGCCAAGACTCAGTCTATACCGTCCCAATCGCACCGCGGATTACCGTTTTTTCGACCGCACAATAAGTGAAATGTATCAGGTTGGTGGGGTGGACATGTATTTGCACAAATACTTGGGACCGCTCACCAACGACAATACCGGCAACAACGATGCCACGCTGCCTAAATACGATAGCACAAACCCGCTGTTTATCGAAGATTTGCTGCTGTTGGAAAACCGTGATCGAGCATATGACAATGATGTGTATGTGATGCGTGGCATTTATCGCCAACAGGATCTTGACTTTGATCTTACCCAGTTTGGCTTGTTCCTGAACAACGATACCTTGTTTATCACATTCCACTACAACAACATGATAGACACCATAGGGCGCAAACTCATGAGTGGTGATGTGTTTGAACTGCCCAATCTCCTAGACTATAATCCCTTGGACTCAGCCATACCCAGAGCGTTGCCAAAATGGTATGTGGTACAGGATGCGTCCTTTGCTGCCGAAGGTTTCAGCCAGACCTGGTTACCTCACTTGTGGCGTGTGAAGGCCACACCCATGGTCAACAGTCAAGAATTCAATGAGATTACCAAACAGCCCTTTGAACCTCTCAACATCTGGGATCCGGGCAATTTCTATCCAGGCGGTGTCACAGTGCTTTATGGCGATACTTACTATACATCAAACAAGAATGTGCCACCGGGCACAGATATCAACAATACGGAATATTGGACCTTGGTTACAAATCCTACTACCATTGAAAATCAACAAAGCACACGGCCAAGAAATCTGGAGATCAACGATGCTATCTTGGCACAGGCAGAGGCCGAAGTACCCACATCGGGATTTGATGTTGTGAAGTTCTATATCGTTGCTACCAATCCCGATGGCACGCCTGCTAATCCTGCAAGTGCCACATACACCGCAGATTATACCATATCTGATGCCAGCCGCACAGTGGCCAATGACGGTAATACACCTAGAGGTGATGGCTACACCGAGGGTTATTTGACCGGAGATGGAGTTCCACCTAATGGGTTGCCTGTCACAGCCGGAATAAATTTTCCAATCAATCCGGTTGCCGGGCAGTTTGCGTTGCGGTTAGATTACTTTCCTAATCGCTTGTTCCGCTTTAACGGTACTGCTTGGATCAAGATCGAGAGCAAGGTACGAACCAATCTCACTCCGGGCTCGACTAACGATACTTTACGCTCCAGCTTCGTTAACAATACATATACTGTGAACACCACGGATCTTGGCAATATACCTAGTCGTCAAAGTCTCAGCCAGGCCTTGATACCTAACGATGCCAACGGTGACCAAGGTGGTAATTTGCCTCCTAATCCATATCCGCCAACACAACCTTATCAGAAGAGCAGTTAACTATGCAATTATTCTTTTACGACGAACAAATACGTCGCTATCTGCTGCAATTCACACGCATGTTCAGTCTATTTGAAGTTGAATACGGGCGCAACGAACAAGGCACAAGTGATCTAATCCGTGTGCCTATACGCTATGGAGATGCTAGTAGACAAGCACAGACCATTCTGAACCAAAACTCAGCAAACAGTCTAAATGCCACACCATTGATGACATTTCACATCACTGCACTTGCTTATGATCGTGAACGAATGCAAGAGCCATATCATGTGAACAAGATGTTTGTGAGACAACGTACCTGGGATCCGGGCACAGAAACTTACGAAACCACACAAGGCAATGCTTTCCAAGTAGAACGTCTCATGCCTGTGCCGTACAAACTCACCATTGACTTGGATATTTGGACTTCAAATACCAATCAAAAGATGCAGTTGTTTGAACAGATCGCCACGCTGTTTAACCCTGCATTGGAAATACAGGCCACAGACAACTATATCGATTGGACTAGTCTCACTGTATGTAATCTCGATAATGTGAGATGGAGTTCTAGATCTATTCCTCAAGGCACCGGCGACCCGATTGACATCATGACCATGACATTTAGCATGCCTATCTGGATCTCATCGCCGGCCAAGATCAAGAAACTGGGTGTGGTGGAAAGAGTTATCGCCAGCATATTTGATGCTCAGGGTGATGCTGTGAATGCTATAAGCAACAATGACTTGTTACTGGGTACACGGGTCAAGGTAACACCTTGGAGTTATCAAGTTCTGTTGTTGGATGGGCAGTTGCAGGTATTGCAACCTCCACAGCCTGTGAACCCAGATCGTATAAGCCTAGCACCATTTGACTTTCCTATAGTGGAAAATCCACAGATAACTTGGCCCACTGTGATCAACGCATATGGTGTGTTACGTCCGGGTATTAGTTACATCACTTTGGACAATCCGTGGAATCCTGATTCCAGCATCGTGGGTACTATCGCTGTGAATCCTGCAGATGATCGATTGCTGATCTACAACATTGATCCAGACACAGCACCACAAAACACATTGAGTCCAGTAGATGCTGTGATCAATCCACTCACAGCCGGACCCGGAAATGGACTAGGTCCTGCTGCTGTGGGACAAAGATACTTGCTGAATGAAAGCACCGGCGATGCTGATAACTCAAACAATCCCATTGCTTGGCAAGGCACCGGTGGACAACCTTTGATAGCCAATGCCAATGACATCATTGAATACAACGGCACACGCTGGGTTGTTGCTTTCAACAGCACTAGCACAGATCCACAATATGTGGTCAATCTTACCACAGGTATACAATACTTCTGGAACGGAACCAAATGGGTCAAGAGCATTGATGGCCTGTACACCGGAGGCTCATGGAACCTGGTATTGTAAAAGCCGTAGGTGTTTGGTTCTATTGTGTAAGAACCCGCTGCTATCTTTATCTACTACGCAACGATTCAAAATACCCAGACACCTGGGGGTTAGCCGGCGGCAAAGTAGAACCTGACGAAACACTGATAGCGGCTGTGGAACGCGAATGTACAGAAGAATTAGGCAGCATGCCCGAATATCAGAAATTGATACCCATTGAAAAATTCACATCACCCGATGGTGGATTTGAATATCATACCTTCTGGTGCAGAGTGGATCACGAGTTTATCCCGGAACTCAATCACGAACATGTAGGCTATGCTTGGATACACAGTGGAAGACTACCAAGGCCTCTACATCCTGGCTTGTGGAACACTGTGAATCTAGATGCTATCCAGAAAAAGATATCAAGTCTAGAAATCACTTGCACCTAGTCAAAGAAGAACATCTGCCACAGTCGGCAATTATCGTTGTTGTATCCAAAATAATCCGTGGCCGAGTGTAAGTATCCAGCATTGAAGATCACCAAGCGATTGTACACATTGCCAAAGTTGTCCACAGGCTCAAATATAGTTCTATCTAGATTCTGACTGCCCGGTCTGAAACATTTGTTTACATCAGGGTGACTGAGATGCCGTACATCTGTGCCCTTGAGTGCGTGTGTGGATGTGCCTGTTTGATAAGGTGCGTTGGGTGTGAGATACAGCATACCAGCCCACCTTTGTGGATCGCAATGATAAACCAGTGGCTCACCTTCTTTGCATACCTGGAATCTACCATTCATTCCGTATTCTTCCCACTTCTCGATCTTACGGTTCATGATGTATTCAAATTCTTCTTTCAATCCTGGAAACAAAAACTGCTGACGGGTGCGATTGCCTATGTAATACTTTCCAATGCCACCTTGGTCGTATTCTTGTTCTAGTGCCAACTTTCTGATAGCGTCAGGGTCTTGATAGAAGTTGTCTACAATCCATACACCTGGCCTGGGTTGCGGGTTGATTATGTCAGATTTTTTTCGAGATACATGCACAGCAGGTGCTGACTTAGATTCCTCCAACGGAGACTTAGGCATGCCACAGATCTTTAAGTTGTGATTGATAGCATCTATATAAATTTGATGCATTTTAAAGTTGTTTTTGAGATGTACCATGATCTGGCGGCTTTGTTCAGTAAGGCCCACATGCCAACTTGCCACACCTTTCTGGAACATCAATCCACAATATCCCGGATACTGATCAGTGATCACGGGTGTGCGATCAAAGTTACCATAGGTCAAACCCAACACTGCTGCGGTGTAACTTTCCTGCCATTCTCTTCTTTTCTCGTGCAATCTGCTCAACAAGAAATATGCTTCAGGACGGTCCGAGAGCAATGCGATGGCTTTGAGCAGTAGACCTTTTTCGGTGTCATCACGAGTTTTTTGTTTTTCCAAACAGATACAGCATCGCATGAGTGCTTCGTATTGCTGTTGGTCAGTGGTGCTACGCTCTGCTGTGCGTAGATAGAAACTCACTGCTGCACCGGTTTGGCCCATGTTTTCATATTCCTGCCCTAGCAAGAAGTTGATTGTGGGATCTTCAGAGTTTTCAATGTACGGATGTAGATATTTCATGTTATTTCACAAAGGTTATGACTTTTGGATCTGTAGCATTCTCACAAGAGTTGCACAACGTGAAGCAGGTCTGATCTTCAGGAATCAGATCCTCGTAGGTCTGTTCATGCAAGTTGCCAATGATATGATCCAGGCCATAATCCATACAGCACAGGCTTACATCACCATTGGGCAAGAGCACATTGTGATACAAGCCTTCTACACATCCGCAGGTCTTTGGTCCTTCGTGTGTGATCGCGTTCCAACGGTCTCTCAAGGTGATCAGTTGTGGTTTGGCCACTGCTTCACGGAACAGATTGCCGGCTCTGCTCCACATGGCATAACTGGGTGCTGAATCAAATATGTGTCGGATGCTGGGATGCAGTTCGGCTCCCATGCTCATCTTGGAGAAGTTCTTGATCCTATGGTGATTGTCTCGGAACCATTCTAGGGTTTTAATATAACCCGGCGTGATCGGATGGCGGGCCAACATCTCTGCATCGGGCAAGTGCAGCACAAAGCCGCCGTTAGGGTTGCCGGCAAATGGTATGTGTGCTATGGCTTCCATATCTTCCGTACTCACACCAACCCCTGTGGTAAACACGCTCACAGGATGCCCTTGATCATGTGCATACAACACCATTTCTGTACAGTATTTGTTCATCCATGGTTCTGTGAATCCAGCAAAAGTGATACGAACATCTATGGGTACCTTGTCAATCATGCTCTTGTAATCATCCAGGCTCATGATCCTGTTACCCTTGTATACTTCTTCTAGTGTGCGTTGTGGGCAGAACACACAATCAACCACACAGCCTTTTTCTGGAATGATAGTTGTTATCTCCAATGTAGGTGCAGGATAGTGCTGCCATTTTTTCTTGTCTCGTGGTGCCACGCTGTTATCAATGTACAGCATACATGCGGCATAGTGATCAATGAACCAGTCATCAAACAATGCCCACTTGATGTCCACATAGTCAATGCTGAGTATGTGGAAGTTTGTGAATTCACGCAGGTAAGTGTCTCTGAATCGGCGGAATTTGGCCTTGTGTGCAGGAGTGGCTAGGTGTATCTCCATGGCTATCTTACGCACATTGTTCATGATCCAATCATAATTTTCATCAGTGAAGAAGTCGTATTCGCCGCCTTCGCAGTCCATCTTGAGGAAGTCTATGTGAGTGAGTTTCTGCTGTTCAATCAGTGTGCTGAACTTGATAGTTTCCAGTATCACGCCATCTGTGCCGTCACTGTGTGCTTGTTTTGTTTCGTCGTAAAGCCCTGCTAGATAGTGCAATCCATCGGAATGTCCCAGTGCCCGGTTTATGGTCGTGACATCTAGTCCAGTGTGACTGACATTTTTTACCAAGGTAGGATAGAGTTTTTTGTGTGGTTCCAGGCAGATCACTCTGCCGGGCCGTTGTGGAACTATGCTCCACACAAATGGTCCTGCACTAGCACCGATATCCAGGACCACATCGCCGGGCCGGATCTCAAAGAACCGTTGATATGTGTTGTCGGCAAAGATTTCTTTTTTCACAGTGGCATGGAACCAAGAGTTGTTAGCAGCCACGCCCCAGTCAAACTCATGTTCCACACCATCCGGTGTGGTCATAGTAGGAACTCGAGGAATACGATTGGCTTCGGTCATGAACTGATCCACACATGCTCGTGGCATCTTTAGTATGAATGCAGCATTGTCTTGGAATCCAAAGGTCAGTAGCAGTTCGTTTTTGTACCAAGCAGCACCGGTACAGAATTCAATGTCTGCTTTCATAAGACTGAATGCATCTGTGTAAGCCAGGATATTCCAATCACGATCCCACATCAAGAATCTGTGTTTGTATGTGGCATCTTTCTCGCCGGCTTCGCTCTTGAATAGATTTACTTCGTGTACCAAGGCTATGTAGTTGTCGCCGTAAGGTACCACTTGGCTGCCGCCACGGAAGTCTGGAACTCCGGGTATGCGTTGTGCTGGGTCAAGATGTGTTGTAACTGTGGTACCTGTTTCAAGATCGTACTTTACAACTTCAGTAGGGTTTGCCCATTTCACATAGGTATAGGGTTGATCCAGCACCGGCATCCAGTTCTTTTCGCAGTAGGTATCGTCGGCCCCGGGTGCAGGAATGCGTCGACGCAGGATCTCTCGAACACCGGTATCTGTGACCTCTAGTTCACTGAGTTCCATACGCCCTTGACCGTTTGTGGTGGTATCTCTACGCACACCGGTAATCCAAAGTCGGTCGTTCCAGCGTTGTATCCTAGCATCTTCCAGCCCTACAAATGTCCAAATTGGTTCCACATCATGTGTAGATGTGTCTATAGCCTGGGTAGTGGCTATGGTCATATCCGGATTCATCGTGAGCAAGTAGTTCCAGGTTCGGAGATGTTGATCGTTTTCCGGATGCAAATACTGTAAAGGACCGTATCTGTGTTCAAACTTTTTGTTTTCGCTGTGCCAAAGTGTGTAGTTCACATGGCGCAGATTTACCAGGATCCGATCACCGTCGATGAAGATACTGGGATTCATCAAGCCAGTTCCGTTGGTAAGTTCTGCGGGGATTATTAACGGATGTATGGTACCACCCGCTGCGATCACGGGTTTGGTCAGACCATTTTGATAGATTTGTTGGCTTAATGTCATACTAACATTTATGCCAACCAGCAGCGATGCAGATTATAAAGGGTTACAGTCTGCCCACAACAACTTCGATCACACCAACTTCGTCGCCTGAGTGGCTCTGCAAGGCTTTACCGATTATCACACCCGGTTGATAGCGTGTGATATCTAGTGCTTCGGCTACCCCTGCTCGATTGCTTGTGACCACTCGATCGCCGGGTATGATGTTACCAATCACGCTCACTGGTACACGACCTACCAATGCTACTTCCACTGTGCGTTCTGCTTGTAATCCAGAATTCATTATGTGTGCAGGATTGGTAGACACCACACCGGCCACTCTTGTATCGTGAGTAACAGTGCTTGTTGTGACTTCTTGATTGCCACCAAATATCAGCACAGTACCCGGGGCATAGTCTGCGTCTGTGGTATACATCTCTGCCAAGTCAGCGTAAAGTGCTGTGGTTGATTGGGCAAATAGTCTATTAAAATAGTTAGAAGCATTGCCGATATTTGCTGTGGCATTGGCAGTACTGGTTTGTATGTTGCCAGACACGATCAATACACCGCTGCCCAATGCTGCTGTACCGTTTATAATTACATTAGCAGCGGTAATGTTACCAGTTACACTACTAGAGGTTGCTGCTATTTGTCCAACAAAATACCCGGCTTGCACATTGCCGGTTGTGCTGATATTTCCTGATCCAAAAACAGCGCCAGATGCTGTGATATTTCCAGATACGTATGCAGTACCAGTTACTCCCAAAGTTGTGCTAGGGGAGGTATTACCAATACCTACTCGTTGACTTGAGTCGATAGTTATTGCTGTAGTTCCAGCTGTTTGGAAAGCCAGCGCAGTTGATGAATCAGCGGTTGAAACTAATCCTGTACTGGCTGCGTTAAGCGTAGTGGTCATGTTTGTATTCCTTGTAACATTTCATAAATTATTTATTCATCCGAGTACTATCCATTTTGATCCAGCGGATAGTGTAACGGATGTTCCTGGGGATTGCGTTATTGGACCAACGGTACTGGCATTGTATCCTGTGCCAAATACCACACTTGATCCTATTGTGTACTGATTAAATGCAAATCCATTGGTAGCATAAAATAACGACCCGTATACACCTGCGGTAGCAAACACAGCTACATTTGATGTTCCGCCAATTCCCACAGTGACATTGCCACCCGAACTTACCACCGTGACATTTGATGTGCCATTGCTGATATTTGAACTGCCCCCAGATGCGATACCGGTAAGTGCTGATCCGTTGCCAACAAAGTAACCAGCAGCGATATTACCTGTGGTAGAAATGTTGCCTGCTCCAAATGTGCCGCCGGCTGCTGTGATGTTACCGGTGATACTTACTATAGTTCCTGTGTGGCTAACTGCACTGACGATGGTAGTTGCTATCACATTGTTAGCAACCACATTTGCTGTGGCACTGAGTGTAGTTGCTGCAACTACATTAGCCCCAGTGATGTTTCCACCTGACCCTGCGGTTACCAAATTTCCGCCAGTAATGTTACCACTTGCTGAAATCACGCCAGTAACATATTCACCTGTGGTAGCAAACACAGCCACATTTGATGTTCCACCAATGCCCACAGTGACATTGCCGCCGGAACTTACCACTGTGACATTTGATGTGCCATTGTTGATATTTGAACTGGTGGTACTAACTCCGGTCAACAGTGAGCCATTGCCCAGAATATAGTTACCGGTAAGATTGCCCGTGGCGACCAAACTACCAACTGAAAAATTGCCGGTATTACTGAGACCCGAAGGTAAAACTACTGTTAGTGCCATATGCTTCTATTTATCAAAGATTTAGAAAGTAAGTTTTACGCCGGCTAGGTCCGAATTGCTGGCGTTAATTGTTGTGGTCATTGATTATCTTTTTGGGTATTTGGCTTTGACTGCCTGGCAGTCAGCGATGTACTTGTCAATCTGCGCCTGATCGCCTTTGACCACACCGTCAAGGTAGTCGGTTATGGGCGGGTATTCCGCAGCGCGTTGGGCCTTGTATGAGTTGGCGTTGATACACGCTTGAACCACCGTTTCATCATACTGAACAGGGTTTCCAGCCGCATCAAACGCGTCGTCACCATGGATAGTGACAATATTGGAATGTGTAGCGTAAATTGCGTCGTGCTTGTTCATGCTGCAATCTCCTGAGCAGTAATACTGGATGCGAAGTAACCAAAGTCGGAGTTTGTACTTGTATTGCTCTGATAGTTATAATACAAAGTTCCGCCGCCACCGACTCGTACATATATTTGATATGTTAGAGAAGATGTGCTAGACGGGCTATCCAAAAATTCAAAATATATTGGTGTTGCTTGATATGTAACATATCCAGAGGCCGGAATAAAACCACCAGATGCTCTTACGGTGCCGCTGCCGCCATTTACAATAGCATTTGGATTTGAAGAAGAACCGGCCACGCCACTTAATATCGAAGCGTCTCTAAAAACAGCACCAAACATGCCATTCTGTGATGAGCCAGCAAGCCATATATAGCCTCGGATCAAAACTTTACTACTTGTGCTTGCGGGTGTTATTGCCACACTTAATCCAGTGACTGCTACATAAGTTGTTGAGCCTGTTGATCCATATGTGTTCAAGGTTGCACTTACAACTTGCAACACAGTGCCTGCTGGCAGAGATGCAGCAGTAATACCTTTGGCGGCTGTTGCAAGCGTTCCAGCAAAAGTAGTGTTCTGGCTTGCATTTACCAGCATGGCTTGTGTGCCGTTGGTGGCAATGGCTATTTGATTGGACGTAGGGTAGTAGATGCCCGTGTCGGTATCTGTGCCAGTCACCGCTGGGGTGGTTGCGCTGTTGTCTGTGCCGTTAAGGATAAGGGTCATTGGGTCACCTCATTCGCTGGTAGTGGTGTATTGCCTTCAGCAAGCCATGCTAGGTATTGTTGGTAGTCGGGGTTATTTAAATCAAAAATAAAACTCACGCACCCACCGTCTTCTGTAATTCCCACTACAGCATCAGGCTCTGCTTCATTACGCGAATACAGTTGATAAGTTTTCATAGTTCACATCCTGTAAAAAGTATTTGTGCGCCAGTCGTATTGGAACGAAGAAAAGATGCATACCCAGTAGGAGCGCCCCCGACAGGGACGTAAACTGCTGCGCCCGCTGTACCGCCGTACAAAAAGTTAATTACGCCACCGCCACCTAAACCACCTCCAGCGTTTGATGGCCAATCAACATTAAAAAGAGATGCATTTGGAACCGTCACGCCAGTAGGAGAAACACGCGGCGTTACTTGAAACGGTATAAAGTATCGGCATTCGCTTGGGGTATTTACCATACCACTCCCGAAAATCTCATTTGCGGAAGAAGCAGTTATCGCTGGGAGATACCGCTGGCACATTCCCAATTCAGTTGAATACGCACGGTAATCAAACGATGTGGCTGTGCTGCCTTTTTCTAGCTGTACGCCTGTGATGTAGAACGTGGCTCCGTTTGTGCCGACCACGCTGGTTGCGCCTGTTGGTGCAAAAATAGTTGAACTAGTCCACGCTCCAGAAGTACCACTATATGTAGAACCAATTCCAAGACCAAATAAAATTGATAATCCAATTCCACTAGTAGCACCTACCCAAGTCCCTGAAGTATCACCAGTAACAGTTACAGACTTTTGTTCCCAAGTGTTAGCTGATGAAATTGTGTATGCAAATGGATAATTACGATTAAATGCACTATTATTTAATGTGCCTCCAAATGTCCCAGTTAAAGAACTGCGAACCCAAAATGACAAAGTAACAGTAGCGGCAGATGCAGTTCCCCACGCCATGTCTGCAAAATTAAATCCTTCAATTTTTTGACTTAACGCAAAATAATCCCCAGCTAACAAAGTGTAAGCTGAAGAAGATGTAACTCCAAGATATTTAGAAAACCCTGCTGGTGGTGTAACAGAGCCAGCATTTTGCTGCGTAGTTAATTTGCTTGTTTGGCTTACTGCAAAAATCCATCTGTCTAGCGTGTACGCCCCATCGGTAGGCGTAACACTAGCCCCAGCATTGCGTTGGTCAATCACCATCGCGCCGTTGATGATGCGGTTCTTGAAGCCAAAAGTGTTGGGCAGGTTGGCGTAGCCTACAAACGTGGCGTTTTGTGAAGTGTCGATAGTGACCGCTGTGGTTCCTGCTGTTTGCAGGGCAAGGATGCCCGATGCATCTGCGGTCTGGACTAAGCCGCCTGACCCTGAATTGCTGGCGTTAATTGTTGTGGTCATGCTGGTGTATCTACTGGTTCAGGTGTGTTGCCAGCAGCAAGCCATGCTAGGTATTGCTGATAGTCGGTGTTAGCTGGGTCAAAGGGTATAACCAAATTATCAGCCAATTTACAAACGCAAGACACTTCATTGTTAGAGTTTTTAATTAGTTTGTACATTTATAGCTCCGCACTAAAAGTTAGTGTTTGGTCAGTTCTAGTGTTTTGATAAAAGTTGCCCACATAAACAGAAGCAGTAGTTATTGTGAAACCAGCACCGCCTCCACTTACTGTTGGACTTGCTCTCATTGGAGCAGCATATGTTAATGAGTACCAACTTGCGGCTGTGTTAACCACAATTCCGGGTAAAACTTGATAGTATCTTAAACACAATCCCAACTCAGTCCCATAAGAGCGCACATCAAACGATGTGGCTGTGCTGCCTTTTTCTAGCTGTACACCTGTGATAAACACAGAATCATCAGCACCAGCAGTTCCAACAGGAACCCATTGCAAAGAAATTAGTAATTCAGTAGTGCTGCTACCAAGAGTTACTGTTTGTGTAAATTTTTGATATGTAGTAGTAAGCGTATTAGATTGTGTGTTTGATGTGGGACTTGTCCATGTTCCGCTAATCCATGATGTAGTGCCTTGGTCTACGCCTGTGCCTTGATAAATTAAAGACGTAAGAGTAGAACCCGACGCACTAAAGTTTGCGCCACATTTAGCCCAAAAACTTAAAGTCACTGCTTGACCAGCCAAATCATAACAATTAACACTTTCAATTTCTTGTGCTGAATAAACTGTTCCTGTTGTAGTAGATGCCGCAGTTCTTTGTTGTTTTATTGCGTATTGAAATCCAGTTGGAACACTTGTTGATTGTGTTTGCGCTATTGATGCGCTACCACCACCTTGGATAAATACCCACCTATCAACACTTCCATACACAAGAGAATTAGTAAATGTTTGTGATGTTCCGCGTTGCCATATTCCCATTGCGCCGTTGATGATGCGGTTCTTGAAGCCAAAGGTGTTAGGCAAGTTGGCATACCCTGTAGTGGTAAGTGCGCCCGCAAACGTGGCGTTTTGCGAGGTATCCAATGTGAGTGCAGTTGTTCCGTTGTTGGTCTGCAATACCAATGCACCAGTGGTGTCGGCTGTACATACCAGCCCTGTGCTGGTTGTGGTGCCTGCGGAAATTGTGCTTGCCATTCGTTATCCTTATAAGATCACCCAGCGTTGACCGCCGGAGACTGTGACTGCTATTCCAGTATTTATAGCCATTGGTCCCACACTCATTGCATTGTATCCGGAACCAATAGTTATGTTTGATGCCACGGTGGTGGAATTTATTATCAATCCATTGTTGGCTATCAGTTGACTACCGGTAACATTGCCGGTTGCAGATACTACACCAGTTACATATTCACCTGTGGTAGCAAACACAGCAACATTGCCACTTCCACCCACACCTACAGTGACATTGCCACCCGAACTTACTACTGTGACATTTGAAGTTCCATTGTTGATATTGGCTACACTAGTGATCACTCCACTTAGAAATGCGCCATTACCTAAGATATAGGTGCCGCTGACATTACCACTTGATGTTACATTGCCTGCAACGCTGAGTATGTTAGACGATGCATTGAACGATATTCCATTGGTGTCAACATTGGCAGTTTGATTCGACCCAGCGGCGCCTACTAACACAGGATACATTGTTCCTGTGTTGATATCAGTGGCATTGATAGTTGTGCTTGGGCCAGTGATACCCTGGATACCTTGTGCTCCAGTTGTACCTTGTGTACCTGCTCCAGTTGCTCCTTGTGTGCCTGTTCCAGCAACACCTTGTGCACCGGTAATACCTTGAGTTCCAAGGGTTGAGCCACCCAATGATGTGATTTCGATCGCTGCACCAGATGCCGGCGCACTAGAAAATGTGACCGTGCTACCAGATAAACTATATCCGGTACGCAGTTGATCCACACCATCGATGTTGACCCAAGTAAAGTTTTTATTGCTAGGTGTTGTAGTGAGAACAAAAGCAACTTGAGACCCATCGCCAGTGAAATTATCAACTGTGGAAGTTACTGCACTACCTGCACCTTGGACGCCTTGAGTGCCTTGGATACCTTGTGTACCTGCTCCGGTTGCGCCTTGGGTACCAAATGCTCCTTGGATGCCTTGAACGCCTTGGGCGCCTGTTGTACCTTGTGTGCCTGTAATACCTTGTATACCTTGTGATCCGGTGATACCTTGTATGCCTTGAGTACCTGTTGTACCTTGGGCACCAACAACACCTTGGATGCCTTGAGCACCTTGTATGCCAACACCACCTTGAACACCTTGTGTACCTTGTGCGCCAGTTGTACCTTGTGCGCCCGTAACACCTTGTATGCCTTGGATACCTTGCGTGCCTGCGCCGGTTGCACCCTGAGTACCAAATGTTCCTTGTGTACCAGTTGCACCTTGCGATCCAGTAATACCCTGTGTACCTGCTCCGGTTGCACCCTGAGTACCAAATGTTCCTTGTGTACCAGTTGCACCTTGCGATCCAGTAATACCTTGTGTTCCAAGTGTGGAACCGCCAAGTGTTGTGATTTCGATTGCTGCACCGGATGCCGGAGGGCTAGAAAATGTGATAGTGCTACCAGATAAACTATATCCGGTACGCAGTTGATCCACACCATCGATGTTGATCCAAGTGAAATTTTCATTGCTAGGAGCAGTACTGAGAACAAAATCAACCTGAGAACCGGTGCCAGTGAAATTATCAACTGTGGAAGTTACTGCACTACCTGCTCCTTGAATGCCTTGTGTGCCTTGAACCCCTTGGATACCTTGTGTACCAAATGCTCCCTGAACGCCAGTGATGCCTTGAGTACCTTGAATACCTTGGGTCCCTTGAGTTCCTTGAGTACCCACTGCACCTTGAGTACCAAATGCGCCCTGGATGCCTTGGATACCTTGGGCGCCTGTGGTACCTTGAGCTCCGATAACTCCTTGGATGCCTTGGATGCCTTGTGTGCCTTGAGTACCGGTTTCTCCCTGGATGCCTTGGGTGCCTTGTACGCCTTGAGTACCTTGAGCACCGGTAATACCTTGCGTACCTTGGACACCTTGTGTGCCTTGTGTGCCAGTGATACCTTGAATGCCTTGGGTGCCTTGAGCACCAGTTATGCCTTGTGTACCAAATTCACCTTGGATGCCTTGGATACCTTGAGTGCCTTGAGTACCTTGAGTGCCTTGAGTACCTTGTGTACCCTGAGCGCCAGTTATGCCTTGAGTTCCAAATTCACCTTGGATGCCTTGAGTACCTTGGATGCCTTGAGTACCTTGTGTGCCTTGAGCGCCAGTTATGCCTTGTGTACCAAAAATACCCTGTATACCTTGTATGCCTTGAGCTCCGATTGTGCCTTGAGCACCTGTGGTACCTTGAGGTCCAGATCCTGCGACCGGATCACCATTAGCATAGGTATAACCAGCAGCCTGGACATTGCCAACTGCTGTGATAAGACCACCAGTGTTGATATTGGCACCAGTAACATTACCCGAAACTGATACTACTCCGCCGGTAAAACTAGCCACATTTACGATGTTGGTAAACATGCCATTATTGGCAGTGATATTACCTGTTATACTTACTAACCCACCAGTGAAACTAGCCACATTTACTATGTTAGTGAATATACCATTGTTGGCAGTGACATTACCTGTTACACTTACCAACCCACCGGTGAAACTGGCCACATTAACAATGTTGGTAAACATACCATTGTTGGCGACCAAATTCCCAGTGACACTAGCCGATCCGCCTGTGACCAAGTTGCTGCCTTGTATATTGCCTGTGCTGGTTATTAGTCCTGTAACTGACAATCCATTTGTGGCAAAAGTGGCTATGTTGGAATTAGATGCTACACTGACTGTGACATTGCTGTTGTTGAATACTCTTACATTGCTGGTACCATTTGATATAGCAGCAGAATCAATGCCGGTGAGTAGTGATCCGTTACCAAGGATATAACTGCCTTGGATATTTCCAGTTGTAGTTAAACTTGTACCTGTAGCAGCACCAATGTTAGGTGTGGTAAGAACTGCACCTGCTTTGACCGTGATATTACCGCCACCATCAAATGCAGTGGTTGTGTTGTCAACCTTGGCACTGAATACGGTACCAGTTAGACTTATACCAGCAGCGGTGTTAGCACTATAAACTTGACTTCTGCTGAATTCTGAAAACTGTATGTTACTGGTACCAAATGTGATTGTTCCTGCAGGCGCACTTACTACAAAAGCAGCACCGGCGTTGACATTACCATTGGTTACAAAAAAGTAATCATTGATACTGATGGCTTCTGTGCTATCTGACCCATATTGGTCAGCATCTGTGGAACGAACGATAGCAGTGGTGTTGGCATAGGTATAGATACCGTTTTGTACACCATTGGCTTGATTTTGAACCAACACACGAGTGCCCACTGTCTGGATGTTGGCTGTATCAATTAGGTAGAATGTTCCGGATGTGGTAAGTGTGGCACCTACACCGTTGCCAGCACCATTAGGTTGAGCATAGGTTATGGTACCACTGGTAGCAGTTTCTAGTGTGGTGTTGGTGGCTGCGTAAACTTGTTCATGGAATGTAAGTCCAGTTGTGGCAAAGTTATCAACATATAGTTTGGTGGCTGCATCATAATCTTGCACAGGCATAGCAAGATTGTTGATGTATGTGTTGGCAGTCAATACTATGTTGCCACTTGGTGCAAGATTCAACGCACCAGTGCTGGTAATTGTGACACTAGTGCCTACTATGTTGTTGGTGTTGATGTTTGCGCCGGTTATGTTACCTGTGGCACTGATCAATCCACCTGTGTTGACATTGGCGCCGGTGACATTACCTGTGGCACTGATCAATCCACCTGTGTTGACATTAGCGCCAGTGACATTACCGCTGGCTGATAACAATCCAGTGATGTTAGCACCTGAATCCCAGAACTCGGCCCGAAGATTGCCCGACAGAGTATTGCCGGTGTATATTCTTACATTCTTGCCTGCGCTCTGTGTGGCTATACCCAGATTGCCACCATTGATATACAAGTATCCATCATTGGCACCAAATGCTGTGTAACTGGCATCACTATAGTTGTTACTATTGATACCCATGTCAATGTAGAAAGTAGCGTCATCACCATTGTTGGCAGTGGCCACAAAATCTGTGCTGGCGGATGCACCTGGATTTACATTGTATCCTAGTACCTGGCTGTAACTGTTGACATTGCTGGTTACCTGGATCTTGGCAGCAGAAAAATTCACAGGGCTGATATCTTCGCCCATGTGTATCTGTGCTGTGCTGAACATGTTTAGATTTCCAGCCAGTCCCATACCACCAGATATAACCGCAGCACCTGTGTTGTAAGTTGTGCTGATAGTGGTGCCACTGAGGCTGAGATTTCCACCTAAAATATTACCTGTGGCACTGAGTGTGGTTGCTACCAGATTAGCACCATTTACATTGCCGGCTGTTGATATATTACCGCCAGTGATGTTGCCAGATACTGAAACTACAGCACCAGTATGACTGGCCACATTCACAATGTTGGTGAACATGCCATTGTTGGCTGTGACATTGCCTGTGGCACTGAGTATGGTTGCTACCAGATTAGCACCTGTCACATTGCCGGCTGTTGATATATTGCCGCCGGTGATATTACCATAGGCACTTATGTTGCCACGAGTTATACCTGTGCCAACTCGGATATCTTCGGCTATAACTGTGTTTGTGGTAACAACATTTCCAGCAGTAGTGATGTTGCCGCCGATAACATTGCCAGTTGCCGAAACTGTATTGGTGGATAACAGCACTCCTGATACTGCAATATTTCCACCGGTAATGTTACCACTGCCCGACACTGTGCCAGTACTGAAATTTACATTACCGTTAAATACTGCGCCATTAACATTACCGCCAGTGCTGATTTGGGTGCCGGAGCCACCACCTAATATATTACCGCTGGTGCTAATATTACCGCCAGTGATATTTCCAGTTGTGGTGATCACACCCGAACCAGCTAATATGTTACCACCGGTGATATTAGCAGTTGCACTAATATTACTACCAGTTAGTATATTACCCTGCGAACTTATTACACCGGAAGCAGAAATATTACCCGAAAATGGTCCGCTAAAGATAGTTAAGTTGCCGGCGGTGATGTTGCCTGTGACACTTACTTGGCCACCAGTAAAGCTGGCTGTATTCACAATCGTGGTAGCCATGACATTGTTGGATACTACATTGCCGGCTGTGGATATGTTGCTGCTGGTGATGTCGCCCGATACTGATAATACTCCAGTAATGTATTCACCTGTGGTAGCCCATACAATAACATTTGATGTTCCACCAATACCCACAGTGATATTGCCACCAGAACTTACCACAGTGATATTACTTGTGCCATTGTTGATGTTGGCCACGGATGTGATTACACCAGTTAAACATGCACCATTACCTAAAATGTAGTTGCCAGTGATATTACCTGTGACACTTAGTGCATTGGTAGCCGCGTTGAATGCAAATCCACCTGTTGTAACATTAGCCAGTTGACCGCTACCCGCAGCACCTACCATCACTGGATACAATGTGGTGGTACTAGTATTGTTAGTGGCCTCAATAATATTGCCAGGACCTTGAATACCTTGGATGCCTTGTGTACCTTGTGTACCCTGGGTGCCTTGTACGCCTTGAGTACCTTGGATACCTTGAGTACCTTGTGTACCTTGTACGCCTTGCGTACCCTGGATGCCCTGAATACCTTGTGTACCTTGTGTACCCTGGGTGCCTTGCGTACCTTGGGTACCTTGTGCTCCAATTGCTCCTTGCACACCTTGGATACCTTGTGTGCCTTGTGTGCCTTGTGCGCCCGTAACGCCTTGTATACCTTGTGTACCTTGAGTGCCAGTTTCGCCCTGGATACCTTGAGTGCCTTGTACGCCTTGAGTACCTTGGATACCTTGAGTGCCTTGGATACCTTGAGTTCCTTGCGTACCTTGAGCACCAATTTCTCCCTGGATGCCTTGAGTACCTTGAGTGCCTTGTGTACCTTGTATACCCTGCGTACCTTGTACACCCTGTGTGCCTTGCACGCCCTGAGTACCTTGTACACCCTGTGTGCCTTGTATGCCCTGAGTACCTTGTACGCCTTGAGATCCAATCTCTCCTTGGGTGCCGATGCTACCTTGAGAACCAATAGCACCTTGTACACCTTGTATACCCTGTGCTCCGGTTATACCCTGTGAGCCAATGACTCCTTGAATACCTTGAGTACCTTGAGCACCAACAATACCTTGTGTGCCAGTTTCACCTTGTGTACCGGTTAATCCCTGTGTTCCCTGGATGCCCTGAGTACCGGTAGTACCTTGTGATCCAGTTACTCCTTGAATGCCTTGGATTCCTTGAATGCCTTGGATTCCTTGAATACCTTGTGTTCCTTGAGTACCTTGAGTACCTGTTTCACCTTGTGTTCCTGTTTCACCCTGAATGCCTTGTGTACCTTGTGTGCCTTGAGTACCGGTTTCTCCTTGTGTGCCTTGAGCACCTGTTTCGCCTTGTGTACCAATTTCTCCTTGAATACCTTGTGTGCCTTGGGCGCCGGTTTCGCCTTGTATACCTTGTGTTCCTTGGGCACCAGTATCACCCTGGATACCCTGCGTACCTTGAATACCTTGTGTGCCAATTTCACCTTGGATGCCTTGAGTACCTTGTACGCCTTGTGTGCCCTGTACGCCTTGTGTGCCCTGTACGCCTTGTGCTCCCACAGGGCCTTCAACACCCGCAAGATTTACTTGCCAACTAGTATAAGGCCCAGGGCCGCCTACTGAAACAGTAACATTTACAACCAATGCGCCTGTACCAGAGTCATAGGATGCACATACACCTTGCATGTAGTTGGAACCATCATACGCAATGATTGTGGTTTGTCCAGCACTATAATTCAACCCTGTTCCAACGGTCAGGCTCTTGGTTGCATTGCTGATTGTTAAACTAGTGCTACTGGTTGTAGCATATCGATCTCCAAGTCCTTGTACGCCTTGAGTACCAAAAATACCTTGGATGCCTTGTGTTCCTTGAGTACCAATTTCTCCTTGTACCCCTTGGATACCTTGTGCTCCAGTAACACCCTGGGTACCAATTGATCCTTGCACACCTTGGGTACCAACAGTACCTTGAACACCCTGTATGCCTTGAGCACCTGTTATGCCTTGTATACCTTGAATGCCTTGCGTACCCTGTACTCCGGTTATACCTTGGATACCTTGCACACCTTGGGTACCAACAATACCCTGGATGCCCTGCGTACCTTGGGCGCCGGTGATACCTTGTCTACCTTGGATACCTTGGATACCTTGTGTTCCTTGAACACCGGTGATGCCTTGAACACCTTGAGTACCAATTGATCCTTGTACCCCTTGTATACCTTGAGTTCCGGTTGCACCCTGAGTACCAATTTCGCCTTGGATACCAGTTATACCCTGTGTTCCTTGAGTACCTTGGGTGCCTTGCACGCCTTGTGTGCCTATTGCACCTTGGGTACCAAATGTTCCTTGCACACCCTGGATACCTTGAGTTCCGGTTATACCTTGAGAACCAGTTACGCCTAAAATGCCTTGTGTTCCTTGTACACCCTGGATACCTTGTACACCCTGTGCACCGGCTGGAATGCCTGTGATCTGGCTACCATTACCGATAAGGTAACTGGCAGTTACATTTCCTGTGGCATTGACATTGACTGTGGCCAAGTTTCCATATACTGTGGCACTTGAAACCAATAAAGTAGTACCTGATACAGTATCACCACTAACAACATTGCCAGCAGATGACATGAAGCCAGTGGAGAAGATGTTGTTAGCAGTGAGATTACCAGTGAGACTGATACTGGGTATATTCAATCCGCCGCTGCCCACATAGATAGAATTGAATCGTGCTGTGGGACTACCTAGATCATATACATTATCCTGGACTGGCACAGTAGCGGCACTGAGTTGTATCTGACCAATACCATTGGGTGCCAGGATCAAGTTGCCATTGCTGGTAATCGTGCGGATGGTATTGTTGGCAATGGCCACATTACTCAGCACCGGACCAGCAGCAAAAATCTGATCAAAGTTTAAATTGGTGTAATTGAACGAAGTTCTTAACGGATCGCCTTGCCCGTCGTCTGGAACCGCGCCAATATCAATGGTATATTGTGTCATTTGTAGAGTCTCTGGCTGTATTTACCAGATTCAGATCTCTAACGTATTTGGCTCAAATCCCGTCGTTGGTATCTAAGCGATGGCGGAACAGTTTGATGTCTATGGTTTCAAAGTTTTGAATATTCTTGAACTCTTTGATCTCGGCGCTAGTGGGCCCGCAAACACGGATAAATTGAACCGTTGGAAAATCTCCGGCTATGGTTATCAGTTGCCGTATCCAATTTCCTGTAAATGTAGGTGCTGCATCTGGCGCTTTGTAGAATTCTGTACCAGCATATACATTGTTAAATCTCATGCTAGGACTAGGTCCCATATCAAATCCCAACATATAGATACGAGTATAGTTGTCTATGGCTGCCAATGCACAGGCAATAGGACCCGAACTGTTGCCATGATATTTTCTAGGAACCACTTGAGCACCCATATCAGACAAAGGTTTTCTTGTGTAGAATCTGTTTTTTTTACTGTAACCTGACCGTTGGATGGCTTCTGCAATGGGTCGATCTGTGGCCACAAGACAGTCTGATTCCCAATCTCGATACAAGCCATTGCAGCCGTAGATAGGACCCAGTTGCTTGAGTTGTACTAGATCTATGCTTGCTCGGCTTTGTCCATTGCCCAATACGAATGCCACGGTCATAAAAAATCCTCTCAGTATGTAGCTGAGAGGATTCAGAGTGGCTAAACTTTAAGAAGTTGCGTTGTTGATAACTGCTAGCGGAATGTATCCTGCTGGTGCTCCTGCAACAGATTCTGTAGCAGTATCTACTTCCAGACCTGACTGTGCAACACCGCCTTCGTCTGTGAAGAAGTTGGCAACATAGTAAAGCTCACTAGTGTATTCAACTTCACCAAGATTATTGTTGCTGTAGTCTCCAGTTGTTCCGGCCCAGTCACGCACCCACTTGTTGGTAAGGTTACTGGCTGTGGCTGCTGCACTGTCGCCTGATTCGTAACCGATAGCCATGAGACCTGTTGCTGGTGTGGTATCATTGGTCAATACACATACGCCAACTGGATATGCAGTACCGCTGCCGGAGCCGACCGCTGTGGCAGTGAAGATATCACCGGCTGAAACTGTACCTGTTCCGGTACCTACTGATTGCCAGTTGGTGTTACCAAGAGCAACAATCTGATACGCTTGACCAACAATTAAATCGGTAGCAGCAGTGGTTCCGCCTGTGTACACCACTAGATATTTGTGGCTGCCTTTTTGGCGGATGATACGGCCTGCATATGATCCAGCAAGCGCAAAAGTAGATGAACCATTGGCCAGTGTGATATTCACAAATGCTGTGACCACAGGGTATGTGGCGCTAGGTTGGCTGGTAGGGGGCGATCCGCCTACCACGCCTACAAATTGGGCTGCATTCAGTGTCTGTGTAGGTGCATTGTAAACAGGCACATCAAGTGCGCTGAATGGTGGATAAGCAAGATCCACGGGTGTGTTTGCGCCGGGGCTACCAACGCCAGTATTATAACTGTATTTCTGTATTTTTAGAGGACGTCCCATTTGTTTTCTCCTTAAAGAAGTCCGATGAAGGTTCTAGCTTCTACGCGGCGGGTTAAACCGCATAAGACGCAGGATTGCGTACAACACTTATTTATGGACAACCAGTTATTTTAGGACCCATGCACAAGGTTCTTAAATATCCATATGAACACTAACGATCTTATCGAACAAGGCAATCGACATCGAGCCGAACATCATCCAGAACTGGCATTGAAGTGCTATGCACAGGTATTTGGAGAAGATTTCAATAACCCTGCTGCATTTAACAACTACGGCAATGTGTTAAGAGAAATGGGCTATCCTGAACGAGCTATCCCATTCCTGCATGCTTCATGCGACATTGAACCAAAAAATGTCACTGCGGAATTCAATCTAGCAGTGGCTTATTTGCTCAAAGGCGATTATACACCTGGATGGAAATACTACGAAGCAAGATGGCGCTATGAGCATCTAGCCGGAGCCAAACCTACCCTACCCAAACCCGAATGGCAAGGCGAAGATCCCAAAGGTAAAACAATTTTATTAGTTGGTGAACAAGGTCTAGGAGATCAGATCCAGTTCCTGCGATTTATAGCCAATCTCAATGCTGCTGGTGCCCGAGTCAAATTGGTGCTGAGTTCTGGAGTGAAACCATTATTTCCCACGCCGTCTGGCAATGTGATCGGCATCTACGGCCCTGGTGAGGAACTTGGTGAATACGATTACTGGATTCCTATGATGAGTGTTCCACGGATCATCGGGACAACCTTGGATAATCTCACACACAATCTGCAATATATTGCTGCTACTCCTGCCAAAGCACAAGAGTGGGCAGATCGACTGGGTGCCAAAAAACGCATGAGGATCGGGGTGTGTTGGAGTGGCCGAAAAGACTCTTGGATTCACATTCACAAAAGCATACCAGTAGAGAAGATAGCAGAACTCATACGCCGCAATCCCGAACATCAATGGATCAACTTGCAGATGGATGCTACAGACGAAGAAATTGCTGTGATCACTGCTGCTGGTGCAGAATGTTTTCCAGGCACCATCAATGATTTTTCAGATACCGCAGGACTCATGCATCACTTGGATCTTGTGATATCAGTGGATACTGCCAACGCACATTTGGCCGGAGCCATGGGTCGTCCTGTTTGGATTCCGCTGAATGCTTATGGTAACTGCTGGCGTTGGTTGCTCCGGCGTGAAGATTCACCTTGGTATCCCAGTGCTAGACTGTATCGTCAACCTCGGATGGGCGACTGGGATAGTGTGATCAACAAGATGCACAAATTCTTGGGCTTCTTTAAGATCTAAAGACCAAATCTGGCTCGATCAGCGTTCCAGTTTTGTTCAACCCCGGCGGCACCGATATCCGTATCATACACACGAACAATAGCCAATCGGCCTCCCCAGAAACCACCTGGATCCCAGCGGGTCATTAACCCATATCCAATTGCAGGATTGGCAGCGCCACCTGGCGGCGCATTGGCAGTTTCTACCTGGGTGTTGTTTACATATAAGTTGAGAGTAGTGCCATCAAATGTGCCCACAATCTGATACCAGTTGCCCGGTGTTAATGTGTATGGCGCAGTGGTTTGAAATCCCGCACCATACCACCAAGTCTGTAAATCAGCAGCACCGCTGTTGGAACCCAATCCAAGATTGATAGTGCCACCAGCGTATGAGAATTCTGTGAATATGTTGGGTCCACTAGGGGTATTGGTGCCATCATAGTAGTGCCAGGCTTCGATTGACCAGTTGGTCAAGGTGCCCAAGTTTGTGCCACTATATCCATACTGCCCGGCACCAGGGTTAAACTGTATATACCCACCGTTATCACTGCTATATGTTGGCCCGTTAACAAGAGTAAATACCATTCCTCCTACTGTGTCAGTCCAAGTAGATCCAGTGCCTGGATAACTTGCAGGATTGCCAGCATCAAGATTCAACGCTGCCGGCAAAGGTGTGGGCGGTGGAAATATCGCTTCAAATGTGATACCACCACCTATGGTGAGTCCAGTGCCAATTGTTAGTGCCATGTGTTATCCTATATCAAAATATCTAAAAGTTGTTGTTGCACCGTGGTGTCATTTATTCCTAGATGCACATTTTTTGCCCAAACAAAATTTGTCAGCCAGGTACCCATGTATAAATCATCTATTGCTGCCCATTGAGTGGTTTCAGGATGTTGTTCTAGCCAAGCATTTATTTCATTTGCTCGTTGTTCATGGTATGTGGTTGCTCCGGGTAACCACGCAGTATAATCAACGGGCATTTTTTTAATGCCTTGTTTTTGATAAAACTCACACATGCCTTTGATACTGGTTTTTAATTTCCAGTCACTGCTCACAACAATTTCAGCACCAGTTTGATCTAATATTTGATTTAGCGTGCGGACCGCGTCTGGGTCAAAGTCACTAAAATAGGTCTTGTTGGTTCCTGCAAATTCAGCATCAGTGGGCATGCTGTGTTCAGTTCTAACTATCTCAGTAGCACCAAGACACATCACGCCGTAATGATCTAAGAACAGTATTTTCAAAATGCCAGTTCCGATTGTGTTGATACTTCTGTTGCCAGTAGTCTGTCTACATACCATTCAACAGTTTCAATGTCTGCGGTTTGTTCTGCCAATCGCAGACCATGGAAGAATCTATCTGGAACATTTTCAAATTCCGCTCTTGTGCGTAATGTTCTGCCATCTTTCGTAAACTTCATATCTGTTATAGGATAGATGTTGTTGAATCTGCAACTGGTCAACACACTGTCAGAGAACAAGTTCATGTGATAGTCGGTGATGACATTGTAGTATTCAATGGTATCTTTGATCACTTGCTTGTTGGTCAATGTGATCTCTTGACCATGTTCGTTCACGGTGACAGTTCCGATAGGAGTTGCCGCAGTCATCGGATAGGTAAATGCACCTGCTTGTTTGTTAAAGATACGATGCTGATCAAATGTTCGTAAAGTTGTACCATCACTGAATGTGAGTAGGTTATACTGACTTCCAGTTTCACTGCGTTTGATCCACAATGCTGTGGTTTCTGCATAGCAGCCGCGATCAAAATCCCAACTCAACAGTTTGTCAGTGTAGGTGATGTATTCGATTGCTTTGTGTGTGCCGTCGCTGAGTGCGATATGAGTTCCGGCCAATAAGCAAATGCCCGATGTTCCAGTGGCTGCATTTGAATAGTATGTGCCAGCATTACTAGTCACATAAGCATACACAGTAAACGGTGTGGAATTTAAACCGGTTGTAAAGGACAATTTCACTGTTCCAGGAATGCTGCCTAAAGCACCAGTAGCGTACTTTTGACTTGATGTACCGGCAGTGATGATCACACCATATTCAGTTACCGGAGTTACATTGGATACTGTTACATTAGCAAACGCAGAGCCGCCGCCACCTGCATTGCCAACCCCGCTGGTAGCAGCAACCGTGATGGTTTGTATAGTAGGTAGAATATTTTGACCGGGAACCGATGCCGCACCTACATCAGTGAGTTGACTACCATTGCCTATAAAGTAGTTGCCAGCGATGTTGCCAACCACACTGAACTCACCGGTAGCATCAAATAACTTAGCTTTGATATTTGCATGGGTGAACCCACCTGTGGCAAAAACAATATCGTGAGCAAGTCCGATATTGCCTGTAGCAAGAACCAAGTTGCCACCCAATGGAGTAGCAGCAAAGTTGGTACCTTGAACTAAAATATATCCATCATTTGGATCGGTGAGTTCATAATCTGGATCATTGAATGTATTTCCAGTCATACCCATATCAATCCACCCAGAATCAGCGTTTCCGTTGTTGGAATAACTTACCCAGTCAGCACTACCATTTCCACTAGTTTCAATCATAGCAGCTTGAATATAAGTATCGGCTACTTCAGCACCTACAAATACCACATTAGCCAGAGCTACTTGAGTTTGCCAAGTTGCACCATTGCCGGCATATATTGCGCTACGAGAGGTGATATTGCCACTTGCACTCACACTTCCAACTGTGCTTAAATTACCTACATTAGCCGTGTTTACTAGTTCCAATGTTGCACCGGAGATTACTTGTGTTATTATAGCATTGTTAGCAACAACATTACCAATTGCACTAAGGGTAGCAGCATTGACATTACTAGATTCCACATCACCGATTGCTGAAAGTATGTTGGCAATGATCACATTGGCGCCAGTGATGTTGCCCGATGCACCCGGAGTGGTCAGATTACCAGTATTGCCAAAGGTCCAGGTGTAAATTCCACTGGTAACAATTTCTGCGCCGCCGGTGGTGACCGCTACATAACTGTTGCCATCGGAAGTTACTATTTCTGCGTAGCCGCCAGCAGCGGCTTGTATCTCAATGTTGGCTCCTACTGGAGCAACTCTACTGTTACCGGGCAATGTCAATATGCTATTGGTTCCAAAGTTCCAGGTGTTTATGCTGCTGTTGTTTCCTGTTTGTATTTGAACATTTCCTATTTGTGATATAGGACTGACACGCACGGCCGCTGTGTTACTGGTGCCGATGTTTCCTATATCTTCTGTCCAAACTGATTGAACTCCACCATTGACTCCGGTAGATAACAGGGCCAATATATGATCCGTTGATGAAATAACAGCCGCATTAGACTCGGAAGCATAGTCAGGTATTATAACTAAATTGCCTGTGGGGAATATTAGATTACCATCTGCGGCAAAGGTCCATTGTGCCGAGTTGCCCGCCACATCATTGCTGTTAATAACAATATTGCCTGTGTTGGCCAGTTGTATATATTTGTTGTCATCACCAATAAACTGATTGTAGTATGCATTGTTGCCGGTGTCAAAATGTATGTGAGTGGGTTCGTCATTGATATTACCCCGCACTCGCAAGTACATATTGGCATTTGCGCTGGAACTGCTGGGTGCAAGATACAATCCACTGATGAGATTGCTTGTGCCCGTGCCTATCACTATCTCGCTACTGAATGTTATATTGCCGGTCACTCGGTTACCGTTGGCATAGTTTATTGCGATAATATTAGCAGGTAATGTTAGATTACCAAGTGCATCAAAGTTCCAACGCACTTCGGTGCCAGTGTCGCCAGGTTTGATAATGACCACAGCCGACGGTGTGTTGACATTGGCCATGTCAGTTTCAACATATGCCCAGGCCTGATATGCACCAGTGGTATCATCTTGTAATCCTATTTGGGCAAAATTATCACCCGCTCCAAATCTAGAAGAGGAATTGCCAATGGTGGCTCTGACAGTTATTGGGCTACCTGCAGGGGCCTGTATGACATTAGCAGGAAATTGTGTGGTGCCATTATAGCCAAAGTTCCAGGTATTTCCGTAGTTGACAATGTTGCCGGCCAATGGCAATACAAGATTACCGTCAGCAGCAAAAGTCCAGGCTCTGCCATTGGCCTCGACATTCACATTACCAGTTCCGTTACCAATAATGTTAACAGCGCCTAGAATGTTACCAGCTGTGGGCAATGAAAGATTACCATCTGATTTAAAAGTCCATGTTGGTGATCCGTTGGCAGTGATGGTCACATTGCCGTTGGCTGTGGCAATGTTGATGTTGCTGGTACCATTGGCCAATGGTAATCCAGCAGCGCCACCTGATATTACCACAGGGCTGCCATTGGCATAATTTACTGCAAAAGTGTTGGATGGTAATGTTAGATTACCATCTGCGGCAAAAGTCCAGATTTGAGTAGGTGTAGAATTTCCATCCACAATGATCTGGGCAACAGGCTCTTCTGTGTTGCTGTTGTCTAGATACAGTTCAGCGTAACTGTAAGGGTTGGTATTGAAAGCATAGAGATCAACGCTGGTTGGATTGATAATTATTTGATTGAGATTGTTGCCAAGGCTATTGCCCTGAATGGTCAATGAGGCGTTGGCATCATCACTGATGCTCATGGTATCACCAGTGAACACAAAATTACCAATAGCAGCATTGCCACCACCCGTGAACGGTGATCCGTTGCTGTAGAAATAACCATCTGTGCGGATACCTGGTGTTACAACATTGCCATTGGTATATGTAAAATAAGCACTGCTGGCAAAACTATTGGATCCAGAGTTATATTGTATCTCTCCAATATTTCCTGAAGGATAGTTAGTACTAGATGTAACCTGATTGGTAGTGCTGAAAAGTTGTTCTTCAAGATTGATAGTAACATTAGCACCTTCGAACACACCTGTTCGGCTGGTTGTGATTACTCGATTCAAGGCTTCTTGCCCATTTATAGTAACAGATGTATCGCTTGCTGTTGCAGCGGCAGCAGTGGCAGTAGCAGCAGTGGCACTGGCGGACAACACCGACGCAGTTCTTCCATTAACTGTGGTTGTTAATACCGTAGGAGCAACAGCAGATTCCTGATATGGTGATACGCCTGCGGCGGGTGTTTTAATTGTGGCCATGGTTCAAATTCCCTTTGTTGTATTTACCGGTATCTAGTAAATGATATTGTTGCATATATGTTCAGCCAACAAAAAAGGGCCTTGCGGCCCTTTCTTGAACTTCCCATCCCGGGGAAAGTGGTGATTCTCTGATTAGGAGAAAGACAAGTTGGAAACAGCGATCTCGCCAACATAGTCGCCAGCATTGCCGAAGCTGCTTGCGGTGTTGGTCAATTCGATGAAACCATAACGTGTCATGAATGACACGACTGGTTCGAATGTGGTCGGATCCAACACAACACCTGAACTCATCAGGGGAATGTATGGGCAGTAGAAAGCAGGAGCATCGGCTTCTGAACTACCTTTGTAACCAACCAGCACAGGAGTGGTATCGCTGGCATAACTGTCAACGAACACACGCATTGCGCCATTCAGTGTTCCAACAAACTTGGTGTTTGTAGGTGCTTCGAAAGTACCTTCTGTAGTACGAGCGAACGCAGAAGTGGTAGCACTTTGCAGAACGGTCAAACTTGCTGAAGAAACAACTGCGTAGTTACCAGCGCCACGACGTGTACGTTGGGCAATCAGGTTAGCAACACGGTTGATCAGAACAGCCAGAGCGGCGTGTTCGTCACCAACGAATGTAGCAGTACCAGAAACGGTAGCTTGGTTGTATGTGTACTCAGTGGTTGCCAATGAACGCAGGCTCAGGAGAATCTCCTGGTCAATTTCAGCGGTAATCTCTTGAGCCAGAGCAGCCATGATTTCGGCTTCAACGTCGATACCATGCATTGCTTGTGCGTCTTGAGCCGCTTCAAAAGTCCAACGTGCTTGCAACTTACGAGTCTTGGCTTCAACTGCTTGCTTCAAGATTTGCACAGAGATCTGACGACCACCGGAACCTTCAAGCACTGCTGTGTTAGCACCAGAATAGATATTCTGTGTAGGATCAACAACACCAGCGGTAACGCTTGATGCTGAAGAGTATGCCTGAGCAATCAAGAATGGGCTCAATGCTTCTTGACCAGCAGCGGTACTGGTTTGAGCAGCACTGTTGTCAGTCATTGTGTTGGCATAACGCACACGCAGGGTGTGGATCTGACCAACTGGACCAGTCATTGGCTGAACGCCGACCAATTCGTTAGCGATAACGGTTGGCATAACACGACGGATCACTGGCAGAATCACACGGTTCAGTGTGGCGATGTTGCCAGAACCGGTGCTACCACCGCTTGCATTTTCTTTCAAATACTTGCGTGTGTTCTCGAGGATCACGCTCATACTTGTACGCTTGTTGCCTTTCAGGCCTTCGAGAAGAGCGTCTTTGGTTTCATTCCAACGACCTTCTAATAGAGTTTGTGACATTTAAGTCTCCTTAGTTAAAAAATTACAGCCCTGCCAGACGCTTGATGGCGATCACATTGCTGTTGTCAACACTGTCTTCGTCTTGACGAGGGGCAGTTTTATTACCAGTGACTTCTGACACATTTTCTGAGATCACCTGGCGGGCTTTCACAGACTTGCCTTCAGCTAATACTGCTGGTAGATACTTTTCGAAGGCGTTCTTCAGACGGTTTGTCTGCACACTTTCGAGTAAATTACGCATCACTTCACGCTTTTCCTCATTGAGAGGACTTAGCAGATCGTCCATTGTGGTTTGACGCACAGTGGATTCACGGATGATTCGTATTTCACGTTCCTTGGACTCAACAAGAACTTTTGCTTTCCTGCCGAGTTTGATGGCTTCTGACAGTTGATTTTCTCTGGCAGCGATGATGTTTTGCAACTTGCGGACTTCGGCTTTCTCATTGAGATGAGTGGCACCAAATTCAGCAGCATACGCTTCGAAAATACGACGACCAAAACTATTCTCGCGAGCAATTTTGACATCTTCGTGTAACTGTGTAAGTTCAGCCTTGAGATGATGGCTAACAGCTTGACTCATTTTTGCAGCACTTTCTTTTACGAAACGTGTCTTGAGACGCTCCAATTGGCCACGTGCTTCACGCACCAAACGCACTTTGGTTTCCACCACGTCACGTTTATCTGTAGCAAATTCTTGGATCTCACGAGCCAGGGCATGCACCATGAAGCCTTCTAGTTTTTCTAGTCCTTCATTGTGCTGCTTGCGGT
>Ga0209087_1000102_pt1 | contig 52641 bp, 50 predicted proteins | sample S_130805_EF_Meta_FD_187321 | JGI IMG/M metagenome (GOLD analysis project Ga0209087, IMG submission 187321) | Freshwater microbial communities from Lake Simoncouche, Canada to study carbon cycling - S_130805_EF_MetaG (SPAdes) (version 2) | ecosystem: Environmental > Aquatic > Freshwater > Lake ... | reverse complement strand
AATGATGCAGAGGGCGTAGAAGTGGAAGGTAAGCGGACCCACCTCAAAAGAAGAGTGAGGTGGTGAAGGAATGGAGTGAGTAAACATCTGAGTTCGTGTGTATCAGAACTCAGAATTTACTTTGCTGCGGCCTCAACTGCAGCCTTAAACTCATTGAGATCAAAGCCTGGTGACTTTCGCTCCCACAGCTTCCCATTGATCAACGTCGTTGGGGTTCCATTCACTCCGTAACGTTGCATCGACTCAGTTGCAGTAACAACACTTACCAATTTTGACTTTTTTGTTACACAATCAGTGAAGGATTGTGAGGTGATGCCAATTTTCTTTCCAATAGTGAGCAAGTTTTCCGTGCTGAGAAAACCTGAGTTTTCCACTTGGGATTGAACGTCATAGAGTGCTTTATGGAAATCAAGGAATTTAGCTTCATCGACTGCACAGTAGGCAGCATTCGACGCAGCAATAGATTCATCATCCTTGGTTCCATTGCCTAGAAATGAGAGTGGGTGATAGGTGACTTGCGCCTTTTTCTCCGTCACTAATGAATTCAAGTAACCACCGATAGGAGCCTCAAATAATTTACAGACCGGGCATTGAAAATCTTCGAAGATATCGATTTTAGTAGGGAGCCCTTGGTTGAAGACGATTCCATCACCTTCTGCAGGATCAACGCTCGCCGGCAATGTTCCGAGGGATTGAAAAGAATCGAGAGCGACGAAGGCTGCGTCCTTAGCCTTGTTTTCGCTCGACAAGCTAAAGACAGCGCCCACGACTACAACAAGTGTCACCATTCCAATAACAAGCCAGCGAGTAAATGGGTCTCCACCTTGTGACTTGACTGAATTCTTCTGTGTTTTACTCATTGCTGGACCTCGCTCGCTTGGTTAGTTGTTTCGGACTTCTTATCTAAGGAGAATTTTCCGTAAGGGTACTTGACGATGTAAAGGCACATGCCCACAAATGCGGTATCTCGCACAATGTCTAATGCGTAGGCGATGCGTGCCTCGGTCGCCTTGGATGGGTCAATCGCTCCCCCACCTCCGAGACAGCCACAGTCGATGAGCATCCCTCGTGCCCATACTGATGCGATCGCTCCGATAAACATCAGCATTAATAAACCGCTGGCTATAGCGGAGGCTTGTACAAAAATTCCAAGAATGAGGAAGATTGCCAGCGCAACTTCGAACCAGGGCAAGATGTATCCAAAAAAATGTGCGAGATCAGTAGGAAGAATTTTATATGCCGCAGTTGCATTTGCAGATGCTGCAGGATCAAGAGCCTTTAATCCGCCTGCATAGAGTAGGAAGCCACCGAAGCCAACACGAAATATTGTTGTTATCCACTCTTGCTTTGCATTGAGGAAATTCTTCATCGTCCCTCACGCACTCCCAACGCCAACTCTTGCGCTAACTCTTTGACTGCGCGCAATCCCGCCGCCTCATCAGGGGCTTCAAGTAGCGCGTTGATAAATGCTGAACCCACGATCACACCATCGGCATATCCTGCGACTGAGCGCGCTTGTTCTCGGTTTGACACTCCAAGTCCAACGCTCACAGGAGTGTCAGTGGACTTGCGAACGCGCGCAACTAATTCTGAAGCCGATGAGGAAACACTCGTTCTTGTTCCGGTCACACCCATCATGCTCGCGGCATAGACAAAGCCGCCACACTCACTTGTCACAACTGGAAGTCTGGAATCTGAGGTACTTGGTGCAACCACATAGATTCGATTAATTTTTGAGGCATCAGTGGCAGCGATCCACCCTTGTGATTCCTCAACTGTGAGATCAGGTGTGATCACACCGGAACCACCGTGATCAGCGATAGCTTGTGCAAATTTGGCAACGCCATATCGTTCAATCGGATTCCAATATGTCATCACAACGGCGGCTACACCGTGATCATGTGCGCACTGTAGTGATTCAAAAACTTCTTTCGCACCGGTTCCTTGGCTCAGTGATTGCACTGCAGCTGCTTGAATTGTCGGACCATCCATGACGGGATCGCTATAGGGAAATCCGATTTCAATTGCATCGACACCGCCTTCGGCAAATGCTGCGATTACTTTCTTGCAACCTTCGTGACTTGGAAAACCAGCAGGAATATAGGCAATCAGTGCTGCACGATTCTCACTCTTCGCCTTTGCCAAGACCCTATCGAGAGGGGTATCGAGGGCCATCTTTAAAGTTCAATTCCAAAATACTCCGCAGCAGTCGATACATCTTTATCTCCGCGACCAGATAAATTAATGAGAATTGTTGCGTGAGGGCCCATCTCTTTACCAACCTGAAGTGCGCCTGCGAGTGCATGCGCCGTTTCAATCGCTGGAATTATTCCTTCGGTGCGACAGAGGAGCGCGAAAGCTTCCATCGCTTGAGCATCTGTAATCGCGCGATATTGAGCACGGCCTATGTCATGGAGATAGGCATGCTCTGGTCCTACACCTGGATAATCAAGGCCAGCAGAGATTGAATGTGATTCAACGGTTTGGCCATTTTCATCCTGCAAAACATATGAGCGAGTTCCGTGAAGGACTCCTGGGGTTCCACCAGTAATTGTGGCTGCATGTCGGCCGGTACTTACTCCGTCGCCACCAGCTTCAAGACCGATCAAGGCGACATCAAGGTCGTCAATAAAGGGATGGAAAATTCCGATGGCATTTGATCCACCACCTACACATGCAAGCACCGCATCTGGAAGTTTGCCAGTTAACTCCAAAACTTGAGCTCGTGCTTCTACTCCGATGATGCGGTGGAAATCGCGAACCATCGTTGGAAATGGGTGAGGTCCTGCGACAGTTCCCAATAAATAATGTGTCGTCTCTACATTTGTAACCCAATCACGCATCGCTTCATTGATTGCATCTTTGAGAGTGCGAGATCCGCTCGTTACTGGAACAACTTGTGCACCAAGTAATTTCATTCGTGCGACATTAAGAGATTGACGCTTTGTATCTTCTTCACCCATGTAGACAACGCACTCAAGACCCATGAGCGCGGCAGCAGTAGCTGAAGCTACTCCGTGTTGGCCAGCGCCAGTTTCGGCAATGATGCGTTTTTTACCCATACGTTTTGTCAGAAGTGCTTGACCTAAAACGTTATTGATCTTATGTGAACCAGTGTGGTTGAGATCTTCGCGCTTGAGGATAATTCGAGCTCCACCTGCATGTGCTGCAAAACGTGGAACTTCTGTAATGATGCTAGGGCGACCTGTATAGGTGCGATGTAAATGATCTAACTCGGCGATAAAAATGGGATCAACCGCAGCGGCATTATGTGCTGCTTCAAGTTCCTCAAGTGCGCCGATGAGAGCTTCTGGAACAAAGCGACCACCGTAGGGACCAAAGTGGCCGATGATTTCTTTCGTATCAAGAGTCATAGAAGTGAGGGTACTAGAGACCACGAAGGGCGTGCAGTGCAGAAATTGGATCCCCTGCCCGCACAAGAGCCTCACCCACGAGGATTGCATCTGCACCGAAGCTGCGGGCGAGTTCAACTTCACCCCTGGAAGAGATACCGGATTCAGCCACCTTTATGATCTCCGACGGGATTTCTGGAAGCAGTTGCGCAAATGCGCTTTGATCGACCTCAAGTGTTTTCAGATTTCTAGAATTAATTCCAATTATTCTGGGAGAGATCTCCATCGCCCGCTCTAGCTCGTCGTGTGTATGGACCTCGATAAGACTTGCCATGCCGAGCTCGGTAGCCATCTCGAAATAATCGCTGAGTTGACGTGCAGAAAGTGCAGCAACAATAAGCAGCACAACATCTGCACCATATGCCCGCGCTTCATAGAATTGATACTCATCAACCATAAAATCTTTTCGCAGAATTGGAATATCTACAGCACTTCGTACCGACTTTAGATCAGCGAGAGAACCACCAAATCTTCGCTCCTCTGTGAGAACGCTAATAACGCTTGCTCCGGCGTGCTGGTATTGCTCAGCAAGTTTTGCAGGATCTGCAATCGCAGCAAGCGTTCCTTTGCTCGGAGAAGATCTCTTTACTTCAGCAATCACACTAATCAGATCCCCACGTAGACCAGGGTGTGCATCAATGACAGGTGGGGCACTCTCTAACTTCTCACGCAATTCACTTAGCGGAAGTCGGCGTTTGGCCAAATCTTCTCGGACACCGGCGATGATTGAATCAAGAACGCTCATGGCTTTGACTCATCGGTGGGATCGATTCCATGATCTTGCGCACTCCAAGGAGTATGCACTTTGGGCTTACGTTCATAACGTGACGAAAGTGAAAAATGTCTACTCAAAAAGATCACAATCGCGCCTATAACAATGGCGCTAATAACGATGGGAAGCAGATCCTTCACTCTGCTGACCTCATCACTTGTGCAGCGCTAATTGCACCGAGAACGGCAGCGGCTTTATTCAGACACTCTTGATTCTCAGACTGTGCGTTCGAATCTGCAACGATTCCTGCACCAGCTTGCACATAGGCACGACCGTCATAAATAAGAGCAGTACGAATTGCAATACATGTATCGACATTGCCAGTGAAATCAAGATATCCAATCGCACCTCCATAGAGTCCGCGTCGATGAGGTTCGAGAGATTCAATAATCTCCATCGCTCGAGGCTTTGGCGCACCTGAGAGAGTGCCTGCGGGAAATGTTGCAAAGAGTGCATCGACCCCAGTTTTATCTTGTGCCAGAGTTCCGGTAACAGTTGAAACAATATGCATCACATGTGAATATCGCTCAACGCTCATGAAATCAACGACTTCAACTGATCCAGCAGCACAGATCCGACCTAAATCATTGCGACCGAGATCTACCAACATGAGATGCTCAGCGCGCTCCTTAGGATCTGCAAGAAGTTCTTCACCTAAACGCTTATCTTCTTCGGGAGATGATGAACGTTTACGTGTGCCGGCGATCGGGTGAACCATCACCTGACCTTCAGTAACTTTCACTAACGCTTCGGGACTTGATCCGACGACATCTATGCCACCTTCAAATCTGAAGAGATACATATACGGAGATGGATTGTGCAGTCGCAGCATGCGATAGACATCAATTGCATCAGCGGTGCACTCCATTGAAAAGCGTTGCGATAAAACGATTTGGAAAGCTTCACCGGCAAGAATCTCTTCCTTTGCAAGACCAACTTTTGCGATGAACTCTTCCTGACTGATGTTCCGATCAAAGATCGGCTCAGAATGTGAACTTATATGTGCGATATGTCCTTCAAGTGGGGCGGCGAGTTCGCGTTGCATTCGATCTAAACGATTCTGCGCATCCTCATACGCCTCATCAATTCGATCGTCGCTTCCATCCCAGTTAATTGCATTCGCAATCAAGGTGATGGTGCCGTCTGCATGGTCTACAACCGCTAGATCACTCGTCAACATAAAGGCAATTTCCGGAAGTGGAATATCTTTGACGGCCAGTGAAGGTAATTTCTCTAGCCCTCTCACGCTGTCATAGCTCATATATCCAACGAGGCCACCAGTAAGAGGTGGCAGTCCGGCAATCTTCGGAGAACGTAAATGAGAAGCGGATAGACGCAACGCTTCGAGAGGATCAATTCCTTGCGGCGCTCCAGCTGGTGCGACACCAATCCAATGAGCTTTGCCATCTTTTTCGCTCAGCGTTGCCTGAGAGTGCGCTCCAATAAATGAATAGCGTGACCATGCACCACCATGTTCAGCTGATTCAAGGAGAAATGAGCCAGCAGAATTTCCAGTCAACTTACGATAGACGCCAAGTGGAGTTTCACCATCTGCTAAAAGTTTTCTATAAACAGGAATTACGTTGTAGGTCGATGCATACTCTCTAAATTCTTGAAGATTCATAGGATCACGTACTAATTGTTCTCGTCTTTAGCTGGATAAATTTCGCGATGGAAACAGGTAAATTCCCCTGTGTGGCAAGCCGAACCTTCTTGCTCTACCTGAAACAAAATTGCATCCCCATCGCAATCAATAGAGATCGAGACAACTTTTTGAAGGTGGCCTGATGTCTCACCTTTCTTCCAGAGCCGGTTACGCGAGCGGCTGAAGTACGTTGCAAATCCAGAGTCAATCGTCAGCGCTAAAGATTCTGTATTGACATAGGCGAGCATTAAGACCTCACCAGAGAGACTGTCTTGTGCGATGGCAGGCATCAAGTCATCAGCGTTCTTGAGAAGTTCAAGAATCGCAGGAGAAAGAGAGAGGCTCACAGGGCAATTGTGCCCTAGGTCAGAGCGCTCGTGCGCACGGAATATCCATGCTCAGATAAGTACTTCTTGACATCAGTAATGCGATGAACTCCAAAGTGAAAGACACTTGCGGCCAAGAGAGCATCTGCCCCGGCCTCAATTGCAGCTGCGAAATCCTCGAGCGATCCTGCTCCCCCGCTAGCGATAAGTGGAAGAGATGAGATCTCGCGAACTCTCGAAATCATTCCAATGTCGTAGCCTGCACGTGTTCCATCTGCATCCATAGAGTTAAGAAGAATTTCACCGACACCGAGCGCTGTGGCTTTCTCAATCCACTCAAGTGCATCGATGCCCGCGCTCGTTCGCCCACCATGAGTGGTGACTTCAAAACCTGAAATTGTTCGCGCTCTGCGAGCATCAACAGATAGGACAAGGACTTGAGTTCCAAATCGATCTGCAATCTCAGAGATTAATTCTGGACGTGCTATCGCTGCTGTATTTACTGAGACTTTATCTGCTCCAGAACGTAGCAATCGATCAACATCATCAACTGTTCTAATTCCTCCACCAACTGTGAGTGGAATAAATACCTGTTCGGCAGTTCTACTGACGACATCATATGTCGTCTCCCGATTTGCAACGCTCGCTGAAATATCTAGAAAGGTGAGTTCGTCAACGCCTTCGCTATCGTAGAGTTTTGCCATCTCAACTGGATCGCCCGCATCAACGAGATCGGTAAAGTTAACTCCCTTAACTACGCGACCTTCATTCACATCAAGACAAGCGATGATGCGAGAAGATAACGTCATGATCGAGTTACCTCTAACGCTTGTTCGAGAGTAAAAGCACCGGCATACAGTGCCTTGCCAACAATGGCACCCTCAACGCCGATCTCATTAAGAGCACAGAGCGCTTTGATATCTTCAAGGCTAGAAATTCCACCACTTGCAACAACTGGTTTCTTCGTAGCAGCACATACCTCTTTAAGTAACTCTAAATTTGGGCCTTGAAGCGTTCCATCCTTTGTTACATCGGTAACGACATAACGTGCGCATCCATCTGACTCCAAGCGAGCTAACGTTTCAAAAAGATCGCCACCCTCTTGAGTCCATCCTCGTGCGGCAAGAACATGTCCACGTACATCTAAACCAACTGCGATGCGATCGCCATGTTCTGCAATCACCCGCGAAGTCCACTCTGGGTTTTCTAGAGCAGCCGTTCCAAGGTTCACTCTTCGACATCCAGTTGCTAGTGCGCGTGCAAGAGATTGATCATCACGGATACCACCTGATAGCTCAACGTCGATATCTAAGCGACCTACGACTTCTGCCAGCAGTGCACTATTTTCTCCGCGACCAAAGGCTGCATCTAAATCAACGAGGTGTAACCACTGGGCACCTGATTTTTGAAAATCTAGAGCAACCTCAAGTGGAGAACCATAAATACTCTCCCGATCAAGCTCACCCTGAACAAGGCGAACAGCACGACCATCTTTCACATCTACCGCTGGCAGGAGCTCAAGAAAGTTCATAACGTTTTACTCCAATTCTTAATCAGCACAAGGCCAGCACGTCCTGATTTTTCAGGGTGAAATTGCGTTGCACTCAGTACACCATCTTCTGTTGCAGCAAGAAATTTCTCTCCGTGAGTGGCGTATGTATTGACTGCACCAGGTAGCTCGCGGGCTGCATATGAATGAACGAAATAGAAGGACTCTCCTTCAACGCCTGCAAAGAGCGATGACTTTGAATCTGGTTCAACGCTATTCCAGCCCATATGCGGCAGGATCGGTGCATGTAACTTGCGCACTGATGTTGGCCACATGTTGATTCCCGAATGAGTACCGTTTTCGTCGCTATCTGCGAAGAGAACTTGCATCCCGATACAAATACCGATCGTGGGACGTGATTCTTTAAGACGTGCTCGAATTACTTCGGCAGCTTTGACCTTATTGAGCCCGTTCATACATGCAGAGAAGGCGCCTACCCCAGGTACAACCAATCCAGCTGCCTCACGCGCAACATCTGGATCAGAAGTCAGAATGACATCATGACCAGATGTTTCAAAGGCTCGAGCTGCTGATCGAAGATTGCCTGAACCGTAATCCAGAATTGCAATTGTTGAAATTAGAGTGAACCCTTTGTTGAAGGAATACCGCTGACGCGTCCATCAAGTGCGACCGCATCACGGAGTGCGCGAGCAACAGCCTTGAATTGGGCTTCGAAGACGTGGTGTGCATTGCGTCCCTCAAGAACGCGAATGTGAAGTGCAATGTGTGCTTCAGCAACAATGGATTCCCAGATGTGCTTACCTAAAGTTGTATCAAATGTTCCGATGAGCTCGACGATTTCAGGTTGACGGTGAACAAGGTATGGACGACCTGATAGGTCAACCGCTACCTGAACGAGTACTTCATCGAGTGGGACCATGGCATCACCAAAGCGACGAATACCAGCCTTATCGCCGAGAGCTTCGCGAAGAGCTTGTCCGAAAGCAAGAGATGTATCTTCAACTGTGTGGTGAGAGTCGACATCGACATCGCCTTCAGTCTTTACCGTGAGATCAAAACCTGAATGCTTTCCAAGTTGGGAGAGCATGTGATCGAAGAAGGGCACTCCAGTATCAACATTGATCTGACCGCTTCCATCGAGGTTGAGCTCGACTAGAACCTTGGACTCTTTAGTTTTTCGTTCAACGCGTGCAGTTCTCATGATTTCTCCTTAGCCAGGCACTCTCGTAGCGCGTGTAGAAACTTTTCATTTTCGGCGCCGGTGCCGATTGTGGTGCGTAAGTAACCTGATAATCCCACATCTCGAATCAAAATTCCTCGATCAAGCATCTCCTGCCACAACTGCGCCGATGACGATGTAAAGCCGGCGAAGAGTAGGAAATTAGCCTGACTTGGAAGGACGGTAAGCCCCATCTCGCGCAGTGATGTTGCAACACGATCTCGCTGAGTCCGCAGTTGGGCAACTCCTGAGAGCAACTCGTCCTTGAAATCTAGCGCAACTAGCGCGGCCCCTTGAGTAAGGGTGCTCAAGTGATAAGGCAATCTGACTAGCATCATCGCTTCAACTACTGAAGGGTGCGCAAGCAGATATCCCACACGAGCACCAGCAAAAGAGAACGCCTTGCTCATTGTGCGAATGACAACAATCTGTGGGTATTTCGCGATGAGCGTTACTGCTGATGTCTCATCAGAAAATTCAGCGTAAGCCTCATCTACTACGAGAAGACCTGGGACTGACTTCGCGATCTTTTCAATATCACTTATAGAGATTGCTTCACCCGTTGGATTATTGGGAGTCGTGATGAAGGTCAGGGCTGGAGTAGCTGCAGTTATCTGAGTGATCGCACTATCAACATCTAGTGAAAAATCCGAGCGGCGTTTGCCATCTACCCACTGTGTTGCTGTCACGCGAGCAATGAGTGGGTGCATTGAGTACGAAGGAATAAAACCGATAGCACCACGATCTCCAAATGCCAGAAATAACGATTGAATAATTTCGTTACTCCCATTTGCAACCCATACGTGAGAAGCCGAGAATGATGTTCCTGATTGAGCGTTGATATAACTTGCTAAACCGGATCTCAGTGCAAGGGCATCACGGTCAGGGTATCGATTAAGGCTCGTAGCAACTTCTGCAACTCGCGCTGCAATTGCTGAAACAAGTTCAGGTGAAAGAGCGAAGGGGTTCTCATTTGTATTAAGGGATGCCTCTGCCTCAACTTGTGGTGCGCCATATGCAGATAGCGGAGCAAGAGATTCTCGTAGAGGCAGCCAGGTAGGCCAGCGTGAATCAGTCATCGATCTTCCAAACGCGCGCTCATGGCTTGACCGTGTGCTGGCAAATCTTCTGCTTGAGCGAGTGTGATGACGGTGGGCGCAATATCTCTAAATGCACTCTCGCTGTACTCGATGAAGTGGAGTCCGCGAAGAAATGTTGCAACAGAGAGACCGCTGCTGTGACAAGCACATCCCCCCGTAGGTAGAACGTGATTAGAGCCAGCTGAGTAATCGCCAAGCGAGACCGGGGTAAATGGACCGATAAATACAGCACCAGCATTTCTAATCTTCGCGCTATCGCCGCGTGCATCTTTAGTTTGAATTTCAAGGTGCTCGGCGGCAAAGGCGTTGACAACATCAATTCCTTGTGCGACATCATCAACAAGTGCAATGGCGCTCTGAATTCCAGAGAGAGCGGTGGTGATGCGTTCTGAGTGCTTTGTGAGCTTGACTTGTCTTTCAAGTTCTTTCTCAACTGCATCAGCAAGTGCAAGTGATGGGGTTACTAAAACTGCAGCGGCAATAACATCGTGCTCTGCTTGACTAATGAGATCGGCTGCGACATTTCTGGCATCAGCAGTTTCATCTGCAAGAATCGCGATTTCAGTAGGTCCTGCCTCTGAATCGATACCAATTACGCCACGTAGCGCACGCTTTGCAGCTGCCACGTAGATATTGCCAGGGCCGGTCACCATGTCGCACTTTTCGCAGAGATCTTTCATTCCATAGGCAAAGAGGGCTACTGCTTGTGCGCCACCCACTGCATAAACCTCGGTGACTCCAAGAAGTGCGCACGTTGCAAGAATGGTTGGGTGCGGTAATCCCCCATGGTCTTTCTGTGGCGGTGAAGCAACTGCAATGCTTTGAACTTTTGCTATCTGGGCTGGAATGACATTCATCATCACACTCGATGGATAGACAGCACGGCCACCTGGTACGTAAAGGCCAACGCGATCAACAGGGACCCAACGTTCAGTGACGGTTCCGCCATCTACAACTTTTGTCGTGTGTGGTGCGCGCACTTGATCGTTGTGCACTTTACGAATTCGTTCGATCGAAATTTCTAAGCTGCGACGAATATCAGGATCTAAATTGGCGAGAGCTGCATCCAGCGCGCTCTGTGGCACACGAAGTGACGGTGGCCGTACGCCATCGAACTCCTCACCCAAGGCGTAAAGGTCTTCTACTCCACCATTTTTTACACGGTTCAAAATAGGTGCAATCAACTTCATCGCTTCATTGACATCTAGGGTTGCACGAGGCAAGAGGTCTTGGACCTCGGCCTTGGAGTGGCGAATACCGCGCAGATCAACTCTTCGAATCACAGGCCTAGTCTACTTTGAGCAGCCACTCGGATGAGTCGTGAATTCGCGCGATCAGCTACGTACGAGGCAATCTGGTCCAAGAATGCTCTTGAGGTCAGCGCTCAGACTTGGTGATGATGTGACGAGGGCATCAATCTTCATTGTGGTGCTCTTGCCTGAATCTTCAATGTGGAGATGCACCTCTCGTTTTCCGGGGTGAGACCTCAGAATCTCTTTCACTCTTTCAACTATCGGTGGAGTGCACTGCGAAATTGGGAGAGAGATCATCAACGGGCCAACTGGACCACTAGATACATCGAGTGAGGACATTTCAACTGCGCTAAATCGCACTTGCTCATCTCTGCGATCAACGCGACCACGAATAGTGACAATGCGATCTTCTACAAGAGTGAGCGCGTACTGAGTATAAGTTTTGGCAAAGAATAGAACTTCAAGTGAACCTTCAAGATCTTCAACGGTGACGATCGCCCAGGAAGATCCGGTGCGCGAAACTTTTCGAGAAATTCCAGTGATCAATCCTCCGATGGTGACAAAACCATCGTGGGCTCCCCCGTCATCAACCAGGGCGCTGATAGACATATCTGTGTTCGAGCGAAGAATATGTTCCACACCCAAAAGAGGATGATCAGAAACATAGAGTCCGAGCATTTCGCGTTCGAATGCAAGGAGAGTGGACTTATCCCACTCACCCTGTGGAATATCGATTTCAAGACCGCTCATTGCTGAACTACCAATATCTCCAAAGAGATCAAATTGACCAATAGCTTCTGCTCGTTTGCTCTCAATCACAGCATCGATTGCCTCGAGGTGAATTGCAACGAGTGCTTTTCGGTGATGGCCAAGATCATCGAATGCACCCGCTTTGATCAGAGATTCGATTGTCTTCTTGTTGCAGACCTGTGCATCCACTTTGGCAAGAAAATCTCCAAAGGATCCAAAATTGCCTTTCGCTTCACGTGCACTCTTAATCGATGCGACTACGCCTTCGCCCACATTGCGAATGGCGGCAAGGCCAAAACGAATATCTTTTCCGCGTGGGGTGTACTCAGAATTTGATTCATTGACATCTGGAGGCAGAACGTTGATTCCCATCCGTCGGCATTCGGAGAGATAGAGAGCCGATTTATCTTTATCATCACGAACACTCGTAAGGAGAGCAGCCATGTACTCGGTGGGATAATTCGCTTTGAGATAGGCAGTCCAGAACGAGACAACTCCGTAACCAGCTGAGTGCGCACGGTTAAATGCGTAATCGGAGAAGGGAATAAGAACTTCCCAGAGTCTCTTGATAGCAGAATCACCAAAACCATTAGCTTTCATTCCCGCTTCAAATGGAATGTATTCGGTATCTAGAATCTCTTTATTCTTCTTTCCCATCGCCTTACGCAAAAGATCTGCGCGGCCGAGAGAGAAGCCAGCTACCTTCTGGGCAATTGCCATTACCTGCTCTTGATAAACAATGAGGCCGTAGGTATCGCCCAAAATATCTGCCAAAGGTTCGCGGAGTTCAGGGTGAATTGCTTCAACGGGCTTGCGACCATTTTTTCGATCTGCATAGTTGTTATGTGCGTTCTCACCCATCGGACCAGGGCGATAGAGTGCAATTACAGCGGAAATATCTGCAAATGAATCTGGTGACATGCTGCGAAGAAGTGCGCGCATTGGCCCGCCGTCGAGCTGGAATACACCTAACGTGTCGCCTCGACCAAGTAATTCAAATGTTTTAGCATCACTCAGCTGTAGTTCCTCAAGTACAACATCGATTCCGAGATTAAGTTTTATGTTTTCCAGTGCATCATCTAAGACAGAGAGATTTCGTAGCCCCAAGAAATCCATCTTGAGAAGTCCGGTTGCTTCACAGGCACCCATATCGAATTGGGTAATGATTGCGCCATCTGCTTCGCGGCGATGAATCGGAATGACATCAAGAAGTGGCTCACGCGAAAGAATCACGCCAGCAGCATGAACGCCCCACTGGCGCTTAAGTCCTTCTAGACCGCGAGCAAGATCTACTACGCGCTTGGAGTCAACATCAGTGTCATAGAGCGTGCGGAATTCTCCAGCCTCTCCATGTCGAGGGTCATCTTTATCAAATACTCCACCGAGGGTGATGTCCTTACCCATGACTGAAGGCGGAAGTGCTTTGGTGAGTTTTTCGCCAATAACGTAGGGATAACCAAGAACACGCGTAGCATCTTTGAGAGCTTGTTTCGATTTAATTGTTCCGTAGGTAATGATTTGAGCTACACGGTCATCACCGTACTTCTGTGTTGCATATCGAATCATCTCTGATCTGCGACGTTCGTCGAAGTCAAGATCAATATCTGGCATTGAGATTCGCTCTGGATTAAGGAAGCGCTCGAAGAGTAATCCATGTTCGATTGGGTCTAACCCAGTAATACCAAGTGCATAAGCAACAAGTGAACCAGCAGCTGATCCACGACCAGGACCAACGCGAATTCCAACTTCACGTGCATGCGAACAGAGATCTGCAACTACGAGGAAGTATCCAGGAAATCCCATCTTGATCATGACATCAAGTTCGTAATCCAGACGAGCGACATGTTCTGGCGTTGAGCGATCTCCCAGTCGTTTCGTTAAGCCCTCATGGGAGAGAGACCGCAGCCAAGAATCTTCAGTCTGTCCTGCCGGAACTTCAAATTGAGGTAAGAGGTTTTCGCCTTCGCGCAGCGTGACATTACAACGCTCTGCGATCAGCAAGGTGTTGTCGCATGATTCAGGAATATCTTTGAAAAGTTCACGCATCTGCGCAGCAGTCTTTACATAGAACTCATTATTATCGAATTTAAAGCGCTTGGGATCGGCCAACGTTGATCCAGATTGAACGCAGAGAAGAGCTTCGTGCGCTGCGGCATCTTCATGGAATGTGTAGTGCAGATCGTTAGTTGCAAGTAGCGGCAACTTGAGCTCTTTCCCTAATTTGAGAAGATCAGCCTTCACACGATTTTCAATGTCGATCCCATGATCCATTACTTCGAGAAAGAAATTTGCAGCTCCGAAAATATCTCGATAATCACTTGCTGCGCGAAGAGCCTCTCGATAATTTCCCATACGTAGCCGTGTCTGAATTTCACCACCGGGACAACCCGTTGTTGCGATAAGACCATCTGCATACCGAGAGAGAAGTTCGCGATCCATGCGCGGCTTGTAGTAATAACCTTCAAGAGAGGCAAGGGATGACAATCGGAAGAGGTTTGCAAGTCCTTGATTATTTTCGGCCAAGATTGTCATGTGGGTATATGCGCCACCACCTGATACATCATCTTCGCCGCCACTAGCCCACTGCACTCGCTTTTTTTCATGTCGCGATTCAGGCGCGATGTAGGCTTCAATTCCGATGATGGGTTTTACTCCGACCTTCGTGGCCTGCTTATAAAATTCAAATGCACCAAAAACATTTCCATGATCTGTCATGGCAATCGCCGGCATTTCTTGACGGGCAACTTCGGCGACTAAGTCCCCTACGCGCGCAGCACCATCGAGCATCGAATACTCGGTGTGGACGTGCAGATGCACAAATGAATCTGAAGGATTGCCGCTCATAGGCTGGCTAAATTAGCACTTACGGAATGACTGCATCGGATAGCAACGCCAGACAAGCCTGAAGGTCATCTGGATAGTCAGCCTTGAACTCCATCTGCTCTTCAGTGATGGGATGGGTAAAACGTAGCTCTTTGGCGTGAAGCCAAGGTCGCGCCATCTGCAGTGACTTCGCTAGAACTGGATCTGCCCCGTAGGTGGTGTCGCCAACCAATGGATGATTGAGCGCGCTGAAGTGGACACGAATTTGATGTGTGCGTCCAGTTTCAAGTTCCACTTTGATCATACTCACCGAACGGTAATACTCAATGAGTTCATAATGTGTGATGCTCTCTTTACCATCGGCGACAACGGCAAATCGATGATCAATTTTAGGATGACGATCGATAGGTGCATCGATTGTCCCCGTAGGCGGATCAATATGTCCTTGGATCAGTGCGTGATAGGTCTTATCAACACTTCGTGTACGGAATGCTTCCTTCAATACTGTAAAAGCGCGATCAGTCTTAGCAACAACCATCAAACCACTTGTACCTACATCCAGACGATGGACGATTCCGGTGCGCTCAGCTGCCCCTGATGTTGAGATGGTGTACCCGGCCGCAGCTAGCGCTCCAACAACTGTAGGTCCATGCCATCCTGGACTTGGGTGAGCAGCACATCCCACAGGTTTGTTGATGACGAGAATGTGGTCATCGTTATAGACAACTTCTAAACCTTCTAAGGGCGTCAGTGGAATTGGCTCGCGCTCGATTGTCTCGGGAAGCAATACATCAATTACTTGTGCAGCAGCGACGCGATCTGACTTTCCTAACGCCCTGCCTTCACTGGTGATATCTCCATCTTCGATAAGGCGCACAATTGCAGATCGGGAAAGACCTAAGACTCGAACCAGTGCGCTATCGATACGCTCACCAGCAACGCCCTCAGGAACGCTCAGCGTTCGTAATTCTCTAGCCACGGTTCTCCTCGATTACTTCTGCGCGCCTGGTGGGGCAAAAGGAGGAATCTCCTTAGCGATTAAGAGTACTGATAGTAACGCTGCACAGACTATTGCCATATCTGCAACGTTAAATACCGGCCAGCGCGGAAGTTCAATCCAATCAATGACATATCCGTTAAATATCGATGGTTGCCTAAAAATTCGATCGGTGAGGTTTCCGAGAATGCCACCTAGGGCAAGACCTAAGACTGCTGCCCACCACAGATGCGCAATCTTGATTGAGTAATAGGCAATTACACCAACTGCCAGCATTGCAAGAATTGTGAAGATGAAGGTAAAGCTTGTTGCGAAGCTAAATGCTGCACCGGGATTAAAGACCAAACGAAGTTGAAGGATTGATCCGATCACTTTGGTTGGTTTTACTTGGCTCAGATTATTAAGAGCCCACACCTTTGTTGAGTAATCAATGAGCCAGACGAGCGCTGCAAGAAAGTAGAGGCGTTGCCAGTAAGAAGTCGATCTTGCCAGAGGCACCTTTAGCGTCGCTCTTCTTTCTGCTTACAGATCATGCAGAGTGTTGCTCGTGGAAATACTTGTAGGCGCTCTTTGCCAATTGGGTTTGCACAATCTTCACAATTGCCATAGCTCTTACTATCGATGCGATCGAGTGCTCGCTCTGTCTGCAAAACCATATCGCGTGCATTGATGACAAGTGACATCTCGTGTTCGCGCTCGAAGGTCTTTGTGCCAGAGTCGGCTTGATCATCTCCTGCACCCTCACCAGAATCTGCGATCAACGCTTCCATCTCGGCTTCAATCAATTCAAGTTCATGCTTGAGGCGAAGCAACTCTTTTGAAAGCTCGATGCGGATTGCCTTAAGTTCTGCAGCGCTCCATGGGGTCTCCCCTGCTGATGCGGTGACAGGTGTAGGGGCAGTCTTAATTACCTTGAGCGGTGCCACTTTCTTTCCACTCTTTACTGGCCGTGGTGGAGGTGGCATCACAAGGCGACGCTCCTCAACAACAGGTGCTGCAACGGGAGCGATTACTGTGGCAACTGAAACTGTCTGTGACTTCTCATCAACGGTCAACGTTGGCTTGCCAGCTTTAGATGGGAAAGGTCGACCAGGCGCGCTCTTCTTTACTGGAGCTTTCGCCGGTGCTTTCTTTGCTGGAACTTTCTTCGCAGGAGCCTTCTTTGCAATTTTCTTTGCAGGTGCTTTCTTAGCTACCTTCTTCACCGCAGCTTTTTTGGCAGGGGCCTTTTTAGCGGGAGCTTTCTTCGCCGCCTTTGCTGCCTTCTTCACTACCTTTTTTGCTGACACGCCGCGCACCTTATGCGCTTTTTCGACTTCTACCAAATATGCCACTCGTTGTAGAGGCTGAAAATATTGCTCCACTCTCACTGCAAGCGCCGATTGCGGCAGGTGAAGTGCCCTGCATTAGACTCAACACCCTCATGAGCTCACAATTTCGCCCACTCGCAGCCCAGATCGACCTGCCTGCGATGGAGCATTCAATCCTTGCGATGTGGGCTGACCAATCAATTTTCGAACGATCACTCAAGGCGCGTGAAGGCCAGATTCCGTGGACCTTTTACGAAGGCCCACCTACCGCCAATGGAATGCCTGGAACGCATCATATTGAAGCTCGAGTGTTTAAGGATGTCTTTCCTCGTTTTCATACGATGAAGGGCAAATTTGTAACTCGAAAAGCAGGATGGGATTGTCACGGCCTTCCCGTTGAAATTGCAGTCGAGAAAGAGTTGGGATTTTCAGGCAAGGGCGATATCGAAAAATTTGGTATCGCACCATTTAATGACAAGTGTCGAGAGTCAGTCACGCGACATGTAGGCGCCTTTACAACCATGACAGAGCGCATGGGCTTCTGGGTTGATTTTGATCAAGCGTATTGGACCATGTCACCAGAATATGTCGAAAGCGTCTGGTGGTCGCTGAAAGAGATTTGGAAGAAGGGTCTACTTGTACAAGACCATCGCGTTGCTCCCTACTGTCCGCGATGTGGCACTGGTCTTTCAGATCATGAGTTAGCACAAGGGTATGAAACTGTTACCGATCCATCTGTATTTATCCGCTTTCCAATCACCTCTGGTGAGTTAGCTGATCTCAAAGCATCGCTTCTCGTATGGACAACTACTCCATGGACCCTTGTTTCAAATACTGCAATCGCTGTTCACCCAGATGTTGATTATGTGGCAGCCCGTGTTACCCACGAAGAGGCCTCCGAAGTTCTCGTTGTTGCGCAGGCGCTGACAAGTAGCTTGACTGGGGATGTAGAGATTCTCAAAACCTTTAAGGGCTCAACACTTGAGCGAGTGACATATTCACGCCCATTGGACTTTGTCGAGATCCCTGATGCCCACTTTGTTGTTCTAACAACCTATGTCACCACTGAAGATGGAACCGGCCTTGTGCATCAAGCGCCAGCATTCGGTGCTGATGACTTGCAGGTATGTCGTAGCTATGGCTTGCCTGTCGTTAATCCAATCGCTCCTAACGGAACATTCCTGCCTGAAGTTCCCATGGTAGGCGGTCTCTTCTTTAAAGATGCAGATAAGCCACTTGTGAAAGAGCTCAAATCTCGCGGCGTACTTTATAAGCATCTTCAATATGAGCACTCATATCCTCACTGCTGGCGTTGTCACACAGCACTCATTTATTACGCACAACCATCGTGGTACATCCGCACCACTTCAATCAAGGATGCTCTCATCCGCGAAAACGAAAAAACTAATTGGCATCCAGAGACCATCAAGACCGGTCGATATGGTGATTGGCTCAATAACAATATTGACTGGGCTCTTTCACGTAACAGATTCTGGGGAACTCCGCTACCTATCTGGCGATGTGAAAATAAGCATGAGATTTGCGTTGATTCGCTGAAAGAACTTGGCCAACTCGCTGGGTCAGATTTACTCGAGTTAGATCCACATCGTCCCTATGTTGATGACATCACCTTTGCATGTGCAGAATGTACGAGCACGATGGTTCGAGTCCCAGAAGTAATTGATTGTTGGTTTGATTCCGGTGCCATGCCATTTGCTCAATGGGGTTACCCACATCAGGAAGGTTCGAAAGAGAAATTCGAAGCGGCCTACCCTGCCGACTTTATCTGTGAAGCGATCGACCAAACTCGTGGCTGGTTCTACACGCTGATGACCATTGGAACCTTGGTCTTTGATGAGTCCTCTTATAAAGATGTGCTCTGTCTAGGTCACATCCTTGATAAAGATGGCCGCAAAATGAGTAAGCACCTAGGAAATGTCCTAGAGCCAATTGCGCTGATGGATCAACATGGAGCAGATGCTGTGCGTTGGTACATGCTGGCAGCTGGATCTCCCTGGTCTGCTCGTCGCGTGGGCCACGATGCAATTAGCGATGTTGTGCGAAAGACACTTCTGACGTACTGGAACACAATCTCTTTTCACTCCTTATATGCACACGCATCCAACTTTGATCTCGCGCGATCGCCTGCAGTCAAAGATCGTTCTTTGATGGATCATTGGATTTTATCTGAGCTCAATATTCTGATTGAAGAAGTCGATAAGGCATATACCGAATTTGATTCACAGCACGCAGGTCGAGTACTTGCTGCATTTATCGATGATTTATCTAACTGGTATGTCCGTCGTTCGCGCCGTCGTTTCTGGGATGGAGATGGTGCAGCTCTTGCCACTCTCCATGAATGTCTAGAAACTCTGACTCAACTTCTTGCGCCGATGGTTCCATTTATCGCAGAGCACGCCTGGCAAGAGTTGATCCGTCCCGCACGAGTAGAGGCTGCAGCATCTGTACATCTGACAGATTTTCCTGTCGCAGATCCACACTTGATCAATCGCACACTCAGTACTCAAGTTGCGATGACTCGTCGAGTAGTTGAACAAGGTCGAGCAGCTCGCGCAGAATCTGGAATCAAGATCCGTCAACCACTTGGACGTGCTCTCATCTCAGCAGCCGGGTGGGACAAACTTCCTGTTGAAATGAAAGATCAAATCGCAGACGAGCTCAATGTCATTAGCCTTGCCGACATCGCAGATGCTGATGGCGATCTGGTAGATATCTCGATTAAGGCAAACTTCAAATCGCTGGGTGCAAAATATGGCGCAGACGTACAGGCTGTCGCCAAGCTGATTGCCGCAGCCGATGCAACCCAACTCGTTAAGACTTTGCGAAGCCAGAAGAGTGCACCTGTTGGAACTTTTGAGATTGATCTAGACGATCTTGTTGTCACTGAAGTTCCAAAGAGCGGATGGATGGTTGCAAGCCACGATGGTGAGTCCGTAGCCCTTGATTTAGCGCTTACCCCAGAGCTCATTGAGGCTGGTCTGGTCCGGGAAGTAATCCGTTTTATTCAAGAGCGACGAAAGAGCGACGGATTCGATATTTCAGATCGCATCACCGTGACCTATAACGCACTCCCTCAAACCCTTGCTGCAATCTCTGCACAGGATTCGCATATCTGTAATGAAGTACTTGCTACTTCACTGACTCGGGATGAGTCGATCGAAGTGGGCGAGAACGAACTTGGTATTGCCCTTACTCTCGAAAAAGCTTAGAGAGTAACGCGCACGATAGTTGATGCAAAGTTAAGTGCCAGTAGAAGCACGATAAAAGCCAAATCTAGGGATACTCCACCTAATCTCAGTGGCGGAATAAAACGTCCAACAAACTTCATGGGTGGATCAGTAATTGCGTAGATCAGTTCAAAGAGTGCAATCACTCCACTCTTTGGTCGCCAATTCCGTGCAAACATTCTTACATAATCAATGATGAGGCGAGCAAAAAGCATCCACTTAAAGAATGCAAGTAAATTGAGAATGAGTTCTTTAAACATAAAAGTGAAGAACTATTACTTAGCTCTGATTGAAAATACTTGCCTGTGCAAAGGCAGCTTTATCTTCAGTGCGCACGGTGACATTGGCAGGTGAGATCAGAAATACACGGCTTGCAATTCTTTCAATTCCGCCTTGTAATCCAAATGCTAAGCCGCTTGCAAAATCTACGAGTCGCTTACGCTCTGATTCATCCATATCATCAAGATTAATGATCACAGGATTACCTTGGCGATAATGCTCAGCCATTTGACGCGCCTCTGAATAAGAACGTGGATGAAGAGTGACAATGTTGTATGAAGGTTCAAAATCTCCGACTGGCTCACTCTGAACCGGTGTGCGACCGCCGATCACTGTTACGCCATTTGATGATGTTGACACTGTTGGCGTAGTTACAGATGGGGTGCGTGGTTGGCGAGTGGCGGGCTTTACTTCTTCGGTAGCACCTTCTGGGCCATCAACGAGGCCGAGGTACTCCATTACTTTATTGAGTGCGGACATGGACTTAATTTTACGCGTGTGTGGCGCGGGGACCGAGTATTTGGCTACCTACGCGAATGTGTGTCGCACCGTAGGCGATAGCAATTTCATAATCCCCACTCATTCCAGCTGATAGTGATTGTGCCATTGGAAATTCTTGGCGAAAGCGCTCGACTAATTCGGCAACCTCGGAAAATGCCTTCTCTGGCTCGGCTTCGACGGGTGGAACAACCATCAATCCAACAAGGTCTAGATTTTTTGTGGAGGAAATCGCCTGACCGAGGGAAAGTAAATCATCTCCCCTGACACCCGCCCTGGATGTATCTCCATCGAGTGAGATCTGAATAAAGATATTCAATCGTTTGTCAGGAATTTCTCCTACAGCTCTATCGAATTTTGCGACATGGGAGAGGTCATCCAAAGAATGAACTGTCTCGGCCCACGAAGAGATTGCAGCAATCTTGTTGCTCTGAATCTGGCCTTGAAAATGCCAATGTGCTGGGACCAGAGATGATTTTTCTAGACCTTCGGCGTTCCTGTTTTCGCCGAAATCTCTGACACCTAACTTGTGGAGAATCTCAACATCACTGGCCGGATAGGTCTTAGTGACGGCGACGAGAGTGACTTCCTCTGACTTACGTGAAGCTCGTGATGTCGCCTCGAGGATGCGTCCTTGGACATCTGCAAGAGAGCGCGAAAGTTCTACCTTGCGATCACTCATAACCACACAACTCCTACTTGACGCCCGGTCACGCCATCTCTGCGATAAGAGTAGAGGTTACTTTCTTCAACGGTACATCTGCCTTCATCAACAACTCTGACCCCGAGGCTCTGCAATTGATCAATGAGCGCACGAGAAAGGTCAAGGGCAAATCCCCCGTCACGCGTCTTTGATGCCGCTAACGGAAAAGTTTTCGATACATCATCATAAATATCTTGGGAGACTTCATAGCACTCTCCGCATATTGATGGGCCCACGACTGCAGTAATCTCAGAAATATCATGTGAGCGCATCTCATGAATCGCTGCTAACGCAACTTCATTCATAAGTCCCTTGCGACCAACATGGACAGCAGCAACTGTTTGTGAGCTGGCTAGAAGTAGTGGGATGCAATCTGCAACCATGACTGCCATACCGATACCAACACTCTGAGTAACGAGAGCATCGGCAGTTGGTTCGGCAATGATCTCTACTCCCACCGTTGCAACAACGTTGCCATGAACTTGGTTCATATATTGAATAGGTAGGCCAAGGAGAGTCTCTAGCGCTGCACGATTGGAAAGAACAGTCTCCTGGTCATCTCCCACATGGGTAGCTACATTGCGAGAAAGAAAAGCACCGGTGGATAAACCACCGGTGCGATCTGTAAAACTGTAATTCACTATTACTTCATAAAGTCTGGCACGTCGATCTCGTCTTCAGCAACGAGTTCTTCGAAAGTGACGCGCTTTGCAGGCTTACTTGCATCAAGATCCATAGCAACCAGAAGAGGATCATTATCAGGGAGTGGATTAGCAACTCCACCCAGGGTTGCTGCATCGATGACAGGAACTGCCACCTTCTTAGGCTCTCCCCCATCAAATCCAGCTGCAATCACGGTGATACGAACTTCATCACCGAGGGCATCATCGATAGTAGTTCCAAAGATGATTCGAGCATCTGGGTGTGCTGCAGCTTGAACAAGTTCGCACGCCTCATTGATCTCAAAGAGGCCAAGATCTGATCCACCAGCAACTGAAAGGAGAACTCCCATCGCACCATCGATAGATGCTTCAAGAAGTGGGCTTGAGATCGCAAGTTCGGCTGCTCTGATTGCTCTGTTCTCGCCGCGAGCTGAACCAATTCCCATAAGAGCTGAGCCAGCATCTGTCATCACAGTTTTCACATCTGCAAAGTCAAGGTTGATAAGTCCTGGTTGTGTAATGATTTCTGTAATTCCTTGAACACCTGAAAGAAGAACCTGATCGGCGCTTCTAAATGCATCGACTGCGGTGATATTGCGATCAGAAATTGCGAGGAGGCGATCATTTGGAATAACAATAAGAGTATCTACTTCGCTACGAAGAAGTTCAATTCCTTCTTCTGCCTGACGCATACGAATCTTTCCTTCAAATGAGAAGGGGCGAGTAACAACACCGATAGTGAGTGCACCGAGATCGCGTGCAATTTTTGCAACGATTGGTGCGCCACCTGTTCCGGTTCCGCCACCTTCGCCAGCAGTTACAAAAACCATATCCGCGCCGCGAAGAATCTCTTCTATCTCTTCAGTGTGATCAATTGCAGCTTGACGACCTTTTTCAGGAGCAGCACCTGCACCTAAACCTTTTGTAGAAGTGCGACCAATATCTAACTTCACATCAGCATCACTCATTAGTAAATGTTGCGCATCTGTATTGATTGCAATGAACTCAACGCCTTTAAGGCCGACATCGATCATGCGATTAATCGCATTGACTCCACCGCCACCAATTCCAACAACTTTGATGACAGCTAGATAATTTTGCGGTGCAGCCACGTGAGTCCTCCTTATGAACTATAAACCTCGCCTTGAGACTTACGATTCATCTCTCTAATAGCGGAAAACCTAGGCTGATCGAAGGTTGCAATCAAATACCGACTCGAACTAATTCCTCATCTACAACTTGAGAGTTATTTATAAATTTTTATTCAACATCACTTCACAAGTCACTTCACAAGTCACTTCACGATAGGGGCATGTGGCGCCACCACATCGATGACTTTAATGCGCTTATTCTCCGGAAGTTTTAGAAGTGAATTAATCACTGAGATTTTCAACGCCATATCTTGGTTATCTCCCCACCGAATGCGAATATCGCGGCCTTCAAGAGTGGAGTTGAGGGTAAAGGTATTGGATGAAGTCGCCAGCATTGAAGTGATGTGACTGCGGAAACTCTCTGGAAGCTGGGTAAAGAGTTCATTAGCCTTCAAAGCGCTATCAGGGCTCTTAGCTGAAATCAGCGCCAGATCAGGATTTCTATATCCAGGCAATGAGAAGAGTTGGCCATCTGCATCAATTGTCTGGCCTGGCACTTGATCTGAATTAAAGAAAGCTAACGGCTCTCGAGGACTGATCTCGATAGCAACGACTCCGCTCAACCAGTTCCTAGAGATTGCAACATCTTTAATCCAGGAGAGTTTTTCAATCCTTCTGGCAACCGACTGCGGATTTACTCGCGCTAGTTGTTGGCCTACCCCAATCTGACTTTTCATCTCTATATCGGCTTGCACCGCACTCGTTGGAGCGCCAACGATCTCGACTTTTTTCACGTTAAAAACAGAAGACCAACCTAAAAAGTATGCCAATACGATCAGGACCACTCCCAAAATCGCCAACGGAGGCGAGAGAAGTTTCCGAGTGCGCAATGACATTAGTGAGAGGACGGAGTTTCGAATCGTCGTTCAAGACCTTGAGCAATAATCGGCGCTAAGGAATTCACATCTCCTGCACCGAGAGTGAGGATGACATCTCCAGGCTTTGCCATCGAGATTATCTCCTCCGACGCCTCGAGGAAATTAGGAATAAATTTTCCGCGCTGCATTTTTTCCGCAATAAGTGATGCGCTCACGCCAGCTATTGGTTTTTCACTCGCTGGATATATTTCTAAAAGAATTGCAGTGTCTGCAAGGTCGAGAGTCTGCGCAAACTGGTCGAGAAAGGCTTGTGTTCTGGAGTATCTGTGAGGTTGAAAGATCACAAGAACTCGACCATCTCCGGCATATCGACGGGCTGCTGTAAGGGTGACATCAATTTCAGTTGGATGATGACCATAGTCATCGATCACTCTGATCCCAGCAATACTCGCTTTGAGTTCAAATCTTCGTCCCGCACCTTGGAATGATGCCAATCCTTCAAGTAGATCGGCCGCTGGTTGACCAAGTGCGAGACCCATAGCTAGCGCAGCAGCTGCGTTCAGGAGATTGTGATGTCCTGGAACTTGTAACTCAATTGTTCCGACTGCTCTCCCCTTCCATAACGCACGCGCCTTTGAGCCACCCGGCAATAACTTAATGGTGTCGATGAGTAGATCAGAGTTTTCATCTTCTCCATATGAAATCTTTGTCGCGGCAAATTCGGTCGCTGCAATTGCGACTGCGCCAGAATCGTCCTTACAGTAGATGAAGAATCCTTCTGGACTAATTGATTGCGCAAACTCAGTAAAAATAGCCATCACAGATTCTGCAGTGGCGAAAAAGTCAACGTGATCATGTTCAACATTTGTCACGATTGCGCTAAAGGGGCGGTACTCCAAGAATGAGCCATCTGATTCATCTGCCTCGGCTACAAAGAGATTGCCGGTGCCGCGATGCGCATTTGAACCTGAAGCAGTGAGAGAACCGCCTATTGCAAAAGATGGATCCACTCCGCAGGCTTGAAGTGCCACGGTGAGCATCGATGATGTTGTCGTCTTGCCATGCGTTCCTGCGACAGCCACACTCTTGCTCGAAGACATCAGAATGGCGAGGGCTTGTGCACGTGTCAGGAGTGGAAGCCCTAACTCACGGGCTCGCACTATCTCTGCATTGGTTGCTGATATTGCATTTGAATAAATCACGATATCTACGCCATCAATATGCGCGGCGTCATGGCCGATATGCACCTCTGCCCCGAGAGCGCGAAGCGCTAAGACCACAGATGAATCTTTAGAGTCGCTTCCAGATACAGAGAGACCGTGCGAGAGAGCGATGCGAGCCAACCCACTCATTCCTGCACCAGCGATTCCTATAAAGTGAATTCGCTTTCCAACCCATTGATCGAGAGTCACTTGAGCCATCATTTATCTTTCGCCCACCGAAAGTTGATATTCGGCTAGGGCTACGATTTTTGCCGCAGCCTCGAGATCACCAAAGTGAGGAAGATCGCTGAGTTGATCGCTCGTGGCCAACATGGAGTCCATGTTATCGAGTAGCCAGCTGGCAGTGAATGAACTCTGCTCGAGTACGCGCGCACGCCCCAACTCGACGAGATGATCAGCATTGACGGACTGCTCACCGTTGCCGATAGGCAGAGGAATGAAGAGTGCATATTTTCCAAGGGCGTTTACCTCAGAGCATGTGATCGCTCCGCTACGTGCAATTACTAAATCAGAGGCAAGGTATGCAGTAGCCATATTTTCTATATATGAAAAGGAAATATAGCTGTCATCGCTGGCTGGCAGATCATTTGCTGCTCCTACAGAGTGCACAATGGTAATCGGCTTTTCCTTGATTAACTTTCGAGTTTTTTCAATCACGCTATTGATGGCTTGAGAACCTTGTGAGCCACCAAAAACCAAAATCACTTTGTGGCCACTGTGAATTCCGAAATCTCGCTTGGCCTTGCCTCTGATGTCACTCCACGTATGTTCATCTGCATTGCGATGAGCAACTAGTAACGAAGTGATGTCATCGCGAAGGGGTAGACCAGTAATTAGCGCCTGGGCGAAAGGCCCGTGAGTAACTGGAGATCCCACAGCTAGTGCATCGGTAAAGCGTGCACCGAGTCGATTTGCCCAACCGGGTTCTGCATTTGCTTCGTGAATCACAATAGGTTTCTTGAGTGATCTCGCTGCCAAATAAGCAGGAGCACATACATAACCGCCGAAGCCAATAAGAAGATCTGCACCTCTAAGAATATTTTTAGACTCACTCATCGAACGGCGAAGTGAGGCCGGAACTTTTAGTAGGTCCAGTGATAGCGAACGTGGAACACGAACGCGAGTAATCAATTCAAGATCAAAGCCATCCTCTGGAACTAATTTTGTCTCCAAGCCAGATGAAGTTCCTAAAAAGACGATCTGATCTGCTGGGTGAGATTGCTTCCATAATCGCGCGACTGCGAGTGCTGGCTGAATGTGGCCAGCGGTACCTCCACCAGCAAAGACTATCTTTCGGGGACTCATTTATCGATGCAGCCTTTGTGCGACAAAATTCTTCACTTCTAACTTAATTTCAGGGTCTCGAAGAGCACTTGATGCAATAAATGCGATACCAAGATAGGTAGCAATCAGGGCCGAACCACCGTAAGAGAGCAGCGGCAAAGTGACACCTACAACCGGAAGAAGGCTCACAGCAGATCCAATATTGAGAATAGTTTGAATAGCAATCCATGATGCGATTCCTGCACATGCAAAGCGCGTGAATGAATCAGATGATCGCATTGCAATTCGCAGCGAGCTATAAATCAGCGTTCCGAGAAGTGCCAAAATGAAGAGTGTTCCAAGTAATCCGAGTTCCTCACCAATGACAGCAAAGATGAAGTCAGTATGTGCTTCAGGAAGATTGCCCCACTTTTGCCTGCTTCCACCCAGCCCCACACCAAAAATTCCACCGCTTGCCAGTCCTAAAAGGCTATGGGCAGGCTGCCATCCCTCATTTTTATATTGAGCGGGATCAAAGGGATTGAGAAAAACGCTCCATCGCGCTGCACGATATTGCGCTGTCGCAATAAAGAAACCAATCCCTATCGCCGCAGTCGCCGTGAGAGTTCCTACAAGGCGTAATGGAATTCCTGAGACAAAGAGCAATCCACCGAGAATTGCCATCAGAACAGAAGCTGTACCCAGATCTCGGCCCCACATGACAAGTGCACTAGCCACAATAAATCCTGGCGCGATGAGGGCTAAGACATTTACTCTTATAAAGCCAGCATTGAGTCGAGATGCGAGCAATTGTGATGCCCATAAAATAAGTAGAAATTTAGCAAGTTCGCTCGGTTGAACATCAACTATCTTGAGAGAAATCCAGTTTCGATTTCCGTTAACCGATTTTCCGATCCCTGGAATTCGAACGATAAGAAGAATTACTATTGAAATTATCAATCCAAATCGAGCAAGTAGCTTCCAGCGGTCAAGGGAGAGGCGCGAAAGTACAATTGCCATGGGAATACAGAAGGCTAAGAAGATGAGTTGGCGAATAACGATTGCAACGGAAGAGCCTTTACTCTCGAGTGAATAAATGGATGAGGCAGAGAAAACCATGATGAGACCGATAATTGAAAGCAGCCCCACTGATATTACTAACCCATAAAAAGGAGTAGCAGGATTATGTAACTTGTTCTTGGCAGGTGCTTTACTCATCCCAAAGCCTTCCGTACTGCATCAGCAAATCGATCGCCACGATCGGCATAGGAAACAAATTGATCCATCGACGCGCATGCTGGTGCGAGAAGAACTGTATCTCCTTCACCTGCGCACGTCTGTGACGCTGCGACGATGGCTTCCATGAATGAGTTAGAGACTCCCCCGCGCTGATAATCAGATGGTGGGTCAATCTCAATCACCTTTACATGTGGAGCGTGCTCTGCCAGTGCTGATGTAAAGAGTGCTCGGTCTGTTCCTATAAGAATTGCAGCTTTGATACGTGGATGTGCTCGTGCAATCAGAGCGCTGACATCTGCACCTTTTGCTAAACCGCCGGCGATCCAAATGACTGAAAGAGCAGAAAGTATAGAAGCCGTAGCTGCATGCGGATTCGTTGCCTTCGAATCATCAATCCAGGTAATGCCATCTCTCTGGGCGATGACTTCAATGCGATGGCGACCAAGTGTGAATTCAGAGAGCGCTTTTCCAATAACTTCGTGCGATACGCCAACGGTGCGTGCTAAGCCAGCGGCGGCCAGCGCATTAGAGACGTTATGCGGAACCGTTGGCTTCACATCAGCTATCTCTGCAATCATCGACGCTTCTTGCGGATCCGAAACAAATGCACGATCGACGAGGAGTTCTTCTACGACACCAATTTCTCCAGGGCCAGGGGTATCGAGAGAGTAAAAGACTTTTCTGCCATTCCAATGAGTTGTGCGAGTTACTACCTCTGTGTCATCGCCATTGAGTATTGCCGTCAATGAGCGGTCAAGAATTGAGAGCTTTGCTTGCGCATAACTTTCAAAGCTTCCGTGCCAATCTGTGTGATCATCTGCAATATTAAGAATTGCTGACGCTACAAATTCGGCACGCTCTAACCAATGAAGCTGAAAACTTGAAAGTTCGAGTACGAGTACGTCATAGGACTCAGCACTATCTACGCACTCGATAACAGTCGTGCCCACATTTCCGCATGCCACTGCATGAACTCCACCTGCGCGCAGCGCTGCAGCTGTCATTTCAACAGTGGTTGTCTTTCCATTTGTTCCGGTAAGGGCCAACCATTTCTGTCCTGGGGATCGCTCCTCTTTGATTGCCCAGGCAAGATCAATCTCGTTGAGCAAGGCGACCTGAGCGGCTTGAGCTTTTTGAATAAGTGGGTGGGACTCTTTCCAGCCTGGTGAGACGAGAACAAAATCAAATTCAGAAACGGTTACTGCGGAAGGTTGCAGAATTGAAAATTCAGAATCTGTTGTGACAGTCTCATCGACGATCGTGACATGTGCATCCCGGGCAATCAAAGCACGGGCGGAAGCAAGTCCGGTGACGCCAGCTCCGAGCACAAGAATTTTCTTATGCTGTAGATCTCGAGAGAAACTCATCGCTGATTCATCGCAGCCTTTAGCCTGCGATCCAATCTGCGTAGAAGAGACCTAGTCCACCTGCAACACAAAGTCCGGCAATAATCCAAAAGCGAATGACGATTGTTACTTCGCCCCAACCCATGAGTTCAAAGTGATGTTGAAGTGGGGCCATCTTAAAGACTCTTTTTCCGCCTGAAATTTTGAAATAGAGAGTCTGGATGATCACTGACATTGTGATGATGACAAATAGCCCACCTAGTGGAATCAACAGCAGTTCAATGCGCAACATGGTGGCGATTCCGGCGAGTGCGCCACCGAGGGCGAGCGAACCCGTATCGCCCATAAATATTTTTGCGGGCGAAGCGTTCCACCATAAAAATCCTGTGCACGCGCCAGCAAAGGCGGCAGCTAATACCGCCAGATCAAGTGGGTCGCGCACTTGGTAACAATTGATACCAGGTGAAACCGCGCAGCTCTGACCAAACTCCCACACGCCAATCAAAATGAATGAGATGAATGTAAGAACTGAAGCACCTGATGCAAGTCCGTCGAGACCATCTGTGAGATTGACACCGTTACTTGTTGCAGTAACCATGAGGGCAACCCACACAATTACTAGTACTGCACCGAGAGTGATTGAGGTATCTCTCACAGTTGAGAGTTGAGATGAAATCGGTGTTAACCCATCTGCGTCAGCAAACTTGGTTCCGAAGTATGCAAATACTGAAGCCACAATTATCTGGCCAACCAGTTTTTGGCGCGAGGTCAGTCCCTGTGATTGTTTTCTTGAGACCTTAAGCCAGTCATCTAAAAATCCAACAAATCCAAGTGCAACGACAAGTCCGATCACTAACCCTGCCGAAGCTGTGATGGCCGTTCCGCTGAGCAGATGTGCGACGAGATAGGCAGCAATTGAAGCGACAATAATGATGATTCCGCCCATAGTGGGCGTTCCGCGCTTAGTGTGGTGAGATGACGGCCCATCATCACGAATGATCTGGCCATATCCCTTCTTTGCTAATGCGCGAATTAAAAGTGGAGTACCAAAAAGTGAGAGTAGGAGCGCGAAGCCACCGGCTGCAAGGATTGTCTTCACTCTTCTTCTCCCCCTGCTGTTATCTTTCTCTTAACAACTTCTTCAATCTCTTCTGCAAGAATTTCAAATCTTTCTGATCGTGACGCTTTTACTAAAATCACATCTCCCGGCTCAATCTGCTCTGCAATGGCACGTGCGCCACTGCGATCACAGAGATGAAGATTGGTCTGACCCTCAACATTCTGCGCTGGCTGATATTCCGGTGCATCTACACAGACAAGATGATCAATTCCCATCTGATAGGCAAGGGTGCCAACTTGCTGATGGGCTGTGGCTGAAGACTCGCCGAGTTCTGCCATTTTTCCTAAAAAGGCCCATGCGCGCCCGCCTCGTTCTTGTGCGAAGAGAATCAAAGTGCGCAGGGCCGCCTCCACTGCATCTGGACTTGCGTTATATGAATCATTGATCAGAAGCACTTCGGAGAATTCGTGAATCTCCATACGCCACTTGCTCTCAATGAGTGCGGTGGAGAGCGCCGTTGCTATCGAATCTATTGAGAAGCCGAGTGCGGTACCTACCGCTGCGCAGGCAAGTGCATTTGAAATTTGATGTTCTCCCACAATGCGAAGACCCACTGCAGCTCGACCGGCAGGAGTTACCAGATCGAAGTGTGGGCGACCTTCACGCATTTCAATTTCTGTGGCACGCACCTCATCTGAGTGATCAGTTCCAAAGGCAATCGTGCGACCATCGTGCAAGCTCTTCATTGCCTTGGTGTATGGGTCGTACTGACCCAGAATTGCGATCCCAGAGCTCGACAGCGATGAGATCAACTCTGACTTTGTCTTTGCAATCGCTTCAATTGATCCAAATTCACCCACGTGAGCCATGCCCACTCGAAGAACAACGGCAATATCTGGTTGAGCAATCGATGCCAGATGTGAAATATCTCCAGAGTGACGAGCTCCCATTTCAATCACCGCATATTTAGTCGCTGACGAGCAAGCCAAAAGCGTCAGCGGAACGCCTAATTCATTGTTGTAATTTCCAGAGGGGGCAACAGTTTCGCCGTGTTGGGAGAGCATGTGGCGGAGAAGATCTTTTGTCGTTGTCTTTCCTTGTGAACCGGTAATTCCTATAACCATAAGATCTTTTAACTCTGATCGTGCAAAGCGAGCTAATAAAGTGATTGCTTCGGTGACATCTTTAACGAGAACATGTCGTTGAGCTACGGGGCGAGTAGTGATTGCAAGAACTGCTCCATAAGAATAGGCATCATCGACAAAATCATGTCCGTCAACCTTTTCGCCTTGCATTGCTAAGAAGATTCCACCTTGCTCAACCTCGGAAGATTTCAAGGATGGGCCAGCGGTTACGAGAATATCCTCACCTGATAGCAAGCCACCCATCACCTGGGCGATCTGTGAAGCCTTCATAGAGTTCATCGCGGCCCCTCAAGAATTTTTGCAAGCACGAGACGATCATCAAAATCTATTTTCTCGCCCTTAATCTCTTGCCCGTTCTCATGTCCCTTGCCGAGAACGAGAAGAGTGTCCCCAGATTGGCATAGTGAGACGGCATACGCGATCGCCTCATGGCGATCGATGATTACTCGAGAGGGCTCAACAATCGGAAGATGCTTACTCATATCTTCCAGAACTTTTCTAGGATCTTCACTCCGTGGGTTATCGCTGGTGAAGATTGCGACTCCAGATTCCTCAATAAGTGCGCTGCCCATCAATGGTCGCTTAGAAGCATCACGGTCTCCCCCGCAACCAAGAACTGCAATGACCTTTCCAGATGTGAACTCTGTTGCTGTTGCAATGACATTTCGTACCGCATCTGGAGTGTGGGCGTAATCTACGAGCGCAGTGAAATCTTGACCACAATCAACTGACTCCATTCGCCCAGGTGCACCCTTGAGGCGTGGAACAAGCGCAGCGCAATTGAGTGGATCAATACCGCACTCGATGGCGATCGCGAGTACCAAAAGAATATTATCGAGATTGAAATCACCACGAAGAGGCGTTGAACTCTCGACGAGAATTCCACCAGCACCCCGAGCAGTAAATACAGTTCCGGTAGCGGTGGGAGTGATCGACGTGAAATGCCAGCTCGCTTTGGGATTATTGCGCGACAAGGAAGTCGCAGGAATGCCGCACTTGTTGAAAAGGCGTAATCCGAAATCACTATCGATATTGATAAACGCCTGATCGGCATATTCCAAGGTAAAGAGGCTTGCTTTAGCCTTGAAGTAACTATCCATGTCATGATGAAAATCAAGATGATCTTGTGAAAGATTTGTAAATCCAACCATTGCAAAGTGTGAACCCACCATGCGTTGCATCACCATCGCATGACTTGAAACTTCCATCACAAGGTGTCGTAGATGTCGCTCACTCATAGTTGCGGCCAAAGCTTGTAGCGCATCTGCCTCAGGTGTTGTACGCGCACTGGCAACGCTCTCGCGACCTATTCGAGTCTCGACGGTACCAATGAGTCCACTTTCTCGACCTGCTTCTTGGAAGAGTTGATAGAGCAGTGTGCTTACTGTTGTTTTTCCGTTGGTCCCGGTAATTCCAATACTGATCATTTCCTGCATTGGTTTTGCGTAGAGAGCTGCGCTAATGAGTGCACCAGCGGTGCGTGCATCAGGAACGGCAATCACAGGAAGTCCGTTGGCGATCTTGGCACCCTCTGCATCAGTCACAATTGCTCGAGCGCCGCGGGAGATGGCGCTAGAAGCAAAGTGCGCTCCGTGAGTTTTCTCTCCTGGATAGGCAAGGAAGAGATCTCCGTCAACTACTTCGCCATCACTTGAGGTTGCACCGGAAAAGGTCAGAGCAGGATCAAGATCAATCTTTATACCAATAAGACGGGAAATTTCTTCAACTGAAATAGTGTGATCAAGGAGTGGGCGCATGGCTTATCACCTCGAACTCGCTTGAGAAATCTTTATCGTCTCTGCCTTTTTCTCTGCGCGAGCCTTCTTATCTAGCTCAGCCTTGTTAAGAGCCACTGGCATCACTGTTGTTCCTGTGGGTGCGATGTGTCGACTTTGCAAGACAAAAGTCATCACCTTTTTAAATACTGGTCCGCCAAGAGATCCACCGTAGTGAGCGCCCTTAGGATCCTGAATCGTCACGTTGATGACATAAGCCGGAGCATCAGCAGGTGCGAAACCAATAAATGAAGCCGTATAACCGCTGTAGCAACCGCAATTTTCGTTATAACGCATTGCAGTTCCAGTCTTTCCGGCAACTCGATATCCAGGAATCGCCGCACTTGGTGCTGTTCCATGGATCGAGACAACGCTCTCCATCATGATGCGCATTTTTGCGGCAGTAGCTGCGCTAATGACCTGTACGCCTTTTTCATTCTTGAATTGGGTGAAGTTGCCAGATTTGTCACTTGTTCCGGCAATCACTGTTGGGGAAACTCGCACTCCTTCATTGGCAAGAGTTGCGAAGATGCTTGTTGCTTGCATTGCATTGAGTGAATATCCCTGTCCGAAGGCAACGGTAGGAGCCGTTGTTCCAGACCAATCTTTGACTGCAAGTAATTTTCCAACGTTCTCACCTGGAAGGCCTGCGCCAGTCTTTGATCCAATACCAAATTTTGTTAAGTATGAGTACAAAGTGTCGTGACTCATCGTCTCAGCGATTTTAATTGTTCCGGTATTACTCGATACTGCAAGGATACCTGCTGTCGTTAATTTCTGAAGTGGATGGCGTTCATGATCTTTAAAATCTTCACCAGCGCGGCGAATCTTGTAAGGGACATCAAAGACGGTTTCTGGGGAGATGGTGCCCTCTTCCAAGGCTGCAGCTAGTGTCATCACCTTTCCAGTTGATCCAGGCTCGTAGACATCTTGAACTGAAGGATTGCGCATCAAATCTAATGAGACGTTCTTTGTATGATTTGGATTAAAGGTTGGAGCAGTTGCGTGAGCTAATATTGCACCAGTTCGTGGATCCATGACAATCACAGTGCCGCTACTTGCTCGTGAGCTTTTTACAGCTTCAGCAATCGCCTTAGATGCAACCCACTGGATATCACGATCAATTGTGAGTCTTACTGTTGTTCCCGCTTGAGCTGGAACTATTTCAGATTGTGAGCCAGGAATCTCAGCTCCGCGTCCTTTTGCATACGAATATGTGCCAGGTGTTCCGGTGATTGATGAGTTCATACTCAACTCAACACCAGATGCACCCAATCCATCTTTGCGTACAAAACCAACAAGTGATGAAACTAGATTTCCTGATGGGTATTCACGAACATAATTACGTTCAGGGAAAAATCCAGCAATTCTCTTGTCGTACTCGTTATTACTCAGCGTTGAATTATATTTATCAATCGCGAGAGAAAGTCGATTCCATGTGCTTGGCTCTGCGCTCTCAAGAACCATTGAGTATCGCTTTACTCCTGTAATTGAAGCAGTGACTTCTTCCTCGGTAAGACCGAGAATAGGGGCAGCAAATGCTGCCACTCGAGCCGGATCTTGAATGAGCTTTTGGTCCACAACAATGTTAATCGCGGAGACGCTTCGAGCAAATGCCACTCCATTGATATCGGTGATATCTCCTCGAGGTGCTGCAATTACTCGCGTTTTCTCCATCTCATTTGCCGCTTTGAGAGTGTATTCAGCAGATTGAATTCCTTGAATCTGAATAAGTCGCGCAGCAAAGAGAGTAAAAATGACTAACAAGATAATAAAGAGAGTACGAATGCGTTTCATCGAGAGATCAAAATTACCCACGTGTAATCCCGCTCTCGTCAGTAACTACGGGCATCTCTTGGGTGAGATTAAGGAAAGTTGGATCCTCAGATGGACTCATGCCTAGCGCTGCTGCTTGATTAGCCAGCGCTTGCGGGGATGAGTACATCTCCATTGTGCGAGAGATTGCCTCACGTTGGTCTGCAATCATCTTTGATTCTAATTTCAACTCTGAGAGAACAAATGCATCTTGGGCTAACAAAGTGTTTACCCCAAGGAGCGCCAAGAATCCAATGACCGCCACGAACGTTAAGAACTTTGCGAAGTACTTATGTGTAGCTTGTGCTCCTTCGCTTGTCTGAGGAACAATCTTGAGAAGTGCCTGCGCAGAATGTGTGACAACACGTTCGCGAGTCTGCTGAGCGAGTGCGGCGATTGACATTAAGCGGCCACCCTCTCGATTGCACGAAGGCGAACTGATGTTGAACGTGAGTTTTCATCTTGCTCGGCTTGGCTAGCTTTCTCGCTAGCTTTAATCACGAGTGAAAACTTTGCAGCATATTCTGGGAGCTCTACAGGTAGGTTGCGAGGACTCTTTGAGGTCGATGCCTCTACAAAGAATTCCTTCACAATTTTGTCCTCAAGTGACTGGAAAGACATGACAACAACTCGGCCACCAACTTCTACCAAATTCAAGGCTTGCGGTATCGCGCGGGTGATTGCGCCAAGTTCATCATTGACTGCAATGCGCAGCGCTTGGAATGTGCGCTTTGCAGGATTGCCACCTGTACGGCGTGTTGCAGCAGGAATACTTTCCTTGACCAATGTCGCCAATTGCATTGTGGAGTTAAGAGGTGCAAGAGCACGGGCTTTAACGATATTTTCAACGATTCGAGTGGCAAATTTCTCTTCACCAAATGTGCGCAGAATCTTTACCAGGGCACCAGGCTCGTAGTGATTCACAATCTCATGAGCAGTAATAACCTGAGTGCTATCCATACGCATATCTAGTGGCGCATCATGAGAGTACGAGAAGCCACGATCGGTTTCATCTAACTGCATAGATGAAACTCCGAGATCAAAGAGGACTCCTGAAAGCTGTGTGTATCCATGTGAAGTGACTACATCTGTGATGCTGTCAAAGACTGCGTGTGAAGTGATTAACCTGTCACCAAAGACTGAAAGTCGTTGACGTGCTTGAAGTAGCGCGCTTTGATCGCGATCAATTCCAATAACAATTAATTCTGGGAAACGAGCAAGAAGGGCTTCAGTGTGTCCACCTAATCCGAGTGTTGCATCAACAACAACTGGAGTGCGAGAAGTTTCTATCGATGGAGCAAGGAGATCAATGCAACGATCTCGCATTACTGATATGTGCTTCATCTTCTCCCCCATTCTTTAACTGCTACTCCGCTTATCTATATTTCGCTCTCTCAACTCTGGTCACCGCCGGCCGACGGATCTCACGAAAGCGACGCCGGGGAAGGGGCGCCGCTGTCGGCCTTAAAACCTAGGCATTGGGTCGACGGTGGCCACAATCGAGAGAGCGCTATGTAGTTGTTGTATTTCTATTCAGTTGTATTTCTATTCAGTTCTGTACTACTTAGAAGAGTCCTGGAAATACCTCTTCTGAAACATCGGCAAAACCTTCTTCACGATCTGCTAAATATTTATTCCATGCCTGCGCATCCCAAATTTCAACGCGAGTATTTGCACCAATAACAACGCACTCTTTTTCAAGTCCTGCATATGTGCGAAGTCCTTGTGGAATCGTGACGCGACCTTGACGATCAGGAATTTCATCGTGTGCGCCGGCAAACATCACGCGCTGATAATCACGAGCTGCTTTTGCAGTAACTGGCGCTTGTCTTAGCGTCTGTGTAAGAGTTTCAAATTCAGTTGATGGAAATACATAGAGGCAACGCTCTTGTCCTTTTGTAATGACAAGACCTGCAGAAAGTTCTTCGCGGAATTTCGCGGGAAGAATCAGACGACCTTTTTCATCAAGACGGGGTTCGTGAGTGCCAAGAAACATCTCTTACCCCTATCCCCTTGATTGTCTGGCCCAAGGTTGAATCTGATTGAGCGTGTATCCCTGCTCAATCCCCCACTTTACTCCACTTTCCTCCTTTTTCAACCACCCTTCCCCACGATCCACCCTTTTTCGCCCCACCTCTCCCCACCATCAGGGCATGAAAAAAGCCCGCCTTGTGGGCGGGCTGAGGTGGTACTTGGATGAACCTTATTCGAAGTTTCGTTGATCCCAACGGTCCTGCAGGCGATCGCCAAGCTTCTTGCGAGCGCGTGGAGCCTTTTCAGAGCCCTGTGCCGAGGCTGGCACGAGTGCGCCTGGATTTGTGACTGCGCGATAGACAAGGACTGATCCGGTCAGGGCGATGAGAAATCCGCCGAGGCCAATAATCGTGATTTGAGCAATCAGCCCGCCGAATAGAGTTGCAAGGCCGGCGATAACTAGGGCTACCCCAACGCCAAGGCGATTGCGTGAAACCCCAGAACCACCCGACATCGCGCTGACAAGACGTGGGTCATCAACGGCGAGGGCTTCTTCCATCTGCGCCAATAAGCGTCTTTCGTGCTCGGAAAGTGGCATATAGATACTCTAGAACAACTTTTTCGATAGGGCTACTCGTGGCCCGTAGTTATTCATCACTCTCATCAATTAGACGCCCTGGCCGCACGCTATTGCCCCCAAAGCGCGCCTTGGCAGCATCGATCCCCCCTTGGAGTTCACGCCAACTCGATTCACGGGCACCCAAGACCAGCTGCTCGTGGGTATCAGTGTGGAGGTTCTCCAGACTCACACCCACAAGTCGAATCCGAGCGCGCTCAATCGAAAGCCCTTCATAGAGAGCCTTAGCTACCTCATAGATCTCATGGGTTGTATCGATAGGTAGCGGCAGTGTCTTTGATCTATTGACCGTCGTGAAATCTGCAAATCGAACTTTGAGAGTGATCGTCTTAGCAAAGAGAGAGCGTTCGCGCATACGAGATGACGCACGTTCGCACATTCGCAAGATCTCTTTCGCAACTACTTCCGGGTCATCTATATCCCGATCAAATGTTTCGGCAGCGCTAATGCTCTTATCGGGTTCTTCCGGAATCACATCGCGGTCATCTCTGCCCCATGCAAGTTCATAGAGAGACTCACCTGCTGCCTGACCAAGTGCGCGAATCAACGTTTGTTGTGGGGTCTGCGCGATATCTCCCACGGTGTGAAGTCCAAGTCGTTCGAGGGCTTCATTAGTCTTTGGTCCGACTCCCCATAGCGCAGAGACTGGTAGCGGATGTAAAAATGTGAGTACGCGATCTGTAGGAATTTCTAAGATCCCATTTGGCTTACATCGTTGCGATGCCAGCTTTGCAATGAACTTAGAGGATGCGATTCCGACAGAACATGTGATCCCTTCTTGCGCTTCTACCTTTGCGCGAATTGCTGTGGCGATTGCGCGACCATCTCCTAGTAGTCGTCGCGCCTTAGTCACGTCCAAGAATGCTTCATCGAGTGAGATCGGTTCAACAAGCGGTGTGAAGGAGTGAAAGATCTCCATGATGTGCTCTGATACTTCGCTATAGCGCTTATGGTCAGGAGGAATAAAGATCGCGTGTGGTGCAAGTCTTTGCGCGCGACCTACCGGCATTGCAGCTTTAATTCCGAATTTGCGCGCTTCGTAATTTGCAGATGTCACAACGCCGCGCACTCCTGCGCCGATGACAACAGCCTTGCCTTTAAGTTCAGGATGATCGCGCTCTGTGACCGATGCAAAGAATGCATCCATATCCACATGCAGGATTGTGGATTCGTGCTCGCCACTCATATAGCTACCTTACTGTTCTGCCATTTCTCATAGGCGTTACGTAGATCCCACGCCCCTGTGGCGCGGATAGAGATGCCGCGTTCTCCTGTACGCCGGGTAACTCCGCGCACAAGAATCAGCGATGTTGAGTAGAGAAGGCCTGCGCTACTTGTCTGCACATCGCTAAAGAAGGTGCAATCACTGCAGCCATACCCATCATCGAGAGTCAGAAAGATCACGCGTCGACCAGAACGAACGGGTGGAGTCTGTAGCGCAACCTTTACCCCGGCAACTAAGACTTCTGCCCCTGAACGCTGTGCAAGAAGATCGCACGAGCGCACCGCACCTATCGCATTAAGAAATGGCGCATAGAACTCGAGCATGTGATGAGTGATATCCATACCTAGCCGTTCTACCTCATGGCGTACTCGTTCATTGGTGGTGATATCAGGTAACCCACTTGAGATTAATACAGGGGGTGCAAAACCAAATGTCATCTGTGCACCACCGATACCTTTCTTGCTACTTCGTGCAGAGTGTGATTTCTCAATATCATTCAGATGTAGCAGAAGATCGCGATGATTGATTGCGCCAGTACCGATGGAATGAAGTTCGTCAAAGCCACCGGTAAGAATGAGCGACTCAGTGACAGGTGTTGAGGCACCGCTTCGTGCGATGAAATCTGCAATATCAAGATAGGGACGGCCTTTAATAATTGAGGTGATCTCGTGATCGCTAATTCCAGAGATAGTTGAGAGAGCGATACGAATTGCTTGTGCCCCTTCGTACTCTTCCACGCGATATGTTGAATCGGATTTATTGACATCAAGAGGTGCTAAAACAATTCCCATCTGTCGCGCCTCATCAAGGATTAAACGCTTGGGATACATCCCTGGATCATGTGTAAGAACGCCGGCAATAAACTCTGCCGGGTAGTGAGTTTTTAGCCATGCCGATTGATAGGTAGGCAGCGCGAAAGCTGCAGCATGTGCCTTACAGAATCCAAAGGATGCGAAGGCTCGCAAGATCTCCCAGACCTTGGTGATGACAGCAAGTGGATACCCCTTTTGCGTTGCAGCAGGGAAGAACCAATCGCAGACTTCTTGTTGGCCCGCTTTATCCCCCAGTGATCGCCGCTTTTCGTCAGCTGCTGCTAATGAGATACCTGTCATCGTTGCGATGATGGAGATCACCTGTTCGTGAAAGACAACAACACCTTCTGTCTCTTGCAGAATCGGTGCTAAATCAGGGTGAATAACATCGGCTGTAGTAAAGCCATGACGTGAGTTAAGAAAGGGAGCGATCATGTCGCTCTTTACCGGCCCTGGGCGAAAGAGAGAGATATCGATAATCAGATCGTTAAAAGTTCGTGGATTAAGTTTGCCGACTAATTCACGTTGTCCCGGACTTTCGATCTGAAAGATTCCTAAGGTCCGTGTCGATTGAATCAACTCATAGGTCTGGTCATCATCGAGTGAGATGGCATCGATATCGATCTTCTTATCCTGCGTTTTTGCAATCTCAGAGAGTGTGTAAGCAATCGTTGATTGCATCCGCACACCCAAGATGTCGAGTTTAAGGAGACCGATATCTTCGACATCATCTTTATCGAATTCGACCATAGGAAATCCGCTGGCATTGATATGTAGTGGAATGCGATCTAAGAGTCCGCCATCGGAGAGAACAATTGCGCAAGGATGCATTGCAAGGTGGCGCGGAAGGCCATCGAGCTCTTGGGCAAGAGCTACCGTCATCGCCATCAGTGGCGCAGATGTATTGAGAGTTTTCAGTTCAGGGAGTGATTGCAGTACCGCCTGAATATTGCGGGCACGTACATGTGGCATTGCCTTGGCAAGAAGATCAATTTCGGCAGCCGGCAAACCCAACGCTGCACCGGTATCGCGAATTGCATGGCGGGCGCGATAAGTATCAAACATCGCAACAGTTGCAGCGCGCGAGATCGCACCTGGCTCTTGTAGCGATTGCGAGCCATAACGATCAAAGACCATCTGATAAATCTCAAGGCGGCGATCTGATTCAACATCAATATCAATATCAGGAAGAGCAGCGCGCAACGGTGAACAGAAGCGCTCCATGAGAAGTCCGTGACGCATCGGATCTACCCCTGAGATACCGAGCAAGTGGCAGATCAATGAACCAGCACCGCTACCTCGTGCTGCAACACGTATTCCGTTATCGCGTGCCATCTGCGCAATATCTGCAACGGTAAGAAAGTAGGACTCATAACCAAGAGATGCAACCGTTGCTAACTCATCATCTAAGCGAATGCGGGCAGCTTTCACATCTGCATTTGCGTTATAGCGCCAATGAATTCCTGCCTCGACTCGCGAACGTAAAAGCGTGCGCATAGAGCTCTGCGATGTGGCACCAACAATATGTGGCTCAGGTAGATGAATTCCGCCAAGACCAATATCGCGTGCTGGAGAAAGTAGAGCGCGCTCTGCCCATTCGCGCGTAGTTTTTAAAAGCGCTCGTGGGGTCGCCTCCCCTGCTGCTCGCGCTATCTCTGTTGCAACAAGTGTCATCTCTTGGCTGCTCTTTAAATACGCTTCAGCGTTACGACGTTCAATGTGTCGGTAATCCAGCGGAACAAGTTGGCGAGCGCAATCTAAGAGATCTGCAATCGGACCATCACTGCGACTGCGCATCCGTACTGCATTAGTGATCACCGCATCGATATCGTGATCGCGCGCAAAGACCAACGACCTGGCAGCGTGTGCGGTAGAGCCTGGTCCATTTCCTGCAATCAGATGAGAGACGCATTCAATAGCGTGATCTGCAAAGAATTCACGAGTGAGATTAAAGAGATCGAGGGCTCGCTCGGGATGGTGAGCTGCTAATTCATAACTCAGCGGTGATTGTGGGCCGTGGAGAAGATGAAGGTGGGTGCTATGTGTGCTGAACTTTTCGAGTAGCTCTAGCGTGATCCGTGTACTGCCCTCACCTTTATTGATATGCAAACCTGTAAGCAACCGCACAAGGTGAGCCCATCCCCCATCACCATGTGCCAAGACAGTCACGCGTTGTTCGGGAGCCTTCTTACCGCTAACTGTGATCTCTATCGGCAGATTGATTCCGATAATCGGTGCAACACCATTAGCCACACATGCCTTTGCAAAACGAATAGCCCCCGAAAGAGTTGCGCGATCTGTGAGCGCAATCGCCGGCATCGCATATTCACGCGCTTGTTCGACAAGATCGCCTGGCTGCGTTGTTCCATATTTCATAGAGAAAGCGCTAGCAACGCGTAGGTGGATAAAACTCATGAGCTATCTAGACCGACCTAATGAGCCACTGCCCGGTAGCTTCATCGCGTTCGATTTCAAATGTTGTCACTGCGCCAATCGGTGCAGCCTCTACCGTCCATAAAGCACGCGCTCCATCATCAGGGCGATAAACACCATCACTGACTCGGTTCCACCATCCACCTGCTTCACACCAGCGCGAGAGAACGGCATGGATGCGAAAGCGACGACCTTTAAAGGTGAACTCGATCGGTGTCGCTAAAGCACCTACGCCATCTGCAAGGACTTCATGAGGTGCATGAGATGGACGTATCTCCGGGACTGACATCGGTATTGCCTTCTTTCTTGCCGTGTGGATAATTCGAACAGATGTTCGAAAACTAGCCCACACCCCTGACAAGAGCAAGCCTGGGCAGGCAACACACCCCGCACGAGGAGGGGAAAATAGTTGAAATTTCAACTACATGCCCTACCCTAGGCAGGTAAGAGAGTCCGCAGAAGCTGGGCTCGCCCCCATAAGGAAAATCAAGGAGAAATATGAACGTCGTTCTATTCATTGGTCAGGTGCTCTTCGCAGCCCTCTTCATCACTTCAGGTATTGGTCACTTCGCAAAGCTTGAGGCTATGACCGGCTACGCACAGTACAAGAAGCTCCCAGCAGCAAAGCTCGGAGTAATGGCAAGTGGACTCTTCTTCCTTGTTGGCGGAGCCTTGATCGTGATCGGTACATATGTCGATCTCGGTGCACTTCTCATCGCAATCACACTCGTTCTTGCAGCAGTGATCTTCCATAATTTCTGGAAAGAGACCGATGCAACAGCAAAGATGAATGAGCAGATTGCCTTCAACAAAGATATCTCTCTTGCAGGTGCTGCTCTAATCCTCGTTGCACTTGTTGCATCAGGTGCAGTTGAAGGAAGCGATCTTCTCGTTAATATCGGAAGCATCTCGTTCTTTAACTAAATTTAATTGAACGTTCATAAGATTGCCCCTGGGAAACCGGGGGCAATCTTCTTTTTGCGTGAAATCTTCTGAGAGTATTGGCTCATGGAAATCTTAGGCGCGCTCATTGCGGGAACATTTATCGGCAGCGTACTTGGATTCGTTGGGGCTGGCGGCGCGATGTTGGCAGTTCCAATTCTTATCTACGGATTTGGTTTTGAACCCTCAGTTGCATCTACCGCTGCTCTTGCCGTCGTAGGCGCAGCTGCACTTTCTGGGGCTAGCGCAAAAATGAAAAAGAAAGAAATCTACTATCGAGATGCTCTTGTCATCTGGGGAATCGGATTAACAACAAACCTTACTTTTTCATCTCTGGCAGATAATCTCCCAGAGGACTTCATTGCAATTGGATTCTCGTGCGTCATTATTTTCGCCGGGCTGAGCATGCTTGGCTCTCCCCTAACGACAATTCAAAAACGTATCACCTGGCCAGCTCTTATCGCAATCTCACTCCTCATCGGCTCGATCACAGGACTCTTTGGGATCGGTGGTGGCTTCCTTGTCATTCCCGTACTTGTTCTCGGCTTTGGAACTTCACAATCAATTGCAGCAGGCACCGCGCTCTTGGTAATTGCTATTAACTCGGCAACCGCTTTGTTAGGACATCATGCACTCTGGAGCGAAGTTTCCTGGAGTATTCCTCTTGCAATGGGAGTAAGCGCCGTGACTGTTGCCCAAATTGCTTCGCGGATTAAGTTGCCAATAGCAGATAGTCAGTTGCGAAAAGTCTTTGCTTATTTTCTCTTCACCGTTGCAGCATTCAGTTTGGTGGAGCGACTCTTTATCGCTTAATGCCGATCCTTGGCAGTGTGGATTGTCCGAGATAGATACGCTGAAAGAAATAGCATCGAGATTGGGAAGAAGAGCGCCATAGGAAGACTTGTGACTTCAGAGATCAGCCCTGTCAGCGTTGGACCAAAGAAATAACCTGCGATACCAATAACACCCACACGTGCAATCGCAACAGCAGGTGCAACTCCAGGCGTGGCTCCTGCAGCCAAGATAAATGCGGGGAACATCGGACCAATTCCAAATCCAACGGCAATAAATCCAAGGTTAATGATGATCAACGCAAGCAATGGATGTGAATCCGATAGCGGCACTGCAATCAGAATTGCTGCACCCCACAAAGCACCCCCGATATATCCCCCGAGTTTTACCGTCAGGGCTGGACCAAAGTGATCTAACATTCTGTCACCAAGCAATCTGCTGACAATCATTGCCAGTGCAAAACAAGCAAAACCAGATGCGTTTACGCCCTTGCCGTACCCCATGTCATCACGAAGCAAAATTCCGGCCCAATCACTTGCAGCACCCTCTCCAATGAGAGAACCAAGTAATCCAATACCTAGCCCCCAGAGTGGAAGAACGCTCTTTCCAAAGAGAGGAATTTTCGCACTCGTCTCTTCTTCGCCACCATCATGATCATCAAGATCGGCTGGAAGTAAGAAGAACGCTGCGGGAATAAATGCGATACCTGCAAAGATTGCTATAGCTACGAGATTTATTTCATAAGAAACAAACCGAGCTATCGATCCACCGATGACTGTTGTTAAGAATGCACCGACGCTCCACATCGCGTGAAGGCTAGACATGCACCGCCTTTTAATAATACGTTCAACGATAAATCCTTGAGAGTTCAAACAGATATCCATCAGTGAATATCCAAACCCCATCACAAATAGTGAGAGCACTAAGACAGGCGCCGAATTGGCTAATCCCATTCCAGCAAGCCCTAAAGGCATAATTGATATCGCAACTTGAGTCACTCTGCGAGAACCAAAGGTATGTATCGCTCTTCCACCAATTTGCGCGCCACTGACAGAACCAAAGGTGCTTGCCAGCAATATAAATCCGAATTGGCCATTACTTAATCCAATGGCATCTTTAATTTCAGGAATTCGAGGAACCCACCCCATCGAGACCATGCCCATAAGCAAGAACATTGCCAAGAGCGATTTTCGAGCCTGCTCGGCAATAGCGACAGGGGCAGTTGCGCGTAATCTCTGGGGACTCATAGGCGCTAACGCTAAACCATCAAAGCACAATCGGCGGACGCAGTGAAGGATGTCGTACTATCCCCATGTGGAGCACATACTCGAACGCGCATCTGTAAAACGTGCGCGAGAAGCGATGGATCGACTCAATGTCAGTGGCCGTATCCATGCGTTGAGTGAAAGTGCCCGTACTGCGCAAGAAGCTGCCGATTCACTCGGCGTTGAAGTTGGCCAAATCGCATCTTCATTAATCTTTAAACTCCCATCAGGCGGGGCGCTTCTGATCATTACAAGTGGTCGCCATCGCGTCGATGCTGATCTTGTTGCTAAGAATTTAGGGATCGAAAAACTCTCTCGCGTTGATGCGGATTTCGTGAAAGAGATCTCTGGTTATTCAATCGGTGGCGTGAGCCCACTGGGGTGGATTTCAAAGCCAGAAATAATCCTTATTGATGAAGCGCTCAACGATTACGACGTTGTCTGGGCTGCTGCTGGGCATCCCCACGCGGTCTATCCAACTTCTTACGCCGAATTATTAGCCTGCACAGAGGCAACGCCGATGATTGTCGGAGAGTAGCCATGATTACTCTTGGAATGATCACGATTGTTGTCGACGATTACGACATAGCAATTGCTCATTACGTCGGAGACCTTGGTTTTGAACTAATTGAAGACACTGTACTGACGCCTGAGAAACGTTGGGTAATTGTTGCGCCAAGCCATGAGGGAGCAAAAATCCTGCTAGCCAAGGCGGCAAATGAATTACAGAAAGCAGCGATAGGAAATTCAACCGGCGGTCGAGTTGGCTTCTTCGTCTACGTCGAAAATTTTGAAGAAACCTATCAACTCTACAAATCGCGTGGATTGCTTTTCATGGAAGAGCCTCGAAAAGAAGCGTACGGAAGAGTCGTTGTTTTCAAAGATAAGTACGGAAACAAGTGGGATCTGATTGAGCACAATGAATAAAGTTGTCGTCGCATATTTCTGGACTATCAAGAAGAGTGATCTTCCCTTCGCATTTTTCTCGATGGCCCGTGATCGCGGTCGGTTGCGTAGATCTGCAGGTGTGAACTTTGCCAAGATGCTTGGTACAGGTACGGGTGAGAATTTCACTCCCAGTGATGCCGATCTGACTCGTTGGGGCGCTCTCGTTGTGATTGATGAAAGTGCACTGGAATCAATCGATTCTCTTGCGGTGATTCGATCATGGAACAAGCGAGCACTTCATGAAGTCCGGTTAGTGCTAGATCCGATATCCGCACATGGATTGTGGTCGGGAAAGAATCCATTCGATTGGAGCGTTACTCCGGCGACGGATACACAAGTCGTGGCTGTAACTCGTGCACGAATTAAATGGCTTCAGAACTTTAGATTTTGGAAAGCAGTGCCACCGGTCTCTGCGGATCTACACCAATCCCCCGGTCTCATTGCAGCTATCGGGATAGGTGAAGCGCCTATTGGGTTGCAGGGAACTTTCTCTCTTTGGGAGAACGGAAAAGCCCTACGTGACTTTGCGTATAAAGGTCAGGCACATCAGAGAGCGATCGAGGCTACAGCGCAGTACAACTGGTATGCCGAAGAGCTATTTTCGCGCTTTGCAGTTCGCCATGTGCGCGGTCAACTCTAGTAGGGCAGACTTAGCCCATGTCGATTAGAGATTTCACACCGCGATCCAATCGTCGTCGCGTGCAATCTCAACGCTCGAAAATTTTCCTTGGCGTAGTTCTCGCAGCAGCCATCCTGCTTCAAATTCCCTATCCCCTCTTAGATGGACGAGCGCTCGAGATTTTTACTCTACTCACTGTCTATTCTGGCGCTTCTGCAATGCTCTTACATGCTCGAATGAGTTTTGGAAATAAATTTGCTCTCACTTATCTGGCTATCACTGCCGTCTTTGCGCTGATTGTCGAAAGCATCGGAGTAAACACTGGTTGGCCTTTTGGCGTATATGAATACAGTGAAACTCTTGGCGTCTTTATCTTCGATGTTCCACTTGTAGTCCTCTTTGCATGGACGATGATGGCCTACCCCGCACTTATCGCAGCTCGACGTATTGCACGCGGCTGGGTATTTCTCTATGGCGGTGCAATCTTGATGGGTTGGGATCTCTTCTTAGATCCACAGATGGTTACTGCAGGAAGATGGACATGGGAAGTGACAGGTCGTTCATTTCCATTCGCTCCAGAAATTCCATTGTCGAATGCATTTGGGTGGTTACTTTCTGGTCTTACGTTGATTGCAATCTTGCACTTTATTCTTCCCACAGAACGACGTAAGGAAGCACCAAGCACTTTGGTAGCTGACATGTTCTTGGCTTGGAGCCTCGTTGGTGGATTTATTGCCCAATTTTTCTTCTTCGGCCGACAGGGGCTGGCAGTTGTCGCTTTTCTGATTTACGGCGCAATTCTGGCACCGTACTTCTTTACTCAATGGCTTAATCGCAGCTAGCTGATATGTCTGCTCTTCTTAGTTTGTCCGTTGTCATCAACGCATTTCTCCTGAGTATGGCAATCTTTAACGCCATCACAATTGTTCGACCTCGAGGGCAAAGCTCGCACAATTTAAGTTTTTCGATACTTGTTCCATGCCGCAATGAGGCTGAAAATGTCACAGAGCTTGTCTCATCTCTAGGCGCGCTCGATCATCCACGATATGAAGTCATCTTTATCGATGATAACTCAACAGATAACACTGGAGATCTCTTGAGTCAGGCAGTTAGAGATCGCCCTACGATGAAGGTAATAAGTGCGCCCGCCCTTCCCGATGCATGGATGGGTAAACCATGGGCGTTATCTCGAGGTCTTGATCACGCTCATCATGAATACATCGTCACAGTCGATGCTGATGTGCGACTTACACCAGATGCTTTATCGGCAATGGATTCTGTTCTACAAGGAACAGGATCGGATTTTCTCTCTCCCTACCCTTTGCAAAGAGCGGAAACTCTGACAGAAAGACTCATTCAGCCACTTTTGCAGTGGACATGGATGACTACTGTTCCACTTCGATTCGCAATGAGAAGTTCTCGTCCATCACTAGCTGTTGCGAATGGGCAGTTTCTTATAGTCAAGAAGAGCGCACTTATCGCAGTCGGTGGTTTCGCTGCAATCCAATCGAGCGTACTCGATGATATTGATCTAGCGCGCGTATTAATCCACGGTGGATTTCGCGGTGGCGTCTGCGATGGTTCAAAGATCGCATCTACTCGCATGTACACATCTTTTGCAGAGATTCGTGCTGGGTATGGAAAGTCAATGTCTACAGGCTTCGGTGGAATCTTTGGTTCTTTAGCACTTGTTCTTGTTATGGCAGTCTCTGGAATTCTGCCATTTATCGGTTCGATTGCAGGTTCCCCCATCGCAACAGCATCATTGCTTATGGTTATAGCCTCACGAATAATCTCAGCTATTTCATCACGGTCACTTCTTATTGATGCACTGCTCCACCCGATCTCTGCTCTTTTCTTTATCTACTTGCTGATCTACTCAAATCTCTTCCACTCAAAGATCATGTGGAAAGGTCGGTCAATATGACCGCCAACAATAAAGTTGTAGTTGTCATTGGCGCTGGCATGGGTGGAATGGCAACAGCTGCTCGCCTTGCAAAGAAGGATTACACAGTTCAAGTCTTTGAAGCTGGCGATCGCCACGGTGGAAAATGTCGAACTGAGTGGATTGATGGCTACGCATTTGATACAGGTCCTTCACTTCTGACACTGCCTGCCGTCTATCGCGATCTCTTTCAACGTACCGGTGATGTCTTAGGCAGAGTTGTTGAACTCAAGCCGGTAGATCCATCATTTGATTACCGCTTCCGCGATGGAACCTCAGTGAAATTTTCAAATCTCTCTCGCAAGAAGACTTTAGAAGCAATCTCCGATTCCTATGGTGAAGATGCATCCAAGGAATGGGATCAGATCATGCGCCGGGCGGAGGCAATGTGGGATGTCTCGCGCGAACCGTTTATCGAATCAGAGTTGAAATCTGTAGCCTCACTTCTCAAGCGTAGATCACTGATAAAAGATATTTTCGTTATCTCTCCATGGAAATCAATTCGTGGACTAGCAATTAAGAGTCCACACCTACGCAAGATTCTTGATCGCTATGCCACCTATAGTGGATCTGATCCTCGTGTTGCCCCTGCAGTTCTATCATCCATCGCATTTGTCGAAGAGGCCTTTGGTGCTTGGCATATCACCGGTGGAATCGGAAAACTTGGCGATGCTCTCTATCAACGTTGCTTAGATCGGGGAGTGATTTTTGAGTTTAATACGCGGGTTTCAGAAATTACTCACGATAAGGGAGTTGTTACGGGAGTTGTACTGAAAGATGGCCGCATCATCCCTGCTACAACAGTTGTCGCAAATGCAGATGCCGGAATGATTTATTCAAGCCTAATCAAGGATCCACCAGCATCAGTTCGTAGGGCAGCTCGCTCAATTGCAAAGATGGAGCCATCGCTTGCTGGATTCTCTTTATTACTGGGACTTCGACCATCGGATGAGCCACAGCTGGAACATCACACAGTTCTCTTCCCGGAAAATTATGATCAAGAGTTTGAATCTATCTTTAGTAAGAAAATCCCTGTCGATGATCCCACTATCTACATCTGCGCTCCACACGATAAGACGATGGTTGAAAAGAAGGGGCATGAGGCGTGGTTTGTTCTAGTTAACGCGCCTCGCCACGGAGTAGATGCCTTTGATTGGAGCGATCGAAAGTTTGCAGATCAGTATGCGCAGAAGATTATTGATCGCATCGAATCTCGCGGTATTCAGATTCGAAACCGTCTTGAACTGCTAGAGATTCGCACTCCCGCAGATTTAGAAGCCAGCGTCTTAGCTCCTGGTGGTTCGATCTATGGCACATCCAGCAATGGTTCACAGAGTGCCTTTAATCGTGCCAAGAATCGCAGTCCACTGAAAGGTCTGTACTGCGTAGGAGGAAGTGCGCACCCGGGTGGAGGTTTGCCTCTTGTTGGGTTAAGCGCTGAGATTGTTGCGCAAGCAATTATTACGGAAGATGGCGGCGGGCAGCTCTCATCACTTGATAGACACTAAAGGTTGCCATCGCTGTAAAGATATAGATTGCAAATGGTGCAAAAGAAAAGTTAAGTAGATCGAGAACCATAAAGATTGCAATCGCACTGGCACGCACGGGCCGTTCTGCAATTGTGACAACGCCAATCTCGTGAAAACCAAGAGATGCCATCCGGGCTCGGGCGTATTCCTGTGTGAGTGCAAGGGCGAAGAGCGCTAAACAAATCTCTGGTGCAATTCCCCATTGATAGAGAGTAAAGAACCACAGGGCTTCTGTGATGCGGTCTGCGATTGCATCAAGGGTCGCGCCAAATTTACTTACCTTGCCCGAAACTATGGCAACGCTTCCATCAACGCCATCAAAGATTAGCGAAAGCACGAGGAAGATAAGTCCCAGTATCGATACTGGGTAGAAGAGCAGCGCGACACCGCTGAGTACGCCAAGTAGTGTTAAAACATTTGGGGTAATTCTCAAAGCACTTAGCCCTCGAGCGATGACGTAGGAGATGCTAAGCCAACCCTTAACAATGCCCTTAATGTCTGCATCAAGGTGAAGCTTGCTCCAGGTTGCAAAGAATTCTTCGCGTTTCATCACTTAGCGCCGATCTTGTAAAGATTCAAAGATCTCACTCGTTGCAGTCGAGCTATTCATTGTGTAGAAGTGAATACCCGGGACTCCCGCATCGATCAAGTCGTTGCAGAGATTAAGCGCGATCTCAACACCTAGTTTGCGCACATCTTCTGGATTATCTTCAACTGCGGCAAAACGTGCTGCAATCGAAGGTGGAATTGGTGTGCCACCGAGTTCTGCCATCTTTGTCAATAGCTTCACATTGGTAACTGGGAGAACGCCAGCAATGATGGGCATGCTCGATCCACGAGCGGCCAAGGAATCAACTAAACGTTTCCACTTATCAACTTCAAAGAAGAATTGTGTTGTTGCAAATGAAGCGCCAAGTGATTCTTTACGCAGGAGAACATCAATATCTTTACCGATGTCTCCATCGGAGTTTGGATGGCCATCAGGAAAGGCTGCGACTCCAATCGTAAAGTCACCATGTTCACGCGCTAAAGAGATCAATTCATCAGCATGAGTGAGGCCGCCATCAACTGGCGTCCATGGTGCACGAGGTCCACCAACGGGATCTCCTCGTAGCGCCAAAATACTTTTGATTCCAGATTCGGTATAGCGATGCAAAATGTCGATGAGTTCATCTCGTGTAGAACCAACACACGTTAAATGTGCAACAGTTGGAATACTAGTTCGCGCAGTGATCTCTGAAGTGATGCGGATCGTGCGATCGCGAGTTCCGCCACCGGCGCCATATGTGACGGCGACAAAATCCGGATGCAGTGAGGCAAGGCTAGATAAGGCTGCCCAGAGGCGATCCTCCCCTGCCACATCTTTCGGAGGAAAGAACTCAAATGAGTACATTCGCTTTTCAAGTCGCATCTCCACGCGGTCAGGGTACCGTTGCCCTCGTGAATAGTCAGGTTATGGATGAGCTCGTATCGGTTCGCGAGCAAGTACAAGCAGCGCTGGCTACATATTTATCGCAAGCCCGCTCACATTTGACCACGATCGGATCTCAACTGACTCCGGTCTGCGATGGACTTGAAGAATTTATTCTTGATGGCGGAAAACGCTTTCGACCACTCTTTGCCTACGCCGGCCATAAGGCAGCTGGAAAAGATGTCGGACCAGCTGAGATCAAGGCATTTGCAAGTTTGGAATTCTTACAAGCGTGCGCACTCATCCATGATGATTTGATGGATGCCTCTGATACTCGTCGGGGAAAACCTGCGATGCATCGTAGATTTGAAAACTTGCATCAAGAGCAAGCACTTGCTGGCCTCTCAGAGCAATTTGGTGCAGCCGCTGCAATTCTTCTCGGAGATCTCGCCCTTGTGCAATCCGATCACATGCTTCACACCTCAGGTATTTCATCTAATCAATTGTTGGATGCACTAGCCGTCCATGATGAGATGCGGATCGAATTAATGGCTGGGCAATATCTCGATGTTCGCGAAGCTGGTGAGAAGAGCCACGACGTGGAACGCTCGCTTCGTATTGCACGGTTCAAATCGGGTAAGTACAGCATTGAACGTCCCTTGCACCTAGGTGCAACTATCGCGCTACGAGATCCTGCAATCCGCACTCCGTTGACGTGGCGACTATCCGAATACGGACTTCCACTCGGAGAAGCATTTCAACTTCG
>Ga0209087_1000101_pt1 | contig 52733 bp, 57 predicted proteins | sample S_130805_EF_Meta_FD_187321 | JGI IMG/M metagenome (GOLD analysis project Ga0209087, IMG submission 187321) | Freshwater microbial communities from Lake Simoncouche, Canada to study carbon cycling - S_130805_EF_MetaG (SPAdes) (version 2) | ecosystem: Environmental > Aquatic > Freshwater > Lake ... | reverse complement strand
AAAAGATGTTGCTGTTCTTGCGTTAAGTCCTCATACGCATACTCTACATCGTCAATCGTGATTTGAGTTTTTTTCGTGTTTTCACTCATTTCATTCTCCTAGGTTGTACTACGGTTTAAAAATCTATACGGTTGCCCAAGGTAGCGGTGTATTTGCAGGGCTAACAGGTGGTGTAATTAGGCTGTCAATCTGCCCTTGTACACAAGACTGTGCGCTGTCTATTTGGTTCTCAGGAATCCAACTAATTACTAACGCCTCAGTTAGATTTGCATAAGGCACAAATGTAGTTTGGTCTGTAGAGTCAAATGTTGTGTTGCCACCAATAGATGCAGTATAAGTGCCGTCTACTCCTGTTACTTCCCATAGTGCGTTAATCACATAGTTGGGGTCAGGCTGTTGTACTGTGTACATTGCTGTGATGCGTGTTGTAAATACTGTTGCCATTTTAATTCTCCTTAATTAAGGTTTAGGATATTTATCTTTTACTGCTTGAATTGTTGATTTCCAAACGTCATATCCACCGTTATACAACAAGTCAAATTGGTCTTCAAACGAAGGATATTCTGCTCTACGTTTTTGTGCGTATGTAATAACAACTTCTGGTGGGTTTTGTCTACGCTTTTCATCTTCAATTGCAAATGCAACTAATCCATCAAGTTCGGATTCATCGTTTGCTACAACAAGATTGTATTTTTTTTCTACGCCATTAACTTCAGTAGTGACCTCAAAAATATTATCACCAAAAGGTAGTTTTTTATGTGTGTATGCCATTTATATTTCCTTATCCGTTTGTCCGTGTTCTAAAAGACATAAATGCAAAAGATGCCGATGAGCCATAATTATTTGTCCATACATAACCATTTACGGCTCCGCTATAAGCCAAAGTCCCAACTTGACTAGATGAATTGGCTACAACAGCAGTACTTCCAGCACCCATAATGTAAATTGTTGTGTGTCCACTAGTCCAATTAGTTACGTTAATTACACCTGAAAAATCTTGAAAATTAATAGTTCCACCATTAGCAACAGTAACATAACCAAGTGTTGTATCTAAAGAATAGGCAGTACCACCGTTAGTTGCAGTAACTGCAAACGCACCCCCCGTACTAAACCAACCACGAGGGTTCCCATCGCCATCAGATAAGACGATGTTGTTACTTGCTGTACGGATGTCTAAGCCACCTTGATTGCCGCTGTATGAGCCAAGGATGGTGTTCTTGGAGCCAGTAGTCATCGCCCTTCCACTACCTGTTCCATAAAAGGAATTTCCGCTTCCAGTGGTAACAAGTTCACCACACCCACCCCAAACGCCAGACCAGTCATTTCCAACAAACGTATTTGCAAAACCTGTAATCAAACTTACGCCAGCGCCATACCCAATACCAATATTTGACGCTCCAGTAGTGTTGCTTTGAAGTGCGCCTCTTCCTATTGCTACGTTATTTGTACCAGTAGTGTTTGAATAAAGGGCTTGGAAACCAACTGCTACTAATCTAACTCCTGTCGTATTGCTGTATGCCGCCTGATACCCTACAGCAACTTGCTCAGATGCGGTGGTGTTATTTCCCAATGCGCCCCCACCAATTGCCACATTATTTGCGCCAGTAGTGTTGTTATAAAAAGTACCTGAACCTATGGCAATGTTTTCCCCGCCAGTAGTATTTTTATACCCTGCTGACTGCCCTAAAAACACAAGTCCTACACCAGTAGTATTAGAATATCCTGCTGTATAACCTACTGCTACATTGTATGAGGCGGTGGTGTTTGATTGAAGTGAACCTACACCAAGTGCTGTGTTGTAGCCGCCAGAAGTGTTTGTATACAATGACGCTTGACCAATAGCAGTATTATAAATACCAGTAGTGTTTGCTTGTAGCGAATTACTACCAAACGCAGAATTTGCATAGCCACTTGTAGTAGCCGTCATGGACAAATGACCAAATGCGCTATTGGAGTTTGTTGTGGATTGTGCCGCTAGTGCTTGATAACCAACAGCAGTAGAATTATATCCAGTAGTGTTAGCAGTCATTGCTTGGTAGCCAACTGCCGTGTTACCTGTAGCGGTGGTGTTGTTAAAAAGTGCTTGATTTCCAACCGCTACGTTAGCAGCGCCTATAGTGTTAGCATACAGAGAGAAAAAACCAACACCCACGTTGTAGTTACCAGTTGTATTACTGGCAACTGAATTCCCACCACAACCAGTGTTGTATTCCCCTGTTGTATTAAAAAACAGCGAATATGAACCAACGCCTGTGTTACTAGAACCAGTAGTAACAGCCAAAGCATTTGCGCCAAACGCAGTATTGTCCGTTCCTGTAGTGTTGGCATTAAGAGCAGACGCACCTGTTGCTGTATTACGAGTACCTGTCGTATTACTATAAAGTGCCGTATAACCTACTGCGGTGTTACCTGCACCAGTTGTGTTTGAATACCCTGCTTGATAACCTACTGCTGTAAGAGCAGAACCTGTCGTGTTTGAGTATGCTGATTGATAACCTACGGCTGTGTTATTAGAGGCGGTGGTGCTATATCGTAATGCTTGCATACCAAGGGCGGTATTACTAGAACCTGTGCTGTTTTGATAAAATGCTTCACTACCCAAGGCAGTGTTGTTAGCACCTGTCGTATTAGTACCCATACTAATATAACCAACTGCCGTATTATTACTTGCGGTATTGTTATATAAAGGACCCGGAAGGGAGCCAATTATACCTGAGCCAATAGCAGTATTATTACTGCCTGTTTGATTTGTATATAACGATAAAGTTCCTATTGCTACGTTTGCAAATCCTGTAGTATTTAACTGTGATGCGCCATACCCAACTGCTGTGTTGTTTGAGGCGGTGGTATTGTTGCTTAATGCATAGGTTCCTACACCAGTATTTCCAGAACCTGTTGTTGTGGCTGATAAAGCAGTACGCCCAACCGCCACATTAAATTGCCCAGAAGTGCAACTTTGTAAAGCAGAGTCACCAACAGCAGTATGCTCACCACCAGTAGCAGCCCCCTGCATTGCATTAAAACCTATAGCAGTACAGTTTGCAGCGGTTACTAGATAACCTGCCCTGTGTCCAAAAAAAGCATTGGATGTTGAGGTAGTTCCGCTATAACCTGCTTCGTATCCTACTGCTGTATTATTAGAGGCGGTGGTGTTACTTGCAAGTGCGGTATAACCAACAGCCGTGTTTTTTGTCCCAGTAGTATTTGCAGACAAAGCGGCTTGCCCAAAAGCAGTTATACTCCCTGTAGTATTACTATACCCAGCAGTTTGACCAAAAGCAGTTATAACCCCTGTTGTATTACTATATCCTGCTTGGTAGCCTACGGCTGTGTTATTAGAGGCGGTGGTGTTTGAGTTTAATGCGTTGTTACCAACAGCCACATTATAAGCACCTGTTGTATTGGTAATCATTGCAGCATGACCAATAGCGGTATTGTAATCAGAAGTGGCTGCATTTAAAGCCTGTCTTCCAACGGCAGTATTAAAGTTTCCTGCTGTGTTTGTTCTTAATGCTGTATATCCTATTGCGGTATTGTATCCACCAGTAGTTGTTGAATATGCTGCTTGATACCCTAAAGCAGTATTATGTTCTCCTGTTGTTCCACTATACGATGCTTGGTAACCTACTGCCGTGTTAAGGCTACCAGTTGTATTAGCCGTTAATGCACTTGCACCAACCGCAGTATTACCGCTTACAGCACCAGCCCCACGACCAACAGTAAGACCATAAACAGTTAAGTCAGTACCAGAGTATAAAAGGTTGGCTGAGTCTGTTAATAAACCCGCGGTGGTTGCGTAAGGTACACGACCACTTGTTAGGCTAGAGAATGTAATCGAGCCTGATGATGTCAACCCTGTCAGCCCTGTCAGAATACCTGCATCGCTTAATATGCCAACTGAGTTCTGTATTAACTTGCCTGTTGTTAAATCAAACCTTGCTAGGGCGTTGTCTGTAGCACTTGCTGGGCCAACCACATCACCTGATGCGCCTGAAGTTGAAGCAAGCAGTGTGACTACGCCTGAGTTATTCTTATAATAAAGCTTACCGTCGGTGTAGTTAATAGCAAGTTCTGCACCAGTAGTTGCGCTTGTGGTTAGATTAGCTGAAGATGGCACAGCAGCAGCTGTTCCACTAGCATAAATTAAAATTGGTGTGTATCCTGTAGCTGCCATATCATATTCCTTTTAGCAAATTATATATTAAAAGCACTAAAACCCACCGCCTGCTACACTACCAAATGTAGGTGCAGATGCCCCATTTGAGATCAAAACTTGTCCAGCAGTTCCTGCTGATGTAAATGCATATGCAGTACCTGTTCCATATGCCGCGCCACCTGCTGTAGGAGTTGCAGTAGCGTTGGTACCACCATTAGCAATTGGTAAAGTACCTGTCACGCCTGTTGTTAATGGTAAACCCGTAGCGTTGGTTAAAGTGCCAGAACTTGGAGTACCAAGAGCGCCGCCGTTAACTACAACTGAGCCTGCCGTGCCTACGTTAACGCCTAGAGCAGTAGCAACGCCTGTTCCCAGACCTGTTATTGAGCCGACTGCTGGAGTCACAGTTGTATTACCTGCAAGTGTTAATTGGCCTTGCGCGTTAACTGTAAAAGTACCAACTTGTGTAGCAGAGCCGTAAGACGCTGCAGTTACTGCTGTGTTAGTAATACTAAAGACTGTGCCTGTAAGTGTTAAACCTGTGCCAGCAGTGTATGAGCCTACACCCGCAAACTGTACCCATGTAATAGCAGTAACGCCTATGGTGCCGCCTGCGTTGGATGTACATACCCAACCTGTATCGGCTTGTGTGGTTCCTTGCTCAATAAAAGTAAACGCCCCCGGTACTTCTGCCCAAGTGTCCATGTCCGTTGCGCGAGTCCAAGAACCTGCAGCCACCAAGTAAATACCATTATTTGCCTGTGTTGTTTGGTCTTTAACTAAACACCTATCCCCTGCAATCAATGCTACACCGTCAATTGTTTGCGCTCCAGATAGCGTAATGTTTACCGTTGTTGCCGCCACGCAAGATGCCTTGGGGTCTAAGCCTTGAGCAACAGAATCCACATACAGCTTATTTGCTATCTCTGTATTTGACGTAGGCGTAGTAGATATAGTGCCTGTAGTTAGCGCAACTGATGTAATATCTGTGTTTGCGCCTGATGCTGCAGCGCCTAAGCTTGTTCTTGCAGTTGGCGCCGTTGTAGCGTTTGTTCCGCCATTTGCAATAGGAAGTGTACCACTAACTTGAGTAGTTAAGACAATGCTTCCAACCAAATTAGCTGTTGTATAACCTGTAGCGTTAGTTAGTGTGCCAGAAGTAGGCGTACCTAAAATTGGAGTTACAAAAGTTGGTGATGTATTTAATACAACCGAGCCTGTACCTGTAGAAGTAACTACGCCAGTGCCGCCACTTGCAACAGCAAGTGTGCCTGCTACAACTACTGCACCTGTAGATGAAGTTGAAGGTGTTAAGCCTGTAGAGCCAAAGCTGATTGAGCTTACACCTGCGCCACTAACGATAGAACCCCATGCGCCATTGGCGTAGCCTTCAAAACTATTGGTTGTTGTGTTATACCTAAAGTTTCCGTTTGTTGAAGAGCCACGTTGCCCTGTTGTTCCGACTGGTACAACTAAGCCGCCAGAACCGGGTAATATAGGGTCACTAGATATTGCAACTGTAGGATTACCGCTAATGCCTGTACCATTCGTAACAGCAATCTGATTAGCAGTACCTGTAATTGTTGCTGATGTAATTGCACCGGCAGTTGATAAAACAACTAAGCCGTTAAAGCTTGCGTTTGCTAAATTAAGCGGCGCGCCACTTAAAGTAATTGTAGGGTCGCCTGATACGCCACTTCCATTAGTAATTCCAAGACCATTACCGCTAACAGCTATTGATCGATTTGTAATTGTCGTTGCATTTGTCTTAACTTGAAATCCAGCGCTTGAATTAACTAATGACAATAAAGCGCCTGTTGAGCTAATATTAAAAAGACCTTGCGCACCGCCGTCTGTAATAACTAACCCGTTTGTAACGCCTACATACCTACTATTTGGAAGAGCAGGTTGCAGTGTAGCAGTTAAAAACGTTTGAGTTTGACTAGGCGACGCAGTAATCGCGCCTGTAGTTGTTTGTACAGTAACGCCGTTTTGCACAACAGGGACTAACTCTGACCCTGTAATAGTGCTTGCTGAAGGTAATTGAGATATTCGTATATTTGCCATGGTTAACTTTAAGGGCTAAGGTTATCTAAATTGCCGTCAATATCATCTTCTGCAGTTTCAGGAGCAATACCAGCCTCGCCTTCTGTGGTATGCGTTACTGTTTGTGCTGGGTCTAGCGATATATTAGGGTCTGTGGTGATTGCATCATTAACAGCAGCAACATCAGCATCTGGTCTAGGAAATCTTAACGATATCTTTTCAGGCTGTCTAGCAGGTAGTCGGTATGGGTCACGTTCATCATTACAACCAAAAATGCATACGCGTAAGCCCGGAATATTTCGATCTTGGCTGATATCATCGTATGCACGTTTCATCTTACATCGATCACAAATGGCAATCGATAAAACTGTATTGCCCATGGTGTTTAGCCATTTGCTCATCTTGTGTATGGGCTTATGTTAGGCGCAAAGTAAATTGGCGATTTATCGCGTTCTTCTTGCTCTGCTTGAAACCAGTACTTCTCAGCTTGCTGTTCACAATAAGCTATACGAGCTGGGTCAACTTGTGGAAGTTCCATAGCCATTTGGTGCGCAAGCATATTCTGAATGGCCAGATACCACCTCTGAGGTATTTGAATTGAGCCTGATAATTTACCTACATCCTGTACATAATATGAACACCAGGCCACAATCTGAGGTGCGTATGTGTTAGGCGACGGCCATAAATACATAGCAGGCTGATCAATCGTGCGGTCAAACCAGTACTGTAATGGGTAAGCACTTGTGAAATTCTTATTAGGCAAGTTGGTATAGTCATCACGATTTAACCTAGCAATAGGTATTTCAGTGGCGTTTGAACCAAAAACTACCTGATAAACACCCATGTTTGCACCAGCAGTTTGCTTAACTCTCCAATACGGAGCGCTTGCAGATGGGTCTAAATCATAATATAACCATGTTCCAGCAACCCAAGTAACTGCGCCAGGGCTCTCAACTGTAACCCATGTGGTGTTATCCATTGAGTACTGTAACTGAACTGTTACACTGCCACTGATTGCAGGTAGTATACCAATTGTTCCCATGTACACATTATTACCAGAGCCCATGTTAATGCCAATAGAGCCGGTGTTATTTGTTAACTGACAGATATTTGTGTATATACCATCAAAGGCGTTTGCTGCAACGCCTGACGAGCTATTGCCGCCTGTTGTGTTTTGTGTAACTGTTCTATAGTTAGAGTTTAGTACATCATTCACGCCTACTGGTAGATAATAGATATAGTGGTCAGGCACTAAGCCATAGACCACTTTTTGAATGCACCAGTACTGAATACCGCGATTAACTAAATTTGAAAGTAAGTAATATAGACTTTGCTTTGAAGCTTGTACTTGCTCAACAGTTAACTCTTCTGCTAATTTTCCAGCACGCCTAGCACCGCTGTCAATCAGATTTTGAACTGTTATAACTGTTTGTCCAACGGTACCTGAAGTACTCATATCACCACCCTGGGCAATTCCAACGTTTTAAACTTGCAGCCTTACGAGTTGGCCGACCTTTTTCATCTTTTGCAGGGCCTTTCATACCAGACATTCTAGCACAAAAACTAGCTTTACGACCCTTATCTGCTTCTGTTTTAGGGTGCGGAGCTGGTGCTTTTAAGTTAGAACCTGTAGCTCGATTAACTTTATCTCGACCTTTTTGCGTTAAGCCTGCGCCTTGACTTGTTGGTAGTTTTTCACCTCGACTTACTGAGAGTCTCGGGGCGCCGCCTTTCGCCATTTTTCCAGCTGCTGTTTTAAAGTCATTAGCAGTTGGCGCGCCTTTGCTCCCAGGTTTACGCATCCGTTCACCAGAGCCTTCTTCAATTCTTTTACGTTTTGCATGTATGTTATCCCATAGTCCAATTTTGCCGCCTTCTTTTTGTGGGGCGGCACGTTTAACAGAGTACGCAATCGCCGCTGCTTGCTTAGGCGGCTTACCCGCTTTAATCTCAGCAGCAATATTCTTACCAAAAGCTTTGTCTGATTTGCTTTTAATTAAGGGCATAGTTATCACGCGTAATGTTTTTGCATTTCTAAAATAATCGTGTACGTATCGCCTGCAGAACCATCAAATGTTGTAAACGAAATTACACCTGTTTTACCTGCGCCTGCATTATTCCACAGCCCTCCAAATCCTGAGAAATCTTGAGTATAGTTGGTGTTTTGTGGGACTGTGCAAATAACAACGTTTGCAGTCGCATTCCAATTTAGTTGCACTTCTAACCCGTGTGTAAGTGCATACATCTTTAGAATCGTTACTGAATCGCATGCGCCACCTGCTGCTGAAGCAGTAAGTGCAGAAGGCGTTACTTTAGCAACGGCAGACTCATTTTCAGTCGTGCTCATTGTTGCATAAAACTTCATAATAGCAACTCGCTCACCGTCAAATAATGTTTGTGACGTAGCCGTAATAGTCATACTAATCTCCTAAGGTAAAGGCAGGGGGCCGAAGCCCCTAGCCGATTTTAGCACTTTGCCATTTTCTTCATTGTAGTATAGCCACCTTCAGCTTTACAAGCCATTGCTACGTGACCGCCGTCTTTATAGCCACGTATCACACCGCCTGTTTTCATCTTGCCTTTGCCGTCAGCCGCAAAAGCAGGGACAGACTTTCCGTCTTTCTCAACCATAGGCATACCGCCGTCTTTGTAACCGCCTTGACCGTTGATTACGCCGCCAGTGGCAAACTTCTTCATGCCGCCTCTCTTTAGTTTCAAAGAAGTGCCTTTGCCGCCCTTGTGCTCTTGCATATCATGCTGTTTAAAGGCTTTTTTGATCATGGCCTTGTCTTGCGACTTGTCCATCTTGCCGCCTTCTTTACGCATCATCATAGGCGATTGCTCTGCTGCTGCCATTGGTGGGCGAGCCATCATTGCACGTTTCTTCATTGCTGCCATCATACGAGGATCTTGCTGAGCAGGCATTGCTGCCATTCTAGGATCTCCGCCCATAGCCATTTTCTTAGCTTTGCCGCCTTTTTTCATCTTAACTTCGTCAACTGAAGGCTCAGTTGTCTTCATTTTAGGCATGCGAGTAAATTTTCCCATGTTCGTCTCCTTAAGATACTAAGTTTTGGTTAACGCCCAATGCGCCAACACGAGTTGCATTTGGACCAACCGCAATGCCGGGTAATAGTATCCCCATTACTGTGCGAACAAGTCCATCAGACGCAGTAGCAGGGGCATAAGTACCTCGAACATCGCCTGTAGTAGTGCTAGCTGTTGCTGTATCTGCAGCCACAAAAGTACCAGCATCTTGCGCCAACGTATCGTTACTCTTAACACTTGCAACGTAAGCAACGTTAGTCACACGAACAGGAATACCTAATTTATCACTTGTACCAATTACAACAGCAGTTGCTGAGCCGGCAATTGTTGCACTAGTGATTTGATAAAATGCTTTTTTACCTGTTACTGCAGTACTTGCAACAGCCACAGTAATTGTCTCACTCATTGGTTGACCGTAATAGTCGTAACCTGTAACTGTGAATGCACGAGCTGTTGTTGCGCAATTCACTTTAACTGCGCGAGGCATATCTAATTGAAGAACTGTGCCGTTTGGCGTTACAACAGATTTTACTGAAGTGCCTGCAGTAAGTGTGACCGCACCGGCGCCAGCAGCTGTTTGTGACGCAGCAATGTTATTAGTTACAGCAGCTTGTGGAACTACGTCCCATACATAAATACGACCAAGTGGCCCAATACCTAAATCCATTGGTGATGGGTTATCAAACGCAATGTTGCCATGCGCTGTCATTGCAGTGCTAGAAGCTGTAACTGATTGATTAATTGTGTAAGTTCCTGTACCACCGGCGCCAGTACCAAATGCGGTAATGTAAGTTCCGTCAGTAACACTTGTGCCATCGACGTACATACCAACAACGATTGGTGCGCCAAAGCCTAATGCAGTAACTGTTAATGTTGTTCCAGACATTGAGCCTGTGAATGTAGTACTGTAATTACGAATACCCGTGCCAATATAAGTTTGCGCAGGGCCTAAAAATAGATCATCTGAAAATTGAGGCATGTGTCTTTCTCCTTGAAAAGCATAGACAAATAAATGGGGGATTAAGGTTCCCCCAAATAACCTTTACAAATTAAACGCCTGGCGTACCAAACATTGCGCGTGGATCAGTCCAACCTGGAATATAACGTTCTGTTGCCTTATAGCGCATGCTATCGGTTTCAAAATCGCCTTCCATAGTCTTCTCTAAAGCACGACGCATTAGAAGTTTCATACCTTCAGGTGCATCAGTTTGTACCCACCAGTTAGTTGCTGAAGTTAAACGACTAATTACTGAACAACCTTCTGGCAACAATCCGATTGACTTAACCGGGTTGATGTCATTGTTTGCTGTTCCAGCACGTAGTACAGATTTCAACAGAACTTCTGCTTGGAATACATTACCCGGTGCAACAACCAATTTAATTGGCTGTAGACGGATTTTCTTACCGTTGTTGTCAACAGCTTGGCGAACTTGAATTAACATTTGCTCAAGTGATGTTTGTGATAAGTTTGCAGCAGTTGCTAACTGGTTGCTAAATGTACCATTTACAATCGGGTGAGCTGTGTTAATTAAAGATACGCCGTCACCGCCGGTGTATGAGCTATTGAATGCACGGTTTAATATGTTAGCGCATAACAATTCTTTAGTTTCTACTAAAGATTGTGCTAAGTGCTTAGCATATACTTGGCCGATACGAATGTGGTCACCGTCTTCAACTAAAACTTTAGTTAAAGCAAACGCCAAACCGTAGACGTTATATACATAACGTTGCAAGAATAACACACCACCCTGTTGATACGTTACAGGCGTGCCGTCAGGTAACTGAGGTGCAGCACCGAAACCGTATAATACAGGCTCTTCGTGGTAATTACGTGGGATACCAGCTTGTTCACGGAATACTGTAGACCATTCGTCGGAACGTTGGTCATATACTCCATCAAAAGCTTCATTAAGGATTGGCTCTACGATTGAGCGGAAATCCGTACTTCTCATTGGGGCTGCCATAGTCTATCCCTCCTTATATGGCGTTAATAGTAGCAACGTACTGACTACGTGAGATTTGTACTTGCACAACTGTGTAAGCATCACCCCAAGCATTGTCAACACCTGGATATAAACCAATAATACGCATATCACCAACAGCACTTGATCCAGCTAAAGAAGTTGAAATTGTGCATGCTGATAAACCAGTCGTTGTAGAACCGGCAGCAATATTTGTAAAGTTGGCTTGGTCACCAATGGATGTTTGCGCTAAAGAACCGTCAGCCTGAATATCATAAACGATATTAGGATCAGAGTAATAGTAAGCAACAATATCTGTACCTGTTGTTCCTGAAGGCCAATAGTTCGATACTCTGCGTCGACCTGTTGTGTCAGTAAACTCAACACCTGCAAAAGCGCCTTGATAAGCACTGCCTGCAGTTGCAATAATAATTGCACCAGATGAGTTTAACGCGACAGGTTGACCCTTAAGAATGTTTGAACCATAAGCCGAAGTAATACCGTTCGGGAGTGCCACCGCACGATCCAACCCAGATGGGTGGAAGGAAGGGCGCAAGCCAAACGGAGCGTTTATAGAAGACATATATAACTCCTTATGTTGGACTACCTGAAAACAGGTTCGTCTCTAGTTTGGTCAAATTTCATGCCTTCACCTTCGATCTGCACTAAAGCACGGCCGTTGCTATCTTTAGCACCAAGAAGTTGTTCTTGTTGCACTAAGATCTTCTCTTGTTCGTCTAACGGTGCGTAATGGTGCATTTCTGCCATTATGTCCTGATAAACGTCCATTGGAAGCTTATAAAGAAGCATCTCATTCACGGCTACAAAGCCTTCATGCTCACCGGACTTAACTTTTAAGTGCTCAAAGCCTGGAATTTCTTCGGCTTTAACGGGTACATAACCTAAACGTAGGCGCTTGTGAATGGGGTCGTACTGGCTTGTTGAAGATAACCAGCATAAGTGAAAGCCCGGAATCTCAGGCGGGGTCGGAAGTGCCTCTTGGAGCCACTCCGAACGGAATGCTCTACGGCGTTCCTCGGAAGATACGAATTTCTCTTCAGGACCACGTCTGGACAAATCGTCTGCACTACGATTTTCGCGGCCTGCTCTTATGTTTTTCTTTAATCTGTCGTCCATCATTAACTCCTAGTCTTGTTTTGGCGGTCCCACTCGGCGTATTTGCGAATGGCATTTTGTCGTAAATCGGGCTTATCCCACAGCCCGGCTTCTTTCATTGCAGCAACGCGGTCAGGGCTTAATCTAAATTCATTAGATTTAGTTGTTCCCATCGATTCACGTCCTGAACTTGTCACAACAGACCTCGGTTTCTGATTTCTAACACTTGAATTATTATAACCACGATTTTGCTGATGTGGTATATATTTATGCAACCGATCATCAAGTTCTTCCCAATAGTCTTCAGATGATGGGTCGAAACCTTCTTCTGTTAACTTTTTATCAATAACTTGAGCAATCTGAGATTCTTCATTCTTACCGTGCGGGTCATACCAGTTATTACGTTCCATCCAATCTGCCGCTAGGCGTTGTACACTAGGATCAGGCACTTGAATGTTCTGCTTTTGCTGAGCGCCTTGTCTAGTAGCTTGTTGCTTCATATTTTGAAGAGATTCAAGTTTGCGTTGAGCTTCATACCACATTTCCTGTGCACGAGTAACTCCATCGCCATCTTGATGAGAAACAGACTCCTTCATCTTCATTTTAGCGTATTCTACTTGCACGCCTGCGTCTTCAATCGCCTTATCAACACGAGCCCATTCTGCGCCTGAAGTTTTACGTTCAATAATTGACAGTCTTTCTGCCAAATCTTGATTTTGTTTCTTCAGTGCACTAATTAAGTGACTTGACTCCTTGGTTTTTTCACGATAAAGCTGCTTTTTTAGCCTTCGTTCTTCTCTACGAGCAGCTCGAATGGCTTCGCGGTCAGGATCGTCCTCCAAACCGTCATTTTGTGTGCTTTGTTGTGGGTTACCACCCATCCCCTCATCATCGAGGGCCTCAGAACCGCCTTCTACCACTAGATTTTCATCAGGTGTAGGTATATCAGGCGGTAGATTGACAATAGCGCCACCATCTTTGGCTTCGTCAACCTGCATTTCCATCTTTTCAGTTGAGTTCATACAGTTTTCCTTTCAAAACTTAAATAAACGCTTTAATTGAGCGAGGATCACCGGTAACTTTGCCAATGAGTTCATGGTCATTAAAGAAAGTAAACAGCGCTTTACCTTTTAAACCGTTATCTTCAAAGTCAATTTCCCATCGATCGCCACCCCACTTGGGTACTCGTACAAAATCACCTACAGCTGCCCATGCCCCTTCAGGCCAAGCGTCCATAGTATCTCTTTTTCTAAAAGCTAAAGGCCCGATAGCAATAACCTTACCAATCATTGTGTTCCACTTCTCGGTTTCTTTTGTCTCTTCAGGCAGTACTATACCTGCACTCGTCACTCTTTCTTTAACAGCTCTTAATTGTACAAGAACTCTTGCACCATACGGCGCCATTAAAGGGTCCAACACTGGAAACGCTTCTTCAAGCGTCTGTTCGATATCATTTGACATCTTTTCTTTCCTCATCAAGTAAGTTATTAATCATCTGCAAAGCTTCTGCCAAGCCTAGTGATTGACCGACTAAACGCTGGTAACTTTCAAAATTAGCACAATTTCCATTTACCAAACCTTCAGCAATTTCTTGCCGACGTTGTTTAATCAGTGTAATGAGAGCACTAATTTGCATTAACGCCCTCTAGCTGCAGGTTTCTTACCCATAGATACAACAATCATTAGACCGGGTTTCTTTGCAGCCATACCACCTTTTTTCAACGTGGCAATTTTGCCAGTTGGCTTAACAAACGGCAGCTTTTGACTGCTGTTGTTAATCAGCGTTTGAGCTTTTGACTCTGGTACTGCACCAATTCGGTTACGTTCCGCGCCCTTAGGCTCGTTATACATTACGTCAGCCGGCTTTTTAACTGAGCCGCCTCTTGCGTACTTAGCTACTTTACCGCCTTTTTTCATGACATTGCCCTCTGTCATTCCCATTGCCATTTTTTTGTGGGCACTAATTGCTTCAGACATTTCCTGCTCCTTGTGGTGGTGGTTGTGGTTGCTGAGGCGGTTGTTGCGCCGCCTGTGCTTGTTGCTGTGCTGCTTGCTGTTGTTGCATTTGCTGCTGCATCTGACGCTCATGCTGCGCTTGCTGCTCTTCTGCTGCAAACTGTCTTTCTAAAGTCATGGTGTTAATATCATGCGTAATTTCTGCTGCTTTAATCTGCTGATCTGCAACAATCTGATCTTGTTTTTCTTGGTTCATAATTTGCATATCTTGCATCTTATATTGCATATCAGCTTGATCTTTAGCAGCCTTACGTTGTGTCTCCGCCATTTGTGTCTGTGTCAATGCATCAATCTGCATCTTAATACTTGGATCGATTTGCTGATGATCTTGCTGCATTTTCTTCATCATGTCAAGCATCTGCGCAATAGTCTTACCAACTTCACTTAATACTTCTTTGCTATCCATATGCACGTGCTGCAATGATACCGCTAGCAACTTCTGAGCTTCGCGCATTGTAGGTTGTATTTTTAGAATGTTGTAAGGCTTACCTAACGCTTCACTAGTGTAGCGATCAGCTTGGCCTAAGTACCATAATGTTAAGTGCTGCTTTAAATGCTCTAAACATGCAGGTATAAACGCCGGCGCTATAATAGGGTTGCCACCAAAGATCGGATCTTGCGCAAACTGAATATGGCTAATAAAGTGCGCCAAATGATCTTGCGCAGGGAACGCGCCAACTGGCTTACCAAGTGTCATAGACACATTCTCAAGAGCTGGGTTCATGTCTTTCACATCTTGTGGGTCCGGTAATACTTCATTAATATCAGGCAACTTAATCTGCTTTAAGATTCGTTTCTCAACAGCAAGGCGATTGTACAAGTCAGGATTTTTTTCAGCTCGCGATGCAAGCGTTTGAATCTGCGCGTAACGTTGCGACTCAGCAAAGATATGCGGGTCAGATACTGGAATAATATCAGAGTTAGTAATAAAATCGTCAGGCGTAACTTGTAAATCTTGTACAACTTCTGTTTTACGTTGATCATCTAAATACCAGCGATTCAACCTTCCTAGAACCTTAAAGACACGTCGCTGTGAATCATGCAGTCGAGAATGAATGGAACTAAAGACTGCAGCGCCTTGTTCAATCAGTGCTTGTGTAGTGCCTACTGGCGCATTGCTTGTTACATCAGCAATCTTTTCTTCAGAAGTAGTAACAACACCTTTGCCTTGCTCAGTTAACCAGCCCATTAACTCAAATAATACTGGGCTTGGCGGATTAAATGGCACAGGCATTGCAATCTTACGTACATCATCTACGCCGGGTGCGCCTTCTATCTCAGCAACTTGCGTAGGCTCAATAACCGTACTTTGTCCAGAAATCTTAGCCCCTTTGAGCTTAAGCATTGTAGGCGCGTTGTTGATATGCGCTGAATCGAGTAAAGCCCTAAGTGTACCAGTGAGAGCAGCAGAGATACCACCAATAAGATGAGGCAGACCAATAGCATATGCACCGCGCCAAGGAATGAATTTAAACTCGATGATCCAATCCAGTTTTGTATACGTCTCATCACCATCTTCCCAGTTCCTATATAAACCTACAACAGCGCTTTCATTCTCATCAATCATGAGGATATACGGCGCACGCTCACCTTTAGTGATGTTATCTTCTTCTAGCTCAAGCCATGTTTGAATATGGAACACACGACGGATGCCGTCAATGTTCTCACCACTATCTTTTCTACCTTCTACCTTGTCATTAGCTTTTTGTGCTTTACTTTCCTTAGGCTCTTCAGACGACCGGTAAATTCCTAAGTCGATGTACAAGCCACTTGACACACGAAGCTCAAATTGCTCTTGCGTAATGTCTTGCACCTCAGTAACTCGCATTGCAGTGTAGAAGTTAACAGCCGCAAATGGAAGATAGATATTATCAATAGGCACAAACTCTGCGCATGGTCGGCGCTTTTGCTCATCCCACCACATCTTCATGTACTGTGAGCCGCCAAGTGGTAATTGCGTAAGCATTTGCTCCTGCTCATCACGATACTCTTCGATCTGCTCAGTTAGCTGCCAGTTCATATAGTCGCGCTTACGCTCAGCTCTGGCTGTCTTCTCTTCAGTTACCTCGCCAATGATTTTAGTCTTAACGGGTCCATCAGCAGGAAATAGCTCTTTAATCGCGCGAGCTGCAAAGTCTACGCAGGACTCAGCCATGATTGGGTGGACTACTTTAGAAGCACCCATAAACTGAGCTCCACCGGGAGCGTCATGCCCTAAACCTGTTCTACGAATACCTTCTTCATATTGCTTATCACGATCTTCTCGAGCTTCTTTATCTTTTTCAATCAGGTCAAGATACTTTAGCGCGACTGAGTTAAGGTCATAGCTATCAATAGAATCAGCTAAGTTTTCATAAAAGTCCGGATTATCATCTGGCCCTTTAAGATCTTCAAGCTTAACAATTGCTGACCCGTCAGGTAGTTCTTCTACATCTGCTTCGTCTTGACTTAGTATTGCGTTAATCGACTCATCGTCCATCTCATTATCAAGCAAGCCGTTATTATCATCGCCATTAATAAAGCGATTATAGTCTTGCGGTATTGGCATTTCAGGCATTATTTATTCCTCATTAAGGCGTACTTCATTGCGTCTATTGATACTGGCCCACCGTCAGCCATACGAATTATACCACCATCTTTACGTCCTGCGGGTGGCTCATTAAGTCTGGGTAATAAGTCAGGATTAATAATTGCATACTCTGTGCCTACGCCACCTACATTGCGTATCTTTAGCACATCAAGGTTTTGCTCTTCAGCGTATTGTCGTAAATACCGCCCAATGTTAAGAGGCGTGTCATCTGCGTATCTTGGTACAAGATCAAATATATTATTTATTTCGCCTATGCGTGAGCCTCTAGGGATTCGAAGAGTAAATTGTCTAGGCCCCCATACCGCGTCAGGTCGATACGACGCAGATACAGAATTAGGAATTAAGCGCCCTTCCTGAGTACTCATCATTGGCCTGTTAGCAGTAGTTGCGTGGTATACAGTTTGATTACGCTGAGTCTCATAAATGCGCACAGCCTCATATACAGGCGGATATACTACATCATTAAACCCTGTAACTTCACGAGGCGCTTGTACTCTTGCAGGTGCGGCAGGCGGTTGCTCTGCAGGAGGCGCATTAAGCTGACGGGCGTAGTTACGCAACAGCTCGTCAAGCTCTTGAATTTGCTCAGGCGTAAAATTTTGTAGATGAAGACTTTCACGTAAATTTGGACGCTGTATAAACTGTAAAAGTGTTTGCAATGTTGATTGGCCATCAGGCCCTTCAAACTGGTCATTGGCGTTAACAAAAGTTACAAACGCTTCATTAGGCGTTGCATAAGGGCGCGGGCCTTCGTCTTCGTTCATCATAGCAGCATTATCTTCTATTCCTCGAAGAGTATTGCGCAATCTTGCAATTAATGATTGTACTAAAGCGGGCGGTATTTCGCCATTAATTTCAAAGTCCTGTGTTGCAAAGCCTAAAACATCTTCAATATTATCTTCTTCTAAACTTCGTATAAGGGAACGAATTGTAGCAGGCTCAATGTTATTAAAGTCATATTGATCATCAAGCGCATACATAATATCTTCAGCCATGCCTTCAATCTCTTGGTCTAGCATGTCAGCGCGTACTTCATCAGGCACTTGCTCTTCAGGTATCAACTGACCTGGGAAAACTTCACGTTGTCTACCCATTTCACGCTCTATACGTGTAATAGTCGCAAGAAACGCATCTAAAAGTTGGTGTGCTTGCCCGCTTGTACGTAGCCCATACGCTCTGAGAATGTCGCGATCTACAACGCCATTTGGGCGTAATGGCGCAATTTCTGCAATGTAATCGCGCAATGATCCAAGTAACGTCTGTGGCGTATCGCCATATAAATTAACTAGGTTACCCATAGCTGATTCGTATGCGTCACGAACTAGAGGCCCAGGCCTTTCATTGTCCATTATATCTTCTGTAACTGAAACATAGTCAATTTGAACTGGGTTAAGTTCATTTATAACATTGCGTCTAAGCGCAAATATTGCACGAGTAAGATCTGGGTCTTCCATAGGGTCATCCACCCAACGCGCGTGCAAAGCATCTATAAACTCACGAGGGTGTGTTTCCGGGTTGTGCTCTTCTGCTGCGCTTCGATATAGTCTATTAAAGTTGTCTACCAATTCTTGTGTATGCTCAGGGTTAGGCATATCAAGCGCGCTTAGTGCGTTTTCATATTCTGAAAACATAAACGCAGCCATTGCTGGATCAAGCGCAGGTCGTTGCGCAACGGGCATACGCTGTTCAGGCTCAGCTTCCCAAGCGTTAGGGTCAAACACCTCATTCTGAATACCAAAGTCGTTTAATCTTTCTTCTATCATTAGCCCCAAAGCATGTAACTGTCGAATAGCAGGAAGCTCAATCTCTTCATTTGCTATAAGGCCATGCAACTCAGAGATGAGATCAAATGGGCCGTCAGCAACTGGGTTATTTTGTAGTACCTCCGTAAGAAGATCTTGAAAAATTTGTCTTGCACGCCCTGTACGTGTAGGATTATCCAATACTATATTGCTTGCTAATATATTACGCTCACTTTCAACTAAGTCACGAAGCACTTGCCCAATCTGTGGCGTAATGTTAGGTGCAAATATGTCAGGCAATCTACGAGGGCGTTGCTGGCCTTGCTCAGCAATCTGCTGCTCAACGCGTGCTATCTCTCTATCAAACTCGTCAACTTGTTGCTGCACAGTATTAATCTCGTCAGCATCTGCGTAGTACCCATTGCTTATACGATCTTGCAACTCATTTTTTTGTAAGCGTAAGCTTTCTAAATCGCCTTGGTAACTAACAGCAGCTGCTTGTGTAGGTATTAGCGCTTTAATATCTTCTTTTGTAAAGAAGCGAGGCAACTCACTTTGTATTACGCTATTAGGAATTGCGTCACGCGGCTTACCAATTTTGTCTAGCGCTGCTGTTACGCTAGATCTGCTCTTTGCGTCATACAATGCTATGTTATCTGTTAAGTGCGGACCTGCACTTATAATCTCAGAAGCGCGTGAGTTTAAGTAATCTTTAATTGCTACTTGGTATTCGGGCTTAATTGCTTGATTGTGATAGCCTGACACGTAATTTATGTTATACTTTGGTGTAGAAGCAGTTGTTGAGCCTATTTTATTAAACTCAATTTGTGCAACTACATGCCCTGTATTTATGTCATGTATATCCGAAATCTTATCGCCTCTTTGCACATTACTGCTATATGTTCGTCGCTCAACGCCTGTAGAACCTTGAAACGTCTCGCCTGTTATATAGTCAAGTATTGGAGTGTACCTACGCGGCTTGCCTGTAAGAAAATGTAGCTTTGCGTTTCCACCACTACCGTCTTCGCCTGTGCAAACATCAAGAAACTCAGTAGCAAGTGAAAAGTTACGCAATCTTTCTATTCTGGGCATGTCTTTAGTAACTTCAATAACACCTACATTGCCAAAGCGTAGATCGTTAGGTATTGTATTTACAGTATTAGGCAAAGCATTATCAAGCGTCTCAAGTCTTACAGTGCTATTACGTCTTTCTGCCTTTTCTTGTGCAATACGCGGCGCAACAGCTTTTTTGAGAAACTTAGCTAACGACATATTGTTAACCTGATTCGGCGGAATCTCGCCTTTCATGATTGCGTTAATGTATTGCTGCCCTAAGACTGGTAAACCTGTAAGCTCAAAGCGAATACGATCAATGTCAAACATAGGCGCATCAGAAGGGGTTCTTGTATCTTGCAATTGCGGAAAGAATTGTCGATATCTTGGATCAATTATAGACGCAAAATTTGAAGCTGCGCCTTTTTTAACACTTAAATCAGACGCTATCTCGTATGCTCTTGCAATTTGAATGTTTTGATTATTTTCTTGTTCACGCTCCAACGCAGTAATTGCGTCATTACGAAGATTTGTTGTTACTCTGTTAGCTTCTGAGTCTGGTGCAGTAGCCATGCGCCTTTGAGTAATCTCATCAACTTTAGCTTTTAATTCCGCAATCCTTGCGTTTGAGTCAGCTAATTCTTTTGCGTATTCGCCTAAGGGTTCTCGACCTTGAGGGTATTGCGGTGAAACTGCACTTGCACGAGCTTTTGCTGCAATATTTGCATCACCCATTACGCTTTCTGTTAGCAAGTTATTAGGTGAGTAGACTGTAACCCCTTGTCGCGCTGCTTGTAAAAGCGGATCTTCTGCTGTACCTGCGTACTTTGCAATTTGCTGTGTAAATGGACCTGACTTAAAACTTTCAGCCGCTTTTACTCGATCAGTAAATTCTGCAAGCGTAGGTAATTGAGAATTTTCAGACGCAGCAAGCGCCTGAGCTTCAGGTGTTTGCGTGAACTCGTCAAGCCATTTTACTCGATTTTGTGCTTGACGCTCTGGACTTGTACCCATATTATACGCTTTATACGCCCCAGTCACGTCATCAATGTACGGGTACATTTCAAATACTTTGTTTCGTACGTAATCATTGTACGCACCCATTACAGCAGGCGCAACAATGCCTGAATACGCTTCTATTATTGCAGTAGGGTTATCAAGGTTAACCGTTTCTAATTTACTGAGAACTTTTGCAATCCCAGGCATTGACCGTGTAGTATCACCTTCTGTTGCATTTGCTAATGTACGTGATTCTGTATCAACGGGTCGTAGCAACTGGCCTTCATTCACATTGCGCACAGCGTTTAGCTTTGTCTCAGGCACCAGATTAGCACCAAGGATTGAAACAATAGGCTTGCCACGCTCTTTTTGCCGTTGCGCATAGTTGCCTAACTCATCAGCCATTTGTTGAATAGACACGCCATACGTAGGCTTGCCTTCAGCAGTCATAGCTTTAAGCCTTTGCTGCGCATTAATAAAGTCTGCTGGGATATCTGCTATCTCTTTGCCTGTAGCCGCGGCTTGAGCTCTAAGAACTCGTGCATCTGTAGAACGAGGCCTAAAAGCACCTGCAGTTGGGATGTATGCAGGCATACCTTTAAACGTCTCGCCTAAATCCTCAAGCATCTGGTTTGTGTAAGGGTTGTCCGATTGGTACTGCAACGCTGCAGATCGAGCTTGAGCTTCGTCATACGCAGACCTAGGAGAACCGGGTGGTACATACCCATATGAAAACGCAGCAGGCACACTTGTTGCCAATGATATAGGCACCTCAGCAAGTGGCTGCACAGCTTTGACTGCAGGAATCTGGCTCACAAGTTTCTTTAGGTTTGTAAGCCCAAGTCTTTGCTCGTAGTCTTTTAGGTTGCCAAGAAAGTTGGAGCCCATCTCACTGATGGACATCTGTGGCTGCGTACTCTTCTTTGCCAGCTCAAACTTCATGGCGTCAACATCAGGCCGTGTAGGAATATCAGGTGTGCTGTCATCACCAATGACATTGCCAAGTTCGTCGTAAACTAGCGCCATCAGTCTTCACCAAACCCTTCATATCGTTTTAAGTTGTCGCCAAAAAAGTGCTGTAAATACTCATCAATTTGACCTTCTGTAAAGTCAAAATCTTCTAACATACTTTTCATATACGCAGGCTCATCAACCGTGCGAGTAAACTCTGTGCCGCCTAGGAAGTCTTCCATTGGCACGTAATCCAAGTACTTACCAAAGAGATCGCCAAACTTTTTTACTGTGTTGTAGTGCGACTTTGTAGGCTCTGCGCCCTCAAAGATTTTCTCATACGAATTTGATAAATACGTTGAGTATTTATCAAGCTTCTCTAAATCTTTAGTGGGTATCTTATCTTTTAAGTGATGTCGCACATCGTCATAAAAGCCATACGCAGAGCCTGCACCCCAGTCATCACTATTCATTTGCTCAACAACGCTATCAAGCATACTCTCTCTAAAAAACTTATCAATCAAAGGTATTGTTGGAGAAATCGTAGGCGCAACGCTTCTTACAACTTCAGGCGCAATCTCAGGCACGACTTCAGGTATAGCTTTAGGCGCAATGGTACCTACAGCTTGCTTACCTATACGTGACACTGCAGCGTTAGCAGGTATCTCCATGAACTTACGCCTTGACATAGGCATCTTAGCAAGCGCGGTTAATGGGTTAACAGGTTCTGCAGGTGCTTGTGCTTGTGCTTGTGGGCCCATAGGCGATTGTGGCAATGCAGACGGCTGCGCGGCAATAGGGCCTCCGGGTGGAAGCTTTGCCAAAGGGTCTATCACGGCAGGCAATTGATCGGGCATCTGCGTAGGAATGTTTAGGCCCATCGTGCGTCGTGATAGATTCGGAGTTACAACAGGCTTAGGCTTTGCTTTACCAAAGAGCCCGACCTGTTGCATAAAAGGACTGCGTTGTAATTGGCTTGCACCATCGTCGTAACGATTGAAGTCAACTGCTGCTTGCATTCTAGCTAGATCAGTTGGGTCAATATCGTCATACGGCATATGGGTTGACTCTCCGCGGTTGAGTGTCATCTACGTAAATATCAGAATCATTATACACATAATCAAGCACAAGGAAACCTTGATCGCGTAATAAACGTAGTGCTTGTGTGGTAGCATCCACCAAGTCGTCATGTCGTACCTCGGGGAAGGCGCATAGCTGGCTGATGAGTGGCTCTACCCAATCTCGTGCTGCGCCTTCACGCACACTGGACTCAGGCACGTAGATCAAGCCGCGTTGGATGATAGGTGCAACCAAGTTGAGACGTTGTGTCTTGTCTGCCATGCCCGGGTTATACGCTCTTACGTTCAGGCCAGCACGTTGCAAGTCTTGGATGAGGGAGATACCGGCGCTCTTATCCTCAATCAGAATCATGTCAACCTTCTTTCCGTTACCGAATTCATTGTCGTCGCCGTAAATCGACGTAGCTTCTTCGACAACACGAGGTCGCAGGTCAGGGTATTGCAGGTGTTCTTCCCAGCAGTCAATGACCATGGCTGACAGAGGCTTATCGTCGCTAGGTTTAAAGATGCCGAACACAACGCAAGCAGTCGGGTCGTTTTTAGTCTTGTCAGATGTGGCGCAGTCATAGCTTTGCACCACGAATTGAAACTTAGGCAGTGGCTTCTCATGGGGCCAGAGCTTGAACCATTCACGTTTCACGATACCAGACTCTTCGGGGTCGATGATCTCGGCGTAGATTTCTTGGCGCCCTATCTTTGTACCCTCGTATTGCAGGATTTGCTTTTGGAAGTTAGGAGCAAGGTTCTGAATGTTGTCGAACGTGGTTGCTGTGGTGTAACATACATCATCACCATCGCGATTCACGAGATCCACTATCAAGGGCTTAGGCTTAGGAGTCGTAGTGCATATCAGCTTTGGGTGTTGGCCAAGTCGCATGCCGAATTGCAGCATGTCCCAAGCATCGTCAAGGTAGTCCCAGGCTGCGAGCTCGTCAAGCCAGCCACCATGGAACTGCGGACCTCGAAAGCGATCAGGCTCAGAAGCTGCGATTCCTTTAATCATGCTCCCATTCACGAGTTTGATCTCATGTAGCGACTTAATGTAGTCCTTGATGAGAATGTTGGGCACTACGTTAAGCAGTCCGGACTCTCCCTCAAAGCAGACATCACGCACATCGCCACTTGTAGGCGCGGAGACTAGCCAACGCGTGTTAGGCTGAGTCCAAGCCTCCCACCACACCCACTCAGCAGCGCAGCGTGTCTTACCGGCTCCTCGACCTGCCAAGAGTAACCAGATCGACCACCAGTCACCACTTGGCGTGATTTGATGGTCATTGGCAATAGACAACCACTTGGTTCGAGCTTTAAGTGCACCACGCCACTCTGGCGTAGCTTTGTTGAGATCGGGGCCAGACTGAATGCGCTTGGTTAAGCGCTCACTTGTCGCTTGACTCAGCATCCGCTTGTCTTGCAGCGAGGAGATCCGACATGAGCTCTTGTGCAAAGTCGTGAATTACGTCGACTTGAATTGCGCCGCCGTTGTTGCCTGACACTTCAACCTTGGAGTTTTCACGATACTCATTGGGGAACCGCGCAGCCATCGAGCGAGACCAGAGTCCTGTGTTTAGCTTGGGCGCACCAGGCGTCTCAATCAGGTGATTTTCAGCCAAAAGCTCCCAGTATGCAAGCGCATCTTGTCTTGCAATGTGCAAGGCTTCGCGAAAATCGTCGTGCACTTGTTCCCAGTTCATGAGATTGCTAGGCGTGATACCCAGTATCGAAGCGATCGCCCAACGTGATTTGCCGAGCTTGCCAAGCTCAATCACTTGTTCGCAATAAGCGGAGTCGTACTTGCTTGGACGTCCTAAGAACTTTCCGTTCTTTGATGGTGTTTTTGTCGTCATAAAATGATTGTATCTCAAAAGTTAAAAAATGTGTAGATTTTTTGCAAAAATGGACAGGTTACACAGGTTACACAGGTTACACAGGTCGAAAACTATATAGGAAATGTGTATATCTATATATATTTATCTATTATTATATATATTATATTATTACTGTAACCTACTGTAACCTTGTAACCTTACAATAAATAAAAGGCCCTCGTAGGTTACACAAAGGTTACAAGGTTACACTAAAAAGTAGTTTGTTGCACCACCTCTCGTGATATCGCTTCAGCAGTTTTTCTTGCAACCTCAGCGTAACTCGTGATTTCACTCTTTTCGGGCATTTTGGTTACATCCGCTGTAACCTGAAAAATTGTGTGTCGAACAGTCTTCCCTTCAATCTTTATCGCCTTATTTAGCTCGATTTCGCCACATGCGCTCATCGCTTTGCGTAAATATTGTTGATTCACTTTGTTGCCATTTCCCCACGATTCGCTTAAAATGTCAAGCTGTTGAGTCGTGAAAGCTGCCACGCCTTCAAGCTGATCGACCACCCATTCACGTAACTCGTTGGCAAAGCTTTCTAATGGCGTCTTGCTTAATTGTATTGCTTTATCACGAGACTTGGTCAGCGGAGCAGCTTTGCGAGCGTCAAAATTAGAGATGTCTCTTTCATAATACCAGTTAAGTACATCACCAAAGCCCCCAGAACGAGCCCACTTCATGAGTTCAGATACTTTGGGGTGCGTCTCAGTATTAGTTAACGTGACTGGACTGTAAATAGCTTCTCGCCTCGCAGTATTTCCCATATGAGTAACATAAGGCTTATTAGTGGTAAAGACAAAATTCAGGTAGTTTGTCACACTATATTGCGCGCCGTACTTATTATTGATGGCAATCTCGTTGGACGTGATGTAGTTTTTAAGCTTGGCAGAGTGATCGTCTCTGTCGGATGATGGTTCATTCACAACCACAAACAGTTTGTTCTTCAGCATGCCGTTAAAGTTGCCAAAGAGCTCATCTGGCCCTACGATAGCAGCGGGACTGTTTTCACCTGTGCCCATCATCTCAGCGATAAACTCAGCGATTGCAGATTTGCCAATACCTTCCTTGGCGGATGCAAACTGTGGAGTTGTGTAGTTGCGCCGACTAGGTATTTGAATGATGTTAGCCACCCAGTCGTGCCAGTACTCAGCAAAGTCAGGCTCATCACGAAAGAAGTATGTACAAAAGTCTAGGTATAGTTGTGGACTATCTGTAGTAGGTTCATATGACCAAGCGTTCAGATAGTTGTAGCAGCCGTCAGGTGTGATACGAATACCTTGGTACTGTGGAAATACACCAACTTTGCGGATATCGCAGCGGCGTGTCCATTTTTTGTACTCTTCAAGCATAGGAACTTCTTTGCTGATAACTCTAGGTGGTCCGCCATTTCTGCTCGGGACAGTGTTTGTTTGTATGAAGATATGCTGCGCGCTGTCAATCTTAGCTTTTTGAAAGTTCATGATGTGGCCATCGCCTAAACGAATCACATCGCCGTTATATAGCGCGTAACGTGTAGAGAACTCGTGAAGCTTTACATCAAGCGTGTCTACACCGTTCATGACGATGCTGGTTGTGGTAAGTACCTCACCAAGACTTCCACCAGCCATGAGATGGTCATCGATTGCGTACTTTTTGCCAACGCCAGAGCTAAACCGGCCAACTCTGCACAGGTGTACCTCAGCGCCTAAGCCTCTTAACGTGATGGCCAACTTTGTTTCAGCTAATGCAACCTGTTCATTAGGCTCGCCTTCTTCCTTAGCGCCGTCATAATCAAATACAATGTAGACTTTGCGGCTCTTGGACTCAAAGCTGGTCTTTTTACGCCACATGACTTGCATTAAGTCCTTATGTAGGTGGAGCCCATTCTTGTCGGTCCAAGAAGTGACTCCAGCCAACCCGATGCAGGCGTACAATAGGTTATCCTTAACTAATGTTTTGGTAATGGCCCAGGCCTTGAACTCCCCTTCGGTGATGATGATAGGGATTTCCACATCCTTGATAACTTTACTCCAATTCGTGCGTGGGGGAAAGTAGATATGTGAGCCTGAAGCACGTGCTTGGCTGTATTTCATCTTACTCTTAGGAATAAGAAGCCTTACGCGGTGGAAGTTGGTAGCAATACCATCGACTCCGTAATACGGCAGTTTAACTGACCACTCATAAGTGTGGCCAATTAGCGCCTTGGTTTGGTCTGGAGATAAGAGCTCCAACCCTAAGAGAGCAATGTCAGTATCGTCAAATTGCCGGTCAAGCAGAAACTTTGTGTATAATTGTTCAGGTGTGATAACACTTGCGCCAAACCCTGATGGCACAGTTTGTTGTTGCATATATGTCCTCTTTATTCAGATAACGAACGCCTAGATGTTTACTCCACCTAGGCGTTTGTTCATTTTAATTCATTCTTTTGTGATAGCACTAAATTTATACTATCTTGCTGTATGAGTTGTGTGTCTCGCATGTACTCTCCTTTCAATGATCAATTAGCGGTTCCATTACTACAATAACATATTACACCATTTCTAATTATTTATACCAATAATCTTAAGTATTTCACGATATGAAATAAATGCAAATACTTTAAAAATGTTGTATTATTTTCTAGAAATGATGTAATATTCAATTGTAGTACAAATTAACTGACTATTGAAAGGTAACAAAATATGAAAACTTTAGACATCCAACTAACCAATGTTGATAACCTAGGCTTATTACTTGCACAGGTTGCTGATCTTAACGAGCAGGTCGAAGCTTTAAAAGATGAGTTGAAAAACCAAGGTGAAGGTAAGTATGCAGGCAACCTATACAACGCCACTATTACGTTGTCGCAGCGTAACACAATCGATTACAAAAAGATTTGTGAAGATCACAAGATTCAGTTAAGCGCTGAGCAGATTGCTGCGTACACAAAAACAACAGCTTCAATTACTTGCAAAGTAACATCCCGTTAATAACCAGCCCCCTTCGGGGGCTTACCTTGAAAGAATATACAATGAAAACTTTTGACTCTTGGCTTACAACAGATACACAGTATGACACTAATGACTTACACCAGTGCATGATTGATGACCGCGTTAACGAGCTCATGAATACTACTTACAAGCCAGCTGAGATGCTGATTGACGCTATGTCTGAGTTGTCTGTTGCTGATAACGAAAAGATGGTTGAGTATGTCAATGAGAATAACATGGCAGGCCTTGGCAAGTTTATCTACTTGAAGGCTTATGATCTTGCAACCATGTTGGCAGAAAAGCAAGCTGCAGAAGAAATTACGCCGGGAGATCTATAATGCGTGATGATCGTGACCCGCCCTTGTGGCAAATTGTAGGCATGGGCCTGATTGGCGCCATTACGTTGTATTTTATGTTGGTATTAGCTTTTTTAATTTAAGGAGAAAGTATGAAGCCTTTAGACTGGCACAAGAAGCGTAACGCTTCCGGTATGCCTGCAGTTGCGGAGTTGGTATTGAATGTGATACATAATGAGGGACCATTGACTGTGATGGACGCGATGGGGTCCTCGCACTCCAAGTGTATTGCCTCAATGACAACCATTCATGGTGGATTAAAATGGCTACGTGAGTTTTCTTACATCAAGATTCAAACTGACAAAGAAGATTCTCGTACTAAAATGTGCCAACTAACGGCAAAGGGAACTAAATACTTGGAGGTCGTATGAAAGAGCAATGGGAAGTAGCGTATGAAGAGTGGGCGCTTCTGTTAGATCGTGCTAACGCTAAAGGGTTACTCAAAGACCCTAAAGCTGTGTGGGATGAGGCGTGGCGGCAAGCTGCCATGGTTACTATTGGAATACTTGAAGTAAATCCCGAGTCCACTAGCGAGCAACTGACGCAATTCATTGAAAAAAGACTACTCAAATGAAACCGCACATGTGGTGGGCTATAGCCATGTGGATTGTGTTTTGTGGTTGCATTATCTATTTGACTGAAGTGAGTCGAAGAGAGGAAGTCTATAAACTGAACTGTGATTTACTGCTTGGCGGTTGGCATCCCGATGTGCCTAAAGACTACGCAAAATTATGTGAAGAAGCTAAACGAACAATGAGGAGCGATAGATGAAAGCATTTCCAAGTAGGGAATCGATTTACGGAAGTGATGTAATTGGTGTTAAAGAAAATAGCGGTATGGACTTGAGGGATTACTTTGCTGGGCAGGCAATGCCTGCACTTGTAATTAATAAAGAAGTTCATAAAGTTATTTTTTCAATAGCTTCACAAGAAAATGAAACGCCTGAGCATTGTTTAGCTGTAATGGCGTATCATATAGCTGATGAAATGATGAAAACGCGAGAAAAATGAAAAGATATTCAGACGAATGGTGGCAAGGTGTAAAAGACTTTAACAATTCGTTTCCAATTAACATATTTAAAAAGGATAAAGAAATGAATAAAGAAATTATTATGAACCCTGATATATTGCCTACACAAAAAGAGTGGAGATTAATTTGCAAGATGGTTAAGCAACAACGTGAGTTAACCGATGAGGAAATAGAACATATTGCACAGCAACATTTGACTGTACACGTTCAATTTATAGGCGCTGGTGACTGTACTATCGAAGGTGAAATTGAATTTGCAAGAGCAATACTAAAGAAAGCGAGTGAGAAATGAACCAAAATATTTTTTGTAGCAAATGCCACAGAGTACCTAGTCAATGTTGTTGTTCGTCAGCAAAAGAACTAACCAATGAGGAAATTCTAGACATAGCTAAAACAATGCCAACCATAGATGGTGCAACGATGGAAGAGGCCTATATATTATTTGCAAGAGCAATGCTACAGAAAGCGAGTGAGAAATGAAAGAGTTTATTGGTGAAGAAGCAAATAGCAAGTTAGATGAAAAAGAAAAGATTGCGCGTGTACGTAAAGTTAAAGAAGGCGCAGACGCACCATTAACTGAGCAAATCAATATGATATCGCCAGTGCGGCAGCCATTAGACATTGATGTGCTGCCTGAATCAACAGGTGTGTGGCAAGGCGATATGGACCCACTGCAACGATTCATCAACATGTATCAACCGGGTGAGTTAGTTTTGCGTGTTAATTTTCGTAAACATCTATTGCAAATCCTTGAAGATTGGAAACATAAAAAATGATTTGCCCTACATGTGAATCAAAATCCAAGGTTTGGGACGTGCGTACGTATAAAACTGAAGAGCAAGATGGGTATGCCTACGTGCAAAGACGCCATGAATGCCTATCTTGCGGCAACAGATACAGTAGTATACAGGTTACTGCAGAAGTTTGGGCTACACTAACTAATGGTTCTGAGGGTTAAAATGCTGATTTCTTTTCACGATATGATAAACTTCAATTATTTTGAACTATTTTGCATAAAACTGTTTACAAACTCTGGAAACACATTAGAATTGAAATTGTAGTAACTTAGTTAATTTTCTCTTGTTAAATAAATGTTAATTGAAAGGATTTAAAATGTCACACGAAATCGCAAAAACAGCAGCAGGTAAAAACGCAATGGCCTACGTTGGCGCAACTCCATGGCACGGCCTCGGTCAGGTATTAACTGCCGATGCTCCCTTAGAAGTTTGGGCTCAAGAATCTGGCTTAGATTTCTCATTAGCAACAACTGATGTAGAGTTTACAACGCCCGGCTTTGCAGGTTCTAAAATACATAGCAAATATGCAGGTCGTAAAGTAATGTATCGTACTGACAGCGCAATGCCCTTAGGCTTAGTATCTGACAAATACAAAATTGTACAGCCGATCGAAGTTCTTGAATTCTTCCGCGATATCGTTGGCACAATTGCTAATCTAGAAACAGCCGGTGTTTTACGTGACGGTGCTCATTACTGGGCATTGGCTAAGATGAACGGCGAGTTCTCTCTTGCAGGCGATCGTGTTAATCAATATCTTCTATTAGCTTCATCAGCTGATGGTTCCCTTGCCACTCAAGCACGTCTTACTAGTGTCCGAGTTGTTTGCAACAACACATTGCAATTAGCTACAGCAGGTAAAAAAGCTGATGTTAGTGTGCGTCATAACTCAGTATTTAAAGCAGCTGATGTTAAGAATCAATTAGCTAACTTTGATAGCAGCTTCAAAATGTTTAAAGATACAGCCGAAGCTCTGGCTCGTATCAAAGTATCATCAGCTCGAGCTAATTTTATCTTTGCTAAGATTCTTGGTGGCGATGAGAACAAGCCAAGCCGCGCTGCTGTTCGTGCATTAGAGTTATACCAAGGCGCTGGTATCGGTGCTGATCTTGAATCAGCCAAGGGTACAGCATGGGGTGCTTTAAACGCTGTGACTCAGTTACTTGATTGGGAAACAGCTCGTACATCCGATGCAAGACTTGCTAATGCTTGGTTTGGCGGTGGCGTTAATGTTAAGCAACAAGTTGTTACTGCTTTAATGGCTTTAGCGTAAAAAATTGGGGCCACGGCCCCTCTTTTATTGTATAATTATTTTGTTGTCTCTTGTTACTAGTTTACTTATTGATCTTTGAAAGGTATTGTATGAACATCTTCTATCTCCACCCCGTAGCACAAATTGCAGCAACTATGCATTGCGATAAACATGTTGGCAAAATGCTAATCGAATCCTGTCAACTCCTAGCCACTGCGCATCACCACTATGGCAATGGCGCCAATGTTACCTATAAACCTACACACAAAAATCATCCTAGTGCTGTCTGGGTTCGTCAGTCTGTATTACATTACAATTACCTTGTCGATTTAGCTTGTGGCTTAGGCGCCGAGTTCTATAAACGTTATGGCAAACGCCATAAGTCACACGAGGTTCTTGTTGCTGAATTACTACTTGCGCCTAAAGATATGCACGATATCCCTTACCGTTGGCAAACACCACCCTTGGCAATGCCTGATGCTTACAAAAGCGATAACGCACTTACATCATATCGTCGCTATTACGCCAGCAAAATTGCAACAATGCCATTAGTGTATTACAAAGGCAAAGCACCAAGGCCGTATTGGCTTCAAGAATTATTATGGTCACAAGACTTTAGGAGCGCAGCGTAATGTTTAAATCTGTTGGAATATTTAGAGAGAAGATGGGCCTGCCTATTGGGACTGTACCTAAGTTATTAAGCGCTGAGGAGACATCATACTTCGCACGCTTTATTATGGAGGAGCTCTCTGAGTATCTTAAAGCCAATGAGGAGCATGATTTAATAGGCGCTGCTGATGCGATCGCTGATTTAGTGTATGTATCCTTAGGCTGTGCACACGCGATGGGTCTACCATTTGAAGAGATCTTTGAAGCTGTGCACACAGCCAACATGCAAAAAGAACCTGCAGGTCCGTATACTCGATCGTTGCGAGGCTCACAATATGATGTTGTCAAGCCTTCTGGGTGGATGCCCCCTGAGCCTGCAATACAAAACGCAATTCACCGTAAATCATCCGGAGCAAATTAATGAATATTAATGATTTGATTAATGAGTTTGTTGAGACTAAAGCTTTAAAAGAAGGCTTTGCTGAGCAAATTAAAAGTTGTAATGAAAAGTTAGCCAGAATTGAAGCTGATATTATGGAGCAAATGGCTAATGCAGGCATCAGTAAAGCAGCGTCTGATAAGGCGTCATGCACCATGCGTCAGGTTACACACCCCGCCATTGAAGATTGGGACGCGTTCTATAAGCATGTTGCATCAACTGGTGAGTTTGAGCTTTTACACAAGCGTTTGTCTTCAGCTGCCTTTAAGGAACGATGGGAAGCTGGAGAGGTTGTGCCTGGGACGTCATCATCGTCGGTCTGGGAATTATCAGTCGTTCGTCGCAAGTAACTTGTCAACTCGTAAAGGAAATTACCATGGCAAAAGCACCAGCAGTAGCATCAAATCAAATAGCATTGTTTGAAGACCAGTTAGCCAGCATGGCAGCTGAGTCACTTAAAGCTGAGCAATCATCTTTACAAACAACATTTTTATCAACCAAGGGTGGCATACTAACTTACCGTGGTGACCCTGTTGCAGGCAATAAATTGGAATGCGTTATCATTGCAGCTCCTATTGAGCGTTTGTACTATGCATCAAGGTATGACCCTACAAAGATTGTGCCGCCTGATTGCTTTAGCATTGACTCATCAGCTATTGGCATGAAACCTAATAGTGCATCACCTGCTCCGCAACATGCAACATGTGAAGGTTGTCCTAAGAATGAATGGGGCTCATCACCAACTGGTGGAAAGGGTAAAGCTTGTCGTGAAACACGTCGACTATTAGTTATACCTGTTGATGCTTTAACCAGTGCTGATAAGATTAAAGGCGCAGAAGTAGCAGCATTACGTCCACCTGTAACTAGCCTAAAGAACTACGCTACATATGTGCAAACAATCGCTGCAACATTACGTCGTCCACCATTGGCTGTTGTAACTGAAATATCTGTACTGCCTGATGCTAAGACTCAGTTCAAGGTTGCTTTCAGTATGACACGTACAATTGAGGATCAAGATATTTTGCAGGCTCTAATTGCTAGAAGCAAAGAAGAAGTTAGTAACGCAATCGCCTCGGCTGGCGTAGTAACTGAAGTAGAAGCTGAAGCTCCTGCAATACAATCAGATCGTTTCTAAGGAGTTAACCTGAAGGGTGAACGCAAAAGCTAGTAGCCCATTTTGAAAGGAATGTATGCGTAATATTATCTATGTATTACCAATCATATTGGCGGCGTGTGCAGCATCTGCACCACCCGTACAGCAGGTAGCTTCCTATGGCCCACCACATGTTCAATTACTCTATGACGGAAAAGTACAACAAATGAGCAGAAATGAAGTGATTAACGCTATTCAAGAATGCGAGGCTAATCGTATGCGAGCTGTGCCTATGCTTACAAAACGTATGATTTCAGGTATGATGTCTGATATTATTGTTGATGTGCAATGCATGCCGAGGTTTACACCCATATGGTAAAGCAACCTGTATTTCTCGACTTTGAAACAGAAGGCATTGAAGCTCGCCCTAAGTATCCACCTAAGCCTGTAGGCTTGGCGGTGTATGACCCTGAAGGTGTCTACCCAGATGGGTATCATTCATTTGACCACCTGCATAATAATAGCACTTCATTCAGCTTTGTTCGTGATATGCTAATGGACATTTGGGCAAGTGATCGCGCTGTCTGTTTCCATAATGCAATGTTTGATCTAGATGTTATTGAGACCCACTTTGATTTAGCAATACCTAATCCATTGAGGATTCATGATACGTTAATTCTAGCCTTTCTGCATGACCCCCATGTCAGGTCTTTGTCACTAAAAGACTTAGTGGTTGAATGGGGATTGGCTGAGCCTAATGAACGTGATGAATTAAAGGAATGGATTGTTACTAACGTACCTGAAGCTAAGAAAAAGAAATCCACATGGGGTGCTTACATCAGCAAAGGCCCAACTGAGTTAGTTGGCCGTTATGCTAAAGCTGACGTGCGGCTTACTTCTTTGTTGTATGACTTTTTGGCTTTGCAAGTTTTACCTGATCAGCAGATTGCTTATACACGTGAAATGGAATTAATTCCAGTGTTACTTGAAAACTCACGGCTTGGAGTTCGAGTTGACCGTGAAGGTTTACTTGCTGCAAAAGAGCAAGCAATATCAGACATTGAAAAAAGTACTGTTTGGGTTCGTGCATTGTTAAATTCTCCTGAGTTAAATGTTGACAGCGATCAGCAGCTGGTTGAATGTATTTATCAGTCTGAGCATTGGGATAAAAATAAAAAGTGGCCATCAACAGACAAAGGCCAATTACAGGCTACCAAGGAAGCATTTGAAGAGATGCTAACCAATGAATACCTTAGGGATGTTCTACGTTACCGCGCCAATCTATCTACTTGTTTATCCACGTTTATCGAGCCTTGGTTATGCGCATCTGAATCAACTGGCAGAATCTTTACTAATTGGAATAGCGTAAGAGGTGAACGGGGTGGTACACGTACAGGTCGGCTATCTTCTACACCTAACTTTCAAAACGCGCCTATTCGTTATCCTAAAGTAAGCATTCCACCTGACTTAGATGTTACGCCTCTACCACTTATTCGTAGCTTTATTTTACCGGATGAGGGGCATAAGTTAATTGCGTGTGACTTTAACGCACAGGAGCTAAGAATCTTTGCTCACTTTGAAGGTGGTAACCTTATGCGTCAGTATCAGAATGATGCAAGGGCTGATTTACATACCTACGCAGCTGAGATGATGACCAAGGCTTCAGGTAGAGAGGTTAGTCGTACATACTCAAAAGGTGTATCATTTGCTATTCTGTATGGCGCTGGCCCTAAAAAAATTAGTGAAATGCTTGAGGTAGATTATGAGATGGCTAAAACATTGATGGACGCTTATACAACCGCTGTGGCGCCAGGTCTTAAAGATATGCAATCCACCATGCGCACTCGGTATAAGTTAAATCAGCCTATTAAAACAATTGGAGGTAGATTAGTTAAGATGGAACCACCTAAGGTTATACTAGGAAGACTAAGAGAGTTTGACTATAAAGGCGTTAACTTATTAATTCAAGGCTCCGCTGCTGATCAAGCTAAGCAAGCCATGTTAGATTATCAAAAGCTACGTAACGGTAGTCGGTTATTATTAAGTGTGCACGATGAGTTGGTTATTAGCGCGCCAATAGAGCATACTGAACGTGAGGCTAATTGCCTAATGAACGCTATGTGTAACGCTGTTGCAATGGATGTCCCTATGGTAAGTGATTACAAAGTAGGTGACACGTATCAGGAGACAAAATGATATTACAACCAAGGTATCCTAAAACGCGTATGGCATCAAGACGTCGTGCGCATCTAAGGAAGTGGACTAAATTCAATGCATTGCAATGCTTTAAAATACGTATAAAATACGGTCGTCGTAAGAACATTCACTGGTGGAGAACATGAGTTATTCAAATTCAAGCATTAAAACATACGAGCAATGCCCTTTCAAATATAAACTAACACGTATTGAACATCGACAAGAGCCAACAGGTGACGCCGCAACACGAGGTAAAGCAATTCACAGTGAGTTTGAAGACTTATTAAAAGATGGCTTGCCTTTGTACACTGAAGCAACTGCGCACTGGGAAACATACGTAAATGAATTAAAAGCTAAAGGCGCTAAATCTGAGGTAGAGCTTGGCTTTACTAAAGATTGGAATGTATGTGGCTTTTCAGAGAGTATAGTATGGCTTCGTGGAATTATAGATATCCTAGTTATTGATCATACCACAGCCTATGTTGCTGATTGGAAAACTGGCAAAGAACGTGATTATGAAGAGCAATTAAAACTCTACGCCGTTATGATCTTTGCAGCACACCCTGAAGTAACTAAAGTTGACATGGAGATTATCTATACTGATTTAAAGAAAAAAGTAAAGTACACAGCCATAGAGCGTAAGGACTTTGAGGCACTAAAACTATGGGTAGACAACCGCATTAGTCGTATTGAACGTGATGATATTTACGCGCCTAAGCCTAGTTTTGGCTGTAGGTGGTGCCACTTTAGAAAAGATAATGGTGGCCCTTGTAGATGGTAACCAGAGTTATTCTAGAACGAGATCTCGAAGGTTACTTTGCTAGGCAGTGTAAGAAAAAAGGCCTAATGACTTTAAAGTTGAATGTTCGATTTTCTCGTGGTTGGCCTGATCGTATTGTGGTATTGAAAGATGGTAAAGTTATGTGGGTTGAGTTAAAAAGACCTGGCGCTAAACTGTTGCCATTGCAAGTTAAAGTACACTTTGAGCTTAATAAGTGGAACCAAGAAGTATACGTAATAGATTCTAAAGAAGGGATAGATAATGTTTTGGCAACCGCATGAATACCAAAAAGAAGCTGTTAAGTTTCTAGTAGAACGAGGCTCAGGTGGTTTATGGCTTGACCCGGGCTTAGGTAAAACTGCTATCGTTTTATCGGCGTTTAAAGTATTACGCGCCAAAGGGCTTGCAAGTAAGATGCTAGTGTTAGCGCCTCTACGACCTGTGTATGGCGTTTGGCCTGTAGAAGCACAAAAGTGGGAGCAATTTGAGCATTACTCAGTTGGTGTACTCCATGGCAACAAAAAGAATAAAGTCATTAAGCAAAACCACGATATCTACGTTATGAACTACGAAGGGTTGCAATGGCTTTCAAGCACATTAAATGGTAAAGAATGGCCTTTTGATATTTTAGTTGTCGATGAGATTTCTTATTTAAAAAATACGCAGACGCAACGATTTAAAACATTGAAGCCAGCTTTAAACAAGTTTGAACGTCGCTGGGGCCTCACTGGTTCACCTGCGCCAAATAGCCTATTAGACATATTTGGCCCACAGCTTGTGATTGACCAGGGTGCTACATTTGGCGCCTACATATCAAGATTTCGCACTGAATACTTTTATCCTAGCGGATACAACGGCTATGAATGGAAGTTGCAAGCTGATGGCGAGGCTAGAATACAAGCAAAGTTAGAAGGCAAGGTATTACGCATGGCAGCTTTAGACCATCTAGACTTGCCTGAGCTGGGGTATAACAACGTTATGGTAGTACTACCTCCTGCTGCCAGAAAAATGTATGACGCCTTTGAAAAAGCTTTGACCATTCAAATAGAGCAAGGCGATATCACTGCGGTTAACGCAGCTGTGGCTGTTATGAAAGGGCAACAGATAGCCAATGGTGGTTCTTATTTAGATGGTGAAGATAAAACCAGCGTGCATATACATGACGCAAAGACTGAAGCTGTATTAGAACTTGTAGAAGAATTATCGGGTCAGCCTTGCATTATCGGGTACCACTTTCAGCATGACTTAGAAAGACTTAAGCTAGCGTTTCCTAATGCGCCTGTTATTGGCTCAGGCGTTATAGGTAATAAGCTCGATACGATCATTGAAGCTTGGAATACTGGTGAAGTGCCTGTCTTACTTGCGCACCCAATGTCAGCAGGTCATGGCCTTAATCTACAAGGCGCAGGGCACGCAGTTATATGGTATTCATTAACTTGGTCATTAGAAGTCTATGAGCAATTCATTCGCAGACTCTGGAGGCAAGGCCAAAAGAACCATATTATGGTGCATCACATGATTGCAAAAGATACAGTTGATGAAGCTATCCTACAAGCTGTGCGGAAAAAAGACAAAACGCAACAAAATTTATTAAACGCTGTAAAAGACTATGTACAACGTGATAAAATAACTATTACTTGATTATTGAAAGGAATTGTAATGGATATTACAACTGTAGCACCCTCATTTATTTCTCAACCACCTCAGGAGCAACCTATGCCCGCAAATAAGCGCATGCACGTCAAGAAAACTGCCACTATTACATTGTTGGCAACAGAAAACCCAAAGCGAAAGAATACACTAAGCTTTACAAGGTTTGCTTTATATAAAAATGGTATGACTGTTGGCGATTACATTGCAGCAGGCGGTCGTTCTGGTGACGTTAATTACGACGTTGAAAATGGTTATATCAGCATCAGTCATGGGCAAGAGCAATGAACATACTAATAACAGGCGTTACTGAAACGCATACAAATCATCCAAATAGAGCAAGCTCTACAAAGTTTATCTCTATTCCTGAAATGATGGCTACCGCTTACACAAAGCTAGGCTATAGTGTTGACCATCGCGCTATTGAAATGGGAGAAGACCTCTCCATATACGATACAGTCTTTGTATACGTATACCCCTTGGACCATAATGCAATTGATCCCGAAGGTGCCATCTATGCACTGCAACAACGGACTGATGCATACATTTGCCTTGATGATTGGTCATTTCAAAAGATCTTACCAACGTGGGAAAGCAAAATTGATTTAATGCATTTAATGAATCGTACGTGGCTTGCACCGCTATTCCCTTGGGGTGATATTGATAAGATGAAATTACCTGTAGCAAACATTATTGCATGGGACCCATCACCATTATATGAAATGCCACCTGTGCACCAATTGTCATGGCAGCAACGTAAGCAAGAATGGTATAACGCATCACTCTCAAAAGACGCGCATGAATGGGCAACAAAGCAACAGCTACAGTGGCCTGTATATTCCATTGGCGGTAAAGCATTAGGGCAGCCTAGAATTTTGGAGTCAGATGTTGTATGGCAATATGGCTCTTACAAAGGTGTGCTATGCCCTACATACGCACATGCAGGCTCTGGCTGGTGGAGAGTACGTTATTTACACGCTGCAGCTGCAGGTTGTGTGCTTGGTGGTAACCCATTGGAATTAAACATGATTGGGCCTGCGTATAGTTATGCATTAGCCGGCTTAGAAATGATGCACGATGATGACTTACGGCACATTGCAATATTACAAGCAAGAGAGTTATGCCCTGCAACTTTAAAAGAAACAATGTATATTTTAGAAAGATTGCTATGATTGTAATACTTGAAGGACCTGACGGCGCCGGCAAGACAACGCTATCAGATACATTACGTCAACAGTTGCAAAATGGTAAGATGGTGCACGTTGTTAAGCATGGCCCATACACTGATGTAGAGGCAGAGCACTTATGCAAAATCTACTTTAGAGCAATGACACCTGCATTAACATTTGATGACCACGTTATTATGGATCGTTCTTGGCTGTCAGAGCCTATTTACGGTAATACTTATCGCAATGGTCAAAATCGTATTGACATGCCACGTAAACGCATGCTTGAGCGTGCTGCTTTATCTCGTGGAGGTATAGTTATCCATTGCCAGCCTGATTTTGAAGTTTGTGCTAAAACATTTTCACGTCGTACTGATGAAGAATACTTAGATACCTTACTGCAATTGGAAGCTGTGTATGATGAGTATGAAGCTTTAGGGCTAATGACAGCATTGCCAACAATCCACTATGACTATACGCGTGACACTATTGATGAGTTAATAAGTAAGATTGATTACATTTACGCGTCAAGGCAAAACAAAGCAAGTGGCGGTGGCTGCTTCAAGGAAGGTAACATCCTTATGTTGTGCGATAAGGGCCCTAGAACCAACGTAAAAGAATCTGCAGTAGTTATACCTTTCATTAACTTTAATGATGATGACGGCCCTAGTCGTATGCTTGCAACCGCATTACAGAATGAAGGCGTCATGGAAAATGAAGTCTATTGGATTAATACGCAAACTTATACCGGCTTGCCAACTGACCCAAGCTTTATTGCAAAACTAAAACCTAAGAGAATTTTTGCGTTAGGCAACAATGCGTATACATGGGCTTTACAACATCAAATCAAAGCTGTAAAATTACCACCACCTTTGCATCACATGCAAAATTATCCCGATCAACCGTATCACATCACAGAGATTAATTATGGAAATTTCAACACTGTATAACGAGCATGACTTAATTCAGCTGTACCAATGCCTTAAAGAGTATGGGCACTGGACTACGCCTCGAGGTGAAAAGACTCTTGAGATTGAAAACTTTACTTACACAACGGGGCCGTATGTTCGATTCAATTCTTTCGCAGGTCGTAACTTTAATCTCAAGTATCTCAAGCGCGAAATGGCTTGGTATTTGCGTGCTGACCCTACAGATTTGTCTATTACTGAACATGCTGCGCAGTGGGGCAAGATCGTGGTTAATGGAAAGCTTAATAGTAATTATGGTTCTTACTGGTTTGGTAAGTTTGGTGTACGGCATGTTGTAAACATTTTGCAAAACGACCCGATGAGTCGCCGTGCAGTCATACCGATGTATGGCACTGATGTTGACCACATGGATAAAGAAGCTAAAGATGTGCCTTGCACTATTGCTATTGAGTTTAGATTGCGAAATGGTAGATTAAATACACGTGCCATCATGCGTTCTCAGGACATTCTTTGGGGCATGGCCAATGATCTACCCACATTTAGTTTCCTACAGGAAATTGTAGCAACACTTTTAAACGTACAGTTAGGCACACTAACAGTTTCTGCAGGATCATTCCACGTATATGAATCTCGTATGGAGATGTTTAACGCAATCATTAGCAATAAAACATTAGAGCCAATTGTTGACAGGCCTCCACGTATTAATCGTTATGAGGCACACAATCTTATTGAAAAATCAATTAACCCTACATTCGAGTTCTCAAAATGGCTAATGAACATATAACGTTGCAACTAGAAGCTGAATTTAGAGACGTTGCATTACGCATGTTGCGTGACGGTAATGGCATGAATAGTATTATTACCGCGTTGCAAGAAATTAAAGTAGAAATGGTAACAGCGTCGCGATACAATGATGCTATACGAGATGCGTTGTATAAACCATAAAAAAAGACCCCTTGCGGGGTCTTATGCTACACTACAACTTTGTCAACACGCATTAAAGGGATTTGCTCGTTAGTGTCTGTATCAAACACACCACGGTAATCTGCATACCAGCCTTCATGTTTATTCATGTCATAAATGGAAACATTAAACTCTTGCTGTCGCTTGAATTTAAAATATGATTTCCAATCACGTTTACAAAGCTTGGCAGCTTTTAATGAAGCCTCTTCTGGTGTAGTGCCCCATGCCCATGATGAGCCGCCGCCAATAAATACGATACCGCAAAAACGTGTTTCCATACTGTATACCTTTCAATTGTCAATTTTTAAAGAACATATATAGCCGTGGCTATAAGTATATTATACCACAAATTAGAAACTTTGTAAACAATTGAATTTTATTCTTGTGGCGGTTTAGTCTTTGGTTGACTAAAATACTTGTATGCTTCATACGCCAGTGGAGGAACTGACATTGCAGCGCCTGCAATTTTAGCGTAAGGATTAGGGGCCATCATTAACGCACCGCCTGCGCCACCAAGCATGCCCATAGCGCCGGCAGTCTTATCGCCTCTTTGATATTGTTGCGCGCCTTCCATTAACTGCGCGCCGCTTAATCCTCCGGCTAAAACATTTAAACCTGGGATTTTATTAATAGCGTAACCAGCCTTTTGCAGCATATTCATTTTTTCTGGCACAAACTGCTCTGCTGTAGTTGCTGCACGTGTTACTGCGTCTTGTGCCGTAGCTAGTTTTCTGCCCGCTTCTCTCTCACCTGCGCTTACTGCACCGGGAGCACCAAGTGCGTCATACTTTAGTTTTGATTTAGCGGCGTTACTTTGCGCCTCTGCGTATGCTGCTTCTAACGCTGCGACTTTTGCAGCAGCAGCTCTATGCGCAGGTGACATGTAGTTTGGGTCAATGGTGTTAGGTATTAGCATACCTTGCCCCATTTTGTTTGTCACGTTAGTTACATTAAAGCGATTTGCTATTTCTGGCGGTAAAGCTTTTGATTGATTATACAGACGGGCGGACTCAGTTGACGAAGCACCTGCTGGTGATAGACCCCCCACTACTTTTTCATTCCATCTACCTCCACTTGATGCAGGGTCAATAGCTTTATTAATTGTCTCAGGTAAAAACTTTGCTTGCTCTAACTTAGCAGCTTCAAGTTGCTTGCCAATAGTTTCTAATTGACGCTGTGAGTTTAATAACTCATCCATCAAAGTATCAACGTTTGCTGTCTTTAATACTTCTTGAAAGTTTAATGCCTTACTTCTTTTGTCGGCAATTGCCTCAGCTGTTGTTTGCTTTGCAAGTAACGCATCGTATTTCTTTTGCGATGTTTGTGATGGCGCTGGAAGCGTAGGCGCTCTTGTACCGATTGCAGCGCCTGCCACTCCGCCAATAACATCACCTGTCAGTGTTTTACCGGACTCTGGCGTAGCTGCAGCAACTTCATTTAACGTAATAGGTGGCTCATTTAAGTCGCCAACTGTGACTGTGCCTCTAGGCTCTTCTTTTACGTCAACAACAGGCGGGTCAAACAAATCATCTTTAGTCTTTGCCATATGCTTACCTATATCCGAATGTAGTTGCTAGTTCATCTTTTTGTGTGCGGTGCCGCCCTAACGCATCAGTGTAACTTGAGTTGTCAAAGAATGAGCCTGGGTCTTTACCTTTGTTTGTCTTCTCCCAGTTACGTAACGCAGTGTAATGCTCATTACGTAGTCTTGCGTCAAGGATTTGATTTCTTGCAAAGTAGTCAACGTTTTTAATTGTATTCTCAACAGTTGGCATTGGCGCGCGTAAGAGTATTGCGTCGTTGTTACTTGGATTAGCGCCCAATAAGCCTTTGTTTGCTTTTGCGTTCATTAAGAATTGCGTGCCTAAAATCTGATATGCGCGTTCAAAGTCATTCCAATCTTCTTTGGAGAAGTTCTTATACCTTGAATATACGTCAGTTGGTATTTTCAATTGCGCAGTGAAGATATTAGTAGTTAAGCCTACGCCTTCTTTTGCGGCAGCTGCTAAACCATTTAACAAGCTAGGCTCATTTTTAAAGATGCCAAACACTCTACGATCAGGATCTTTTTTGGTAGCATCACGCTTAAGTATACTACGTAAGTCAGTTAAATCACTAATTGAGTCATCATTGAATTTTGGTGGCGCTGCGTAAATTGCGCTTTGCATTTCAATAAAAGGCTTTTCAGTTTCTACAACTCGAGTCTTTTCAATTTCTCGTTCTTTTTCAATATCTTTAGCGCGTTGTTCATTTCTGCCTTTAATTGATAAACCTGAGTACTTATCGTTGCTAGCTAATAACGTAGGCGCATTGTCCGCTGCAGGTTGACGTCTGTTAAACATTGGCGTTGGGTCAATAGGTTTACCATCTTTACCAATAATACCGAATTCTAGGTGAGGTCCAGTTGACTTGCCTGTTGAACCAAGTAGTCCAACAACTGTGCCATTATTAACAGGGTCGCCTTCTTTAACTGTCGCTGAGTTTAAATGCGCGTAATACGATTTTGAACCATCATTATGTTGCACTACAACTCTAGTGCCATAGCCATCACCCTTATCACCTGCCTGTATAACTTTACCTGGGATACGCGCCTCAACCGGTGAGTCTATTGCGCCTACAAAATCAATGCCTGCGTGGAATTTTTGTGCTGTCTTATTAATAGGGTCAGGGCGCATTCCAAAGCCGCTAGAAACTTTAGCGTCTTTAACAGGGAAGTCTATGCCTAAGCCTTCTGTTGTTGGCGCGGCTGCTGGCGGTGGTGTTGTTGGCGCACCTGGCAATTTCATACCTTTTATTGATGAAGGCGATAGCAATGGCACAACGTCAGGCCCAAACTCTGCAATAGTGCCCGCAGCTTTATTTCGTTCAGTGTCTTGTTTATTTAGCAATTCTTCACGTTGTATGTCCATGCCAAACGCATCTTTTAACGCTGATGCTAGTTCGGGGTATGCCATACGAACTGATGTGTACACACCCGGAGTTAGCTTATTAATTAATGAAGGCTCAAGTGTGCCTGACTTAATATCCTCAGTTAATTGTGTAGGCTCCATGCCAAACGTTTGTGCAACCAAGTTTAACGCCTTTGATTGATTAGACATTTGATATTTTTGACCGGCTAGTTGCGCACGCATCATAGCAATTCCTGGCTCTTGCTCAGTTCGACGTTGTTGTTGCGCGCCTAATGCAGTACTGGTACGACCAATGGCTTCACCTATGCCACCTGTTTTGCCTGGGTCAAGGAGTGATCCTGCCAACTCAAAATAGTTTGGCTGATTTCTTTGCTCTAATGACGCTAAAACTTTTTGAATAGCATCAGTATATTCTTGTTGCCCAGATGGGTCCAAGCTTATGCCGCCGGGCATTGCAGGTAGTGCTGTAGGTAGTGCCATATTATTTCCTTATTAATCTCCAAACCAGCTGTTGTAAGTCTCGTCTGTCGGTATTGGTAGTGTTGTATCATTATAGTCAAAATTACCTGGGAAAGGCGTCTCATTATTACCGCCTGGGTCAGGGTATACGTACCCAGGTATTGGATTTCCATCTACACCAACAATTCTGCCGTCTGAAGTTGTATAAGAGCCGTCACCATTTGGCGTAGCAGTTACGCCATCAGGTGTTCTTATTGGCGGAAGATTAGTCTCATTAGTTGATGGAAGTGCTGTAGTACCACCAATGCCAAATATTTTTGATAAAGCAGCTTGAGCTGCTTTAGAAGCTGCATCGCCTGTACCAGTAAGCATGCCGCCTAGCGCATCACCTAGTTTTGTTTGACTAATACCTGCGCCTAACGCGCCAAGTCCTGCGATTTGCTGTAGTGGCGACGCTGCATATGCACCAGGGATCGGGCCTGTGTATGAGGAGCCGGTTGATGTAGGAATTGTGTAGCCGCGTAGTAGCTGTGACTGGTTTGTTAATTGCTGCATTGGGAATAGCTGCTCGTTCTGTGCAATAGTTTGCTTTTGTCCACCCATCGTAGCTAGTGCGTTAATATCGCCAAGTCCGAGTTGTTGCGTTGTGCTTGCAAGGTTACCAAGTTGCTGCGCTGATGCAATTCTGTTTTGCATATCAGATGATGTTAACTGCCCTGCTGTTGCGCCGGATTGTAGTAATCTCGCTAGATCGCTAGTACTAAACTGCCCTGCTGATACGCCTGCTTGTAGCTGTCTTGCTAAATCGCTAGTGCTTAATTGTCCTGCAGTTGACCCTGCTTGTAGCTGCCTTGCCATATCTGCCTGCGCAGCCTGCATTGCGTTTTGATAACCTGTGTTTAAAGCTTGGCCTTGTGTAGCTAAAATGTTCTGGTTAGCATCACTGATTGTTTGACCAAGCGCTTGTGCACCGCGTTTAGAACCAAACTGACCTGAGCCTACAATACCTGCAGATGCTTGTGGTGCTAAATTTTGCTGAATCTGCCGTTGCCCCAGTGCACCAATCTGGTCCACTACGTTATTAACGTACGGGTTCATATAATTATTCACTGAATTATATGCATTTTGACTGGCAGCATTTAAGTAAGGACTAGCTGCGTTTAATGCACTACCTGATGCAGCAGCTTGAATGTATGGGTTTGCTACGTCTAACGCGCTTCCTCTAGCAGCCCCTTGAATGTATGGATTGGCAACATTCGCAGCTGACATACCTCCTGCGTTCTGCGCTAAGTTAATTGCATTTTGTAGTGTAGGTTGATAGTTACCTACATTTTGAGATGTGCGATCAAACGCCTGATTTTGTAAGTCAGTAGCGCCTACGTACTGAGCGTTCTGTGCTGTACTAGCGCCTTGCTTTGCTAACTGATTTAAGTAGTCAGTATAGAATTCAGGCGCAGCAGTGACTTGCTGCTGAGTGGTAGTGATATTAGGCAGTGGCGCGCCTTGTGTGAACGAGCCTCCGCCTGAGCTTGCTGTGCCTACAACTGGTGCAGGCGTATACGCAGCTGTTTTAGCGACTGGGACTTGACTTAGAGGATTAGTAGCCATAGGTGTTGTTCCTGTAGGTGTTGCTGTGGGTGTTAATGGGCTTGCTGGTGTACCTGTTACACCATTCAAAACTTGAGGTTGTTGCACAGGCATAGGTTCTTGCAATGCTATATCTCGTAAAGTAGTCCCATCAGGCTGAGGTTGTTGCTCAGGTAAGGGTTGGTCGCCTATTTGAGGTGGATTTGGTTGACCTAAAGTATTAAAACCGTTTGTATACCGCCTATATGGCGAAAAATCAATTTCTTCACCACTTCCTAGTTTATTCATAACATCTAGTGGTATGTCAGTCATTCCTAAGTATTGACGTTCCCCAGGTCTTGGATTTTGCCCCCAACCTGCCCCTTGGTTAAACATTCCTGTCTGTGTATCATAAGAAAACTGCCCTGCATCTTGTGCACCTGACATCATTTTAAGATGGTCTAAAGCAGTTTGTGATAAACCTATCTGTGAATAATCGGTTTTGTCATTACCAAATGACATATATCTTGGTTTTGTAAATGAAGTATATTTATCGGTAATGCCAGAAAAATCACCACGACTTGAAGCATCTTGATACATATCATTAGGCACACCTCGATACCCTATGTATTGGGGATTCCAATCTTGTTCACGCTGATTATAAGGGGACATGTTTGGTGTGTTATATGACCATGTATTGTCCGCCTCTTGCTGCCACCCAGGCTTGTAGCCTAAATAGTTTAATTTAGGTATTTCTACATCATTGCCTAAATTTCCCACTTGTGGCATAGCAAAAGGTTCTTGTTCTATAGGTTGTCTTGGTGGCATATTGCCTTGAGGTTGTTGCCCTATAAATTCACCTAATTGATTGTAGCCTTGAGGAGGTGTAAAACCTGTTTCTTCAGCATAAAAACCACCCATTCCAGTAGGTTTTACCCCTCCATATCCTGATGCGTTAAATGGATTACCACCCATAAAAGAATCACCTTGAGGTTGTTGCCCATTAGGAATATTAAAATTAACGCCTGCACCACCGTATGGACTGCTTGACTGAGACATTCCTAGAGGCTGTTCCATAGGGGGCATACCTAAAGGTAAAGCACTAGTGCCTTGAGGCATAAATGGAGGAGGGCTAGGCTGATAATTCATTGGAGGACCGCCATACACTTGTGAATTAGCCCAATCACCATATTGTTGAGTAGCACCGCCTGCCAAAGTTTGTTGACCTGCGTATCTTTGATATGCATTTTCTGACACATCAGGTGCGGATGGTTCATTCCTCCACATCGTGTATTGTGGCTGATTAGCTTGCCCACCCAACCCTGAAAACCCTGTATTTTGCATAGCAAATGAAGACGTTGGCAAAGCACCTTGCGCAGGGGCAGACGCATCGTTGCCCATAGTTTGACTTGGGTTTACTGATGCGCTTGCAAATGATGGGTTAAGTGCCATATTATCCTCTAGCGTGACGCTTTAGTGCTTCTTTCATATACGCCAATGGTGATGCTTTAGGCGGTATCTTATCAACTGGTGCTGACCGTTTATGCTCTCTTGCAGCTTCTCTAAAGTGGTCGAGGAGCTGAGCACCTGCATCAGATGAGCCATTTCCTAATGAAGCCACAGTATCAGCGTCAAAAACATACTCACCATCAGCGAGCATAGCAGGAATATCATCAGACTGTCCATCACCAGCACCTTTCACGTAATGCCCTGTTGTTCCTGTTTTAAACTCAGGAATATGCCCACCGTCTTTAAATCCCATTGTATTATAAGCGGGGGCACCTAGTAATTTTAAACCAGAAGACATCAACGCGCCTGTTTGTTCTTTGTCACGTAGCTTTTTAAGATGCGTTAAATAGTCATCCATCTTAGCACCGCCGCCTGATGCGTACCCTAGCATGCTGGATGCTGCTGAGAACATCGGCGCTCCGTACGATGGATTAGTTCCACCTTTATCTGCAAGCATCGTTTGAAATAACGTGTTGTATGGGTTTGACTGTTGCATATTTCCGCCTGTTGCTTGTTGAGGTATTTGTGGTGATAGTGCTGAAAGACCTGTCGGCCCTGATTGCCCAGATAACTGTGGTGCAATCATCGATAGTAGCTTAGGGTCTAGCTGCTTTAGTTGCTGCAAAATCTGTGTATTAGCGTATACAGGAGCTGCAGCCAATGACTGCCCTGTAATAGGCGTAGGTATACCGCCAGATTGTGATGTGCCAGATGACGGCGCACTATACCCACTTGATGCTTGTGTTTCAGTAGTTGTAGCAGTTGGTAGTGCACCTGGTGTTTTAGGCGTAGTTGTAGTGCTTGTTGTTGTAGGCGTCTTAGGCGATGTAACAGTTCCTACAGCAGTAGTAGGCGTCTTTACAGGCGTTGTAGGTGTTGGCGCAGTAGGTACAACCTCATCAGGCGGTGGCTCAGGGTTATCCCATGGGTCAAATGATGGCTCTTGTTTTCCACTAACTACTAATGGGTCAAGTGGCTGAGCTGTTGGTATAGTTGTAGTAGGCTGCGTTGTAGTAGGCTGAGTAGTCGTTGGCGAAGTTAAGGGCGGCACTGTAGGCAATACACCGGGACCACCTGGTCCACCGGGACCGCCAGGTGTGCCTGTAGGCAGCCCACTTGGGCCACCAGGGCCGCTTGGTTCACCGGGTGTGCCTGTTGGTAGTGCACCGGGTCCGCCTGAAGGCGTATGCCCTGACATTTTTGTTGCTAGTGCGGGCTCAACGCCTTGCGCAATTAAAGCATCATAAAACTCAGCGCCTGTTTTTTGATCAGCAGGGTTAGGCGTTAGCGGTGGCGTAGGGCTCACGTCTACAGGGACTCTAAAATCATCTTTTTCGTCATCAATAGAAGGCGTATATTCAGAAGCTTCTCTTGCCCTTTCTTCTGAAAAACCTTCTTTTAAGTAACTTTCATACACTTCTTTTGGCGTTAACTCAGGTTTAGTTACATTTCCTGGGTTTATGATCTCATTAGACTCCGTATCGTTAGAAAGAGTAACAGAACCTGTAGGCGTTTTATCTACAACAGGTATAATGTCAGACGGCTTATCTGCTGCAATAACTTCACCTGTGTTCGTTATTTTGCCTTTAGTGCCGTCTGATAACGTAACTTCTTGCCCAAAGCCTGTCTCAACAAAATCACCAATTTGAAGTGTGCTTGGCTGTGATTTAAGAGCTTCAGTTGCTTTAGATGCGATTTGTTGTGCTATTTCAGCACCAAATTCTTTTTCTAATTCTTGATAACTTTTATATTTATCAGCAAATGAAGTGCTTAAACTTCTAGTCTGTTCATCAAGAGATGTAATTTGGTCTTTTAGTGCGGTAAGTGTACCTACTTTTTCTGTATATGCTTTATCAAGTGGCGTTACACTGCTTGCAACAAAATCATTATAGTAACCAACTTGTTTAGCATATATGTCCCCATATGCTCTAGCACTTTCAGCACGATTATTTGCATTATTTGCATGGACAGATGCTAAATTTCTTTGTCTCTCTGCAATTTGATCACCATTCACTCCTTCAAAATTTACTTCTTGTAAATTAGTCCACCCCCATGCAGGGCTTCCGTCCTCGTTTGTGCCATATACTTGTTGAAACCCTCTATATGTACCGCCTTCACCGTCATCTTGTGTATGTATTCTAAATTGATTAGGTGCTACTTTTGCTAAATACTCATCAGGGTGTTCTGAATTATATTTTGCCTGTTCATAGGCAGCGACATCTTGATTGGCTAGATTGGTAAAATTATTAGCAGTCTCTAACAAACTATTAGCACTATTAAGTACGTTTGTTGCTCCTTGGGCATTACTTTGTAGCTGTTCCCAAGTGCTTGTAACATCACTCTTTAGCGTATTAAATGTATCCCCTAAACCTTGTAATGTCTCGCTTTTCTTGTAAATATCATTCCACATACTACCAAGTTGACTTGACGCCTCTTGCATACCTTTAGAAACTAAACTCTTAGATGCGGACATAGCAATTGCATCGCCAATGCTTTGACCATTTAATATAGCATTAGAGGCGTTACCTACTGCGTCTGAAATGGCTTTATTACTAAAACTTTTAACGTCAAGCCCTTGAGAACTTAACTCATTCATTACTAAACCTTTTACAGAACCACTTAAACCTGCAGTAAGAATTTGGTTTAAAGGCTTACCTTGAATAGCAGCAACCGCAGCTGATGATGACGCACTTGTAATAACATTCATCATTTCAGGAGGCACACCGTCTATACTCATGCTACCCATTTCTGAACCTACATAAGCCTGCACGACAGAAATACCAACCTGTTGAACGCTACCATGTCCATTGGCATAACTTGTGGTTGCCATAGCAACACTAGGCGGTACTCCAAAATACATTAACGCAGCTACTTCTACCGCCTCTAACGGATGTGTTATGTAAAACTTTGCTTGGGCTAAAGTGCTTTCAACGGTGTTGTGCACCATGTCATCAAAACTAGCAAAGAAATCTCCGACTGCGCCTCCGCACATTATGAATCCTTCCTTATATCAACTTCAATTTCATAAAGGATTTCACCATCTTTACTTCGCCCCACTTCGTTATATTCCACAGGGTATTTAGACTCAAGAATTCTAACCAATTGCATATTAATACCTTTAGCTATGAGCCGATAAAAACCTGCTTTTTCCATCGCAGCGCCAAACTCTAAAACATTACGAAAATAAATTTTAGGGCTCTTTTCAGCGTTAAATGATGTAAGTAAATTCAATTCATGAGGAGCTGTTATCTCATATAAAAATAACGTATTATGATTCCGCATAAGTCGATACTTTTCAAATTTTAATGCGGCGTGTATATAAGCATGAAACTTTTTCCAATCAACGCCTGACCGTTTTACTTCAATAGAATTTTTAACAATATCATCTACTGTCATACGCTTAGAATGCGAGTCGTTATGCTTGTCTGTCATACGTACCCTATGTCCATAATACCGACTAAGCTCTTAGCCCAATCCTGCCATGTTTCAAAGTTTCTTGCATCAGGTACACCACTATTTACAAAGTACCCAATACCTTGCATACCATTAGCCCAATCTCTCCATCGCTCTTCAGGGACTGTGCCTAATTGTTGAGCTGCAAATAAGTCTGCCATACATGCGCACCACAAATCCCATGTCAAATCACGCGGGTCATAAGTAGTAGACATTATGGGTTACCTGTACTTCTAACGTCGCCTAGATCGACGCTTAGTAGAATGTTACCTGTTTCATAGTTACCGTTAAATATATTACTACTAAAACGCACACGCATCTCACGACGTTGCTCACGCATATCAACTTTTAATGTTGTAGGGTCAAATGTATATGGGCCTGTGGTGACATCAGTATCTTCGGCGTAACCTTTACCTGTGACATATATCTCCATTTCGCCGACTTGATTAAAGTCAGGCTCAACACGCTCTAATCGAATCCAGTTATTCTTGCCTTCAGGGGCTTGCATACCTGGGCCACCATTCACCCAGCCTAAGCTGTTTGTTTCAAAGTACGACTCAACGGCGTTAACTTGTGTTAGGTATACTTCATTTGTGCCTACTTCATGCTGCCATATAGTATATTTACCACTACTATTAGCTTCATTATCAGCCCATATAGGATACTTAAACACTTCACTAAACACACCTGCAGATCGTTTTGCGCCAATTGCAGTGCCTGCGTCATACCAAACTTTTTCTCTTACATTATAGATGACAGCATCATTACACTCTGTTGAGTCGCCACTAGGAAAGAACCACCAGATTTCGCCCCAACGAGTGACTTTGCTAACCCATACTTTTTGCCGCTGGCTATAGTTTAGATTGTCAAAGAAATAGTTGAAGTTCATTGTGTTCGGTATCTCTTGCACAACACCGTTGTACATTAGAAAACGATCAGTGCCGCACCAGTAATAGATGCCGTCATACTCAATAACGCATTGGCTAGATAGTATGGATGTTTGTGTAGAAATAATGTCATACCGCCAATAGACGGTTGAAGTACCTACTGTTTGTGGCGCGTAACTTACTCGAGTAAGTTGGTCTAACGACCAAAATAAGCCAGCAGGAGATGTTGTACCACCTCGTAACGCCATGCCCTTAACAATCTTTGTTGATGACACGTTATTAGAGTTAGCATCAGCTGCTACCCAGTTTTGGAAGTCGCCTGCAGAGCTATTCTGAATTAACCCATCATTACCATAGATAAACAGATAAGGGTATAGCATAACGCAACCACCGCTTACTGCAAGATTGTTATCGTACGTTAGTGTTTGTGTGCTTGTAACAGTTGCAGCATTTGACAGCGTTAATGTGGTTGTGCCAACACCTTGAGCTACTACAGTAATTGTAGTGTTTGCAGGTATGCCTGTGCCGGTGACAGTTTGGCCAATACCGACTAAGTAGTTGTTTGGCGTAATCGTGGCAGTTGTTGAACTATTAAGCACAGTCGCTGCTGTAAAGATACCTAACTTAGTCATCGCGCCATAAGGAAAAGTACCAATCATAATTGGCGTGTCAAGCGTATTATCGATATTTGTTAGGTTTAACCCAGGGTGGCCAATAACAGTTAGCGCTGCTGTTCCACCGCTGTCATACGCAATATCCCACTGCCAAAGATTATTGGCGTTAGAAGTAAACGCTGCCGACAATGTCACAGTTGTAGGGCCTGAGCCAATTGCGCTAGTTGTGTTATTTTGCCATGCGTAAACACCGCCGCTTTCGCCTGAGTACAGGTAATTCAAACCGTCTTGTGATTGCATAACCATGCCACGACTGATACCGGGCGCGTTTAAAAACATACCACTATAGCCACCTATCTTACGTGGCCGACCACGCTGAAATCTTACCCATCTGCCATCAACATAAGAAGGCGCGTCAAAGAGTGTTCCATCCCGTTGAATACCGGGTTGAATCTTTAAATTGACAACGTTTGCTGTCAAAACCCACCTCCTTGAATGCCATT